>CAESAN010000017.1_pt1 | contig 14834 bp, 13 predicted proteins | sample 7263601 | NCBI WGS metagenome assembly CAESAN01 (sample SAMEA6814058, study PRJEB35770) | uncultured Conexibacteraceae bacterium | biome: Freshwater; feature: Freshwater reservoir; material: water | place: Czech Republic | collected 2017-05-23 | depth 30m m
AGGCCGTCGCCCACGCCCTCTCGGCAAGTCGTTCCAACCCGATCGAGGTCGTCGGGATCGTTGAGCCCGACCTGATGGACGAGGTCTTCGACCGCGAGAGCATCGACGAGCTGATCGTCGCCGACCCCGACTTCGCCGAGACGCGCGTTTTGGAGATCGTCGACAGGTGCCACCGCCGCGGCGTTCGCGTTCGCGTTGCGCCGACGACGATGGGCGTGCTCGCGCGCCGCGCGGAGTTTGTGCCGGGGGCCGCCGTGCCGCTCTTTGAGCTGCGCCCGCCGGTCTTCGAAGGCGCCGACTACGCGCTGAAGAGGTTCTTTGATCTGACCGGCTCGCTGCTTGGCCTGATCCTGCTGAGCCCGCTGCTGCTGATCATCGCGCTCGCGGTCAAGCTCACCTCCCGCGGACCTGTGATGTTCCGCTCCCGGCGCCCGGGGATCGCCGGAGTCCCCTTCTCGTGCCTCAAGTTCCGGACGATGTACGAAGGCGCCGAACTGCGCCAGCACGAGCTCGAGGACGAGAACGAAGCAGACGGGCCGCTGTTCAAGATCCGCCGCGACCCGCGCGTAACACCGGTTGGACGGACTCTGCGCCGCTTCTCGCTGGACGAGCTGCCGCAGCTCTGGAACGTGCTGCGCGGTGAGATGTCGATCGTCGGTCCGCGTCCGCTGCCTCAGCGCGACTACGCGCGGCTGGAGGACTGGCACCGCAAGCGCTACCTCGTTCTTCCGGGGATGACCGGGCTGTGGCAGGTCTCAGGCCGCTCCGAACTCGACTTCGACGACCTCGTCAAGCTCGACTTCCTATACATCGAGCGCTGGTCTCTTGCCTTGGATCTCAGCATCATTGTGCAGACGATCCCAGCCGTGATCCGTCGCCACGGCGCCTTCTGAACGGTGGCGCGCTGGCACGAAGACGTCTGGTCGGCGGTCCCCGAAGGAGCGATCCCGGAGGACTTCACGGCCCGCCGCGAGCTGCTGCTGTCCGAGGTTCACGAAGGTCAGCGGGTGCTGGATCTCGGTTGCGGCGACGGCGCCTTCAGCGCAGCATTGAAGAGCGCCGGGGCCGAGGTGACCGGCGCAGATCCAGCCGGCGAAGCACTCCGCCGTGCGCGCAGCCGCGTTCCCGAAGCCCACTTCGTAAAGCTCGACGACGATGCCCCGCTGCCCTTTGCGGACGGCCAGTTCGACGTTGTCTGGTGCGGCGAGACGATCGAGCACGTCGTTGACGTTGGTGAGCTGCTTTCGGAGGCGCGCCGCGTTCTCGCGGACGGCGGGCTGCTGCTCCTTACAACGCCAAACCAGCCGAGGTTGAAGGTCGCCGCCGAAGCGATCTTCGGCCGCCCGCTTGAGGACAGGCTGGATCCGCGCGCCGACCACCTGCGCTTCTTCACTTCAAGGACGCTTGAGCTGATGCTGATTGACGCCGGCTTCCGCCAGGTCTGGGTCAGCGGCTTCGGCGGACTTCCGATCGCCCGCCGCTCGCTGGTCGCGAGGGCCCGCTAACGCTTGCTGCGCCGGGCCTTGCGGTTTGCCTTGTAGGCCTCCAGATAGAGCGCCTTGGCAACCTCGGAGCGCGGGTCGAGGTAGAGCGCCGGCTTCAGCGCCGTCAGCGCGGCTTTCGGGTCGTTGGCGATCCTCAGCTCAAAGCGGGCGAGCGCAATCCATCCGGCAATCACCGACGGCTGCTCGTTGACGGCGGCCTCGAGTGTTGCGCGTGCATCTGCGCTCTGACCGGCGGCGCTCTGAGCCGCTGCGAGCGTGAACAGAGGGACCGCCGAGAGCGGGTTGCTGTCTGATGCCTGACGGGCAAGCGACTGAGCCTTGGCCGGGTCGCCCGCGGCCAGAGCCTCAATCGCCGAATTGTTCTGATCGACCGATCGCTGCGGGAGCGTGGCTGCCCAAGCGCTGGTGGCCGCCGCGAGCAAGGCAAGTACAGCCAGCCCGGCCCGCAGCGGGACGCGCAGTCCGATACCGATCCGCACGCGCAGCCCGGGTCCCTCCTCAAACTGCTCCGCCGACGGGCCGCGCGCAACCAGCCAGCCAGCGAAAACCAGAGCCGGAACCGACGTGCCCGGGATCAGCCAGGTCCAATCAACAATCGAGTGCACGCCAAAGACGATCACTGTGCAGCCGATCGCGCAAAGCCCCGTTCTTTCATGGGACCACTGTTTGCGGCCCGTCCCGCGCCAAGGCCCGGTTGCACGCATCGCGCCTGCCAGCCAGGCCGCCAGCAGCGCCAGCGTCACCGCAAGGCCGATCAGGCCTAGGTCGGCCGCCGTCTGAACAAGGAAGCCGTGTGCGTGGACGACGTCAAGATCGTCCTTGCGGATTACGAGCCGCGCCGGCGCGTAGCCGCCGGCGCCGACGCCTGTTATCGGCCTCGTTTTGAAGATTGTGATCGCATCACGCCAGTAGCGCGAGCGGACGTTGCCCACGGCCGTCAAGCGGCTCGGATCGTTCCGCGGCTGCTTCGTGTTGGGATCGGTCAGTTGCTGCCAGCCGTCACTGACGCTGCCGCCCAGGCCCTTGTCGGATGTCGCGAGCACCGCGGCCCCGGCGATCGGCAGCAGCGTCAGGCAGACGATCAGCGTGATTCCCCAGCCGCGCTTGGTGCTCTCTCGCCAGCTCTTGCGTTCCCGAAGCCAGGCTGCCATCAGGCCGATGATCAGCAGAAGTGTCATCAGCGCAAGCAGCGCCACGCCCATCTCGCGGCCTGCGTCGCTGCGCAGGACCAGATCGACCCGGTCGGAGGTAAGCCCGCTTTGGCCGAAGGCCCAAAGACTGACCAGCAGTCCAAGCGCGCCCGCCGAGATCAGCAGCGTCGCACTGCGAAGCCGGAGCGGAACGAAGATCAACCAGAAAGCGATTCCCGCGATCGCCGCCAGCAGTGCCCCGCGCGAGTAGGACAGCAGCAGCGCGACCACGAGCAGCCCGGCCGCCGGGAAAGCGAAAATTGCCAAGGCTGCATGGCCTTCGCGCCGTGTGCCAAGCCACAGAGCTGCCGGCAGGCCCAGCGCTGCCGTTAGTCCGACCGCGTTCCAGTAGCCGAATGGCTCGCGCAGGCGTCCGTAGGTCTCGTTGATGGCCAGCCAGTCGGGGTAAACCTTCGTCAGCAGCGAGTAGCCGGAGAGGACAACCGACGCCAGCAGCAGTCCGCCCAGCAGCGAGCGCCAACGGCCCGGGGCGAGCCTGACGGCGCTGACACCGATCAGAAAAGCGGCGAACAGCGCGATCGTTCGGTTGGTCTCGATCCAGGCAGTTGACGGGTTGATCGCCCAGAGGATTGAGCAGCCGGTCGCGAAGGCGAGCAGGCCAAAGAATCCGACTGAGACAAGGCCCCACGGCTTGCGCGCGGAACGTCCACCAAGAATCGCAGCCATCACCAGGAGGCCCGCGATCGCATCGAGCGCCACCTCAATGTTGGTCAGCGAGGAGAGCTGGAGCCCGCCTGCTGCATGGAAGGTGACTGAACTGAAGAGTGCTGCGAATGCCAGCGTCAGCAGAACCCGCGCGAGCACCGCCCGCCGCCTTTCGGCGGCGAAAGGCTCGCGCTCAGCTGGCGTAGTAAGCGCGGACACGGGGAATGATGATGAAGAGGAGCGCGGCCAGAGCCCCGGCACCGATCAAGGCCAGCGCAACGATCAGGGCTGTCGGGAGCGAGCTGATCGTCGCTGATGCGGAGCGTCCGGCGCCGAGCGAATCAGGGTTTACAACGGCCGCCCCCACCGTCACCGCGTCGCCGCCTGTGGCGACAGCGTCGGAGACCCCGCTGTCAGTTGTCTCCTTGTCGGCTGCAGACTCGCTGCTGCCGTCGGTCCCGTCGGTGGGCTGGGACGCGGCCGCTGAAGTTGACGAGGAGATGGAGTCCGATGATGCGCCTGAGCCGCCGGCAGCCGCCGCGAGCTGGGCTTCGGTGAGAATCGCGCGGCAGTCGGAGTATTGGTCGGCGTCGGCGGGAATGTTTGCGAGCGCCTCGCGGAACTCGCGCTGGGTGTAGCTGCCGTTCACAGTCCCGTCGGCGCCGCAGGCGTCGAGCAGCAGGCTTTGGTATCCGGCTGATGCGGTCGCAGGCGCGACCATCGCCGCGCAGGCCGCGGTCAATACGGCCACTTTGAGAATCGAGTTGGGCTTGAAGAATCGAGTCATCCTGTGGCGACTGCGCTCTCGCGGGCGGCTTCAGCGCGAAAGTTGAACGCTAGCAGCCGCCGCGCCCGGCCGAGACGCTTGCAAGCGCCTGCGAACAGGCCTGCGCCCACGATTCAAAGCTGTAGGAACCGATCGACCGAGTCGCCTCCGCGGCGAGTCGTCGGCGCAGCTCGGCGTCGCCCTTGAGACGCTTCACGGCCGCGGCCAGCCCGGCCGCGTCGCCACCGGCGAAGACGAGTCCATTCTTGCCGTCGACGATCAGCCCACCGGCAACAGCCCCGACGGCGTCGCTCGCGACCAGCGGCGTCCCCTGGTGGATCGCCTCGTTCACGACCAGGCCCCAAGGCTCCTTAAAGGCCCTCGTCGCCAGTGACGGCACGATCCACAGGTCGGCAGCGGCATAGAGGTCGCGCATCTGCTCAGGGTTCAGGGCGCCGAGTGCGTGAACTGCGTCCTGGCCTTCGATCTCGTGCGCTGCCGTCCCGGCAACTGCAAGGTCCCCGAGCCCGCCTTCCCGCCAAGCGGCAAGCGCCGTCTGAAGGCCCTTCCCGGGCGCGTCGCGGGCGGCAACGCCGACAAGGAACTCGGGATCTCCCAGTGCCGCCCTGAGCACTTTGCCGTTCCCGGGCTGCGACCAGAAATCGCGGTCCACCGCCTGCGGCGCGACATGGACATTGGCCGCGCCGTGACCTGCGACGTAGTTTGCGACGTGCGGGCCGTAGGCGATGACGGCGTCGGCATGCGATTCGATCCAGCGCACGAGCGGCGCGGCTGCCAGGTGGGTTGGGGTCGCGACCTGGTGCCAGATGCCGGTCCAATAGATGAAGGGGACGTTCGCCTTGCGCGCTCCCAGATAGGCAGAGGGCAGGGCGATCCTCCCTGCGCTCGAGGCGATCACTGCGCGGTAGTCGCCGCTGGCGGCGGCTCCCAGCACCGCACTCTGGCCAAGCCGTCTGAACGGGACGCCGGGGTCGTCGACGCCGGCGGCGCCATGATGAAGGCGGCCCCCGTAGATCGCGACTTCAAGCGGCTCGATCTCGTTCAGGGCCTGGAGCGCTCCGACCCGGTCGGGCGGGACATGGTTCGTGACGACTAGAACTGGCCGCGTCACTGTCCGAGGGCCCTCTCGTATGCCGCAATCGTCGCGGCGCCGCATGCCTCCCAGCTGAACGAACGCTCAATCGTTGCTCTTGCCTTCAGCCCAAGGTCGGCCAGCAGCGCCGGGCTGGCCAGCATCTCGTCGAGTCGCTCGGCGAGGCGCTCAATGTCGGCCGGGGGCACAATCCGCATGCCTTCGCCGTATCGGCGTATCTCTGTCGGGCCCGCTTCGCCAACGGAGCCGATCGCCGGCAGCCAGCCGGCCATCGCTTCGATGTAGGCGACGCCAAAGGCCTCGTCAACGCTCGGCATCACGAAGAGCGAGCAGCCGCGCGCGCGCTCCTGAGCCTCGCCATGGTCGAGCTGGCCCGCGAACTCGACGCGGCCGAGCAAGCCCAGTTGGTCGGCGAGCTGCTCGAGCGCCTGACGCTCTGGGCCGTCGCCGATGATCAGGTAGCGCAGCTGCGGGTGCTTGTCGCGCAGCACCCAGAGAGCGCGCAGCACGTCGCCATGCCGCTTCCTTGAGGCGAGATGGGCGACCGTGACGAGCGTGGGGTGCTGCGGCTTCGGCTGGCGCTGCGCCGGGAGGCTGGTCCCGAGGTGGACAACATCGATCTCGGCCGCGCCCAGCGACGCGCATTGCTCTGCGATTCCTTCGCTGTTCGCAATCACCAGTGACGCTCTCCCGAAGGCCGCGCGGACGGCGTCGCGTCCCTCCTGCGACTTGGCCGCCGTGTAGAACACGTCCGCCCCGTGCTCCGACACAACGAGCGGAGCGGAGATCCCGGCTTTGATCGCCGCGTCAGCGGCGGGCACAGCGTTGTGGGCATGGACCAGATCAAATTTGAAGTCGCTTCCTATGCGCTTCAAAGCGCGGGCCAGGGGCTTCGCCGCCCAGCCGCCCCAAGTGGCGTAGGAACGCGACTTCGGTGGCGACGCATAGCGCACGTAGTCAACCGTCACCCCGTCCAGTTGCGAGCGTTTTGGATGGTTCGCCAGCGAGATCGCGGCGGGAAGCCGTCGAAGGAGCGGCGTTGAAGCCGGCGGCACAACCCGGTGGAGCACGACGACGCGTACTTCGGCGCCTGCGGCGATTGCCGCCTGCGCCTGTCTGTGGGCCCAGATCCCGAGCACCGGATCGTCCCGTCGGGGGTAGAACTCGGCGACGACCAGCACCTTCATCGCTTGATGCCGATCGTTCTGACTTCGTCGCGGGTTACATAGGGACGGTCTGCCAGGAATCGCTGCGCCTCGGCGATCGCGTCGGCCCGCGGATAGTCGGCAGCCACCGCACGAAGGCTGTGGCCGATCGGCGTGGCGTCGACAATCCCGATTGGCCAGCCCCGCTTGGCGGCGAAGGCAGCCCAGTGGGCGTCGAGTCCCCAGCCCATCCGCAGATCGGGGAACGGGATCAGTTCGGAGGCGGCAAGCCTCGAGAAGGCCGTGACAGGACCAATTTCGACAAACGTCGTCCGCCGCGACCGCAGTCCGCTGCGCCGGCGCGTGATCGGCCAAGCGGCGTGCGAGTGAAGACGGTGCGCGGGCTGGGCAATCTCGAGCTTCGCCTGCTCGGCGCAGTAGAGGAAGGAATCGAGGAACTTGCCCGGCAGCTCGACATCATCGTCGAGCAGGATCACCCAGTCAAAGCTGTCGGAGTCTTCGGCGGCAAGCAGCCGGTTGACGTTCTCGAACTTCCCTGCGCTTCCAACCTCGCCGACGCGCAGCGCAAGATCGTGCTTTGAGCGCTCGAGTTCGCGTCGCTGCTGCTCCAGCAGAGAGCCTTCCCGGCCGCTTGCGATCGTCAGCACGAGGACGCGCCGCGTGGGCATCGCCGAGGCCGCGCGGTCGAGCGCGCTGCGCGAGCGCGCTTCCCGCAGGTCAATCCCGCGGTCGGCGAGCGCCATCAGTCGCGCGCGGCGCCCCGATACCTCGCCGCTGGATCCTGAAAGAAAATCGTTGACTCCGGCGATCAGCGGCGCCGAGTCAGGCGGGCGCTTGGAGATCGCAGCCTCAATCCGCCCAAGGCTGTGAGCGGCATTTACCGGACCCATAGAGCAGAACCGTCGCGGACCGTGCCAGAGGCAGCCGAGCAGGGTCCGAATCTCCGCTCCGATCGTAGGCGCCGCGCCGACCGCCTCGGCGTGGCGCCGGGCCGTCCTGCCGCGGCTGCGCTGCGCGGAGCAAAGCGCTCCGAGCCTCGCGTCATCGCCAAAGCGGATGTGGTTCAGCGCGGCGCCCGGCAGGTAACGGACGCGGCCGCCTGCCGCCGCCCAGCGGTCCTGCAGCTCGGTCTCGTCGTAGCCACCGCCGATCGTCGGGTCGAACAGGCCCACGCCCTCAAAGACCTCGCGGCGAATTGCCATGTTTGCTCCCCATGCGTAGCGGCAATCGGCCTCCTCGCTTCCCAGATTGGTGCCGGTTATCGGCCAGCCGTCGCGCCCGCAGGCCCGGAAGCGGTGACCCTCGATCAGCGGGCGGATAGGCCCTGTAAGGACGCCGACTTCGGTCGGGTTTCTCTTCGCGCCGTCCAAGATCGCCGACAGCCACCCCTGCTCTACCTCAACGTCATCGTCGACGAAGATCAGCAAGCTCGCCCGCGTCGCTTCGATCCCGCGGTTGCGGGCCGCGTTGAGGCCGTCGCCTGCGCCTTCGGCGATGTAGCGCGCGCCGTAACCTTCGGCAATTGTCCGCGTGGCCACCGACGGGCCGTCGTCGACCACGATTACTTCGACCCCTGCCGTCGTCGCCTGAGGGACAATTGAACGCAGGGCACGGTCGAGATACTGCGGGCGCCCGCGGGTGGGGATGATGATTGCGGCTGCCGTCGACATCAGCGTTTGACGCTAGCGTGAGCGCACGCTGTGATCCTGCTTCTGCACAACCGGTACCGCACGCTCGGGGGCGAAGAAAGGGTCGTCGACGAGCTCGCGAGGCTGATTCCGCAGCAGCTCGGCGAGGAAGTAACGCGCTTTGAATCGTCCAGCGCCGACATTTCCGCCGCGCAAGCGGCAGTGGGGCTGGTGCGGGGCGGGCTGAATCCTGACGCGCTCGCGGCCGAGATCCGGCGCACCGGCGCGCGTGTGGTCCACGCTCACAACCTGCTGCCGGCTTATGGCTGGCGCGCGCTTGCCGCCGCCCGCGCGGCCGGCGCAAGGACGGTGCTGACAATGCATCAATACCGCCTTGTCTGCGCGGCTGGAACCTGCCTTGATTCGGCCGGCGAAGATTGCACGCGCTGCCACGGGCGCGACACACGCCCTGGGGTACGGCTCAACTGCAGAGGCGGCTCGCGCGCCGAGGCGTCGCTCTATGCGGCGTCGCTCGCGCGCTGGTCGGCGCGCACGGTCGAAGAGGCTGACGTGCTGACGGTCCCGAGCGCTTTCACGCTGGAGCGGCTGCGCGAGCTTGGTGCGCCTATCGACGGCCGCAGCGTCGAAGTGCTCCCCAACCCCGTCTTCGAGGCGGCCGAGAAGGCCGACCCGCCGAGCGGCTCCTATGCGATCTGTTCGGCCCGGCTGGCTCACGACAAGGGTGTCGATCTGGCGATCGAGGCCTGCGCGCTAGCCGGTCGGCCACTCGTCATCACCGGTCACGGACCGGACCGGGAAAAGCTTGAGCGGCTCGCAGCGACGCTCGGCGCAGACGTCCGCTTCGCGGGCCGCGTCTCGGAGCAGGAGCTCGCGCGGCTGCGAGCGGGCGCCGCCTTGGCGGTGGTGCCGTCGCGGTTCGCGGAGACCTTTGGGCTGTCGGCGGCGGAGGCGATGGCCGCGGCTCTGCCCGTTGTTGGGTTCAACGTCGGCGCGCTCTGCGACCTGCTCGCCGACGGGCAACTGGCCGACCCCGGCAGCGTCGATCAGCTCGCGTCGCTGATCGCGCTCTACTGGGGTGATCGGGAGCTCGGGCTCGGCAACGCGGGGAAGATCTCCGTGATCGCGTCACCCGAGGTGGTCGCCCGTCGGCTGGCTTCGCTCTACGGCCAATGAGTGCGTACGATCAGCCGATGCGCGCACTTGTCACCGGCGGCGCCGGTTTCATTGGATCGAACCTAGTTGACGCGCTGATCGCCCGCGGCGATCAGGTTGCCGTTCTCGACGACCTCTCGTCGGGCAAAGAGTCGAATCTCGACGCGGCCCTAGCGGCCGGAGCGGAGCTGCACCGGCTTGACGTCCGCGACGCCGGCGGAGTCGACGGGCTGTTCGCTGCGTTCAAGCCGCAGCTTGTCTTTCACCTCGCGGCCCAGATGGATGTTCGCCGCTCGCTTGAAGAGCCCGGCCTCGACGCCTCGGTGAACGTTGTCGGCACGGTCAACGTGCTCGATGCCGCCGCCGGGAACGACGTTGAACGCCTCGTAAACACGTCGACTGGAGGCGTCATTTACGGCGACGCCGAGCAGATCCCAACGCCTGAGCACTCTCCGGCACTGCCGCTTTCCGCCTACGGTCAGAGCAAGCAGTGCGCCGAGCTCTACTGCGGCTGGGCTGGGCGCCTGCACGGGCTGGAGACCGTCACGCTGCGCTGCGGCAACGTTTACGGTCCGCGCCAGGACCCGTCCGGCGATGCCGGAGTTGTGGCGATCTTCGCGGGCTGTCTGCTCAGTGGGGAGCGGCCGACGATCTTCGGCGACGGTTCGGCGACTCGCGACTACACCTTTGTCGACGACATCGTTGCGGCGAACCTGCTGGCGGCCGATGCGGCAGGGGGGAACGGCCCGTTCAACATCGGCACCGGAGTCGAATCGAGCGTGCTTGATCTGGTCGCCGCGCTCGACGCAGCCGCGGCGCCAGGTGAGGGGCCACTCGACCCGCAGTTCGCTCCCGCCCGTGCGGGGGAAGTCGAGCGCAGCGCGCTCGCTGTGAATCTGGCCGCAGCCGAGCTTGGCTTCAGGGCGCAGACTGCGCTCGATGACGGCGTCGCCAGGACGCTCTCAGCGCTGCGCGGATGAGCGCTGCGCCCGCAGCTGCTTGAAGAACTCGCCGATGAAGCGGGGGTTGTAGATCAGGTAGCGCCGCCAGAGCCGGCGCGGCTCCTGGAACAGCCTAAAGGCCCATTCAAGGCCCGCTTCCTGAAGGATCGCCGGTGCCTGCGGAACCAGCCCGGCGTGGAAGTCAAAGGCCGCGCCAACGCCCACCAAGACCGCGGCGTCGAGCCGCGGGCGCATCTTCGCCATCCAAAGTTCTTGCCGCGGCTGGCCGGTGCCGACCCAGACGATGTCGGCGCCGCTGGCGTTGATCTTGTCCACCGCCTCCTGTTCCTCCTCCACGGTTGCCGCCCTGAAGGGGGGCGACTGGGTGCCGACAATCCTCAGCTCGGGGAAGCGGTCAAGCAGCTTTGACCTAAGCAGCGCGAGGGCATCCTCGTCGCGGCCGCCGAAGAGGTAGATGCTGTTCCCCGTCTGAGCCGCACGGCGGCAGCTCTCGATCATCAGGTCGGGTCCATAAACGCGGCTTGCGCCCTTGCCGCCAAGCGCCGTCACCGACCACACCAGCGGCTGACCGTCGGGTACGACGAAGTCGGCGCCGTCAACCGCAAGTTCAAGCTGCGGGTCGTCCTGAACGAGCATCACGAGGTGAACCGGTGCTACGCAGATGTAGCCGCGGTGGCGGCCAGCGATCGCGGAGTCGATCCAGTCAACCGTCTGGCGGTAGTTGGTCAGCGCAATCGGCACTCCGAGCACGTCAATGACCTCGGCCGCCAGCTCGGGCGGCTGCATGGAGGCACGATCTGCGCTGTCAGCTGCGGGCACGGCGGTCAGTATCGCAGCGCCCGCTGCGCTGCGGGGCCCTGCACCGAGCCTCTAGGCTGGCCGTCGATGCCGCGCGCACTGATAACCGGAATTGGCGGGCAGGACGGTTCGTACCTCGCCGAGCTGCTGCTTGCTGACGGCTATGAGGTGGTTGGCTTTGGCCGCGCCGCAGGTCTCGAAGGCAATTCGAATCTGGCTGCGGTTGCCGATCGAGTTTCGCTTCTGACCGGTGATCTGCTTGAACCGGGGTCGTTGGCGCGGGCAGTTGAGGAGGCTGAAGCCGACGAGATTTACCACATGGCCGCGCCCACCTTTGTGCCCGATTCCTGGAATGACCCGAGCGAGACGATGACTGCGATCGTCGGCTCGACCGCCGAGATGCTGGCCGCTGCGGTTGCGTCCGCCAGTCCACCGCGGATCTGGCTCTCGGCGTCGGCGGAGATATTTGGCGACACAGACCGCTCGCCGCAGGACGAGTTGTCGCTCGCACGCCCGCGGTCTCCCTACGGAGTCGCGAAGCTGGCGGCGTTGGGGCTCCTGCGGACGATGCGCGAGCAGCACGGCCTCTTCGCCTGCGGAGGAATCCTTTACAACCACGAATCGCCGCGGCGTCCGCTCCGCTTCTTGCCGCGCAAGGTCACGAGAGGCGCCGCTGCGATCGCGCTGGGGCAGCAGGAGCAGCTCGTCCTCGGTGACCTTGACGCCACCCGCGACTGGTCTGACGCCCGCGACGTAGTAGGCGGTGCGGTGCTTGCGATGCGCGCCGAGGTCCCGCGCGACTACGTCCTCGCGAGCGGGGTAGGCCACAGCGTGCGCGAACTGGTGGAGATCGCTTTTGATGCCGCCGGGATTGGCGGAGAGTTTCAGAGCCGGGTTAGCGTCGATCCCCAGTTTGTGCGCCCGCCGGAAGCGGTCGCGCAGCTCGGCGACCCCGGGCTCGCCGAGCGCGAACTGGGCTGGGAGCGCCGCTTCAGCTTTGAGCAGACGATCGCCGAGATGGTCGCGGCCGATCTCGCCGATCTAGGCGGCTAGCGGCCGAGCAGCTCGAGGTCGGCGCGAACCATCAGCCGGATCAGTTCCTCAAAGCTTGTCTTCGGCTTCCAACCCAGTTCGCGCTCGGCCTTTCCGTAATCGCCGATCAGCTGATCGACTTCGGCTGGCCGCACAAACTGGGGGTCGATCTCGACGTGCTGCTCCCAGTTGTCCAGCCCCGCTTCGTCAAAAGCGACTTCCACACAGTCGCGCACCGAGTGGATCGCGTTTGTTGCGACCACGAAGTCATCGGCCTGATCCTGCTGGAGCATCAGCCACATCGCTTCGACATAGTCCTTCGCGTAGCCCCAGTCGCGTTCGGCATCGAGGTTGCCGAGCGCGATCTTCTCGGCCAGTCCGAGCTTGATCGCGGCCGCGTGCCAAGTGATCTTGCGCGTGACGAACTCGAGCCCGCGGCGCGGGGACTCGTGGTTGAAGAGGATTCCGCTGGCTGCGAAGAGGTCGTAGGACTCGCGGTAGTTGACGGTGATGAAGTGCCCGTAGGCCTTTGCCACCCCGTACGGCGACCGCGGATAGAAGGGCGTCTCCTCCGTCTGCGGGATCTGCCGCACCTTGCCGAACATCTCGCTCGACGACGCCTGGTAGAAGCGTGCCTCCGGGCAGACTTCGCGCATCGCCTCGAGGATCCGTGTAACGCCAACGCCGGTGAACTCCGCTGTCAGCGTCGGCTGGACCCAGGACGCGGCAACAAAGCTCATCGCTCCCAGGTTGTAGATCTCGTCTGGCTTCGATGCTCGGAGCGTGTCAACCAGCGAGCGCTGGTCCAGCAGGTCGCCCTGATGGAGCGTTATCCGGTCTCGGATCTGCTCGATCCGTTCGAATGTCTCGGTTGACGAGCGGCGCACCATTCCATGGACCTCGTAGCCCTTCTCGAGCAGCAGTTCGGCCAGGTAGGAGCCGTCCTGGCCAGTAATTCCGGTTATCAGCGCGCGCGACATCAGAGTTGCAGGCTATCTGCCGAGAGCCTTCCGTTGCGGCCGGAAGGTTGCGCGTGGCTCTAGGCTCCGGGAGCGTGGATGCAAAGCCGACAAAGCTCGAGGGTGCACTTCTGATCTCTGTGCAGCGGATCGACGACGAACGCGGCTTCTTCGCCGAGACCTTTCGCGCCTGCGAAGCCGCTGAGGCCGGTATCGGTGAGCAGTTTGTTCAGGACAACCATTCGCGTTCCGCCAAAGGCGTCGTTCGCGGTCTTCACTTCGCCGTCGGGCCGGGCAGTTCGAAGCTGGTGCGCTGTGCACGCGGCGCGATCTGGGACGTGATCGTTGACCTGCGGCGCGAGTCGCCGACCTTCGGTAGATGGGAGGGGTTTGAGCTCAGCGACGAGAACCTTGACGCTCTCTACATCCCGCGCGGGTTTGCCCATGGCTTCTGCGTGATCAGCGACGTCGCCGACGTCGTCTACAAGCAGTCCGCGTACTACGACCCGTCGGTCGAACGGTCTATCCGCTGGAATGATCCGCGGATCGCGATCGACTGGCCGCTGCCGGATGAGCGCATCACCGTCTCCAAGCGTGACGCCGAGGCGCCGACTCTTGACGAGATCTCCGGCGAGCTCGACTTCTAGAGCCGCTCGGCCATGTAGGGCGCTGATGCGCGGAAGTAGAGCAGCCCGACAATCAGAGTGAGGATCGAGAGGCCAACCGGGATCAGGTCGCCGCTTAGCGATCCAAAGACGCTGCCGACGGAGTTGTAGGAGGCGTCGATCAGCGCGTGACGCGACTGCTGGATCGCCGAGGCAACGGGGTTGATGAGGAGGATCCGCGCCGCGCCAATGCCGGCCTTGTCGATCACCATCGAGATCGTGTAGAGGATCGGGGTTCCGTAGAAAAGCGCCTGCGTTACTACATCCCAGATCGGCTCCACATCGCGGTAGCGGACGTACATCGCGGAGAGAATCATCGCGAGTCCGCTGGAGAAACAGACGAGCATCAGCACGATCAGCGGAAACTGAACCCAGCTCGCGAGCACCGAGCCGCCCGCGAAGATCAGGAAGACTAGGACCGCAATCAGGTTCAGGGCGAGGTTGAAGAGCGCCTGCAGAACGCAGGCCAGCGGAATTGCCAGCCTTGGAAAGTCGACCTTTCGGATCAGCCCTTCCCGCGCCACGATTGACGTGACCGCCCCGCTGACGGAGTCGGTGAAGAACTGGAACAGGACGATCCCCAGCAGCAACGCGAGTCCGTAGAGCGGCTGTCCTTCCCCTACCCCGAGCACGACCGTGAAGATCACGTACATCACTGCGAACAACATCAGCGGGCGCATCAGCTGCCAGAGGTAACCGAGCGCGGAGCCGAAGAAGCGCAGTTTGAAGTCTGTCGTTGCCAGCGTCCAAGTGAGTCGCCAGAAGTGGCGCGGATCACTGCCGAATGCGCCTGGCCCCCTGATCGGCCTGCCGGCAGGCCGTGAAGGCTGGCTCATCGCCGCAGCTCCTCGGAAAACGGAATGTCGACCAGAGGCCCAGCAGCAATTCGGGTCACGACGACTGAACTCATCCGCTCGCGTGCCGCCAGCGTCGCCCCGTCGCGGATGGTTACCGAGGGAGTGACGGTGTAGCGGTCGGGGCCAAGCGGATTGTCGAATTCAATCCGCCAGACGACCTCTTCGCCGGCTTCAAACTTCCCGCTTGGCTTCCCGCTCCAGTCACTTGATGCCGTAAACAGGGGGACGCGCGCGCCATTTGCCAGCGAGACCGAGAAGATCGGGTTGTTGACTGCCTCGGTGAATCGGATCCGTGCACTGAAAGTCGTTGGCTCACCATTCGGCAATGTTGAGACTGTCTCTCCGGAGGAGTC
>CAESAN010000019.1_pt1 | contig 14439 bp, 9 predicted proteins | sample 7263601 | NCBI WGS metagenome assembly CAESAN01 (sample SAMEA6814058, study PRJEB35770) | uncultured Conexibacteraceae bacterium | biome: Freshwater; feature: Freshwater reservoir; material: water | place: Czech Republic | collected 2017-05-23 | depth 30m m
AGTGACACATAACCGCTGTCCGCCACAACTCGCTCAAGCATCGCCCCCACTCCAAGCCTGTCTGCCTCAACTTCCCAAGCCGAGAGCATCGATCTGAAGTTTCGGAGCCGTAGCCGGTCGCCATCGTCAAGAGCCGCTAGCTTTGAGCCGCCTTCAATCTGATCACCAGAGGCGATCTCGAATGCCTGCCAGAGACTCAGCCCGCGGTCATCCAGCTTCTGCGCTCCGAGCAATGCCAGAGCGTCAAGAGAAATCCCGCAGAGCGGCGAGCGCAGAGCCCCCAGCAGCGCCTCTTCGTCGGCCCTGTTGGTCAGCAGGCGAAGCTGTGCCATCAGGTCAACCAGCTCAATTCGGTTCCACCAGTCCTCGCCGCCGTCAGCGACCGCTTCGATCCCGAGCCGTTCGAGTTCGCTGCGGAAGTTCCCCATCTTCGTGCGGGCTTCCATCAGGATCACTATCTCGCCGCTGGTCGCTTCGCCGCTGTCTATCAGCTGCTTAATCCGACTGGCGACGAGGCGCGCTTCGGCCCCGTCGGCCGACAGCTCAGCGTCCTCCCACAGACCCTTGTCGGTGAAGAGAAGCTCAACCAGTGGCAGTGGACCCTGAGCGTGTTCTTCGTTGCCACCCTCGATCGGAGCCCACTCGATGCCGCTGGGTACGTGAATTTCGGAAAGGCCGGCGTTGATCGCCCGAAGGATCTCGGGCCGCGAACGGTAGTTGGTTGTCAGGCGACGTTTCTGGCCGCGCTGCTCGTAATCGGCGGCGAGCTCCATGAACACGTCGAGGTCGGCATTGCGGAATCCGTAGATCGACTGGAGCGGATCGCCGACCTGAAACCGCGAAGGCACGCCAAGCGCATCGAACAGCTCAAGCTGCAGCCGGTTTGTGTCCTGGAACTCGTCAATCAGGACGCGCTTGAAACGCTCGCGGTAGGAGGCCGCGATCGTCGGATGGTTGGTCAGCAGGTCCCTGGTTGCGAAGACCACATCGGCAAAGTCGCAGCCGCCGTCGGCCCGTTTCAGCGCCGAATACTCCTCGCCGTAGGCAACCAGCAGCCGATCCAGGAGCCTCGTCCATTGCTGCGGATCCTGCGAATCGTCAAGCACCGGCAGGCGGGGCTGCGCCTGTCCTGCGCTCCGAAGCTTCTCGTAGACGCCGTCGATCTCCTTCATCACGTTGTCGAAGCCATCCGCCGCCAGCAGGTCGAGAGCCTGGGCCGAGTCTTCTCCTGTTGACAGGCGGTCGGCGGCCGCGCGGAAGGCGTGCCGGCGATGGATGCGAAGCTCAATCTCGTCGATCAGCTCGAAGCTCGGGTCGATCCCGACGAGCAGCGCATGGCGCCTCAGCAGCCGCGCGCAGAAACTGTCGATCGTCGAGATCCAGGCCGAGTCGAGCTGCGATACGGCGTCCCGTGCCCTCGCATTGCCGGGAGCCAACTGGGCGAACCGACGACGGATCCTGCCGCGAAGCTCGGCCGCAGCCTTGCGCGTGAATGTGATTGCGAGAATCTGCTCGCACTCCAAGGGAACGCCGTCACTCCCGCCCTCAAGGACATCGCGAACAAAGCGTTCAACCAGCACCAGGGTCTTTCCGGCTCCGGCGCTTGCTTCCAGAATCAGGGGGCTGTCGCGATCGATCGTCGCCGCGGCCTGTTCCGGGTTCAGCGGCGTCCCGAAGGGACTGATCATCAGCTCGCCGTCCCAAAGCTGCAGTGACTTCTCAGAGGAACTCAACAGAGCCTCCTGCAGATGCCGGGGTAAGCGCAACCGCCGTCGCGTCCGTAGGCGCACTTCTCAGGATCGGGCGGCTCCAGCTCGCCGGCCGCGATCGCAGCAATCGCGTAGATTGCGATCTGCCGAATCCCATCAATCAACTCCGGGAAGTCATCGTCGGCAACTCGATCGGTCTTGACGATGTCCGTGCGATCGGCGTCTACTCGCTTGCTGATTGCTCCGCGCGGCTTGCGGGTGTTTGACCCGACCCTGCCGACCGGCTGGTAGAGCGCTCCCACAACATCCTCGCTGCCGCCGGCGGCTCTGTACGCGAGCGCGTAAAGGCTGAGCTGGACGAGGTTTTTCTTGGACCAGTTCGCTTGGCCCTGGTCGCTGCCGATCGATCCGGTCTTGTAGTCAAGGATGATCGCGTCGCTGCCGAGCACGTCAATTCGGTCGATCTTGCCGGTGAGCAGCAGTCCGCCGCCGAGGTCGGCCGGCGGATCGTCGTCGAAGCCGAAACTGAACTCGAAGTGGGTCGGGACAAAGTCCGACCCGGAACCGGCCGCACGTGTCAAGTACGCCGCAGCAGAGCGGCGCAGGCGGCGGCGTTCAATCCGCTCCTTGACAGGGTCAGAGGAGATCTCCTCAAGCCCGGAGAGGACCTGATCGAGGACCTCCAGCGCGATCCCGAGCGTGTCCTCCCGCAGCAGAATTGACTCCTCGGCAAAGCGCTCAAAGACCTGCTGAAGGACGGTGTGCATAGCGCCGCCGAACGCCAGCTGGTCCCCCTCAGGCTCAAGGTTCTCCGGTCGAATGAATCGATCGACGAGCCAGGACATCGGGCAGCGCAGATAGCTCTCGATCGACGTTGGCGACCAGACCTCTCGGCTGCTGATCGCCTCGATCGCTGCAGGGTTGGTCAGCTTGTACGGCACCTGCGACTGATCTGCGCTTGGCTGCACCGCGGCGAGCGCCAGCTGATAACCGCTGGGCCTCAACTTGGGATCTTCAGGCCAAGAGATCTCGCCGAGCGCCCGGGTGAGCCGCTGCGGCTTCGGCATCAGCAGCTCCTCGATGTCGTCGAGGAAGAGGGAAGGGTTTGAGGGGTCGCCCGCGTCGGTGCGGGCGTAGCCGCTATAGACGAGAAGCCGAGTGGCTCTCGACAGCAGAGAATGGAGCAGGTGCCGCTCAGCGGCAACGCGGTCAACCGGGTCGCTCGGCCAGAGTGGCTTCAAGCCCGCGGCGTGCGCAGCGGAGTTGACGCTGCGGCGAGCCCAATCGTCAAGGAACGGATCCTCGGTGGCCGTGCGCGGGAACGAACCTTCCTGGAGACGAGCGACGAAGAGCGCCTGAACGCGGCGGGCGCGCAGAGCAAGAGGTGTGGAGATGCTGACGGCGCCCGGGATCAGCGACTCGCCGGTGGTGAGCTCCCGAGCAGCGAGTTCGCCAAGAAGCTGCTCGGAGGTTGGAGCGAGAGAGGAGTCCTTGCCAACCAGCCGATCGAGTTCGTCGAGCGCAGCGATCAATTCCCCGAGGGCAGCGGCGTCCAACTGCTGCTCGCGACTGAAGACGGGAGCTGTTCCGTGCCCTTCGCGCTGGGAGGCGGCGGCGAGAACACGGCGCGCCTGCTCTGCCGCTTTTCGATACCCCTCGCGCGGACCGACGGAGAACTGGGTGCGCAAGTTCTCGAGCGCGAAGATCTGCTCGATGTTTGAGATCGCCGACCAAGCCTTCTCCGCGTCGGCGAGGCTCTTGAGTTCGCCGCGAAGCGCCTGACGTTCAAGCCTGTCGACGCTGCCTCGGTACTTCATCTCGGTTACCCCTGGGGTGCGCAGCCAGATGATCAGCTTGTCGACGAGGTCGGCCGAATCTTCCGCTCCCGGCTCTCGGCAGAGCGCGCACTCAATCAGTGCCAGCAGTCCCCGAACAAGCGACGTGTGACCCAGCTCGATGCGACGGCGGATGGCAATCGGAACCTGCGCCGCGGCGAAGACTTCCTCGATCAGAGGCGCGGAGTCGTCCAGATCCCTCACGGCGACGGCGATCTCCTCGTAGGGAAGTCCGCCCCCTTCTTCTGAGTGCAGTGCGGCTATACGTGCCGCGATCAGCTCCAGCTCCGCGCGCGGGCCGCCGCCCCTGAAGCGCTCGATTGCGTCGCCCGGATCGATCGCGGCCGCTCCCGGCTCGAACAGGCCCCGCTCGAGCCCGAACAGTGCATCTGCGCTGCCGCGCTCATAGTGGGCGCGACTTACCTCGCAGACCACTTCGCTGGTCTGCGGAAGCGATCGAAGTTGCCCGATGATCGCCTCTCGGCTCTCGAAGGCAGCGCGCTCTTCGAACGGAATCGAAACCGTAACCTCCGCTCCAGCGATCCCTGAGAGCGCCTCGATCGTGTCCAGCTGGCGAAGCTCAAAATCGTCAAAACCGTAGAAGAAGACCGGCGTCTGTCTCCAAGCGCCGGGCGCTTCGCCGAGTCGGTCGAGCAGCTCGGTCACATAACCCGACGGATCGCGCAGACCGAGATGCTCAAGCCGCTCCCGGTACGAGCTGTAGAGCAGTGCAAGTTCGGCCCCGTATCCGTCGGCGCCGGCGGGGGTCTTGAGCCAAGCCTGCATCACTTCTTCGAACTTCCGTGGACTGGCGCGAACCTCGCCCAACCCGTCGGCAAATCGTGCGAGCGCGGAAGCGAAGCCATCGGTCCGCGCCGACTGCTCGAGCAGAGCAAGCCTGCCGTCTGCCAAGGCCTGGTCGCATACCGCGCGAGCGATTCTCTGACAGCCAAAGTCGTCGAGAGGCCGCGGGTCGAACCCGACGCGGCGGGCGATCAGATCCCAGAGTCCAAGGAAGCGGGTTACCCGAACGGCATGCGAGATCTGACCGGCGGCAAGCTCACGACGGAGCAGGTCCGAGTCGGCAACCGTCGGGACAACGAGGATTGGCTCTGCGCCCGCTGCGGCGGCGACAGCCACTGCATCCAACACGATCGCCGCCTTGCCGGAGTTGACCGGCCCTGTGATCAGTTTCAGCGGCATTCGTTACCGGTCGCTGCCGGCGGCGAAATACTGACGCGCGAGGGCGCCTGGCTCAAGCGGCCTCGTTGGCGGAGTCGCCGGCGGAGGCCTTCGCTGCCTCGGCCTCGGCGATCGCGTCTGCGTCGGCGGTTGCGTCCTCGGCGGCAGGCGCCTTTGCGCCCTCCTTGGCCCAAGCTTCATCGAACTCAACGCGCCACTTGCCCTCTTCAGATTGCTGCAGAGCGAGCCGCGCGCGGAACGAGCGCCCGCTGCGCCCCTTGAATCCGGCGACCTGCTTCTCGGTGCGGCCGGTTGCGATCAGCTCGCGGGCGATAGCCGCGGGGAGCTGCTTGCCGACCTTCCCCTTCCAGATGACAAAGCCGCAGCCCGGGTCCTCGCGGGCCCAGCACGAGTAGCCCTTGCGGTTCTCGATGATGTCGGCGCCGCAGACCGGGCACGGCCCGAGGTTGGCGCGCGGAATCTTGACGTCCTTGAGCTTGGTGTCGAGCTCTTGAATCGTTCCCTCGGCAAACTCGGCGATGTCGGCCATGAACTTCTTGCGCGTCTCGGAGCCCTCTTGAATCAACCCGAGGCGATGTTCCCACTCGCCGGTCAGGGCTGGCTCCGTCAGCGGGTGGCCGTCAAGCAGGCGAATCACGTTCATCCCCTTCTCGGTCGGCACCAGCGCGCGGCCTTCTCGCTCGATGTAGCCGACGTCGATCAGACGCTCGATGATCGCCGACCGCGTGGCGGGAGTACCGATCCCGGACTCCTTCATTGCCTCGCGCATGTCGTCGTCGTCTACAAGCTTGCCGGCGGTCTCCATCGCGCCCAGGAGCGAAGCGTCCGAGTAGCGGCGCGGCGGCTTTGTCTCCTTCTCGGCGGATTCGACATCTTTGGTGTCGACTTCCTCATCCTTCTCAAGCTTCGGCAGCGTCTGATCGCGGCCTTCGTCCTCATCGCCGGCCTTGCCGCCGTCGGCAAGTTCGCCGTAGACCCCGCGCCAACCCGGAACGATCAGCACCTTGCCGCGCGTTCGGAATACATGCTCGGAAACGGTTGTCTCCACGCGGGTGTTCTCAAACTCGGCGTCGGGGTGGAAGATCGCGAGGAAGCGGCGCGCCACGAGGTCGTAGATGCGGCGGTCGTCGGAGCCCATCTTCTCAAGGTCGTGTGATGCGTTGGTCGGGATGATCGCGTGGTGGTCGCCGACCTTCTCGTCGTTGACGACTCGCGCGAGCGGCAGAAGGTCGAGACCGACGACGTACTCGGCAGCCACCGAGTACTCGGAGTCGCGGCCGACCTGCTCGGCGGTCGGCTTTATCTCGTCCACCATGTCGGTCGTCAGGAAGCGCGAGTTGGTCCTCGGGTAGGTGAGAGCCTTGTGCTCCTCGTAACAGCGCTGCGCCGCCGCCAGCGTGCGCTTGGCCGAGAATCCAAAACGCGTGTTCGCGTCCCGTTGCAGCGAGGTGAGGTCGTAGAGCATCGCCGGCTGCTCGGTGCGCTTTGTCTTGGCAAGCTTCGAGATCGTTCCGCGCTGCCCCTTGACGGCGGTGACGATCTCTTCGGCCGTCGCCTGCGTGTCAATCCGCGGCTTCGCTCCTGCGTGGAAGCGGCCTTCGTACTTGCGGCCGTCGTCGGTTTCAAACTTCGCGTCGACGAGCCAGTAGGCCTCGGGAACAAATGCGCGGATCTCTTCCTCGCGGCGGGTCAGGATCGCCAGGGTTGGAGTCTGGACGCGGCCCAGCGAAACCGCTCCGTCGAACGACGAGCGCAACCGGATCGTTGCGGCGCGGGTGGCGTTCATCCCGACGATCCAGTCGGCCTCGGAGCGCGACCGCGCGGCCTCCTCGAGCGACGCGTACTCGCTTGAGGGCCGCAGGTTCTCGAGCGCCTCGCGCATTGCGGATTCCGTCATCGACGACAGCCAGAGCCGCTTGACCGGCTTCTTAGCGCCGGCCTTCTCGTACAGGTAGGCAAAGATCAGCTCGCCTTCGCGGCCCGCGTCGCAGGCATTGACGATCAGATCAACTTCGTCGCTGCGCATGTACTCGCGGACGACGGTCATCTGTTTCTGCGACCGCTCGTCACGGACTTCAAGTTTGAACTTCTTCGGGACGATTGGCAGGTCGGCCATTCGCCACTTCTTGAACTTGTCGTCGTACTGGTCGGGATCGGCCAGCGAGACGAGGTGTCCCACAGCCCAACTGATGATGTGATCGGGCCCTTCGAGAGCCCGTGATCGCTTCTCGCCGGTACCGGCCTTCTTCTTGAAGGGCCCCGGCAGAACACGCGCGAGGTCCTCCCCCACGGACGGCTTCTCAGCGATGATCAAGGTCTTACCCATCGCGCCGCAGCGTAGCGGCCTGCCCCGCGGCACCGACTCTGACCACCGCAGCAAGTACCTTTCAAGTCTGTTCGTGACCGACCGATGAGCGACCAGCCAAAGAAGCCACGAGCAGGGAATTCGTCGCAGTCGCGTCCGACTTCCGCGGCAGGCCAGAGGAGCTCGTCCGACGCTAGCTCACTGATGAAGCGGCGGGCGATTCCGGTAGCCGTTCTGGCGGCGTTGGCCTTTGTAATCGGCGCCGTCGCCGGTGCATCCTCGGGCGGCGCCGGCGAGAGTGAAGTCCGCGCCTACGCAGCCGCCTGGCAGAAGGGCGATTGGGCGACGATGTACGCGCAGCTAACGACCGCAACAAAGAAGCGGACGACCCTGCTCGGATTTGCAGACGAGAACCGCTCGACGCTGGCAACGGCCACCGCCAAAGAATCATCGGTCACCACCGGCGAGCCGAAGGACGTCGGAGACGGACGCTGGCAAATTCCAGTAACAGTGAAGACGCGAATCTTCGGAACGGTCCGGGGCACGACCACAATCCGTACCGCCGAGGACGGCGACGCGACGAAAGTCGTCTGGACGCCGTCGCTTGCATTTCCGGGCCTCAAGCCGGGCCAGAGATTGACTCGGCAAACGACCATGTTGGACCGGGGAACCCTTCTCTCAAAGGACGGTCAAGTCCTTGCCGAAGGCCCAACCAGAACTTCCGCTGTGCCGGACGTGTCGTCAGAGGTCGTCGGGCAGATTGGCCCAATACCGCCCGAGCGCGCGCTCGAGATCAACTCGCTGGGGATCCCCCCGGACGCGCAGGTTGGCACCTCCGGCTTGGAGCTGATCTTCCAACCTGAGCTCGCTGGACTTCCGGCGGGAACGCTCACCGCGGGCGGCCGCGTGATCGCCCGCTCGAAGGGCGCGGCCGGCGGCAAGGTGCGCACGACGATCGTCCCCAGCGTCGTCAGAGCGTCTAGTTCGGCGATGTCCGGCAGACAGGGTGGGATTGTCGCGCTGAACCCTCGCAACGGCGCCGTTGAAGGCTTCGCAGGACAGGCCTTCTCACTGCTCCAGCCCCCGGGCTCGACGTTCAAGATAATCAGCACGGCCGGCGCGCTGGACGCCGGGACGGCGACCACAAAGACGGTCTTCCCGATGCAGTCCGGGATCGAGCTGTCGGGGTTCCGGCTCTCAAATGCCGGCGGAGAGGTCTGCGGCGGAACCCTTGCTCAGGCCTTTGCCGAATCCTGCAACTCGGTCTTCGCTCCGCTGGGGGCAAAGCTGGGCTCGGCGAAACTAGTCGCCGTCGCCCAGCGCTTCGGTTTCAACCACCCTTCGCCGATCGCTGGAGCGGCGCAGAGCACAATCCCGCTGGAGCTTGGCGACGACCTCAACGTCGGCTCGTCTGCGATCGGGCAGGGCGAGGTTCAAGCGAGCGCGCTGCAGATGGCAATTGTGGGAGCAACGGTTGCCCGTCGCGGCCGTCTGGTTGTTCCGACCCTCAATCAGGCGGTTGCTGATCGCACGAAGGCCTCCGACGGAGTTCGTGCAATCAAGGCCTCGACCGCACGGCTCCTCCAGCAGTTCATGATCGGAGTCGTCAGCGGAGGGACCGGCACTGCAGCGCAGATCCCCGGGGTCACCGTCGCCGGCAAGACCGGAACCGCCGAACTGAGATCCCCGAGTGAAGAGCCCGAGGACACCGACGCATGGTTTGTCGCATTCGCACCTGCCGACAAGAAGCGCGTCGCGGGCAACGCAGTGGGCGTGATGTTTGTTGGCGCCGGAGCAGGCGGCGAGACTGCAGCTCCGGCCGCCCAGACCGTGCTCAGTGCGATGCTCGCTGCCGACTAAACGTCGAGCGTGACGGTGGCGAGCTCGCCAGGGAGCAGCGAGCTGCCGATCTCGAATTCCAACGGCCGGAAGTCGAGCGTCTGGGCAGGAAGCTTGAAGATCAGGATCGCGCCGGTCGTCGGCAGGTTCGCAGCGGCGCTGTTCTGATCCGGGTACTGGCCGTTGCTGGCCGGCACGACCGCCTCGCGGAACGCAAACTTGTTGCTTGGCGCAAGAGGAACCGGCTCAAACTCATCGCCCCGGGTGTCAACAATCTTGAACTCGTTGGCAGTCCGCTGCGGCTGGTCGCTGCTGTTGAATGCCCTCACCCAAACGCCAAACCAGAGGTCGTCAGTGCCTAGTGAGGCGTCCGCAGGGGGGACGCCGCTTAGGAGGTCGCGGTCTCCGACGTTGGCGGGATTGAGCTGGCGCGACATCTGAACCTGATACTGGAGCTCGCCGAGGGTTACGAAGACGGCTTCGGATTCACCGACCGCGACAGTCGCCTGTTTGCTGCCGCAGCCGAGCACCGCGACGGCGGCAATTGGAAGCAGTGCGAGGGTGAGGAATCGGCGGACCATTGGGGCGGCGAAGTCTAGTGGATCGAGGCGCGGCAAGGCCTATCCGCGCAGTCCGGTGGCCGGCTTGCGGGCACCGCCGGCGATCGTCGCCGGCGCGCCAAGGCGCTTTCCATGCTCAAGACCGGCAGCCAGGCGTCGGAGTGACTTCTTCCAGCCCCTCTTGCGGGCGCGATTCTGTCCAATCGCCTCCAGCAGCTTGTCGCTCGGATAGACCGGGTGCGTCTCGATCGTCAGGTCCAAGTTCGTTGCACCTTCGCCCGCATCGCTGAGCTGAAAGGCAGTAAGAGTCCGAATTCGGTTGTACTTGCCGCTGCGGCCGGCGAGGACAATCAGGCTGGGCTGCTCAAACTGAACGACAGCCATGTCGCCCCAGCCGAAGCGCGAGAACGGGAGCTCTTCCTTGAAGCGCCCCCCTGCCCCCTTGCCATATGTCTCCTCGCGGGTCATGCGCCACTCGCCGAGAAAATGATCGGTGAACTCTGCAAAGTTGGCCAGATCGGCGAGATAGTCAAAGACGACCGCCGTCGGCACTTCGATTCGTTGGGAGATCGTGCAGGGCTGCATTGCGATCCGCAGTCTAACCGTGACGCGACCTGCGGGACTGCGCGGCCGGGACTAGGCTGCCCGAGGCAGACCCAGCCGCCTCACGCTGATCCCATGCTCAACGTGCGCGACCGGCTCAACCGCAGTGGGAACGCCGCTGCGTTTCCCGCGGCAAAGCGCGCAAACTGAATCGTTATCGAAGCGGTAGAGATGCTCTCCGGCAAGCGGAACGCGCGCGCATTCGGCGCAGTGACGTTCGGCCGCGCTGCGGCTCTCCTGCCCTTTGCGCAGCAGGCGAATCTCCAACTCCGGTTCACCAAGCAACTGGTCCCAGGTGAGCATTTTGCGGTATTCGCCGCAGCACCCACCGCTCCTTCCAGAGTTGGCCTCCGGTTGACAGCGGGCGTAGAATTGGTCCAAGCAACAAAGTGTGATTGGAGGGCGCAATGGACAGCAAGACCAACCATCGGCATCTGACCACCGCGCATTCGTCGGGAGAGACCGAGGCCGGGGCCGACCTTCAGCGCGAGGCCGCCGTGATCGCATCCGCCCGTCGCACACTGACCCAGCCGGGCGACTATCTGGTCTTCACGGATGGTGACCAACTGCGGATAGTTGCTCTGGCTGGCGACTGGACCCGGATCGGTCGCAGCACTGCTGCAGATGTCCGCTTCGATGACAGCACCGTTTCGCGCCGTCACGCTCTAATCACCCGCGAACCCGATGGCCTCAAGTTGCTCGACGACCGCAGCCTCAACGGCGTCTTCGTGGAGGGCGAGCGCGTCGACCGGCACCCCCTTAACGACGGCGACAGCTTCGTGATCGGCCGCTACCGGCTGAACTTTGTCAGCGTCACCGTCGCGGCCGTCGACACCGGCGCCCTGCCGCCCGGCTCTCTGCGCGTTTAGACTCGCCGCAGATGGCGATCACGATCTCGGTCCTCAGCCAGAAGGGCGGCACTGGAAAGACCACGACGGTCCGGCACCTGGTGGGCGCGTTTCGCCTGACAGGGCTGCGGGTACTGGCCATTGACCTTGACCCTCAGGGGAACCTTTCCGACTACTTCGACATCGATCCGGAAGCGGAGCCAACCATTGGTGATGTCCTCGCTGGCCGGGCGCTCGCGAGCGAGGCAATCGTCGACGACGTGATCCCGGCGAACCTCAGCCTCGCGGAGGCCGAGATAACGCTTGCCGGCAAGATGGGCCGCGAGATGACACTGCGAGGCGCGCTGGCCGAGTTGGACGAGCGCTACGACATCATTCTGATCGACTGCCCGCCGGCGCTTGGACTGCTTACCGTCAACGCACTTGTCGCGGCAGATCAGGCGCTGCTCAGCAGCGAGGCCCAATACTTCGCACTCCAAGGCGTTGAGCAGGCACTAGAGGTCATCGAGCTTGCCCGAGACAGCCTCAACCCCGGACTTCAGTGGCTTGGAGTTCTTTTCAACATTGCCGACATGCGGACTGTCCATTCGCGCGAGGCGTTCGAGGCGCTCCGCGAGCACGTCGGCGACAGGCTGCTCGACCAGACCGTCCGCCAGTCGATCGCCTACGCCGAGTCGGCCGAGCGGGCGACCCCGATCTTTGAGCACCGCCCCGACCTCGGCGGCGACTACATGAGCGTTGCCGCCGAGCTGCTGAGGCGCCTCGGACTTCTTCAGCAGAGCGCTGAGCTTGCCGCGCTGGTGCCGGCCGGCGATTCGGACTCCGCGACTTAGAGTTCGCGGACGTCGGCGCCGCCGCTCTCAAAGCGGACGCGCTCGACCTCGGCCCAGTCGCTCGCCTGGTCCTTCAGCGCTTCAACAACGCCGCCAGTGGTGTCGTATGTGGTCCAGACGAGAACCGTGGGACCAGCTCCGGAAAGGGTCGCGCCGAGAGCGCCCAACTCGTGCGCTGCGGCGATCAGGCTCTGCGAACGCGGATAGAGCGGCCCCCGGTAGCTCTGATGAAGGCGATCGTCGAGCCCTCGCGAGATCAGCTCAAAGTCGCCCTTGGCAAGTCCCAGCATCAGCAGTGCGGAGTGGGCCACGTTGAAGACCGCGTCGGCCAGCGGAACCTCGCTCGGCAGAGCCGCGCGGGCCTTGCTCGTAGTGACTGCCTCGTTTGGCACGACTAGAACCGCTTCCAGTCCGTCGGGCGCAGCGAAGCTGGTTACGTCGCCCCCCGTTGTCACTACGAACCCGCCGTTGATTGCCGCGGCGACGTTATCCGGGTGCCCGTCAAGTTCGGCTCCCAGGGCGAGTAGGTCAGCGTCCAGTTCGAAGAGGTGGTCGGCGGCCATCAGCCCGGCCAGAAATGCGGCGGCGCTGGTTCCGAGTCCGCCGCTCATCGGGATCTCGGAGCGGATCGTGAAGCTGAAGTCGTCGGCCGGATGGAGCCGTTCAAAGCCCTGAACCACGAGATTGCTGCGGTCGAGCGGAATCGGCAGCTCGCTGGCGACGTTGAAACGGCCCGGCGTCTCGACGACTTCGAGTTCCATCTGAAGCGACAGCGCGACGGCGAAAGCGTCGAAGCCCGGACCAAGGTTGGCAGAGGAGGCTGGGACGGTTATCAGCCGGCGGCGATCCATCACTCGCGTCAACCCCAGACGGCGGCTTCGACCGCCGCCAGCTCGGGCTCGCAGGCAATGATCCCACCGCCAACTTCGAGCGCAGTCTCGGGATCCTTCAGACCGTGGCCGGTCAGCACGCAGACGACGCGCTCCACTCCCTCGGGCACGCCGTGCACGATCAGCCCGGCCACGGACGCGGCACTGGACGGCTCGCAAAAGACGCCGTCGTGACTGGCAAGGAAGCGGTAAGCCTCAAGGATCTGCTCATCGGTGACCGAGTTGATTGCTCCGCCCGACTGCTCGATAGCGCTCAGCGCCTGATCACCGCGCGCGGGGTCGCCAATCCGGATTGCGCTGGCCAGCGTCTCCGGCTCGGCCACGGCGTGGCCCAGCACAAGCGGGGCGGCGCCTGCTGCTTGGAAGCCCAGCATCTTGGGCATCGTCTCGAGCTCGCCTGCGGATTCGGTGAAGCCCTTCCAGTAGGCGGTGATGTTGCCGGCATTGCCGACCGGGATCGCAAGCGCGTCGAGAGGCCGGTCCGGGCCGAGCGCCTCGATGATTTCGAAGGCCGCCGTCTTCTGTCCCTCTATTCGAAGCGGGTTGACGGAATTGACAAGCGCGATCGGGTGGTTGTCCGACAGTTCGCGGACCAGCTTCAGAGCCTGGTCGAAGTTGCCGCGAAGGCCGATGACGCGAGCCCCGTGCATCACGGCCTGAGCGAGCTTGCCGCGCGCGATCTTGCCGTCGGGCACGATCACAGCGCAGGTGATTCGGGCACGGGCCGAGTAGGCGGCCGCGCTGGCGGCGGTGTTGCCGGTAGAAGCGCAGACGACGGCGGTCGACCCGTCCCGCACCGCCCCGGAGACGGCGCAGGTCATTCCTCGGTCCTTGAACGAGCCGGTCGGGTTGGCCCCCTCGATCTTTAGCCATGCCTCGCAGCCCAGCCGTTCGCTGAGCTCGCAGGCGTAGAGCAGAGGAGTGGCGCCCTCGTCAAGGCTGATGACCGGGTCCCCTTCCTCGAACGGAAGGCGGTCCCTGTATTTCTCGATCAAGCCTGCCATCAGCCGATGAACTGCTCGTCGATGACGCGGATCGCGCGCGGCGCGCTGCGGATGAATTCGAGACCGGCGAGCTGCTCGCACGCGCTGTTGAAGCTCGCTTCGAGGATCGGGTGCGTGACCATCACCAGGCGGGCGTTGTCGCCCAGACCGGACTGCGCGACCGACTTGACGGAGACGCCGTGCTCGCCAAGCAGCTTTGCCACCTGGGCCAGCACGCCGGGGCGGTCGGCGACCTCGAGGTGGAGATAGAAGGCCGACTCGACCTCTTCGGTCAGCTTTGCGTTCGCGGCAGGCGGCCGAATTGCAGGCGCTCCTTCCATTAGGCTGACGACGTCGCCGAGGATCGCGCTGGCCGTCTGCGGACCGCCGGCCCCGGGGCCGGAGAGCGTCATCTCGGTTATTGCCTGAGATTCGATGGTGACCGCGTTGAAGGAACCGTTGACGCTGGCAAGCGGATGGCCTGCGTACAGGAAGGCTGGATGGACGCGGACGGAGATTGCGTCGCCAACGCGCTCGGCGGTGCCGAGCAGCTTCAGCGCGAGACCGAACTCTTTCGCGTAGGCGATGTCCTCCGTGGTCAGCTTTTCGATCCCCTCATACACGACGTCTTCCAGCGAGACCCAACCACCAAAGGCGAGCTGTGCGAGCAGCGCCATCTTGGCCGCTGCGTCACCGCCACCGACGTCCTCGGTCGGGTCTGCTTCCGCAAAGCCCAGCTCCTGAGCCTGAGCAAGCGCCTCCTCGTAGTCGGCTCCGGTTGAAGCCATCTCGGAAAGGATGAAGTTGGTGGTCCCGTTGACAATGCCGTGG
>CAESAN010000020.1_pt1 | contig 14401 bp, 10 predicted proteins | sample 7263601 | NCBI WGS metagenome assembly CAESAN01 (sample SAMEA6814058, study PRJEB35770) | uncultured Conexibacteraceae bacterium | biome: Freshwater; feature: Freshwater reservoir; material: water | place: Czech Republic | collected 2017-05-23 | depth 30m m
CTCGTACTCGCCTGCGGGCTCGTTTGCGTCCTGCTGCTCACCTGAGCCGCAGCCGACCATCACGGTGGCGGCGAGAGCCGCGAGCGCGGCCATGCTGCGCGATATTTTCGCCGGCGACGAGCTCCTCACGGTGGCCGACGCTAGCACAGCGAAGGGACCCTGACGAAGACCTCCGACGCGCCCGGTTCCCGAAACTCCCCGATGGGGTTTGCGAGTTGCCCGCCAACTGCCGTAACATCCGTCAACTGCGCATGTCGTGCAGTTCCAGCAGCATCTAAGGAGAGGAGGGGATGATGGCTCGAAGTACTGCTGATCGCACCATCGCCCCTGCCCGGGACTTCTTCGAGCAGGTCGGCGACATGATGATCCTGACTGGAAAGACGATCGTTTCCGCGGTCCGTCCGCCCTACCCGTACGGCGGCGAATTCATCCAGCAGTTCCTCTTTGCCCTGCGACTCTGCTGGTTCCCGCTGCTGATCTCGACGGTCGCCTTCGGCTACGGCGCTCCCGGGCTTCAGGCCGCCAACTTCCTTGTCCTGTTCGGCGCTCTGGACCGTCTTGGCGGCTTCTTCGTGCTCGCCTCCATCCGTGAGTTTGCTCCGCTCGTGACGGCGATCGTGCTGGCCGGCGTGGCTGGAACGGCGATCACCGCCGATCTCGGCGCCCGCAAGATCCGCGAGGAGCTGGACGCCCTGCAGGTGCTCGGCGTCGACCCGGTCAAGAATCTGGTGGTGCCGCGCTTCCTGGCGCTGATGGTCGTCACCGGCCTCTTCGACATCTACGCGCTGCTGTTCGGCATTTTCGGCGGAATCATCGCCACGCTCGTCTATCACGCACCGCTGGGCCCATTCTGGGCGACATTCTTCACGAACGCCTCCGTCACCGACCTTTGGGGATCGATCCTCAAGTGCACCTGTTACGGGGCGATCATCGCGATCGTCTGCTGTTACAAGGGCATGACAGCGTCCGGTGGAGCTGCGGGGGTGGGGCGTGCCGTCAACCAGGCCGTCGTCATCTCCTTCCTCGGGATCTTCGCCTTCAACTACGTGTTTACGCAGACGCTGCTGGCAACCCATCCCGAGATCAACGTCATCCGTTAGGGGAACAGAGCGATGAACCCTGACAGCTGGCTGGCGGTACCAAAGGACTGGCTCACCTCGTTCGGTGAGATCACGAAGTTCTGCAGCACCGTCGTGGTAGAGGTCGTCGGCCTGAAGGTAATGAAGTTCTTCGGCGAGGCGCTGCGCCAGTCGGGGCTGCTGATCGTCTCGTCGGCGCTCGTAATCTGGGGACTCGTCTTCATCATCGGCCTTCAGTGCGGCATCGAGGGCGCCTACTTCAACCGCTCCGTCGGGTCGCCCGCCTACGCGGGGGTCTTTGCCGCCTGGTGCGACCTGCGCGAGCTCGTCCCTTACGCCTTCGGCTACATGATGGCCGCCAAGGTCGGCACCGGAATCGTCGCCGAGATCGGCTCGATGCGAATCACCGAGGAGATCGACGCGCTCGAGGTAATGGGAATCGATTCGATGACCTTCCTTTGCGCGACGCGCCTGATGGCGGCATGGATGGTGCTTCCGTTCCTCTACATCTCGGCTGTTGGAGCTGGCTTCGCTGCCAGCTACCTCGCCGTTGTGGTTCAGATTGGAGAGGTCTCGCAAGGGGGGTACTCGCTGATCTTCTGGCAGTTCCAGAATCCTCCCGACCTTCTCTTCAGCGCGATCAAGGCGATGGTGATGGCGACGGTGATCGTGCTGGTTGGCTGTTACTACGGCTACACCGCAAGCGGCGGGCCCGTTGGAGTGGGGACCGCAACCGCCAAGTCGATGGTTTTGAACATCGTGCTCGTGCACCTGATCGGGATGCTCGGCACACAGCTCTTCTGGGGAGCAAACCCACGTGCCCCGATCGGAGGATAAGTAATGGCTGACGACAAGAAGGTCGACAAGGACGAGCCGCTCGAGGCCGTTGATCGAGTCAAGGTGGTTCAGGAGGCGGCCCCCGGCGACGATGAGGAATACCGCTGGCATACCGGCCTAAACCGGCCGACAGGTGTGCCGGACGCGATCGAATTCATCGACGTGCACAAGGCCTTTGGTCGAAACAAGATTCTGCGCGGCCTCAACCTTGGGCTGCCGGAGGGCAAGATCTCGATGATCCTCGGACCGTCGGGCACCGGCAAGTCGGTCTGCATCAAGCACATGGTGGGCCTGCTTTACCCGGACGAGGGCGACGTTGTCGTCCACGGCGAGTCGGTTCCCAACCTGCGCGACGAAGAGCTGTTCGAGATGCGCAAGAAGTTCGGCGTCTTGTTTCAGGACGGAGCACTCTTCGGCTCAATGAACCTGCTCGACAACGTCGCCTTCCCGCTCCGCCAGCACACCGACAAGCCGGAAGAAGAGATCATGGACATCGTCAACCTCCGACTGGCCGAGGTCGGCCTGACGACGGCAGGCGACAAGATGCCGAACGAGCTCTCCGGCGGCATGCGCAAGCGCGCCGGATTCGCCCGGGCGCTGGTGCTCGACCCGGACATCGTGCTCTTCGACGAGCCAGACTCCGGGTTGGACCCCGTCCGCACGGCACTTCTCTGCGAGCTGATTCAGGAGATCCACAAGGAGAACGGCGGCGCCTACACCGTGATTACCCATGACATCATGAGCGCGCGCAGGGTTGCGGAGTACATCGCAGTTCTTTGGCGCGGCAGGATCGTCGAGGCCGGGCCGGCCGAGGAGCTGTTCAACTCTGACAACGACTTTGTGCGGCAGTTCCTCTCCGGCGACGCCCAAGGCCCGTTGGGGATGGAGTAGCACGATCTACGGCTCGCCGACACGGATGACGGCAGGCGGACAGGCATGAAGCCGGCTCGCATTGTCACGCTGCTCGTGGCCGCCTGCGCGGTTGTGCTGGTTGCCGTCCTTCTCTTCGGCGGCAGCTCCAACGCGACCTACCTGATGACCTTCGAGACGGCCGGCCAGCTCGTCAAGGACAACGACGTTCAGGTTGGTGGCCGCCGCGTGGGCCGCGTCGCGGACATCGTCTTGACCGACAACAATCAGGCCAACATCACAATCGAGGTCGAGAAGCCCTACGCGCCGCTGCACGAGGGAACCACGGCAATCATGCGGGCAACCTCGCTGTCAGGCGTTGCAAACCGCTACATCGCCCTTACCCCGGGGCCGCAGAACGCGCCGCTGATCAACGAAGGAGAGACGATTCCGGTTGACCAGACGACGACGATCGTTGACATCGACCAGCTCTTCAACACGCTCGACCCGCCCACCACCAAGGGGCTCGCCGAAGTGATTCAGGGCTTTGGCACTTGGTACCGGGGCCGCGGAGTAGAGGCCCGCGCCGGCGCCCCATACCTCTCGCCCGCGCTCAATTCGACGGTCGGTCTGCTCGAGAAGCTCAACAGCGACCAGAAGGCGCTCGAGCTGATGGTTCAGAGCACCTCCTCTGTGATGGGAACGCTTGCAGCGAAGGGTCCGACGCTGACCAATCTCGTCTCCAACGCCAACACCAGCCTTGCTGCAATCGGCGACGAGAACCAGTCGCTGGCCGAAGCTCTTCAGTACCTGCCGCAGACGCTGCGCCGAGGCAGTACAACCTTCGTAAACCTCCGCACCACGCTCAACTCGGTTGACCAGCTGGTTGCCGCTTCGAAGCCGGCGACAAAGAACCTCGCTCCGTTCCTCGCCGACCTTCAGCCGCTCTTCACCGAAGGCAAGCCCACCGTCACCGATCTGGCGCTTACTGTCAGCCAACCTGGCGCAAACAATGACTTCACGTCGCTGATGAAGAATGCGCCGGCGCTCAACAGCGCCGCACAGACCGCCTTCCCGGCCTCGATCACGGCGATCGACGATTCGATCCCAACGCTGTCGTTTGCGCGGCCCTACACGCCGGAGCTGATCGGCGCCTTCCGCGCGCTCGGTCAGAGCACCTCAAACTACGATGCAAACGGCCATTTCGCTCGCGGTTCACCGGCTTTTGGAGCCTTCTCGTACAACTCGGGCGGCAACGACCTCGACTATCTCGGCACCAGCCGTGACGCTTGGGAGAGCACGGGCCCGACGAACGTCCCGCGCTGCCCCGGCGCGACGACACAGGCTCCGCCCGACGGCAGCGCTCCGTGGCAGGCGCCGCTGTACAACCCGGGTGCCCCGGCCTCCCTGATCAACTGCAACCCGGCGCTAGTAGCGCCAGGGGCGTGGTAGCCCGATGAAGCGCCTGATCGCCATATTTGCCGTCATCTGCGCCGGGGTCGCGCTGATCGTCGTCACCGCCGGAGCCGGCGACGACGGCGCCTACCGCGTCCGCGCAATCTTCAACAACGCCGCCTTCGTTATTCCCGGGATGGACGTCAAGGTCGCGGGAGTCCGCGTCGGCAAGATCGAGTCGCTCGGGCTTACTCCCAACCACAAGGCCGCCGTCGTACTCAACATCGAGAACCCCGATTACCACGACTTCCGGCAGGACGCCTTCTGCCGGATCCGTCCGCAGTCGCTGATCGGAGAACGCTATGTCGACTGCAAGCCGGAAGAGCCGCGACCCGCCGGGATTGCGCAGCCGCCACTGCTCAAGCCTCTCCCCAGCGGACCGGGCAAGGGTCAGTATCTGCTGCCGTCCACCCGCACCGCGACGTCGGTCGATCTGGATCTCATCAACAACGTGATGAGGCTTCCCTACCGTCAGCGTTTCACGCTGATCCTGAACGAGTTCGGTACCGCGCTGGCAGGCAACGGCAAGGCACTAAACGCTGCGCTGAAGGTTTCCGATCCGGCGCTCAAGGAGTTCAACGACGTCCTTGAGATTCTCGCCCGTCAGAACAAGACGCTCGCTGCACTGGCCGTAAACGGCTCGACCGTGCTGGAGCCGCTGGCACGCGAACGTGCCCACGTGGCCGGCTTCATCAACTCGGCCGGGTACACCGCTCAGGCGACGGCCGAGGAGAGCGCGGCAATGACCCAGAATCTTCAGAAGCTGCCTGGCTTCCTGACCGAGCTAAGCCCGACGATGGTGCAGCTCGCAAACTTCTCAAAACAGGCAACCCCGGTCTTCACCGATCTCAACAGCGCCGCCGATTCTCTGAACAGCTTCACTCTCGGCTCCCCGGCCTTCTACAACGCAGGAACTCCGGCGCTGGAGTCGCTTGGCGACACAGCCGACGTCGGCGGACCCGCGCTGGTCAACTCACTGCCACTCGTCGAGAAGCTCGGGCCGCTCTCTTCGAACGCGAAGCCTACGATCACGAATCTCGCGGCGCTGCTTGATTCGGTCAGGACGACCGGGGGCATCGACCGCCTGATGGAACTGATCTACAACGTCGCCGGCACGTCAAACGGATACGACCAGTTTGGCCACTACACGCGCGCCGGTCTCACGACGACGATCTGCCAGGCGTTCTTTACGGTCCCGGATCCAAGCTGTATCGCAAACTTCCCCGCCTCCTCCTCGGCTTCTGCGAGTGGATCGACTGCGCGCGTGCCGAGTTCCAAGCAGGCATCGGCGCCGAACACCGCAGCGCCCAAGCAGCCGACCGTTCCAGCCTCCGGCGCTCCCTCCACAGGCGCCGCCGCTCCCCACAAGGGCAAGCAGCGTCAAGCCGATCCGCAGTCCGCCCGCGCCCTCCTCGACTACCTCCTCGGAAAATGAGCCCGGGCCGCCGCAAATCCTCCATCGCAGCGAACCCTGTGCTGATCGGCGCGGTAACCGTGTTGGTGCTGGTCGTGCTCGTCTTCCTTGCCTATAACGCCAACAACGGGTTGCCGTTTGTGCCCTCCTACGACGTCAAGGTGGAGGTCCCGAATGCCGCCGGGCTGGTGAAGGGCAACGAGGTTCGAGTCGGCGGTACCCGCGTTGGCGTGATCACGCTGATCGAGCCTTCAACGCAGCCCGACGGCGCCGTCACTGCCCTACTGACCTTGAAGCTAAACAGTGTCGTCGAACCGATTCCGGACGACACGACGGTGATGATCCGGCCTCGTTCGGCGCTCGGCCTCAAGTACGTACAGCTGACCCGCGGGCCGTCGAAGCAGGGGCTTCCCAACGGCGGAACGCTCTCAATCGCGCAGGCTCGTCCAGATCCGGTTGAGATCGACGACTTCTTCAACATGTTCGACGAGCCGACCCGGCGCGCGTCCCAGGCCAACCTGACCTGGTTCGGGAACGGCGTCGCCGGCCGCGGCAGCGACCTCAACATCGCCGTTCAGGACCTGAAGCCGTTCTTTGATTCGATCACTCCGCTGATGAAGAACCTGTCGAGCAGCGAGACCGACCTGACCGGCTTTGTCCGCGGGTTGGCCCAGAGCGCGGCGGTTGTGGCTCCGGCCGCAGAGACTCAGGGGCAACTGTTCGTCAATCTCGACGCCACATTCCAGGCCCTTGCCTCGGTCGCGCGGCCATACATCCAGCAGTCGATCACCGAGGGCCCGGCAACTCTCGACAACGCTACGGCCAACCTGCCGAAGTTGCGCCCGTTCCTCGCCAACAGCGCAACGCTCTTCCACAACCTTCAGCCTGGCATCCGATACGTTGCCGATTCCGCTCCCTATCTCGCAAACATCGTCAAGGTCGGCACGCCCGTCTTCAAGAAGTCGCCCGCCTTCAACGCCAAGCTTTCGACAACTTTCACGGCGATCGAGACCTTCTCGACCGACCCGGCAACGACTCTTGGAGTTGTCGACCTGACCGAGACGATGGTCCTGCTCAAGCCGACTCTCGCCTACGTGACTCCAGCGCAGACAACCTGCAATTACGCCACGCTCCTGCTGCGCAACCTCAGTCAGGTTGCAGGCGAGGGCGGTTCCACGGGCAACTTCGTCCGCACGATGGTGATGCCGGCTCCGGGCAACCTGTTCGATCCCGCCAACCCGTCGACGTCGCAGCCGGAGTCGATCAACAATGAGGGCGGTCCTTCAGACGCTCCAGCCAACGGCGGCCCCGACATCGCCAACTTCCTCCACAGCAACCCGTACCCGAACACGGCTGCTCCGGGCCAGCCGGCAGGCCAGTGTCAGGCGGGACGCGAGAATTACATCGCTGGCCAGAAGCAGATTGGCGCCGCGGCATCCGGCTACCTCTCCACCGGTTCCTCATCGTCGTCGCGAGGTGGCAAGTAATGGCCCTCGGCAAGCCAAAGAACGAGCGGCCGACAGTGCTGCGCAAGGATCGCACCGGCCGCAATCCGATCACGGTCGCCGTGATCGCGCTCGCCGTGATTGGCGTGATCTGTTACTTCGGCTTTACGAAGAACATGCCGTTCACTCACCCGTTCCAGTTTCAGGCGGTTTTCAGCTCCGCCAACTCAATCCGTCTTAGCTCTCCTGTCCGCATCGCCGGCGTCAACGTCGGCAAGGTCGTCAAGGTCGAAGGTCAGCCCGGGACCAACAACGCAGTCGTGACGATGGAGATGCAGAGTCGCGGCCTTCCGATTCACAAAGACGCCGAGCTCAAGATCCGTCCGCGAATCTTCCTCGAAGGCAACTTCTTCGTCGACATGAAGCCGGGAACGCCGCAGGCCCCGACAATCGCAGAGGGAGACACGATCCCGGCAAGCCAGACCGCCGTCCCGGTCCAGCTCGACCAGGTTCTCACATCGCTGCAGCAGGACACGCGCAAGAACCTTCAGGTATTGCTGATCGAGCTTGGCGCCGGGCTCAGCGCCAAGCCGACGGCGGCTGAGAACGCCCAGCAGCCTCCGATGACTCAGGGCAAGAGCGCCGCTCAGGCTCTAAACAACGCCCTGATCTACTCAAAGCCCGCTCTCAAGAACAGCGCGCTCGTCAACCAGGCATTCCAAGGAATCACGCCGGACGACCTGCCCGAGCTGGTCCGCGGGCTGGCGGCAACGACGACCAAGCTGGTGGGCAGCGAATCGGAGCTGGGAAGCCTCGTCGAGAATTTCAACACGACGATGGCCGCAATTGCCTCGGAGCAGAGTGCGGTGCGCGAATCGGTCGCGCTGCTCGGGCCGACGGTCAAGAACGCTTACACGAGCCTCGGCTCGCTCAACACCGCTCTGCCGAGTCTCGCGCAGTTCTCGGTTGACTTTGTGCCCGGCGTCGAGCAGACGCAGCCAACGATCGACGCCGTCACTCCGTGGGTCGCTCAGGCGACTCCGCTCGTCTCGCAGGCAGAGCTCGGTGGACTCGCCGCCAACCTGCAGCCGACAACCGAGAGCCTCGCTCAGCTCAGCGCCGCCAGCATCCCGCTGCTGGCGCAGACGGAGAACTTCGCCAAGTGCGTCAGCAACGTGCTGATCCCGACCGGAGACACGCCGATTCCGGACGGAGCGTTCTCAACCGGGAAGCCAAACTCGCAGGAGTTCTGGGAGGCGCTCGTTGGACTCAACGGCGCCGCGCAATCATTCGACGCAAATGGCCAGATGCTGCGGATTCAGCCGGGCGGCGGCGCGAACCCAGTCACGCTCACCGGTGGCAACCTGAACGACGGGTTCCCGGTCTACGGCAACAGCGTCGGTACCCCTCAGGGCACAAAGCCGGCTTGGAACAGCTCGCAGAAGATCCCGTTCAAGCCGAACGCGCTCTGCAAGGACCAGGCGCTTCCGGACATCGCCGGAACCCCGACAGGACCGGCGGACTGATCGAATGAAAACCGCGATCCTCAAGCACACCAAGGACTTCATCGCGATCGGCGTCGTGGCGCTGGTCGCGGCCCTGGTCGGCGGCTACATCCTTTCCAATCAGCGCTTCTACCTGCCGGCGTGGGTCCCCGTGATCGGAAGCGACTTCGTCGACTACAACGCCGAGTTCTCGACCGCTCAGGCCGTTACCCCTGGTCAGGGGCAGACGGTGATCGTGGCCGGGGTAACTGTTGGCGAGATCGGCAAAGTCTCACTTGACAATGGTCGCGCGATTGTCCAGATGAAGATCAGGAAGCAGTACGCGCAGATCTACAACGACGCGACCGCGCTGCTGCGCCCCAAGACCGGCCTCAACGACATGGTCATCGAGATGAACCCCGGCTCGCCAAGCTCCGGGGAGATTCCGGCAGGCGGCACGCTGAAGGTTTCGCGCACGCTCCCGAACGTCAACCCCGACGAGATCCTCGCCGGTCTTGACGCCGATACCCGCGGCTACCTTCAGCTCCTCATCAACGGTGGCGGGCAAGGACTCACTGGCAACTCCTCGGAGCTCTCGGCGACGCTCAAGAGGTTCGATCCGGCGGCCGTCTATCTCGCCCGTATCGGAACGCAGCTTGGACGCCGCCAGGCCTACATCAAGCGCTCGATCCACAACTTCCGCCTGCTCAGTCAGGAGCTGGGTGCGCGCGACACCGAGCTTGCCCGATTCGTTCGCTCGTCGAACGACGTCTTTGGCGTCTTCGCAAATCAGCAGCAAAACCTCCGCGAAACGCTGCGCCTGCTGCCGGCCGCGCTGTCCGACACCAATCAGGCAGTGATCAGCAGCGATGCCCTGACAAGCCAGCTGGGCCCGGCCCTCGACAAGCTCGAGCCGACGGCAACGGGAACCGCCTCGGCGCTGAAGGCGCTGCAGAAGTTTGCGATCGCGACGACGCCGGTGATCAAGGATCAGCTAAGGCCGTTCACCGCCGAGGCCGGCCCCACAGTTGCTTCGCTGAAGCCGAGTGCAGCCAACCTCGCGGCAACCGCGCCGAAGCTCGACACAACCTTCTCGGTGCTGAACACGCTCACGAACGAACTGGCCTACAACCCATCCGGCGATCAGGAGGGCTACCTGTTCTGGCTGGCTTGGGGCAACCACCTGACTGCATCCACTCTCTCCGCCCAGGACGCACACGGGCCGCTTGGCCGCAGCCTCCTCTTCTCTTCATGTGATGCCCTCGCCATCCTGCAGTCGCTCGCTGACGGAAGCCCGCAGGTGGGGACACTGGTGACGCTTCTGAACCCGCCGAACTATGAGGTTGTTTGCTCATCCGGGCGCGGCGCGAAGGGCGCCGCCCTCGCAGCGAAGTCGCTCCAGCAGCAGCGCCGCAACTACGGTCTTGGCACCACCCGGCCTGGATCGGTCTCCAAGCCGCCTGCCGCGACCTCAAAGGCCGCTCCGGCGACCAAGGACCTTGACGCACAGGAGGGCGCGACACCATGAACAAACAGGCACCGAGCCTCGCCCGGATCCTCACGATGGTGCTCTTCGCGCTGTCGTGCTTTGGCCTGCTGCTGTTCCTCTGGGTCGCTTTCGGCGGGCCCACGCCGCTCAGGCCTGACGGCTACCGGATCACGGTCCCCTTCAAGGAGGCCGGTCAGCTCGCCCAAGAGGCGGATGTTCGAATTTCGGGCGTCCGCGTTGGAACCGTCAAGTCGATCAAGACCGATCCAGTAGTCGGCAGCTCCAACGTCGTCATCGAGATGATGCCGCAGTACTCGCCTGTCGCAGAAGACTCGAAGGCGATGCTGCGGGCCAAGTCGCTGCTGGGCGAGACCTATCTGGAGCTTACGCCTGGGAGCCCCAACGGCCCGTACGTTGCAGACAACGGTTCCCTGCCGCAGGGCAACATCAAGCCGTCGGTCGAGCTCGACGAGATCTTCCGGGCCTTCGATCCCAAGACGCGTGAGGCATTTGGCACATGGCAGCAGCAGCTCGCAATAGCGGGAACCGGATACGGCCGCGACTTCAACGATGCGCTCGCGCAGCTCGCGCCGCTTGAGGAGCAGGCAACCAGTCTTGCCAAGGTCCTCAACAAGAACGAGACGGCCCTGAGTGGCCTCGTGCGAGATACCGGCGCCGTCTTCGCGGCTCTCAGCGCCCGCGACACCCAGCTGCGGAGCCTGATCGTCAACTCCAACAACGTCTTCTCGACCACTGCCGCCGCGAACCAGCAGCTTGCCGACACCTTTGTAGCCCTGCCGACCTTCCAGATCGAATCGCGCAAGACGCTAGATCGGCTCGTCACCTTCGCCGACACGACCAACCCGCTCGTGACTCAGCTGCAGCCGGTTGCGAAGCAGCTCGCGCCGACCGCCAAAGCGCTCTACGGAGTCGCTCCGCCGCTCAACAACCTCTTCATCGGGCTAGGACCGGCGATGAACTACGCCAACGCCGGGCTGCCTGCGACCGACAGCTTCCTTGCCGCTACGCCGCCGCTGCTGGCGGCGGTTGATCCGCTCGCAACCAACCTCAATCCGCTCTTCCAGTACGTCGGCCAGTATCCGCAGGAGATCACCTCTCTGCTCGGAAACACGGCGGCTGCGACCAACGCCGAGGCCCAGCTCAATGGGGTCCAGGCCAAGTACCTGCGGGTAACGAACCCGTTCAACCCACAGTCGCTCGCCGCCTATCCGCAGCGGGTTGAATCTTCGCGCGGCAACCCGTACGCGCTCCCCGGAGCTTCGAACGGACTTGCCAGCTCGAACATGCCCGTCTACCAGTCCTCCCAGTGCAGCGGCGGGCTCACGGCCGGCCTGTCTCCGAGCGCGGTCACGGCTCTCGGATCGACTCTCAGCACAAGGATCACGGGCTATGCCTTCAACGACAACAGCGGCGGCGCCGGCGACCCTGCGGCCGTCGTGGCTCCAGGCTGCTCGCTGCAGGGAACCGTCTTCACCGACGGCTTCTACTTCCCGCACGTGAACCCGGGTGTGGTTACGCCGCCACTAGTGCCCTGATCGGGCGGCGCGGTTGTTCGCGGGCGTCGGTAGGTTGAGTTGATGGTCGGCCGCCTGCTCGCATCGGTTATGGGCTTCTCCGCGAGACGGCCGGTCCTTGTTGCGCTGAGCGTTCTTGTCCTCGCGCTGGCCGGTGCAGCGCTGGCGCTTCGGCTGTCGCCCAGCGCCGAAACCGAGACGCTCGTCGGGCGCTCAACGGCGGGGTACGCGGCGACCGAGCTGCTGCACAAACGATTTGGCGGTGATGCCGTCTACGTCGTCGTCCGCGAGTCGACGATCCGCGTCGCCCTCGGCCAAGACCTCGGTCGCGTCTTCGGCCTTGAAGGCTGCCTCGCTGGCAACACGCCGAAGGGCTCGGACCCGCCCGGCGGCCCCAACGGCCCTTGCGCGCAGCTTGCCGCCACCAAGCCCGCGAAGGTGGTGTTTGGGCCGGGAACCTTCATCAACGAGGCGGTCGGCCAGATCAACGAGCAGCTGCGAAGCACGGCCGAAGCGCAGAAGGTTCAGTCACGCAAGGCGGCAAGCAAGGCTTACAAGCGGGCGATCGCGCAGGGTAAGGGGGCTGCGGCGGCTGCGGCTGCAGGCAACAAGGCCCGCCAGCAGGTCAACGCCTATTACTTCCAGCAGCTTGCCGGACTGGCTCTCAGATACGGCCTCACGAAGGTTCCGTCGCTTGATGATCCCCAGTTCCTCTCACGGTTGATATTTGACCCCGAGCGCCCGGCAGGGACCCCCAAGGCCCGCTTCGCGACGATCTTCCCAAGCTCGCAGGGGGCATTGATTCAGGTTCGCCTGCGCAGCAACCTGACTGAGGAGCAGCGGCGATCAGCGATCGCGCGGATTCGCGCGGCGACTGAGATGCCGGAATGGAAGCTGAGCGACGGCACCTACCAAGTGACCGGCGCGCCGGTACTCGTCGGTGAACTGAGCGACTCCATCTCGCGCTCGATCATCCTTCTGCTGATCGCCGCCATCGCGGTGATGGCGCTTACGCTCGGGGTGGTCTTCCGCTCCCGCCTGCGGCTGTTGCCGCTGGCGGTCGCGCTGACCGCCGTCGCGCTCACCTTCGGCGTGATGGCCGTCAGCGGCATCGAGCTGACGATGGCCTCGATCGCGGTCGTTCCAATCCTGATCGGGCTGGCGGTCGACTACGCAATCCAGCTCCAGGCGCGCTTTGACGAGGAAGGGCCCCCGCTCGCGTCGGCCCTCAAGGTTGTCTCGGCGCGGGGAGCGCCGACGATCATTACCGCCGCTGTAGCAACCGCAGCGGGCTTCCTCGTTCTGGTGATTTCGCCGGTGCCAATGGTGCGCGGCTTTGGTCTGCTGCTGATGATCGGGATTGCGCTGGCATTGGTCTGCGCGCTCACCCTCGGCGTTGCTGCAGCCGCCCTGGTTGAGCGCCGTTCAGGGCCGCCGCCGCGACCGATCGTGGTTCTGGCAGCGGCTTGGGGCGACGCCGGGAGGATCATCGCGGCGACCGGCGCCTGGCGTTCGATCGCCGCACGTTCGCGCAGCGCCGCGTCCGCCGCTCTGCGCACCGCGACCGCCCGTCCAGGCCGCGTGCTCGCTGCTGCTGCGGCGCTGGCACTGATCGGCTGGGCTCTGGACACGCAGGCCCCCGTCGAATCGGATGTTCAAAAGCTTGTGCCGGCATCGTTGCCGGCACTCCGCGATCTGCAGGATCTCCAGCGGGTGAGCGGCGTCGGCGGAGAGGTCAACGTCGTCGTGGAGGCGCAGAATGCATCCGACCCAAAGGTCGTTGCTTGGATGACCGATTATCAGGCGCGGGTCCTGAAGCGTCTCAACTACAACCCGAAGCGGGGCTGTCGCAGCTCCGACATCTGCCCGGCATTCTCGCTTCCAGACCTCTTCACGACGCCTCAGTCGGTCTCCTCCCAACAGCGGGTTGACGCGCTGCTGGGCGCCGTTCCCGAGTACCTGACCCAGAACGTGATCGCGCCTGACAAGCGAACTGCGACGCTGGCGTTCGGGATTCGTTTGATGAGCTTGGAGCGCCAGTTCGCGGCGCTGCGAGTGATGCAGGAAGAGCTCAATCCTCCTTCAGGAGTTCAGGCCCGACTGGCGGGACTGACCGTCCTTAGTGCTGCGGCCAACGACCGGCTGGCTTCTCCGCTGCGGCGCGGGAGTGCGCTCTTGGCGACGCTGATTGTCGTTGGGCTGGTGCTGATGGCAGCGCTTCGCAGCGCCCGCCGGGCACTAATTCCGCTCACCCCGATCGCGTTGGCAACCGGTTGGTCGGCGCTGCTGCTGTTCATCACGAGAATCCCCTTGAACCCGCTCTCCGTTGTGCTCGGCACCCTCGTAATTGCAATTGCGACCGAGTTCAGTGTCCTGCTCAGCGAGCGCTACCGGCGCGAGCGGGGGGAGGGGCTTGAGCCGGCAGAGGCACTTCGCGCCACCTACACGTCGACGGGGGCGGCGGTGCTCGCGTCAGGGACGACCGCAATCGCCGGCTTTGCAGTCTTGATTCTCTCCGATATCCGTATGTTGCGCGACTTCGGATTTGTGACGGTGATTGACCTTGGCGTGGCGCTGGCCGGCGTTCTGCTGGTGCTGCCGGCGGTCTTGATGTTGGCCGAGCGCGTGTCGAACCGTGACGCGGCTCTATGAGCGAGGCGCCTCCATCTCTGCCGCGGTCGAAGCTGCCCGGTGTCCTTGCGACCACCGCCCTGATTGCCTTGGTTGCCTACGTCACGTTCAACACGCTCACCAGCGAGCGGGCCTCATCCACCGGTCCTGCGTCAGGGCAGCCAATGCCGCAGTTCGCCGCTC
>CAESAN010000021.1_pt1 | contig 13969 bp, 15 predicted proteins | sample 7263601 | NCBI WGS metagenome assembly CAESAN01 (sample SAMEA6814058, study PRJEB35770) | uncultured Conexibacteraceae bacterium | biome: Freshwater; feature: Freshwater reservoir; material: water | place: Czech Republic | collected 2017-05-23 | depth 30m m
GAGATTCACCCCGAAGACGCCGAGCGCCTGTGGATCAACGAAGGCGACCTTGTATCGGTGCGAAGCCATCACGGGCGGATCGAGATTCCCGCACGGATCACCGACCGGATCGAGAAGGGCAACGTCTTCACCGCCTTCCACTTCCCCGAGCTGCGCACCAACCTGCTGATCGGTGATTCGGTTGAAGTCAACACCGGCTGCCCGGAGTACAAGGTCGTCGCTGTTGACGTCCGTGCGATGAGCGAAGCGCCTTCCGGCACGCCGGCGCTTGCCGTCGCGGACTGACCGGCGGGCTGGCCTGATGGCCGACGCTGACGCGGGGAGGATGGTCACCAGCGTCGTGCGCGAGGGCGAGCGCGACGAGATCGCCGTTGAAGAGCCGCTCGAGATCCGCGTTGACGGCGAGGCGCTCTCAGTGACGATGCGCACACCCGGCAACGACGAAGAGCTGGCGCTCGGCTTCCTCCACGGCGAAGGGCTGATCAACGAGCCGCGCGAAGCGGGCCCCACCGCAGACTTTGCCGCCAACATCATTGACGTCAAAGGGCCGCTGCTGCGAGACCCGGGGCGTCGCAACTTCTACACCACATCCTCCTGCGGTGTCTGCGGCAAGGGTGCGATCGAGGAGGTCGCCGTCTCCGCCGCGCCCGCCGCGCCAGGACCGACGGTTTCGAGGGCTCTGCTCGCCGGCCTCCCGGAGAAGCTTCGCCAGCCCGGCTTTGAGCGCACCGGCGGCATGCACGCCACGGGGCTCTTCAGCGCCGAGGGCGAGCCGATCTGCGTGCGCGAAGACGTCGGCCGCCACAATGCGATGGACAAGGTCGTCGGTCGCGCGCTGCTGGACGGAGAGCTGCCGCTGCACGGCAGGCTGCTCTGCGTCAGCGGGCGGATCTCGTTCGAGCTTGTCCAGAAGGCCGCCGTTGCCGGGGCCTCGGTCCTCGTTGGAGTTGGCGCGCCCACTTCTCTCGCCGTCGAGCTGGCGGCCGAGCAGGGGATGACGCTGGCGGCGTTTGCGCGCGGCGACCGAGTGGTCGTCTACACGGGCGCAGAGCGCGTCAGTGACTGAGCTTCAGCGCCGCTCGCTGAAGAAGTCGGTCAGCAGCGCCGCGCACTCCGCCTCCAGCACTCCGCCAGCAACCTCCGGGCGGTGGTTGAGCTGCGGCTCGGCGAGGACGTTGAGGACGCTGCCGGCGGCGCCGGCCTTTGGATCCCAGGCGCCGAAGACAACCCGCGGCACGCGTGCCAGCACAATCGCACCGGCACACATCGCGCACGGCTCAAGCGTTACATAGAGCGTGCAGTCCAGAACCCGCCACGAGCCAAGCGCGGCGGCTGCCGCCCGCAGCGCCACTATCTCGGCGTGGGCGGTCGGGTCGCCATGCCGCTCGCGCTCGTTGTGGGCGCGTCCGATCACACGGCCGCCATGTACGACCAAAGCGGCGATTGGCACATCGCCGTGGGCGGGCGCGAGCGCGGCCTCTTCTATCGCTTCCGCGATCCATTTCTCGTCGTCTGCCTGGCGTGCGGCTTCCATCTGGCTGTCATCATGCCTGATCCGGGCAAAACACCGTTACTTTCGGGGTTTCGGCGTGTTCTTCTTAGTGAGCGGTCGACTCCGCCGGTTCCACGAAATGTTCTTGAACAAACTTCCACGACTCCTTCTGACCTCCGCCGCACTCGCCGTGGGCGCGGTTTCGCTGCCCGCCGCGGCCGGCGCCAACGAGATTGTCCCGGGCGAGGTGATCGTGCAGTACGAGAACCCTCAGACCGGCGAGGCTCCGTCGCCCGCTGCTGCGGAGCCGGTCGTGCTGAAGGTCGACAACGTGGCCGAGGCACTCAAGCGACTTAGGGCAAAGTCGAACGTCGCCTACGCGGTTCCCAACCTGATCGCCCACGCCGCCGCCACCAGCTACATGCCAAACGACCCGAAGCTGCGCAGTCTTCAGTGGAACTTCATCGGCACCTACGGAGTCCGCGCTCCCCAGGCCTGGGCCAACGCCCGCGCCGCCGGTCGCCCGGGCGGGCGCGGCACCGTGATCGCCGTAATCGACACCGGCGTCGCCTACTCAAACCGCAGTCCGTACATCCGCTCACCCGACTTCACCTCGCGCCAGTTCGTCAGCGGCTGGGACTATGTCGACGGGGACCGCTACGCCAACGACGCCAACGGCCACGGCACCCACGTCGCCGGCACGATCGCCGAGGCGACCAACAACGGGCTCTACCTTTCCGGACTTGCCTACGGCGCACGGATCATGCCTATACGCGTGCTTGACCGCGCCGGCGAAGGCCATGCCGACGACATCGCACGGGCGATCCGGTTGGCCGCCGACAAGGGCGCAAAGCTGATCAACCTGAGCCTTGAGTTCGACTCGGCGACGACCTCCGGCGAGGTCCGCCCGCTGCTTTCGGCGATCAGCTACGCGCGCTCACGCGGCGCGCTGATCGTAGGCGCCTCCGGCAACGAGGGCTACGGGACTGTCAGCTACCCGGCCCGCGCGCCGGGCGTGATGTCGGTCGGCTCGACTACCGAGAGCGGCTGCGTGTCGGACTTCTCCAACGGCGGCAGCGACCTTGACATCGTCGCCCCCGGCGGCGGGCTTGACGGCCGCGGGAGCGGCGAGTCGCGCTGCCGTCCCGGCGATTCGAGCCGCCGGGACATCTCGCAGCTCACCTTCTCGACCGAAGGGATGGCGCGCAGGTTCGGAATCCCGGGCAGCTACGAGGGAACTTCGATGGCGACGCCGCACGTGACCGCCGCGGCCGCGCTGGTGATCGCAACCCGGGTAATTGGCGCCAGCCCGTCTCCCGGGCAGCTCGAGGCGCGGCTTAAGAGCACCGCGCGCGACTTCGGCGTTGCCGGCCGCGACCGCTACTACGGCGCAGGTCTGCTTGACGCCGGCGCCGCCTCGGCTAGGTAGTACGAATAATCAGCACCGAACAGGGTGCGTGATGGCTGACCTTGTTCGGCACCGAGCCGAGCAGGAAGCGCTTGGCGCCGGTCATTCCCTTGTTGCCAACCACGATCAGGTCCGCGGAGGTCTCCTCGGCGACGTCGAGGATCGCGTCGGCCGGGTCGCCTTGACGCGGATGGGGAGAGCACTCGACGTCCTTCGCAGCGGCCTCGGCGACAACTGCCGCGAGCGTGCTCTCAACATCCTCGCGCGCGTTGATCATCCACTGGACGTCCTCGGGCGCCTCCTGCGCTTCGGCCTTTAGGCGCGAGGCGGGGACGGGGGCGTAGGCGCTGACTACTTCCAGCCTCGCGCCGGTCTCACTGGCGAGGTCGATTGCCTGACGTACGGCCTCGCCTGCAGTTTCAGAGCCATCGGTTCCTACCACGATCGATCCAAACATTGGTGCTCCTCAGTCGGTGCCTCAATCCAGCTTACCGATCCCTACAGCAGCTTCACGACCGCGACGACCATGCCGATCGCAACCGTGATCACGATCGCAACCTGAGTCCAGATCCAAAACGGTGACATGGGAATCAGCCGAAGAAGACTTCGGCGGTCCGGTAGAGGGCCGGGTCGAGCAGTTTCGGCTCGGCCAGCGCGTCGGCCAGCGGCACAGTCGTGATCTTCGTCCCGTGGAGTGCGACCATCATGCCCCGCTCGCCGCGGCTGTAGGCGTCGATCGCTTCAACGCCGTAACGGGTGGCGAGAATCCTGTCGTATGCGGTCGGGGTGCCGCCGCGCTGGACGTGGCCGAGCACGACCATGCGCGTCTCGTAGCCGGTCACGCGCTCAATCTCGTGCTCCAGCCAGGCGCCGATGCCGCCAAGGCGAGGGTGGCCGAACTCGTCAACGTCATCTGCCCGCGCAGTGAGCGATCCATCCTTTGGCACCGCGCCCTCGCTGGCTACAACGATCGAGTACTTGCGGCCGCGGGCATGGCGCGACTGGATCTGGCTGCAGACGGTCTCAAGATCAAACGGGTGCTCAGGCACGAGGATCGCGTGGGCGCCGCCGGCGATCCCGGCCGAACATGCAATCCAGCCGGCGTGGCGGCCCATAACTTCGACGACGATCACGCGGTCGTGCGATTCGGCGGTGGTGTGGAGCCGGTCGATCGCGTCGCTGGCGACCTGCACAGCGGTGTCAAAGCCGAAGGTGTAGTCGGTGCCGGCAAGATCGTTGTCGATCGTCTTGGGAACGCCAATCACCGGCACGTCGTCGGCAGCCAGCTTGGTTGCCACGCCGAGCGTGTCCTCGCCGCCGATGGCGATGATCGCCTCAATTCCAAGCGCCTCCATCCCGGCCGTTACGGCCGCGGTGCCGCCGCCGCCTTCGCGGTAGGGGTTAGTGCGCGAACTGCCGAGGATCGTGCCGCCGCGCGGCAGAAGGCCGGAGATGCTCTCCGGCCCAAGCTCAACCGTCTCGCCGCCAAGGATTCCGGCCCAGCCGTGGCGCAGGCCAACGAACTCGTGGCCGTACTCGCCGATGCCCTGCCGAACGATGCCCCTGATAACCGCGTTCAGGCCGGGGCAGTCGCCGCCGCCAGTGAGAAGTCCGATCCGCGCCATGGGGCTGATCGTCTCACGAATTGGCTGCGGCCGCGGCGCCGCTGCCCGGCGTATCCAGCTGGTCCTGCTGCTCAAGGCGGTAGCGCCACCACTCCTGCGCGCCGATCTGAATTGCTGCCGCTACCGGAATTGCCAGCAGCGCGCCGACAACACCGAACAGCGTTCCGCCAAAGAGCACCGAGACGATCACGATGAACGGCTCCAGCGCCACCGACCGTTTGTGGATCTGCGGCTGCACGACGTAGTTCTCAAACGTCTGGTAAGCCGCGGCGTAGATCACCCAGATGATCGATGCCGTCGGGAAGTCGGCGAACAGCGTGACGATCAGGATCAGCAGGCCGGCGATGAAGGCGCCGACCAGCGGGATCAGGTCAAAGAGTGCGTAGAGCACTGCCAGCGCTCCGGCGAAGGGTACCCCGAGGATTGTCAGGATCACGAAGGCGAAGACCCCGGCGATCGTGGCTTGCACGAAGGCGCCTGCGATGAAGTTGCCAACCGCGTGCGCGATCCGATCGAGAGCGACGCTTGCTGCCTTCGATTCGCGGCCCGATCTCAAACTTAGAACGCCGTCTATCCAGACTCTGCCCCGCGCCAGCATGAAGATGCTGAGGATGTAGATCGTTATTGCTGCGAACAGCGAGCTGACCAGCGCGCTGCCGAAGTCGCGGATGATCGTCGCCGCCTCGCCGATCTTGGTGGGGGCGTCCTGAGCAACCCGCTGGAGTTCCGTCGTGACGCCGAAATCGGTATTCAGCTTCGAGAGCTTTGGGTTCTTGTCGATCTCGGTCTGGATGTCGTTGGTGTAGCCGGGGAGGTCGTTGACGAAGCCGACGCCCTGGTCGACTATTGGCGGCAGCACCAGGGCGCCTATGCCGATCGGAGCGAGAATGACGGCCAGATACACGATCGTGATCGCCAGCGAGCGGCGCATCACACGGCTGAGAAGATTGACTGGGCCAGCCAGCGCAACCGCGACGAAGGCGGCGATCACAATCCAGGTGATCGGCTGCCACAGCAGCCGCACCAGCAGAATCACGCCGAGCACCAGCAGCACCGTCAGGACGATGCGCAGCACGGAGCGCGTCGATATCGCGTCGTCGGCGCGCGGCTGAGAAGGGCTGGAGTCTCCGTCTCCAGGCTGCTGTGCGGGAATCGTGGTCACCGTCAGCCTCTCTTCGACGCCGGAGCGCTGCCCCCTGCCGATGCCCCGGGGTCAGGCCTTCAGTCGCGGCGCGGCGGGCGCGGGAAGAATCCGCTGGTGCGGGCGATGTACTCGTCGTAGCCGGCGCGGCGTTTGCCGATCGACTTCTCGAGCAGCCCGGCGCCGCTGACGCGGATCAGCAGGATCGACATGATCACCGGCCCGACGATCGTCCACCATGCACCCGTCGCCAGAGCGATCAGGTAGAGCCCCCACCAGACGCTGAAGTCACCGAAGTAGTTGGGGTGGCGCGTGTATCGCCAAAGGCCGCGGTCCATCACGGTGCCCTTGTTCGCCGGATCGGCGATGAAGCGGGTCAGCTGAAGGTCTCCGACCGTCTCAAAGAAGAGGCCGACCGCGTAGACAACGACGCCTACCGCCACGAGCCAGCTCCAGCCGCTCGCAACGTCGCCGTTCTGGCCGAGCTGCACCGGCAGCGATACGAGCCACATAAGCAGGCCCTGCGTCCAGAAGACCGTCCAGAGGCTGCGCAGCGGCCACGAGTCGCCGGCCTTGGCGCGCATCGCCTGGTAGCGGAAGTCCTCGCCATGGCCGAGGTTGCGCCGCGCGAGGTGAATCGTCAGCCGCAGCCCCCACGCGGTGGTCAGCAGTGTCAGCAGCCACCGCTGCGAGGAGCTGCCGTCGGCGATCAGGAAGGTGACCCAGGCGATTACGACGAAGCCCGATCCCCAGAAGATGTCGACGATTGAGCTGTCCTTGATCGCGACGCTGACCGCCCATAGACCCGTCGTCAGGACGAAGACGACTCCAAGGTTGACTGCCAGCAGGCTGATTGTGCTCATTGGAGGAGGTTAAGGGCTTAGGCAGCGGCGCTCTTGGAGGCGATCCAGCGGTCGGCTTCGAGCCAGAGGCCATCGAGCCATTCGACGCGCTGATCGCGGCCTTCGGGAATCTCGTCGTGCGGGATTCGCGTGAAGCGCACGTGGATCGTGCGCCCGACCAGTGCACCGCCCCAGATGTCGGAGATCAACCGAAGCCCGTCAAAGCCCTGATGGATCATCAGCACCACGTCGGTCTGCGGCGCGCCGTCGAGGACAGCCAGCAGGCCGCCCACCTTCGGCGGCAGCAGGAACTCAAGATCGTTCAGCCGCTGCGCCCGCTGAGGGTCGCGTTCGCTGATCTTCTCCAGCGCGCGGTCGCGCCGCTCTTCCGTGAAGCGGGTCCCCTCCGGGTAAAGCAGGAAGCCGTCTTCGGCTCCCATCCCACTGGCAAGCTGCTCGATCCGGTCGCGTTCGGCCTCTTCGCCGGTGCCGCGTCGCACGAAGTAATTGGGGAGGCGCTTGCCGCCGACATCGAGGCACGGTTCGGAGAGCAGCTCGCGCTTGAGCACGTAACGCAGGCGAACCCGCTCGCGCGCGGCGACGAGGTAGGAGGGGAGCAGGTTGTCGACGATGCTGGCATGGCGGATCAGCACGACCACCGGCCCGGGCGTAATGCATTCGGCGCCCTCGTCCTCGATCTTCAGTCCGAAGAGGACGCGAACCGCGCGCAGCAGGGCACCAACCCAAGCCTGCTGGAAGTGCCAGGTCCAGTCGATCATCAGCTTCTTGTTGTGGCCGAAGCCGGCGAGCAGCCAGATGACGAAGAGCGCGACCAGCCCGCAGGTATCAACGATCAGGTAGATCCACAGGAAGACAACCAGCCTCAGCGCCATCCAGGGCTTGCGCTGTGTTGCGGCGCGGACGGCGTCAACGAGCAGCGCAACGATCAGCAGCACCGGCAGCAGCGCCGTCACCAGAAGCAGCCCGATCAGGATCGGCGGGATCGTCTTGAGGCGTCGCAGGACCGTTTTTGAACGGCTCTCGTCAACGCTCGTCGAAGTCACAATGTGCAGCCTATTGGGAGCCGCGAAGATCGGCTAGCCTCCGCGACGTGGCCAGCCAGATTCGGATCTCAATATCGAGCAGCGCAGAGGACCTCCCGCTGGTGGCGGCGCTGGTCGAGCGCTTCGCCGAACTGCGCGGGCTGAAGGCCGACGACGGCGAGCGCCTCGAGCGCGTCGCCACCGGCCTCTGCCGCTGGGTGATGGAGCACGCCTACCCGGGCAACGGCAGCGGCATCATCGCGCTCGAACTGGAGCTTGCCGAGAACGAAGTTCGCTGCACGGTTGAAGACTGGGGCCAGCCGATCACCGCCTTCGGTGGGGGCCTTGGCGAAGCGCCGGCCGAGCTAGCCGAGATCGCCGCGATCACGCACGACCTGCGGCTCGTCAACCTTGGCCGCGAAGGCAAGCGGCTCAGTGCGGCTGTCAGCGCGGAGGGCGTCACCCCGGTCGAAGGAACTGCGCTGGCCCAGTTTGCGCGCGAGAGCAGCGCCGGTGAGGTGACCGCCGACCAGATCGAGATTCGCAACGCGACGCCAGCCGACGTTGAGCAGGTTTCGCGGCTGCTTTACACCAACTACGGGCTCGGCTACGGCCATCCGAACTTCTACCGCCCGCTCTGGGTTGCCGGCGAGATCGAAGCCGGTCGGCTCTTCTCAACGGTCGCAACGCTTGCCGGCGAGGTCGTAGGCCACCACGCGCTGGTGCTTGAGGACGCCGATGACACAACCGGAGAGACTGGGATCGCCGTGGTCCATCCCGCCTACCGCGGGCTCGGAATCTTCAACCGCCTCTTTGAACGCACCCTTGAGCGGGCCCGCGAGCGCGAAGTGCAGGCCGTCTATGCGCGCGCCGTCACCGGTCACCCGTACAGCCAACGCGCAGAGCACTCGCGCGGCTACCGCGAGACGGCGCTGATGCTGGGGTCGGTGCCGCCGTCAACCGGCGATGACGGGCAGCCAACCCCCCGCGGCGCGTCGCTGCTCACTTTCCTTCCGTTGGACCGGAGCCCCCGCGCGGTGGCGCTGCCGACCCGCTACGAAGCGGCAGTCAGGGCTGCCTATGAGAACGTCGAGCTTGAGGCCGAGGACCGCGCCGACCCGGCTGCGGCGGCGGAGGTGCAGGAGATGCCGGCGGTTGGCGTCGAGCGCGATGCTCAGCGCGTAAGTTCGGTTGTGACGGTCAGTCGCTGGGGTGACGAGGGGCGGGCTGGCCTGTTGGAGGCGCTGCGCGGTGCCGTCCACCAGCACGACGACGTCGTCTACTGCGACCTCGACCTTCAGGCGCTGAGCCGCGAGCAGCTCGACGAGGCGATTGAGCTTCTGCGCGAGTACGACTTCTTCTACTGCGGCCTGGTGCTCAGCGCGACGGCCGGCCATGACCACCTCCGTCTGCAGGCGATGATGACCGACAACGTTGAGCTGGAGAAGATCGTGCTCGATTCCGACTACGCGCAGGGGCTGCGTCTCACGATCTTCGGCGACCGCGGCTGGCTGCCCGCTTCCTGACCGCTCAGCCGTCGTCTTGGCTGAACGCCCAGCGGATTTCGTCGATTGAGAGGCCGCAGGCGAGGCAGGCAAGCAGTTTCATCCGCGCTGCCTGCGGCGACAGGAAGCCGGCCGGAATCACGTTGGTCAGGCGCAGGTCCATCTCCGACCCGGCGTAGCCGTAGGTGGAGTTGAGGATCACTCCGCGCTCGGGGCGGCAATAGGCGATCACCGGAATCTTCTCGGCAGCGTGCGCCCAGAGGTCGAGCAGTTCGGGGGTCAGGTGGCCGGCGCCGAGCGTCCCGATGACAACGCCGTCGGGCTCGGTCGCGAGAGCCGCCCGCGCAAGCGAACCGTCGTCGCCCGACGATGTCGGAACGATGAAGACGCGCTTGTCCATCGCCGGAGGGTCAAGCGTTGGGTTGCGAGGCAGCCGCGACCAGATAGTCGGATGGCCTTCGGTGACGCGGCCGAGCGGGCCGATCTGCGGCGACGAGAAGGCGGTCAGAGATGTCGTGTCGGTCTTGCGCACCACCCGCGAGTGATGAATCTCACCGCCGAAGACGACCAGCACGCCAAGCCCCGCGGCATCTTCGCTGGCGGCGACGCTGACGGCGTCAACCAGATTTGCGGGACCATCGGCGCCCGGGGCGCTGGCGGTGCGGATTGCTCCGGTGAAGACAATTGGCGCCTCGGCGTCGCTGATGATGTCGCAGAGCATCGCGGTCTCTTCGAGCGTGTCGGTTCCGTGCGTTACGACAACGCCGATTCCGCGCCGCGCTGCTTCACGCGCTTCGCGGCAGATCTCTAGTTGCTGCGTGAGGCTCAGGTGGGCGCTCGGCAGGTTGACGAGCGTCTGGGCTTCAAGCCCTTCGTGCGCCTCCAGGCCGGGGACCGACTCGATCAGCGCCTGAGCGTCGAGCTCGGGCGTTGCACCGCCGGCGCCGCTCATCGCGATCGTCCCGCCTGCGGCGATCACGCGTACGTGGCGGGCGGGCTGGGGCTCTGGGCGGATGCTCATCGCAGCGACGATAGCCGCAAGGGACAACCTCCGGCTCAGCCCTGCCGGTCGAAGCCGACCGAGAACGCGCTGAAGTCGTTGGCGGCCTTAGGGCCGTTTACATCAGCGGCTTGGTTGCCTGCAGGATCGCCTCGTCGAGGCCCTCGGTGCGCAGGTGGGTGATTGCCTGGTAGTCAGGGTTCATCACCATCTCCAAGAACTTCGAGCGGCTCGGGTAGCGGATCAGCATCACCGCATCCCAGTCCCATCCTTCGGGCGAGACAATGTCGGTCGAAGCTTCTCCGGCGTATAGGACTTCGGCGCCCACTTCGGTCAGGAAGGCCATCACCTTGGCGCCGTACTCGCCGTAGCTCTCGCGGCCGCCGTCGGTCTTGTACTTGAGCATGTTGAGCATCACGACCGGGCCGCCGTCGTCCTCTTCCATGTAACGCTTGATGTCCTCTGGGCCTGGATCTACCGGCATCTGTTGGTCCTCTCGCGGGTCGGTTTGCGGCTGCTAGGCGTCGTCATCGCTCTTCATGCGCTGCTTTGCGGCACTGTGGCGCGGATTGTATCTGCTGATCTCCGCTTCCCTGGCCATCCGGCGGCGGTCGGCGACCGTGTAGACGGGGGCATCGATCACGACCGTGTCGCCAAAGAGGTCGGGCAGGCAGCGGCAGCGGTCGTTGAATAGCCCAACGATGTACCCGGCGAAGAAGGGCAGCGCGCCGAGCACCATTCCGACCAGTCGTGCAAGCGCCCGCTTCAGTGTGATCGGCTTGCCATCCTGGGCGTCAACGACCCGGAACTCAAGCGCCCGCCCGCCGGGCGTCTGACCGGTCCCGCTCCAGAAGGCGACGAAGTAGCCGCCCGCCCAGATCAGGTAGAGGCCCGACATCGCCAGCGCGACGATCGAGCGCGCGTTGTCGGAGAAATTGAAGGCCGACATTGTCAGCGCCACCACGATCCAGCTGAAAGCAGCGACGAGGTTGATCAGCAGCTCGTCAACGACGAAGCCGAGCAGGCGGGTGACCAGTCCCACGTATCGCTGCGGTGCGCCCTTCACGGCCGACGTTCCGCGCAGCCGGATAGCCGCTTCTACTTGGGCGCGGTTGGTTGCCGTGTCCATCTCCGCCGGAGTTTCCGGGCCGAGAGGCGAGCGGCCGTCTGCGGCGCCGGTCGTCATTCGCTTCCCTCGTCCGCTTGGTTGTCGATCCCGTCAATGTGGGCATCGTGGTTCGACGGGCGTTGGGCTTTCATCTCGCCTCGGCGGCCAACGATGCGACGTGCCGCCCGCGCCAAGATGTCGTCTGCGCTGCGGGTGCGGCCGCGGACCTCGTCGCCAACCTGATCGGCGAAGCCAAAGCTCTGCTGGCGGATCGCGTCGCTAACCGAAGGGCTCTGCGCGATCTCATCAACCAGCACCCAAAGCTCAGGGCGCTCAAGGAACGCATCAACTATCGATTCGAAGACGCCGGCTTCGATCAGTGTCGTGGTGATTCGTTCGACGACACGCTGGCGAACAAGTTCGCGGCTGAGTGCGTCGACCAGAGGGCCGCTCAGCGCCGTCTGGATCAGTCGTTCGATGGCTGGGCTTCCGAGCAGGCGGTCGATGCTCTCCTCGACGGCGTCGGAGCCGATCACGGCCTCGATCGCGTCTCCCGTCGATCGGACCCCGAAGCTGGCAAAGCGTCCGATCAGTGCGAAGAGGCCGCTGCTCTCCCCTGCGGGAGGCGCATCACGGCCAACCTCGATTACGACCAGCTCTTTGCTCATTGACTCAATCTTTGCCGAAATCGCCGCCGCCTGCCCGTCAGCTTCCTGCGAGGGCTCCGCCATAGACCTGCCAGGCGAGCACGCTCTTGGCGATCAGACTCAGCCACAGGTAGACGCGCTCGGCGTGAACCGGGCTGGCCCAGCGGCCCTTGCCGCGGTACTGGAGCCACATGTTCACGGCAAAACAGTTGAAGAGGAGGAACAGCGAGAAGAAAACAAAGTAGACGAAGGTCGGCGCGTGGCCTCCGCTCGTGTTGAGCGGAAAGAGCTGGATTGTGATCGCAATCCACGGAACCGCCCCGACGATGCATCCGTAGATGAACGGCCGCCAGTCAACCGTGTCGCGGTTCTCGTTGGCGTACTCCATCACGAGGCCGAGCAGGATCATCGCGGCGTTGACGCCAAAGATCGCAATCAGCGCCGTCGCCTGGCTGATGCCGGTCAGCATCGCGATCAGGACGACCATCAGCGAGGCGCTGATCGAATACTCCCACCAGCGCGCGGGGTTGATGCCGCGCGCGACGTTGGCGGTGTACCAGCGGTTGGCCCAGGGGCTGGCAACGATCAGGTGGTCTGCCGCAGCCAGCAGCAGGAAGAGAGCCACGGCAATATCGATCCGAAGCCCGAAGAGTTCGGTCGGGGAGCCGTACTTGCCCTCGCCGGGCGGCCCCAGCATGTAGGTCATGTTGACCGGAAGCGAGGCCGGCTTCGCTATCGCCAGCAGCACAATCGCCTGCGCTGCGGCGGCGATTCCGACGATCACATTGAGCCGCCTCAGGCGCGATCCGGCTTGCTGGTCTAGGCTCTGTTCGTTGGCTTCGGTCATTTTGATGACGGTAGCGGCTATGCCGGAAACCTCAAAAAGCATTCAGAGAGCGAGACTCAGATGGCTGAGAACCTAAGCGGGCAGGATCTAAGCGGGCAGGATCTTCGCGGCCGCAAACTCGCCGGAGCCATTCTCTCCGGCGCGAACCTTTCCGGATCCAACCTCAGCGGTGAGAACCTTTCCGGGGCCGACCTCACGGGAGCGAATCTTGAGGGGGCCAACCTTCAGGAGATCGGCCTTGAACACGCCGAGATGCGAGGCGCCAACCTGAGCGGCGCCGACATGCGAGACGCCAGCATGTTCTGTGCCGGGCTAATCGAGGCCAAGCTGGTTGGGACGCAGCTCGCCGGAGCCGACCTCAGCCGCGCCGAGCTGCGCCACGCCGACCTCAGCCGAGCCGACCTCAGCCAGGTCGAGGCGGGCCGCGCCAACCTTGACGACAGCAAGCTCGACTCGGCGAACCTCCACGGAGCCGACTTCCGCCGTGCGAAGTTCCGCAATGCGGACATGACCGGAGCCAACCTTGAGGGCGCCGACATGCGCGGCGCCAAGATGACCGGAGCCAACCTTGAGGGCGCGCTCGGCTGGCGCAGCGAGTAGCGCAAGCGAAGTCTGAGGCCGCAGCCAACTCCGGATCTTGAGGCGGCGGCGAAGAAGTTTCATGCCGCCACCGTGCAGCGCGCCCGAGAGGATTCGAACCTCTGACCTTCGGTTCCGTAGACCGACGCTCTATCCAGCTGAGCTACGGGCGCAGCGGGGCTGAGTGTACCGTCGCGCGCTCTACTTGCGCGCTTGGGCCAGCAGGCGGTTGCGTGCCGCGGCGCTCATCTTCCGCAGCGTCACCGTGACGAGGCGCGGCGTGGGGCCCTGGTAGATCTTCAGCGTTGCCCGTGAACTCGTTCCGGCGGCGATCGACCGCGCGAGGCTTGCCGACAGGCGGAAGTTGACCACCGCGCCGGCCGCGGCCGCGATGTTGACGTAGTGCTTGTCGGTGCCGTTTGAGGTCGTCAGCACCAGCCAGCCCTTGCAGGGTCCGTCGCCGGCCGTGGCCTTGGAGCGGGCTCGGCCTGTGCCGGTTGCCGACGCGGGAACGCAGTTGACGGCGAGCTGCGCCGTGCGGCCCGTGACGGGCAGCGACGTGCTGATCGGGGTGAAGACGCCCGGAGTGATGCTCGGCGGCGCGGGAGTCGGATCGGGCGTGGGCTCCGGTGCCTGAACCGTGAAGGCCACGCTGGCCGGGGTCTGGTCGGTCTTGCCGCCGGCGTTGGTCGCGCGCACGGCAAAGGAGTGGAGGCCGAGTGTCAGCGGTGC
>CAESAN010000022.1_pt1 | contig 13708 bp, 15 predicted proteins | sample 7263601 | NCBI WGS metagenome assembly CAESAN01 (sample SAMEA6814058, study PRJEB35770) | uncultured Conexibacteraceae bacterium | biome: Freshwater; feature: Freshwater reservoir; material: water | place: Czech Republic | collected 2017-05-23 | depth 30m m
AGTCCGCGCGACCATCGCCGCCGCAGCGACGCGACACCGCCCGCGCTGCAGGAGGGCAACCGCCAATCGCTCCGCGCCCTCCGCGCAAGGTCACCGACGACGACATCCCCGCGGGCACCGTCAGTCGCCCCGGCAGCTCCGCCCCGCCGACCGAGGCGCAGCTCGATTCGCCTCAGCGGCGGCGCAGGTCACCGGGCCGCCACGCGCTGCTGTTTGCGATCGTCGCCGTAGCGGCGGTTGCGATTCTCTACGTCCTCAATGGAATCTTCGAGCCCTTCAAGGGGCAGGGAACCACTGCCGTCAGCGTGAGCATCCCCGCCGGGGCCAACGCCGGCGATGTCGGGCAGATCCTTGCCGACAATGGTGTAGTTGATTCTCGCTTCTTCTTCGAACTGCGCGCCACGCTTGGAGGAGATCGCGGCAACCTTCGCGCGGGCAGATACAAGTTCGCGAAGGGGATGAGCAACGGGGCGGCGCTCTCAGTGCTGACAACCGAGGTCAGAACGGCGCCGGTGATTGACGTCCTCGTACCCGAGGGCCCCGGTCGCAAGGAACTCGCACCGGTCGTCGCCAAACAGGGAGTAAGCGGTAGTTACGTTGCTGCCTCGCGCAGCTCGTCGCAGCTGAACCCTTCGAAGTACGGCGCGCCGAAAGGCACCAAATCGCTTGAAGGCTTTCTATTCCCGGCGACCTACGAGTTGCTGCGGAGTGCGCCAACGGCAGAGTCGCTGGTTTCAAAGCAGCTTGTCGCCTTCAAGGACAACTTCGCCGGGGTTGACATGTCCTACGCGAAGAGCAAGAACCTCACCGACTACGACGTCCTCATTCTCGCTTCAATTATTGAGCGCGAGGCGCTCTTTGACGTGGACCGGCCGCTCGTCTCGGCTGTCTTCTACAACCGCCTGCGCGAGTCGATCTCCCTCGGCAGTGATGCGACCACCCGCTATTCGATCAATAACTGGGATCAACCGCTGACGGTCTCGCAGCTCAACAATCCGTCGCCGTACAACACCCGTCGTTTCCCCGGCCTTCCCCCCGGGCCAATCGGCAACCCCGGCCTAGCGTCAATCAAGGCGGCCGCAAAGCCGCCGAAGAGCGACTACATGTTCTTCATCGTTGCGACATGCCAGAAGGGGCGGCTGGCATTTGCGCGGACGGCGACGGAGTTCCAGAAGCTGATCGACGCCTACAACAACAAGCGTGCGTCCCAAGGCGGCAAGGATCCCGCCTTCTGCCGCTGACTCCATGACCGACGCCGCACCCACAAGACTCGGCGTTCTTGGCTGGCCCGTCGGTCACAGCCGCTCTCCGGCGATGCACAATGCTGCACTTCGGGAGATGGGGCTTCCCGGCTGGCATTACCAGTTGCTTCCGGCGGCGCCTGACGAACTCGCAGCGATCACAGCCGGACTGCCCGGGGCCGGCTTTCGCGGGGCAAACGTGACGATCCCACACAAGGTTGCCGCGCTTGAGCTCTGCGATTCGGTCAGCGCCGGTGCGGGGCAGATTGGCGCCGTAAACACGCTGACATTCGAACCTGATGGCTCTGTGCGCGGCGACAACACCGACGCGCCCGGTTTCCTGGCGTCACTGCCGCAATCGCCCGCAGCGGGCTCGACCGCGATGGTTTTGGGGGCGGGCGGAGTGGCCGCCGCCGTCGTGTGGGCGCTGCGCAGCGTCGGCGTTGACGTCTCGATCTGGAACCGAACGGGGGCCAGGGCTGTCGAAATGGCGAGGTTGTTCGATGCGACTGCAGTGGACGAACCCATCTCCGCGGGGATGCTTGTTAATTGTACATCCGCAGGGCTTTCCGGCGATCCGTTCGAGACGCTCCCGCTGAAGCGCGCCGCCCTTGGCGAGTACTCGACTGTCGCCGACCTCGTCTACCACGATGGCGACGGTCCGCTGCTGCTGGCGGCAGCTGAAGCCGGAGCAGCGACCGTGGACGGGATCGAGGTCCTAGTTCAGCAGGGCGCGCTCGCCCTTCAGCAGTGGACCGGCGCAGAACCGCCGGTTGAAGTAATGCGCCAGGCCGCTCTGGGCGCCTGATCGCTAGAGCTTCTCGCCTACGTGCTTGAACTGGAACGCGCGCATCACATCTGTGATCCCGGCCATCAGCGCCCAGATTCCAGCAAACACGATCAAGAGGTGGACCTTCGTATTGAAGAACTGACCACTGGTCCAGAAGGCGATGATCAGCATTAGTACGCCGCTGACGAGGCCAAGCCACCAAAGATCGTTGTGATCCCGCTCGGCGAACGCTTGGAAGATCCAGGTGAACGCGACCAGCAGGAAGATGAACCCAAGGACGCTGGCGACGTCCTCGAATGTCTCTGCCGGATTAAAGATCGCCACAACGCCGGCGATGATCAGCAGGGCTCCGAGCAGAAGCCACGCCCAACTCCACTTGTGGACGAGCGTCGAAATCGCCATGTACTGAACCCCGGCGCCAATGAACATCGCTCCGACGATCACGCCGATGAGCTTCAGCGATGCGGTATCGAACTGCAGAATGACCAGCGCGACGATGATCCAGATGATTCCGAAGACCAGCCAAAGCCACCAAAAGTTGCTCATCTGTTTGACGGCCTCCCGGACCTCGGGCGGCGCCTCGGCGATTGCTGAGTCGAGCTGGTTCATCGGTTCTCCTTGTGGATTCGCCGCCGCTTATGCGACCGGTGTGCGATTGACGTCCTGCTGCTCAACTGCTGGAGGGTTGTCCAGCAGCAGCTGCGGGACGGTGACCATCTTGTAGCCCTTCTTCTCTAGGCCTTTGAGGATCATCGGCAATGCGGCGGACGTTGTCGTCCGGTCGCCGCCGCCGTCATGCATCAGGATGATGGCGCCCGGCTGGACGGTGTCAATAACCTGCTGCGCCATCGCGGCTGGGGCAGGGCGCGTGTAGTCGTTTGTATCGATCGACCAGAGGACGGTCAGCATGCCCTGCTTGCGCGCCTCGGCTACGACCGCAGCGTTGTACGCGCCGTATGGGGGGCGAAACAGCTTTGGAGCCGGCAGCGCCTTACCGGTGACGGCGCCGGCCTGCTGGCTCATCTCGGTGCGGATGTCCTTCGGCCCCAGTCTGGTCAAGTCCTGATGGTCCCAGGTGTGGTTTCCGACGACGTGGCCTTCGGCTACTGCGCGCTGCATCGGCAGCGGATAGAGGCCTACCTGGTTGCCCAGCGTGAAGAAGGTCGCGTCAGCGTCGTATTTCTTCAGCGTGTCGAGAATCGCGCCGGTGTATTCACTGGGACCATCGTCGAAGGTCAGCGCGACCTCCTTGTTCTCCATTCCGGCCTGACTGACGATCCCGCTCTGTTGGATCGCTTGGTCGATAGCGGCGTTCTCAAGTTTCGTCTGCGCCTTGCGCTTGGCGATAACCAAAGCAGCGGCTTTAGCCTGCAGGGCCAGTTCCATCTTGGGCTTTTCGGCGATCGCCCCTTGCTCCAACTGCTGCGGGTTCCACTTCCCGGGGCTGCCGACGCTGACGGCCACGATCACGAGCGTCCCAAGCGCGACCACGCAAGCTGAACCCAATGCCACAAGCCTCCGGCGGCGGTGATGGTCAGCCGTAGAGACGGACTGCTTGTCGTCGAAATCTCTCATCTCTTTCCTATTCAAGGGTAGCGATCAGCCGGTCGGCATCGCGCCGGGTGGTCGGCCTGACGTTGGCGCGCCGAGCGCCGTTTGATGCGATGCTGTTCAAGCAAGGAAGAGCGTCGATGGGAGCCCGAAAATGCACAATGTCAATGTCGAAGCAATCGAAGCGACTGCCGCGAACGCGGCCGCTGATCCGGCCGCCGGGATCCAGCCCGTTGCGCTGACCGGAGAATGGAACGTCGAGGAGGGAGCGGTTCAGTTCACGACCCAGATCCCGCTGCCATCAGGTGGGACGGTCGCCTTTTCAGCTGATTTCCCTCCGCCCATGGGAGGAACAGGCGCTGCGCCTAGCCCGCTTGCTTACTGCTTCTGGGGCGGGCTCGCCTGCTACGCGATGACGTTCGCGCAGGAGGCCGCGCGAGAGGGGATCGAGCTCTCGTCGCTCAGGGGAAGAGTTGCCGCCGAGCTCGACATGGCGCGTGCTCTGGGGATTGGCGATCAGCCACCTCTCGAGGAGATCAATTGGACCCTGGAAGTGTCTACTGAAGCCGATGACGGAGCGGTCGAACGGCTCAGGCAGATCGCGGACGCGCGCTGCCCGGGGGCATGGTGCCTGCGCAACGCGCTGACCGTCAATACGGCGGTCGAGCGCAGCTAGTCACCGACGATCACGCGCAGCTGGTCGTCTATCCGCAGGCTACGTTCACCGCGAAGAAGCGCCAGCAGTTCATCGCCGACGACCGCCCGGCGCCAGCCTCGGAGCGTTCGAACGTCGGGATCCTCGCTGCCGGTGCGCACCGCACCCACGACTGCCTGAAGGTCGGCGCGGGTGGCGAGCAGTTCGTAGGCGAGCTCTTCCTTGACGGCGCAGGCTCTGACGAGCGACTCCGCCAGCACGATCAGGGCGGCATCGCGCGGGTCGCTCTGGGCGCGCGGCGAGCGCTCGGTTTTGACAGGGTCAGCGTCGCCGGCAGCGGCGACCGCCGCGATGATTGCAGAGCCGCGACGGCGTGCAATCCCCTCGTGCACACCGCGCAGGTCGCGCAGTTGGGCTTCCGTTGAGGGGCGCTGCTTGGCGACCTCGACGATCGCAGCGTCAGCGAGAACCTTTTGAACAGGCTTGTCCTCCCGGTCAGCTGTCTCCTCGCGCCACATCACGAGGGAGTAAGCGGCTGCGCGCTGCGACGGGCTCAACGTGTTTACCTTCGGCAGCTTGCCGAAAACGACGTCAATGTCGCGCTCGTCTGTCGACGCCTCCAGCGGCAGGCACTCCTCGCGCGCCCAGTCAAGGCGACCCTTCTCTTCGAGTCGACCCTTCAGAACCGTCGCGACCTCGTTGAGGTGGAGCACATCGCCGCGGGCGTAAATCTGCTGCTGGCTGCTGAGCGGCCTCGCATCCCAGTGCGTGAAGCTTGCGCCCTTGTCGAGTTGCACGCCGAGCAGTTCGCGCAGCAGCGCCTCATAGCCGATCTGGGATCGCATTCCCGCGAACGCAGCGGCTACCTGCGTGTCGAAGCAGTTCCGAGGATGGGCGTGCCACAGGCGCCGGAGCAGCGCGATGTCTTGGCGCCCGGCGTGGACGACGATCTCTACGTCGGGATCGTCGATCAATTCAACAATCGGCGTGGGATCGATCTCGCGGTCAAACGGATCGATCAGTTCGGTCCATGCCGGTTCTCCGGGCGTTTCGGCGTCAACTGCGACCTGGACCAGGCACAGCTCGGTCCGGTAGCGACCTTCGCCCATGAATTCGGTGTCGAGAGCAAGCGAGTTGGTCTCTTTTGCGCGCGCGGCGAGGGCGCGGAGGGTTTCGTTTGTCGTCAAAGCGGAGTTTTCAGTCGCTTGGCCAGTGGCCTGTGCGTTCGAAGTAGTCGCGGGCGTCCGCCTCGCGGTCGCGGTCGCTGTCGCCCTTTACGCCAACTCGGTAAAGCAGGTTGAGGAGCGCGACCGACAGACCGGCGCTGATCAGGAGCGCCCCAACCTCGTAGGCTGACTCGCTGCGCCCGATCGCGGCTAGCGCAATCCCGGCGATGATGATCAGAACTGGAAGGACAAGGCGGACAAACACCAGCAACGGGCTGCGGCGCTGAGCCGATGCCTCACCGGTGTCTGATCTTTCGCTCACTCAGGTGATTCTACGACGATTGACCTGAAGCGGCTCAGCAACGCTGCGCTGGAGAGTTGCTCGCCGTCGTCACAGAGCCCGAGCGATGCAAGCAGAGAGGTGCGAACCCGGTCAGGGGGGATGCCGAGCGCGCTCTGCCCGTCGAGTGTGGTCGAGGCATCTCGCTTTGAGCTGCGCTTGCCGTCAGCATCGCGGACAAGGGGGAGGTGCGTGTAGGTAGGTTCGTCGTAGCCGAGCTTTTGTTGGAGCCAGCGCTGGGCGGGTGTTGCGTCAAGTAGGTCATCCCCGCGTACGATCTCGCCGATTCGCTGGGCGGCGTCGTCAACTGTGACCGCCAAGTTGTAGGAGGCAGTGCCGTCGCGACGAGCAATTACGAAATCGTCAACGGTTCCGGCGGTCGCCCCGTGCACACGGTCGAAGAATTCGACTTCGGCGGCCTCGGCGCTCACGCGCAGCGCCGCCGGCCGGCCGGCTTGCCTCCGTTCGGCAATCTCGCGAGATGACAGTCTCCGGCAGGTCCCCGGATAGGTGCCCGCAGCGGCGTGCGGAGCCGACGCTGCGTCGCGAATCTCAGAGCGGGTGCACCAGCACTCGTAGACAAGCCCCTGATCGCGGAGCACTTCTATCGCCCCTTCGTAGACGGTGGTTCGTTCGCTCTGGCGGAGAATTGGCCCGTCCCAGTCGATCCCGATCGCCTCAAGGTCTGCGAGCTGCTTGGCTTCGCTGCCGGGACGCACGCGGTCACGGTCGAGATCTTCAATCCGAAGGCTGAACTCGGCGCCCTGCGAGCGGGCACAGCACCAGGCTACGAGTGCAGTTCTCAAGTTCCCGAGGTGCAGCGTGCCGGTCGGGCTGGGGGCGAAGCGACCATGGGCGTTCGCTGGCGGAGCGGCAAGCTGAAGGAGCCCCCGAGGCACGTCTTCGAAGCTAGCAGCGCTACTCTCCGGCCTCAATGGCCGACCCCAAAGAAGAAGAGGCGGAGGAGCGCGGTCCGGTTCCCTGCTCTCCGTGCCGTGGTACCGGAAAGCTCAACTCCAACTCGGGAGGCGAGCCTCACGCCGTCGACTGTCCGTGGTGCGAGGGCAGCGGAGTCTTCATTGAGGGCCATGACGCGCAAGCGGCGCAGCGTTCAGAAGAAGAACTTGCCGATGCTGGGCCGCAGCCTGACGTCGACTAGTTGTCTACGACCAGCTCTCCGACGCTGCGACGCGCGATCTGCAGCTCGACCTTAAACCTTCCGCTGCTTGGCGCGACGAGAGTTATCTCGCCGGCGACTCCCGGACCTACCGGCGTCGAGAGTCCGAGCTTGGGGATTGCGGCAACGTCAGGCGTATCGGACCGCACTGTGAGCTTCACGGTCTGACCGGGCTTTGCGCTGACCTTCCCGTCGGCGGGGAGCGTGGCGGAGGTCGGTGGCGACGGCTTCGGCACATCCGACCTGGCGGTAGTCGTAGCAGGCGGGTCTGTCTTGGTGTTCACAGCGCGCTGCGAGGTCGAGACACCGCTGAGAATCACGACCAGAAGCGCCATCACAATGAGCAGTCCGCGGATCGGCACAGAGTCATTGTGACCGATTGCGTCTGATCGCCTGCCACTTACTCTGAAGCGGTCATGGCAATCCTCCTTCACACGGCCTCCGTCGGCGCCTCCTTCTTCGCTGGCGTGGGCGTTGAGCGCACCGCTTCGCTGTGGGAAGACGCGAGCAAGCCTGTAGGGCGCAGAACGCTCTGGGCAGGCATGGTTGCAGCCATGTTCTGGCTGTTTCTCCTGCGACACAGCCGGTCGCCGGCCGATCTGGCTCCCTTGTTGATCGCGACGGCTGCGCTGGGAATCTGCACGCTCGTTGACCTCGCCTCGCGCCGAATTCCGAATCAGGTAACGCTCACGGCGGTTCCGGCCATCCTGATCTCTGCGGCGCTGGTGCAGCCGGAGTCTGTTGCAGAGCGGCTCGTTTATGCCCTTTTGCTTTTCAGCTTCTTCCTGGCTGCCGCTCTCCTACGGGCCGGGGCTCTAGGGATGGGCGACGTCAAGCTTGTTGCCGTGGTCGGGGCGGGCCTCGGGCCGCCGGCAATCGCAGCGGTGCTGATCGGCCTCTGCCTTGCCGCGGTGACCACCCTTGGACCCGTAAGAGGGCGGGGGATTGGAACGGCAACAGTGCCGCTGGCGCCCTTCTTAACTGCCGGAAGCGCCGTCATAGTCGTCGTGGGCGGGTGAGGTCTCCCGCCAGCAACTGCGACCGCTCGCTAGCCTGACAAAGACGATGACAATGTCCTTCACCACGGCTGGCGAGTCCCACGGACCCGGCCTCACCTGCATTATCGAAGGACTCCCGGCAGGGTTGGAAGTCGAGCGCGAGGTCATCGACCGCGACCTTGCGCGCCGTCAGCTCGGCCACGGTCGCGGCGGCCGGATGAAGATCGAGACCGACACCGCGACCGTCACCGCGGGCATCCGTCACGGTCGCCTGATGGGCGGGCCGGTTGCTTTGCAGGTCGCCAACCGCGACTACGAGAACTGGGAAGAACGGATGAACCCTTGGCCGGTAGAGGCCGAAGTGCCTGAGGTTCACCTGCCAAGGCCTGGCCACGCCGACCTCGTAGGAGCATGGAAGTACGGAACGACGGACGTTCGCAACGTCCTCGAGAGGGCCAGTGCCCGCGAGACCGCAGCAAGAGTTGCGGGCGGCGCGCTCTGTCGGCAGTTCCTCGAAGCGCTAGGAGTTTCGATTCGCTCGCACGTGGTGCGCATAGGTACCGTTGCTGTGCCGCCCAGCGAGAAGCCGCTTGAGCTCGCAGACTTTGACTCAGTAGACGAAGACCCCGTCCGGTGCCTTGATTCCGACGTAAGCGCCGAGATGGTCGAACACATCAACGTCCAGCGCAAGGCCAACGAGTCGATCGGTGGCACCTTCGAGGTCATTGCCTTCGGTCTCGCGCCCGGACTCGGCTCGCACATCTCTTGGGAGACCCGCCTAGACGGACGCATCGCTGGCGCGATCTGCTCAATTCAGGCAGTCAAGGGCGTGTCGCTCGGCGATGGCTGGGACCTTCCCGCGCGCCCCGGCTCGCAGGCGCACGACGAGATCTTCTACTCCGAAGAGCGCGGCTACTACCGCGAGACGAACCGCTCGGGAGGTCTCGAGGGCGGCATGACAACCGGCGAACCACTGCTCGCCCAAGGCGCGATGAAGCCGCTGCCGACGCTCACTAAGCCACTTCAGTCAGTTGACATCAGCACCCGCGAGCCGGCCGAAGCGCTGCGCGAGCGCACCGACTCCTGCACCGTCCCCGCAGCCGGCGTTGTCGCGGAGGCAATGCTCGCGTTCGTTCTCGCCGATGCGTACCGCGAGAAGTTCGGCGGCGACCACATCGACGACGCGCGCGCCGCACTGACCAGCTACTGCGGGCGGATCGGGTGGAACCAGCGCTAAACAGATCACTGGTCTTCATCGGCTTCATGGGAGCCGGTAAGTCCACTGCTGCGCGCCGCACCGCCGAGCTGCTTGGCATTCACTGCAGCGACAGCGACGAGCTGATCGAGGAGAAGACAGGACTGAGCGCCGCGCAGCACTTCGAAGCCCACGGGGAGCCGGCCTTCAGGGCCGCTGAAGAGGCTGCCGTCCTGGAGCTGCTGGCGCAGCCTCCTCAGGTGATCTCGCTCGGCGGAGGATCCCTCGGCTCCGTCGCAGTCGTTGAGGCGCTTGAAGATCACGTAACGGTCCTGCTCGACGTAGATCTGGACGTTGCCTGGGCGCGGATCCAAGGAAGCGACAGGCCACTCGGCCGCGACCGCGCCGGCTTCGAATACCTCTATCACGAGCGCGAGGCCGTCTACCGGGAACTCGCGGACGCAAACTTCTCCTCCAGCGACAGCGACGTCATCGAGGCAGCACTTCCGTCCCTCGTCTCGATGGCTCACGGGTCGGCAGGGAGTCTGCGGATGCTCTGGGCGGCCGGCCCGGGCGGGGGCTATCCGGTTTGGGTGGGGGAAGACGCGCTCGCCCATGCGCCGTGGCCGCTCCCGGTTGAGTCGAGGCGAATTGTCGTTAGTGACACGAACGTGGGGGACTTGTACGCCGGGAAGATCCCGCACGCCAGCGGCCTGATCGAGATCCCAGCCGGCGAGGAATCGAAGACGCTGCAGACGGCGGAGAGCGTCTGGCACGCATTGGTGGAGCAGCACGCAACCCGCGCGGACCACATCGTCGCCGTCGGCGGGGGAGTAGTGGGGGATCTGGCTGGGTTCTGCGCGGGCACCTACCAGCGGGGTGTTCCCGTCGTGCAGGTGCCGACTACCCTCGTCGCTCAGGTCGATTCAGCCTTCGGCGGCAAGACCGGCGTTGACCTGCCGGAGGCGAAGAATTACGTCGGCATTTACCACCAGCCTTCCGCGGTGATCGTTGACCCTGCGCTGCTTGCCAGCCTCCCGCCCGAGCAGATGGCTGCTGGCTACGCCGAGGTCGTCAAGACCGCGCTGATCGCCGGCGGGCTGCTTTGGGAGCGGGTTGGCGGCGGCGACGGGATTGACGAGCAGATCATCAGGGAATGTGCGCGGACGAAGCTCGCGGTAGTGGCGGCCGACGAACGCGACGCAGGGCCGCGCCAGAAACTGAACCTCGGCCACACCGTCGGCCACGCGATCGAAGCGGCCACCGGCTACAGCGTTCTCAACCACGGGGAGGCAATCTCGCTTGGGCTGCTCGCCGCTCTTAGGCTGTCCGATAACGACGAGCTGCGCGCCGAAGTCAAAGCGCTACTCGCCGCCGCCGGCCTGCCGACCAGCTTCGCCGGACTCGACGTTGAAGCTGTCCTGGAGGCAACGACGCTCGACAAAAAACGGCTCAGGGGCGACGTGCCATTCGTTCTGTGTAGCGATCCAGGCTCGGTTCGTTACGGCGTGGAGGTTGATGAAAGGGAGCTCCGCGCGGCCGTCGAGGAACTCGTCGCCTGATGTGCGCCCGCCCGCCATGGCAGACTACGCCGCGTGCTCGCTCATAACCGCATCGCAGTAATCAGCGGCGTCAACCTCGACCAGCTCGGCCGACGCGACCCCGCCATTTACGGCGACCTTGACTACGACAGGCTGACGCAGCGGATCGGCGAGTTCGCCAAGGAGTTGGAGCTCTCCACTCAGTTCTTTCAGACCAACTTTGAGGGTGAGCTCGTCGAGTACCTGCACCGCGTCCACGACATCGCAGACGCCGTCGTGATCAATCCGGGTGCATGGACGCACTACTCGTACGCGATCCGCGATGCGCTGGAGATCGCCGATCTCCCAGCTGTCGAGGTTCATCTCAGCGATGTCATGAACCGGGAGGAGTTCCGCCGCAGTTCGGTGATCGCCGACGTCTGTATCGCAACAGTGTCCGGGAAGGGCGCAGATGGGTATCGCGAAGCTCTGACCACTCTCCGCGACCACCTCGCAAACACGGCCGCATAGTGGGCCGCAGGATCGAAACGCTGGCGACGCTGATCGCCGAGCAGTCGCTCGACTGGCTGATCGTTTCCGAGCCGAGCAACCTGCGCTGGCTGACCGACTTCACTGGCAGCAACGCAGTAGCGCTCTGTCCTGCCGATCCGGGGCGCAGTCCAGCTCTGCTGCTGACCGACTTCCGATACACGGAGCAGGTCGAGGCGCAGGCGCCGTCTGCGTGGCAGATCGAGATTTCAAAGCACGACCTTCTCGGTGCCGGCCTGGCCGAGAAGTTCCCGGTCCCGGACGGCGGCGGCGAGTCGTATGGCCGGGTGGGCTTCGACTCGGGCCACGTGACGGTTGCGCAGCTTGAGGCGCTCGACAAGGCGCTCGACGGGCGGGCCGACCTTGTGCCGGTTGGCGGAATCCTTGAGCAGCTCCGTGCCGTCAAGAGCGCGGGGGAGGTCGAGAAGATTCGCGCGGCGGCATTGCTCGCCGACGAGGCGATGCTCGAGGTGCTGGACCAGGGGCTGGTGGGGAGGACCGAGATCGAATTGGCGCTTGCGCTGGAGCTGGCGATCCGCAGCAGGGGCGCACAGGAGCTGAGCTTCCCGCCAATCGTCGCCGCCGGGGCTCACGGTGCACTCCCGCACGCAGAGCCGCGGGACATCGCCGTGGAGGCCGGTGAGCTCGTCACCTTCGACTGGGGTGCACGACTCGACGGCTACTGCTCGGACTGCACGCGCACTTGGGCGACCGGGCCGGTCGGCGACCTGGAGACTGAGGTTTACGACACCGTTCTGCGTGCCCAGGAGGAAGCAGTGGAAGCCCTGCGGCCAGGGCCGAGCGGGGCCGAGATCGATCGCGTCGCAAGGGGCGTGATAGAGCAGGCGGGCTTTGGCGAGAACTTTGGACACGGGCTCGGGCATGGAGTGGGACTTGACATCCACGAGGCGCCGAAGCTTTCACGGACTGGAGATCAGCCGTTGCTCGAAGGCATGGTCGTCACGGTCGAGCCCGGCATCTACCTCCCGGGGAAGTGCGGCGTGCGGATAGAGGACGTGCTGGTTCTCACTGCAGACGGAAGCGAGCCACTCAACGGGCTCGACAAGCAGTTCCGGCAGGTGTCCTGACCGAGGTCAGGCAGTTGGTGCGGGAGGGCTCGCTGCGGGTGCGCCTGTCGTGGACGGCGCCGCGCTGCGAAAGAAGAGCCAACCAAACGTTCCAAGGAACAGGATCGTCAGCAGCAGCGGGAGCATCTCGAGTGCGCTCACGTCAATGACCTCGACCAGTTCCGAGAGCCCGCTGTAAAACAGATATGCCGCGAGCGCCAAGACCAGCGTGCCGGTGACGAGAAAGAAGCGTCGCAGGTCCAGCTTGAGGCTGCCGCGGTAGAACGCGACGCCCAGAGACGCGGCGACGATGAATCCGAAGATGCCTCCGATCACGGTGGCGAGCGCGCCGCTCTCGCCGACGGAGACGAAGAGAAAGAGCGCAGTCTCGAAGCCCTCGCGTGCGACCGCAACGAAAGCCACGCTCGCCAGCGCGAGCATGCCACCTTCCGTTACGGCAGCTCCCACTTGGTCTCGCAGGTCAGTCCCTAGAGTCCGTGACTGGCGCCGCATCCAGAAGACCATGCCTGTCAGCACGGCTGCCGCCAGAAGCATTGCGATCGCCTCGAACAGCATCTCGGCGGTGCCTTCGAGCTTGCCGAAGGTCGCAAACAGGATCACCGCAGCGATGACGCTGACAATTACCGCGGCGGCGGTTCCCTGCCAGACGGCTCGACCGTGGGTCTCCAACTGGCCGGTCCGCTTAAGGAAGGCCAGCATCAGACCGATGATCAGGCTGGCCTCGAAGGTTTCGCGCAGGGTGATCAGGAAAGCGCCCATGAACCCTCGTCTGTCGAACGTGTGGCCATCTCTTAGGGCATCCTAACAAAGACCAACGCCAGCGGTTGGAAATGGCCTTGGGAGATTGCCTGCGCGATCTCAATTCAACTTCTTTACAGTGTTGGGTGTTGTGTCTCGGAGTGTTCTCGTCCTCAGCGCGATCCTTGCGGTCGTTGCCATTGCCGCTCCTGCGGCTCAGTCCCAAACGCTCCCTGGGAGTACCTCTCCAGAAGCCGCCGCACGCGTTGTCGCAATAGCCCAGCAGGAGCTAGCGCGTGGCGTCTTCGAGAAGCCGAAGGGATCGAACCGCGGCACGAGGATCAGGATGTACGGCCTCGCCACGCAAGCGTCGCTGCGCTACTACCCGGCTCCGTGGTGCGCGTACTTTGCGTCGTGGGTAACACGTCAAGCAGGAGTGCCGATCGGTTGGAACGGACTCGGCGACGGTTACGTTCCACGGATATCCGCCTGGGCCAAGAAGGTCGGGATCTGGAAGAAGACCCCGCAGCCCGGTGATTTGATCGCCTTCCCGCAGCACATTGGGATCGTCGAATCGCTTCAACCCAACGGAACCGTGACGACGATTGAGGGCAACACGTCGGATGGGCTGCGCAGGCGCCTCAGGCTCGTCAAGAGTGCCAGCGGATTCGTGCGCGTGTCGTATCTGACGGCCCCGGTC
>CAESAN010000023.1_pt1 | contig 13656 bp, 11 predicted proteins | sample 7263601 | NCBI WGS metagenome assembly CAESAN01 (sample SAMEA6814058, study PRJEB35770) | uncultured Conexibacteraceae bacterium | biome: Freshwater; feature: Freshwater reservoir; material: water | place: Czech Republic | collected 2017-05-23 | depth 30m m
CAGATAGAGAACCACACTCTGAAGAAGCTCGAATCGCTTCCGGAGGCCCAGCGGCTCCGCGACAGCGCCTGAGCTCTACACTTCCGAGCGCCGTGCTCGGGGGGATGTCCGAGTGGTTAAAGGAGACGGGCTGTAAACCCGTTGGCTCTGCCTACGCAGGTTCGAATCCTGCTCCCCCCACTTGACCGCAGATGGCGGGCCTACTTGGTGACGCTGATCCGCTGAAGGCCGCTGCTCGTCTGGCGATAGAAACGCAGGCTGACCCTGCCCCGCTTGATCGCCGCGGGGTCGAGCATTATCGCCAGCCTTATTCGAGCCTCCGGCCCGTCCGGAAAGAATGGCGGCGGTGCGTAGAGGAATGTCTTGCCGGTGCCGGCGATGCGCCCGTTGATCGCGACGGCGATCGGGACGCCGGCCCTCAGCCCGCGGGTGTGCGTGCTCAGGTAGGAGGAAGGCAGCCAGCCGCTGCCAGGGCGGGCATTGCGGAAGAAGCCCGGGCTGTCTATCTGCACGGTTCCGGATGAGGCGCCGGCAACGCTTGCGAACTGGCTTACCCGCCTGCCCATGACCGTCTGATTGTCGGCGCGATGGTAAAGAGAGCTGTTCGGGAAGCGCGCGTCGCGCTGGGCAATCGCAGCATCCTGCAGAGCGAGCATCCCGTCCATGCTCATCCGCTCGTTTTCCCGCTTCTGGCCGTTGCGCACGACAACTTCCTCGCCGGTCGGCGAACTCTGCAGCGTGCGGCCGCGGTACTTGGAGGAAGCGCCGGTGGCAGCGGCGATCGTCGGGAGGATGTCGATCGAGCGGGTGCTCTGATGGCTGACTACGCGCGCCTTCTGCCCCGGGTACTTGACCAGCAGCGGAACCCCGGCGATTTCGCCAAAGTTGCCTGAGCCGATCGAGCGGTGCTCCTGACCGGGCTTGAAGCTGATTCCGTGATCGGCTGTGACCACAACCATCGCCTTGTCCCAGAGTCCGGTCTTGACCAACTTCGCGCGCAGGGCGCCAATGATCCGATCCGCGAACTGGGCCTGCATGATCATCCGCTGCTGTTCCAGCGCGACCTCGTACTCGTGGTTCTGCCCGAGCCAAGCGTAAGCAAACATGCCCGGGTAGGTGAGAGCCTCGTCGTCGTACTGGTCGCCGTTCGGCAGGTAGCTCCAGGGAACGTGGGGGAAGATCGCGTGGACAGCCCACAGCAGCGGTTTGCTGCCTCCACCCCTGATCCCGTGGATCATCTGCGCCACCTTGCGCAGGCGGATCCTGCTTTCGGCGCTCCCAACAACCTTCTTGCCCGCCAGCCATTTGTATTCCTTCGGCTCGCGGCAGAGGGAGTCGGAACAGAGGTGCGTGATCGACTCGTAGCCGTTTACGCGGTAGCGGCTCTTGAGCATGTTGTAGATGTTGTGGCTACGGTCGATGTTGATGCTCGGGCCGGTTGCAGGCCGCTGGCCGGTCAGGATCGACGGCACCGCCGAGAGCGTGTTGTCGGAGACGGTTGTGTGGTTGCGATACCAGGTCGAGGTGGCCGCCATCGACGCCAGTTGAGGGAAGCGACTCGAATCGATTCGGTGCTGCGCGGTCATGATCGTCGTCAGGCTGAACTCGTCCATCACGAGAACGACGACGGGCGGCCTTGCAGCGTTTGCGGGAGCGGGTGCTGCGACGACCAAAGCGGACAGCAGCGCGCAGGCTGCTAGCGCCGCGTGAGATGAACGCCGACGGCTGCTTGCGATCGCCATTGAACTGACTCTACCGCGGCGCGGCAGGCGGGGAGCCAGTCGCGAAGCTGTCCGGTCTCAGCCCCGCCTCCTCGAAGAGCGCTCGCACGAGATGGGCGTAGTCCCCTCGCTCAAGGTCTCCGAACGGATCGCGCGTGTATTCGACGAGGGTTCCGAACGGGAGTGAAAAGGCAGCGCGCATTGCCAGCAGTCGCCTGCGCTCCTCGCTGCCGGCGTTGAGCAACTGCGATGCAAGGTTCAGCTTGCGGACCGCCTTGATCCGTCTCGGCAGCGCGGCCACCAGAAGCAGCAAGGCGGGGATCAGGAAGGTGATCCAACCGAGCAACTGGGCCAGTTGCTCGATCGCCAACTCGCCCTGCCGTCCGGCGGCCACCGCGTTGCCGCCGGTCGCTTGGCCCGCGTCGGCCAGCGCGCTGCTGAGGTCACCGCCGACGAGGGGGACGTTGCCCAGAGCGGTTCCGGCCTGAGTGAAGCCGTCGCGCACTGAGTTCCCGGCGTCCTGAACGCCTCTTCCGAGGCTGGCGACGTCGTCGATCGTGTTGTTGACTTTCATCCCCAGCCAAGCAAAGGCGACCAGCAGTGCCAACAGGCAAAGGTCGCCGATGACGGCTTGGGTTCGGCGGGCAGGTACTTCCGGATAGATGCGCATGTGCCGATTCTGCCGACAGCAGCGGAGGAGGTTGTCGATCGACGGGCCCGCGGGCCCCGCGGGCGCTTCTATAGGCTCGCGGCTGCCATACCAACGACTTCCAAGGAGAAAGATCAGATGAGCAGCGTTATCGAGTTCACAATGCACGCAAACCCAGGCCAGTACGAGCACCTTCTCGAGGTCTACTCGGAGTTCGCTCAGTACATGAAGGAGAGCCACGAAGGTCTAAGTCAGGTGCTGGTCGTAGGCGATCCCGCGAGCGGACTTGTGCGCGGCATCGGTGTCTTCGACACGCCGGATCAGGCCGAAGCAGTCAACAGCGAAGAGGTCTTCGCCGACTTCAACTCAAAGGTCACGCCGCTGATTTCCGGCAGCCCGGAGCGCGTTGAGCTGCATCTGGTTCACACGTTCAGCCGTTAGTTCGCCGTAACCGTCCGGCACCGGTGGTTCGCTAGATCGGTGCCGGATCTGGACCAGATGACAGTCGCCAAGGGAGCGCGCCGCGACGCGCTGGAGCTCGCGTATCCGGACCTGAACCAGTTCGACGATCCGACGCTGGAGTGGCGCAGGCTCTTCTCGGAGCTCTTCGGGACCTTCATGTTGGTGCTTGTAGCTGCAGGCGGGGGAATGCTGCACGCTTCGGCCGGTGATCAGGTAAGTCTGGCGGCCGCGGTAGTGGCGCCCGGCCTGATGGTGATGGCAATCATCCTGTTCATGGGTTCGGTTTCCGGGGCGCACCTCAACCCGGCGGTGTCGATCGCCTTCGCGCTGCGCAGCGACTTCGCCTGGAAGCGGGTTCCCGGTTACATCGCGGTTCAGCTGCTTGGCGCGACGCTCGCCTGTCTCTTCCTTCGAGCAGTCTTGGGAGACGTCGGCAATCTTGGTGCGACCGATCCCGGGGCCGGTTACGAGGCTTGGCAGGCGATGTTGATCGAGATGGTGCTGACACTTGGTCTCGTCAGCACGATCCTCGGCACAGCGTCCGGGGCTCAGAACGTTGGCTCAATCGGCGCGCTGGCGGTAGGCGGCTACATCGCGCTCGCCGGCCTCTGGGCGGCACCAATCAGCGGCGCGTCAATGAATCCCGCGCGCTCCTTTGGCCCCGACCTAGTGGGCGCCGGATTCAGCCACTACTGGGCGTATCTGGTCGGCCCGCTCGCAGGGGCGCTGCTGGCCGTCGCCTTTGCGTTCATCCTTCGCGGGCGCGGCGGAGGCCCCGTTGCCCGAGCGGCCGGCTCCGGGCGCCTTACGCGGCAGACCGACGACGGCATCACCGGCGCAAGCTCCGACGGCTGATCGGTCCGCCTACCGGCGCATCGGTCGGGCGGGGTGGTAATGATTGGCACATGGTGATGCGCAGATCAATCACGGCTCTGCTGCTTGCGGCCTTTCTTTCGGCGTCGTCTGCCAGCGCCGGTTCCGCCCCTATCGCAGCTTTGGTGCCAGGAAAGTCGCTGCGCGGCGTTTCGATTGGCATGCAGCCGTCAGACGTCAGGCGGGTTCTCGGCAAGCCCCGCAGCGACAGGACGCAATCGTGGAACGGTACCCAGCGGCGCCAGATGAGCTTCTCGAAGGTGCACGTCGTCTTCCGCGGCACGGGATCGACGGCGACCGTGGTCAACGTTTCGACGACGAGTCGCAAGGAGCGCACGAGGGGCGTTGGCGTTGGATCATCCGAGAAGCAACTGACTGCAGCTTTGGTCGGCGAGCGCTGCAAGACCGAGAACGGATATCGGCACTGTTACCTCGGCAAGTGGGTACAGCGCTCGATTGTCACCGACTTCTCGCTGTCGACCGCACGGCCAAGGCGCGTGACAAGCGTGACGCTCGGGCTGGTGGGCGGCTGACGCCCGGCACGCGCCGCTGATGCCCGCGCAATTGCGCCAGCCGCCGGGGCCAACTGCTATCAACCTTCCTATGACGACTAAGCGCCTTGCGACCACAGCCCTCCTACTTGCAGCGGTGACTGCTGTCGCCGCCTGCGGATCAAGCCAGAGCGCAGCCGACAAGGCCGCCGATCAGGCAGCCTCCGAGGCCGCCAACCCGCCTACTGTGACGACTGAATCTGCCGCCGCCGTGAAGGTCGTGAAAGTCACTCCCGGGCCCGGCGAGGGCGACCTCAACAAGAAGCCCGTGATTCCGCGCCAGAGGGGTGCGGCGCCGAAGACCTTGATCGTCCAAGACCTGATCGTCGGAACCGGGCCCGAGGCCAAGAGCGGCGACGAGGTGACCGTGCAGTACGTCGGAGTGCTTTACGCCAATGGCGAGGAATTCGACAGCTCGTGGACGGCGGGCAAGTCGTTCACTTTCGTCCTCGGTGCCGGCAACGTGATTCCGGGATGGGACCAGGGGGTAGCCGGTATGCGTGAAGGCGGCCGTCGACGGCTGATCATCCCTTCCGACCTCGCCTACGGTGCGGCGGGTTCGCCGCCGAAGATCCCCGCCAACGCGGCGCTTGTTTTCGATGTTGACTTGGAGAAGGTCAAGGCGGGCTGAGGTGCGGCTGATCGTCGCTGCGGCCTGCGCCGCGCTATTCCTTGTGCCCGCCTCCGCCGCCGGCGCTGCGACGACCAAGGGCGGAGGAGAGCACGTAGTCGCCCCCGAGGGAGGGTCGCTTGATCTGGTCGGTGTCTCTTTCGGCCAGCACCTGCGCCAGCTGCAGTTGTCGCTTCGCTCGGACCAGGCAATAACTCCCCAGCTGCTCAGCGATACCGGTGGTGGACGCATCTGTGCTGTCCTTTCCCAGTCGTCGAGGGCTCCTCGTTCGATCTGCGTCGTCCGCCGTGACGGGGATTGGCAGATTCGCTCGCGCGGCAAGCGGGTTGCGGGGAAGGTCACCCAGCCCCGTACGCGAGAACTTTCACTCAGCTTTGAGGCCGGCGATGCCGGACTGAAAACCGGCGCGGCCAACTGGTACGTCGAGTCTCAAGCGGCAGGTTGCACCGATGTCCAACCGTCGCAGGCGAAGATCACGTGGTCGGGTGCAGCGATTGTCTCCGCTTCTGCGGTCTCAAACGCCTGTCAGCACCGCGTTCCGCGGATCGGGAGCTACTCGGGTCGTGTTTGGCAGGCCAAGGTGACCGGTTGCCAGCGACGCGGCGCCGCTCAGGTGAGCCGCGGTCCGTCAGGCAAGCGCATCGCGCTCACCTATGACGACGGCCCATCGCCCTACACGCCTGGGTTCCTGCGCGAGCTCGACAAGCTTGGCGTTCCGGCGACGTTCTTCATGATCGGTCAGCAGGTGCCAGGCAACGCTGCGCTGGTGCGCCGGGTGCTGTCGAGCGGCAGCATGATCGGCAACCACTCGTGGAATCACGCTGACCTTGGTCGAGGTGGCCCCGGGGCAAGCTCGCAGCTGCGCAGCACCAACGCCGCCATTAAGAGCGCGACAGGCTTCACGCCTTGTCTTTTTAGACCTCCGTACGGCTCCACCGGCGCGAATCTCGTCAGCCGTTCGCGCGCCCAGGGAATGACCTCCGTGCTCTGGAGCGCCGATCCGCTTGATTGGCGTACTCCTGGGACTGGCTCAATCGTCAGTACCGTCGTGAGTCAGACCCGCGGCGGCGGCATCATTCTCTCGCACGATGGCGGCGGCATCCGCTCACAGACTCTTGCGGCGATGCCTCAGATTGTGAAGCGGCTGAAGGCGCGCGGCTATCGCTTCGTGACGTTGACCGACCTGCTCGGCTACTCCGAGAAGATCTCGCTCGTCAAGTAGCGCGTGCTGGTCAGCGGCGGGCGCTGCTGACCGAGGCCGGGTGGGCCTTGAGATAGGCGCTGATGCGGTTCTTCGGCACGACGAAGATCCGTCGGCCGCTGCGATAGCTGCCCGAGTCCGACGACTTCGACGGCGGCGGACGGTAGACGTCGATGTGGCGGCCGTCGATTGCTCCCCCGGTGTCGTCGGCGCGGAACCAGCCGTCCTTGTTCTTTGACTTGTAGACCGACACGTATACGAGGCTTCCGAGCGGGATGAGACCCGGATCTACCGCAACGCTGCGGTAGTACTTGAGGTCTCGCGACGGACCCGATCCAAAACTGATGTTGCCGGGCGCGATGTAGCGCTTGCCGGTCCCGTTGTACCAGCCGCCCGTTTCAAGCGGGAAGGTCACGCGGCCCTTGCTGGTCTTCCAGTAACCCTCGCCTCGCCAGAACGGCGCGAAGACGCCGCCAACGCCGAAGTTCGCACCCTTGCCGCTCTGTGTTATCCAGCCGCTGCGGCCCAGGTTGTCGATGTGGTAGCGCTTGTTGTCAGTGCCGATTCCGTCGCCTTCCATCGAGACGCCGCGTGCCGAGTAAAGCCAATCGACGCGGCTCTTGCGGGACAGGCCCGGCGTGCGCACGCGCTTGCCGACGAACCAGCGCTCCGGTACCGGGAAATACTCGGTGATCGTGACGCCGGTCAGCCAACGCTCCTTCTTGATCACCGATGCACCGGCCGGCGAGGTTGTCGCGGAAGCGGTGGAAACGGCGAGCGCAGCGACCAGAGCTACGCGCAGCAGATGGGTGGCGCGAAACTGAATCATCAACTGCCCAACACGGTAGCGAAGCTGTAGGTGCGGTCGCGGCGGTTGCTAATCGGCCGGGAACCTACGGCTTCAGCGCAACGAATTGGCATCCGCGGTGTTCTTTCAAATAGGCGAGCAAGCCTCATATCCCATGATTACAGCGATTCGATCACTCTCCTTTACCGCCGCAGTCGCCGCAATGGCAATTGCGGCCGCGCCTGCTGGGGCTGCGGTCGATCCGGCGAATTCGTTCAACCGCAGCGCCGAGCTGGCTGCAGCGCCCACGAATCACATCGGGATGCACTCGATGCTTTACACCGACACCCCGTACAGCGCCAAGGAGGAGATGTTCAAGCAGGCGCGGGCGGTCGGCGCCTCATACATTCGCGTGGACATCGCCTTGAGCGGAATCTTCCTGCGCGGGACCTTCAACGGTCACCCGATCGAGTCCGCGCGTTGGACCCGCACCGACGAGTACGCAACGCTCTCCAACAAGTACGGCGTCAAGGTGATCGCAATGCTCTACTCGACGCCCTGGTTCGTCGCCGAGTGCCCACCAAATCCACCCAGCAGTGATCGCCTGCGGTGCCCGGCAGGCGATCTTGTCCGCTATCAGCAGATGATCCATGACGTTGCCGTTCGCTACGCCGGAGTGATCAACGACTTCGAGATCATCAATGAACCTGACACGAGCCGCGCCTTCTATGGCACGCCGCAGCAGTACGCCGACATGCTGGTTGCTGCCGCCGACGGTATTCACAGCGCAAACTCCGACGCGCGAGTCGCGATCGGAGGGATCTCGACGATCAGCAACACCGTGTTCACGGACGCTGTGCTGGCCGCTCGACCCTCGCTGACCAGCAAGGTTGACGTAAACACGATCCACCTACGCAGCACATCCTCAACAACAGCGATGAACGTCAGCCTCTGGCGCCAGTACTACGACGATCACGGAATGAACGGCCCGCTTTGGCTGACGGAATACGGCTACCCGTCGGCAACCGCGTTCCAGTACGACCCGCGCTTTCGCAACGGCGAAGCGGCTCAGGCTTCCTTTCTCTCGGCAACTCTTCCGGGCGTTCTCGGCGCTGGCGGCGACCTGATCTTCATCACCCAGCGCGATTGGGGCAGCGGGCACTTCGCCTCGGAAGGCATCCTCGACACGGACGATCCCCTGCCCGAGAACCCGACCGTCCGGCGCAAGGCGGCCTTCGCGGTGGTCAAGCAGGCGTCGCAGTCGCTTACTCCCGCGCCGCTTGAACCGCCGCCTGGAACCACTCGCCTGACCACCACTACACCCGAGCGGGTGAAGATGGTTGGCGGGCGGATCACGGTCCACTTCTCCTGCATTGCTGCCGGAGACTGCAAGGCTCGCGCTTTCAAGCTGAAGTTCCTGACCGGCGAGGCGCTAAGAGTTGTTGCCCCTGAGATCTCAGCCGGCAAGAACGCCGACGTTCGCGTGAAGCTGACGCGCCCCTCGATGCGGCGGGTAGCCCGCGCGCGCTACAAGGGGGTCAAGGCGACGCTCGCCGACTACCGTCGCTCGCAGGTACAAGCGATAACGATAACGCGCTGAATCAACGCGCTGAAGCGGCGCGGCTCTGCCGGGGAGCGGTTATTCTCCCCGCGGTAACTACTGCCGCCGCTGCAAACAATCCGGAAAAGAGTCTTCCTTGACCCGTAGCCCGCTGGTCCTCATCGCCGCCCTCGCCGCCGTCTGCGTGCTTCCCGCCACCGGGTCAGCGGCAACCGTCGGCCTCTCCTCGGGCCCGTCGGCTGTCGCCGCCGCCAGTACCGCCTCAAGTTCGCGCACCGTCTCGGTTCGCGTTCGTTGGAACAGCGAGCTTCTCTCCCGCGCAGGGACCCGCGACCGCGGCACCGTATCTCTAACTGCGCTTGAGCCAAAAGGCCGGCCGCTGACCATCAGGCGCAGCGTCCGCACCAAGATCAGAAAGAGCACAGAGCTGGTCGTTCTGCGGCTAACGGCCTCGCAGGCCAGCCGCATGCGGCGCGCCTACCGCGTCGTGCTGACCGTCACGCAGCAGTACGACTCAAGCACCGACAGCGACAGCGCATATGAGGTCAACAGGGTCTTCGTCGATCACTTCCGCGGGAGAATCAACCGCTACGCCGGACGCTCCTGCAAGCAGCTCCTAACGAGCGGCGTTGACGCCAGCCGCTGCGACCTTCGCGGCGCCGATCTCTACGGCGCCGACCTGAGTGGAGTCAACCTTGCCTACGCCGACCTCAGCGGTGCGCGCCTCAGCCGCGCCAAGCTCGCTTCAGCGGTTCTCACGGGCACCCGCCTCGACGGCGCCAAGCTGGGCGGAGCAACGATGCCTGCCGCCGATCAGGCAGCGCTGACGATGCCAGCCGACGGACAGAAGGTCGTTGACGCGATCGACGCTGCGCAGCAGAGCGTTGACATCGTGATCTACGACTTCGGCGGACCGAACATCGTCGGCGAGCCTTCAAAGCCGGGTGCGCTGATGCGCGCTGTTGCTCGAGGCGTGAACGTGCGCGTGATGTTCAACGCCAGCACCCAGGACACAAACTGCCTCGGGCTCGATCCGACTCATCAGGCCGTCTGTGCATGGAACGGCAAGCTTGACGGCCTCTACGCCACGCAGGCGTCGCTGAAGTACGCCGCTGCCAACGCCCCGGAGGGAGTGACGCCCGGCAAGTACCGGATCCAGCTCTCCTCGCAGAACTTCCAGATCACCCACCAGAAGTCGGTCCTGATCGACACCTCCAACTCGAACGGCGAGGCGCTGACGGCCGGGAACCTGCTGCCAAGCTCGAAAATCATCGTCTCGACCGGCAACCTCGGCAGCTACGGCTGGGGCCAGCGCTCCGGTTACTCGTCAACGCTGAAGCAGAAAGTCGTCGTTAATCAGAACTACCGCACCAATCCGCAGGACAGCTGCGTTGCGGTGACCAGCGCAGCCTGCGCCCTCGAGTGGGCCGCCCGCGACTTCGCGATCGTCGTTACCGACCCTGCACTGGTGGAGCGGATCGCTTCGGTGTTTGCTTCCGATCAGCGTTGTGACGGAATCGACGTCAACAATTCGCTTCTCACATCGACGCTCGCCGACACCTGGGCCAACGGCACACTGCTGGCCGACAATTCCGGCGACTATCCGGTTCCGGGCGCCCCTTCGTTCTACGGCGCCGGTCAGAACACCCTGCTCCAGACTTCGCCCCAGGGCAACGCTCGCGAGCGGATGCTGAACCTGATCAACTCGGCGCAGAAGGGACAGGACCTCGTCGTCTACAACGAGGAGATGGTCGATCCGGACGTTGCGGGCACACGCGACCCAACCACCGGCAAGATCAGCGGCGGCGCGCTTGTGGCGGCCGCCAAGCGCGGAGCTGATGTCCGCGTCGTGATGGCAGCAAGCATGTACAACGGGAAGATCGACACCTCGAAGTACTCGAAGAACCCTCTTGCCCAGTGGGACAACCTCGTCAGCAACGGCGTTCAGGTGAGGGTCCTGCCGAACACGGCCGGCGAGCTCTACATCCACGGCAAGGCGATCATCGTCAACAACACCGACGGTTTCATGGGCTCGGAAAACTTTGGCTTTGAGTCGATCAACTACAACCGCGAGCTGGGGTTGATGATCAGCAACCGCGCCGATCTGTCTGGGGCGCCCGAGCCGAGCATCGGCAGCATCGCTGGCATCCAGCAGATCACGACGGCCTTCGAGGCCGACTGGGCCGATCCGCAGTCGATCGCCTACACGGTGCAGGGTGCAACCGCGGCCGCGCCGTCACCTGCGGGGGCCTTCCCCGAGTATCCGATGGCCTGCCTCGCTCCTCAAGGCGGCGATCTCTACCAGCCCAATCTCCCAACCCGCACGCCGCTTCCTCCGGCCTCTGAGCAGCCAGCTTCCTGAGCGGCCGATCGGCGGCGTGCGCGGGCCGGTATCCTCTCGCGCAGCGCCCTCCTAGCTCAGTTGGTAGAGCACTTCCATGGTAAGGAAGGGGTCACCGGTTCGAGTCCGGTGGAGGGCTTGCGCCCAGGCGAGCCTCTGCCAGCGAGGAGGCTCTGGTTTTCCTAGGCGGTTGTTTCTTGTCGGTCAGATGTCATCTTGGACCGCCGCAGGTGCCAACGCCATGTTGTACCTTGCCGCAATGACTTCGTCCAAAAGGCTCCTCTTGTTAACCCTCAGCTTGCTGGTGCTGGTGCCGGCGAACGCCCATGCCTTTATGACCTGGAACGCGCCCGGAAACGCCGAGCACGAACGGATAACGCGCTTGGCTGTCGCGTGCAACAGCGCGCTAGACAGGCCCGCCCCCGAAGGCCTCAACTGGAGGCAAGACCTCTGCCTTCCCTCCGGCGGCGACTCCGTCAAGCAGCCGTGGTGGTTTGCATTTGAGCGCTCGATGCGGATGCTGGCGGGAGCGGATAGTTACTTCGGAGGGGTGGGCGCGCCGGACCGCCTAGGCGAGGTCATCTCATCCAGCGACCGAGCCCACTGCGACAACGCAGACGCGTGGTTCCCTACGTCGCAGGGGCCTTTCGGATCGTATCCCCGCACATTCGACCAGCGCGCCGCCGGGCTGAGAGACTGCCTGCGGCTTCTGCAGAAGGATGTCGGCGTCGCGGTGACGCAAGCCGGGTTGCTCGTTGACTCCAACGGCCGCCTAGACGCACCGCAGGCCGACCTCAGCGAGGACTGCAACGTTGACTACGACCCCGACCGGAGCCCAAACAAGACGCACGACCGCGGCTGGGCAAAATGTAACGCGCTGATTGCGCTCGGCCGGGCGCTCCACATCACCGAGGACTTCTTCTCCCACTCCAACTGGACCGACCTCAACCCAGGTGCTCTCAACATAAAGAACCCGCAAGGGCTGCAGAGCGACGTACGCACTGTGCCTAGCGCGCTCGGGTACCCGCGCACCGACGCAGACATTGATGCGTTTATCGCCCAGACCCAGGTCATTACCGGCGCTTACGGTTCAGGGACCAAGAATCGGGTCACTCACAACGACTACCTAAACAAGGACGAGGGCAACGGCACGATCGGCTGGACCAGAGGTCAGATTCCGACCGGCGACAAGGGCCACTCCGGACGCTCCGTGGCTGGCTTCGACGGCACGTATGACAACTTCCAGCGCGCGGCGAAGGGCGCCGCATATGCAGCCGCCTCGGTATGGACCGATTACCGCAGCCGGATCTTCGACCTATACGGCGCCGACCGTGGAGCGAAGATCTGGAACGCGGTTCGCGAGAACACTCCTTGGACGCAGTGCGGACAGTACGGGACGGCGCGCCGCGCCCTCTCGCCACCAAACGGCGCTCAGAGCGCTGCTCGAACAATCCGCGTGCGTGTGGTCAACCGGTCGAGCTCCCCGCTCCCCTGTAACGACGCCAGGCTCGACTCAGGGGAGTGGTCCTCACTCCCGGCCGATTCGCTCGGCTCCGGGGTCACTAACGAGTTCTTGGTGCTGAGTAACGGAGGCGGCGTCGACGGGATGGTGGCGATCGGTGATGTGGTCTTCTCCTTCTCGAATCCTTTGGTCGGGTCAAACTCGTACTCGTGCGCGCCGAGTGGAGCAGTCTCCTGCTCAACCTCCGGCGGCAAGGGCAACGACGCAACTATCACGCTGACGATCACAAATCGCTCAGCCCGCTCCTCCCAGGCGCTTCGACGGGTCAAGTTCGCGGTGCCAGGCCGTGCCGCGAGGACTGGTGGGGTTGGCGCCATACCTGCGCGATCGCGCGACTACCGCCCGTCACCTCCCACGACCGCGAAGCTGAACCGTGAAATCTCTGCGAAGAACAAGCGCGAGCTGCGCTCGGAGGTGAGGCAATCGCAGGTCTGCAGCGGAGAGGGGGCTGCCGTCCAACTCCGAGTCGATGACGTCTCCTGCAGCAAGGTGCTCCGGCAGATGGTCAGGACAAGCTGGACCGACCTGAAGCGCTACTGCCCCGTCGGCTGGCGCGTCCTGCACCACCCGAGAGGAATCGGCGCTCCCGAAGGTGCCACGCTCTGCCACGTCGACAACGATGTCGACAATCCGAAACCGGACCTCCGAGCCCGGGCGTTCTTCTATGTGCTGCCGCACTCGCACGGCTAGCGCAGCTCAGGTAACCGGCCGAAGTCCGGTGGAGGGCTAAGTTAGAACCGCCGCCGTTGCTGGCCTGAGCGTGTAGGGTCACGCGATGATCTCGTGCAAGCGGCTTCTTTCGGTTCTGTCCGCGGCTGCGTTTGTGGCTGTTGTTGGCCCTGTTTCCGGGGCGGCGGCGCAGACGGGGCAGATCGTCTGGAGCGACTGCCCTGCGGACAGCTATCCGACGCTCAAGTGCGGGACTTTTCAAGTTCCCTACGACTCCAGCAAGCCAAACGGCAAGCAGTTCACGCTTGCCCTGCAAAAGCTTCCGGCGTCGGGTACGAAGGTCGGGACCCTCTTTGCCAATCCTGGCGGTCCGGGCGTGCCCGGGCGAACCATCTGGGCGTTGCCAGCCTCGTCGGCATCGCTGCGGCAATCCTTTGACCTGGTCGGCTTTGATCCCCGCGGGATCGGCGAGACCAGGCCGGCCTTCGACTGCGATCTGGCAAGCAGCGGACCCGACAACACGCCCCGCGTTGACTGGGTCAGACTCGTATCGGCACTGACGCCCGCGATCGCCAGGGCGAACCGGGCCTGTCAGAGGAAGAGCGCCGACTTCATCGCCCACGTTGGCACCAACAACGTGGTTCGCGATCTTGACGCGATGCGGGCCGCGGTCGGGGATCCCAAACTG
>CAESAN010000024.1_pt1 | contig 13404 bp, 15 predicted proteins | sample 7263601 | NCBI WGS metagenome assembly CAESAN01 (sample SAMEA6814058, study PRJEB35770) | uncultured Conexibacteraceae bacterium | biome: Freshwater; feature: Freshwater reservoir; material: water | place: Czech Republic | collected 2017-05-23 | depth 30m m
CGGCGATCCAGACGAGCGCAGCGTCAGCGTCAACCCTGATGGCCAAGAAGGCCGCAGTCACAGCGGCAACTGCAGCCGCGGCCGTGGCGCCCGATCCGGCAGTCGTGCCCGCTCCCGATGTCCCTGCCGTCGTTGTCGAACCTGTGACGACTCCGGATGTTCCTACCCCTGTAGCCACCGAGCCAACCGCAGATCAGCCTCCCGTCGTAGTCGAAGAGCATCACGACGACGTGACGCTGCTGCCGACCGGCGAGACCGAGAACCCGCCCGTTACCGACCCGCCGCCAACCGACGGTGCAACCGGGTCAAGCGCCGACGCTGCCGCGTCAGCCGCCCTGAACTAGAGCCTGATACGGATCCCGCAGCGGGGGCTGACGCCCGAGCTGCTCGGAGGTTGGAATTCGCAGACTGCGCGCTGACGTCATCAGGATGTCCAGTCCCTCGCGCACCCCGGGTTGGTCGGCGAAGACGATCACGCGGCGCCCGTAGCGCGTTCGGCCCGCGCGCTTGAACTGAAAGAGAATCTCGTAGCCCGGGCGCTGCTTCACAAGCACCGGGAGATAACCGCGCACGATCAAACCTGGATCGACCCGTCGCATCTGCTCGGTCAGCCTGGAGGCAACTATGGGCAGCGTCCCCTCAATTGATCCGCGGTACGGCGCGATCGTGATCGGCGAGGCGGAGAGCGTCGCCGGATCCGCAGCCGACGGCGGAGTCGAAAGTCGGAAGAGTTCATTGCCGACAGCCACGCGCTGCTGCAGCGCCGCGCCATCGTACGGAATGGTTATCGGAATCGGCGTCGCAACCTTCAGCGTGCGCATCCCCGACCCGCCTCCAACGAGCGCATAAGCGGCGACCAGCACGATCGCGGCGCAGGCAACGACGATCGCGGCGCGCCAGAAGCGGTTCAAACGGCGCCACCTTGGCGCGAGCAGCTCGGGCAGCGTGGGGCCAAACTCTGGTCGGACGATTGAGGGCATCGTGGTGGAGCGTATCTGCCGCTCAGGATTTGTCGACGAACAGCTGCTCAAGGTCAAAGTCCGAGAACGAATCGAACGCGACCATCGTCTGCGACCGTGCCACCCCTTCAAGCGCGGCGACCTCGCTTGCCAGCAGGTCGGCAAGCTGCTCGTGGCGACCGACGCGGACTATCGCGACGAAATCCCATGCACCGGTTACCGAGTAGACCTCGGCAATCCCGGCTATTGACCGGAGCGTCTCTCCGAGCTTGGCCAGCGCCGTCCGTTCGGACTCGATCAGGACAAAGGCGGTGATCATGCGGACCCGTCCCGACTCTTCTCAGCTCCTGCCAGCTCGTCGGCCAGGGCCAGCCCGACCGCAACGCCGACAAGCATCGCCATCCGCGACTCCTCCGCGATCAGTTCCGCCAGCGCGACGCGGCGTTGCTGCTGATCTTCAATCGCAACCACGCGGGCGATCTCGCCCTGATGGGCCGAATCGAAAAAACCGCCAGCGTCCAGAGCGTGACCAAGGATCTGCTGAAGCCCCGGGGCAGCATGCGTGACGATCTCCTGCGCCTGACCGAAGCGCTCGCCGTCGGCGATCGCTTCGACCGCTGCATCAACCTGCTCGGCGCTGTAACGCTGGTCTGCCATCAGCAACAAGCCTACCTGCGCGCCAGAACCGCGCCGGCAATCAACCCAATCACGAGACCCGCAGCCCCGGCCGTCGAACTTGCCTCGGCAGCAGCCAGCGGCATCAGCAGCAGCACTGCGGCGCAGACGCCGGCACCAATCAGGTCGCCGGCCGGTTGCTCGCCGCGGCGGGTTTCGAGGACCGGCGCAACCGCCCAGGCAGCAATCAGCCCGAGCGCGGCTGCGTTGGCCCCCAGCGCCAGCGGCACCGTCTCAAGCCCGGCGGCCGCGGCCATCCCGCCGATCGCAGCGAGGGCGAAGACGATTGCGACTGCGATTGCGCCGTGGCGCCGCTCGATCAGTCCGCCAAACAGCACGATCGCCGCAACCCCGACCGCGGCGTACCAGAGGTTGTCGGCGAAGAAGCTGGCGCTTGCAAGTCGCCACCACTGGCCCTCGATGGGGCCGACGATCCCAACCTGCACGGCCGAAACGACGCCTGGGACGAGCAGAACGGCCCCGACTGCGCAGGCCGCCGCGAGCACCACCGAGACGACCGGCCGGCCGCTCGCCGCCGCTGTCCGCGTCTTGCGCGTCTTGCGCTTGGGCGCAGGGCCGCCTCCGGCAATCTGGCCGCGGGCGATCTTTGGCGCGCGCTTGCGCATGCGCTCGCCGCAGTAGGGGCATTCGGTTACGTACTTCGAGACCTCTGAGCCGCAGGAGCGGCAGACTACGAAGAGATCGGTGGCCTCGGTCATCGCCAATGCGATGGTAGCCACACCGGCGCTCCCGGCAGCAGGAACCGATCACAGGTACCTTGTAGACACTCGATCCCCCGACCAATAACGGAGACTGCTGAAGTGGCAAACCAAACGATGACCTCATCCCAGATCGAAGAACTGCTCGGCGACCAGGCGGAAACGCTTCTCGGGCACAGCTGCAAGACGATCGACGCCTCGATGCTGCACCTCCCCGGCCCCGACTTCAACGAGCGCGTTGTAGCCGAGAGCGACCGCAATGCCCAAGTGATGCGCAACCTTCAGCAGATGTGGAGCCACGGCCGCCTCGGCGATACCGGCTACCTGTCGATCCTGCCGGTCGATCAGGGGATTGAGCACTCGGCCGGGGCCAGCTTCGCGCCCAACCCCGAGTACTTCGACCCGGGCAAGATCGTCGAGCTGGCGGTAGAGGGCGGCTGCAACGCGGTCGCCTCAACGGTCGGCGTACTAGGAGCCGTCTCGCGCAAGTACGCGCACCGGATTCCGTTCATCGTCAAGCTCAACCACAACGAGTTCCTCACCTATCCGAACACCTACGACCAGATCATGTTCTCGTCGGTGCAGCGCGCGTTCGACCTCGGCGCTGCCGGGGTTGGAGCAACGATCTATTTCGGCTCCGACGAGTCGCACCACCAGATCGTCGACGTGGCGGCTGCCTTTGAGGAGGCGCACCGACTCGGCATGTTCACCGTGCTGTGGTGCTACCTGCGCAACAGTGCCTTCGTGGTTGACGGCACCGACTACCACGTGTCAGCCGACCTGACGGGCCAGGCGAACCACATCGGAACAACCATCGAGGCCGACATCATCAAGCAGAAGCTGCCGGAGAACAACGGCGGGTACCTCGCCCTCAACGCGGACGGCGTCTCCTACGGCAAGACCAGCCCGCTCGTCTACGACAAGCTGACAACCGACAACCCGATCGACCTCACTCGGTACCAGGTGGCCAACTGCTACATGGGCCGCTCGGGCTTGATCAACTCAGGCGGAGCGTCCGGCGGCGACAGCGACATGGCCGAGGCCGTGACGACGGCAGTGATCAACAAGCGCGCCGGCGGAACCGGCCTGATCACTGGCCGCAAGGCCTTCCAGCGTCCGATGAACGAAGGCATTGCGATCCTCAATGCCGTTCAGGACGTCTACCTGTCGGACTCGGTAACAATCGCCTGATTCTCAGCACGACCAGCAACGGGCCGGCAACGCAAGAGCCAGCGGTTGGGGCGATCCGTCTAAAGCGGGGGCAGTGGCCGGTAGCGTGATCCAATGCCCGCCGCCAACCATCGCCTTGCGCGAATCGCCTGCTGCCTGGCGATCGCGATCGCCGGATCGCTTGCGGCCTGCGGCTCCAACAGCACGGGAGGCGCTGGCGGCAGTTTGAACGGAAGCGTGATCCGCGTCGTCGACGGCGACACGATCATTGTGCGCCTAGACGGCAGCGACGAGCGCGTCCGCTACATCGGGATCGACACTCCGGAGACGGTCGCGCCGGGCCGCTCCGTCGGCTGCTTCGGGCCGCAGGCGAGCAAGGCGAACAAGGCGCTCGTCGAAGGCCGCGACGTCCGTCTGGTGCTCGACAGCGAGCCGCGCGACCGTTACGGGCGCCTGCTCGCCTACGTCTACCTAGCGGCAGATGGCGCAAGCGGGCGATTCGTCAACCGCGAACTGGTCGCGGGCGGCTACGCAACGGCCCGGGAATATCCCCCGAACACAAGCCACGCAGCCGAATTTGGCGAGTTGGAGGCAAAGGCCCGGGCCGCCAACCGAGGGCTCTGGGGAAGCTGCCAACGCTAGGATCGAACGAGATGGCAAGCCGCCTGCGTCAAAACCTGCGCGAATTCGAGACCAAGTTCCGCGACGAGATCAAGGCTGACCGCGAGCGCCGACTGGAGATCCACGAGCGCGCCGAGACGCGCATCCGCGTGCGGCGTCTGGATCGCCAGCACCGACTTGGGACGCTTCGCTTCGGGATGCTCGTATTGCTGTTGATCGCTACCGCCGTCGTCGTCACGGTCGCGATGTTCGAAACGCTCTACATCGTCATGGGCTAGGCGCCCGCGTGCTGTCCTCGCCGAGCGGAGCATTGACCTCCGCGTAAACCTCCTCGCGGAAGACCGGCACCTCGCGCGGTGCGGCGATACCGAGTCGGACCCGATCGCCGTCGACCGAGAGCACGGTCACTTCGATCTCGTCGCCGATCATGATGCTTTGGTTGACCTTGCGTGAAAGGACAAGCACTGAAACCCCCCTGTTAGCGCTTCGGCACAGCGCCGCGAAACTACCACCGCCAATACCGGCTTCGCAAGTCGCCGACCCGGCCCTTCCGGACCGGCGCAAGACGCCCAGCGTCGGCGCTCCGCTAGGGTCTTCGCCTTATGGCACGCAAATCTCTCAAGCCCCAACTCAACCAGATCCGCGTATGGGTCAGCCAAGGCCGCACCGACGCATGGATCGCTCATCAGCTTGAGGTCCCGGTCGCGCAGCTCCAAACTTTCAAGCAGGAATTTGAACTGACCGGCACCGAAGGAGCGGTCGCAGACTTCGATGCCGAGATCGACCTGCGCGCGGCGGACGACGCCCAAGTGGCAGCCGCTCTTCAGGCCGAAGAGGCCGAGCAGGCGGGGAAGGATGCCGAAGAGGCACGACTGCGAGCGGAACGAATTGCCGCAGGCGAAGAAGAGCCGGAAGAACTTGCGTCCGAGGAAGACGACGAGGATACGGCGTCGGGAGGAGACGGCCAGCGGTCGCGCTCACGGCGCGGTCGCCGCGGAGGGCGCGGGCGCAGCGGTGGCTCGAAAGCGCTCGAAGGAAGCTTCGATCACGGTGAAGAGGGATACGGCCTGTGGCTCGACCCCGCAATCGCCGAGAACCCGATCTACGCCGAGCACTGGGCCGGAAAGCGCTCGGTCACGGTGACGGTAGAAGCCGACCGGATCGTCATCAAGCGCTCCGGCGACGACTGATCAGCTCCGCCTAGCGCTTCTGCTCCAGCCGTCTGCCGCCGGCAAAATCGACTGCGCCGCGGACATAGCGGGAGAAGGCGGCATCGGCTATCCGCGCGTCCCAAGCAACAGTTCGCTCGGGTTCGATCTGCAGAGCCAGCTCCAAGCACCAGGACCCGTCCTGCTCGTAGAAGGCAACCAGCTCGTCAACGGTGAAGGCGCCGCCAAGGCGTCTGCGCAGCTCGGCAACCAGTGCGTCTTCGACGCGGCCCACCAGCCGCTGATCGCCGGCGTCAACGTGAGCGACGAAGCGCTCCCCTTCCCTCCACTGCTCAATCGCTGTTTCGTACGACACGCGGCGCAGGTTAGCGCCAGCGACTAGCGTCCGCTGGGGAGGCCCTTGATGACGTAGGCCTGCTCGCCGGGCTTGACCATCCCAAGGCGGCGCGCCTCGCGCTCCAGCGCCGCGGGGTTGCGAAGATCGGTGACGCGCTTGGAGAGCGCCTTGTGCTCGCTTTCAAGCTTCGAGACCTGCTGCTGGCGCATCGAAGCCTCGCCGCGCGCCGACCAAATCGCGACCAGCGGACGCAGGTAAAGGAGCGCCACAAGCACACAGACGGCGAGGATCAGCATCCGGCCGATCCTGTCCCAGCGGATCGGATTTGAGCCCGCCGGGCGCCCAGCAACGATCTTCGGCCGAGGCAGAAGATTGCGGCCGCGAGACCGCTCCGGGGCGAGCGCGCTACGGGTTGACATGTACGCGCTTTCGCGGTCGGACCTAAAAGTCCTTCAAGCGGGGTTTGAAGGGCCCCGCCCTTCTCTCAGTCAGCGGCGGAAGACCGAGCGTCCCGGGTACACGGCCTTCGAGCCGAGGGCCTCCTCAATTCTAAGAAGCTGGTTGTACTTCGCAACCCGATCTGACCTCGAAGGGGCCCCGGTCTTGATCTGGCCGCATCCGGTGGCCACGGCAAGATCGGCGATCGTTGTGTCCTCGGTTTCGCCTGAGCGGTGCGACATGACGGCCGTGTAGCCGGCGCCGCGGGCCATCGCGATCGCGTCGAGCGTTTCCGTCAGCGTTCCGATCTGATTGACCTTGACAAGGATCGAATTGGCTACGCCGAGTTCAATGCCGCGCTCAAGCCGCTCCGTGTTGGTTACGAAGAGGTCGTCGCCCACGAGCTGGACGCTGTCGCCGAGCTTCTCCGTCAGCGCCTTCCATCCCTCCCAGTCCTCCTCGTCCATGCCGTCCTCGATTGAAACGATCGGGTAGCGGGACGCCATCTGAGCCCAGTAGTCGGCCATCTCCACCGAGCTCAGTACACGGTTCTCGTGTGCGAGCGAGTAGCTCCCAGCATCGAAGATTTCGCTTGTCGCGGGATCAAGCGCAATCGCGACGTCTTCGTCGGGCTTGTACCCGGCGGCCTCGATTCCTTCGATCAGCACCTCCAGCGCCTGCTCGTTCGAGTCGAGGTCGGGGGCAAATCCGCCCTCGTCGCCGCCGGCGGTGTTGAGGCCGCGCGACTTCAGCGTCGCCTTCAGAGCATGGAAGACCTCCGAGCCCACACGCAGCGCCTCACCAAACGAGCTCGCTCCGCAGGGCACGATCATGAACTCCTGAAAGTCGACGCGGTTGTCAGCGTGGGCGCCACCATTGAGGACGTTCATCATCGGCACCGGCAGCACGCTCGCCTGAGGGCCCCCTAAATGGCGCCATAGGGGCTGACCGGCGGCGGCAGCCGCCGCATGCGCGCTTGCCAGCGAAACGCCGAGGATCGCGTTGGCGCCGAGACGGGACTTGTTGGCAGTCCCATCCAAAGCGATCAGGCTCTCGTCAACGAGGCGCTGGTCTGCTGCATCGACGCCGATGATCGCGGCTGCAATCTCGCCGTTGACGTTGGCGACGGCCTTGCCGACCCCCTTGCCGCCCCATTCTTCGCCGCCGTCGCGCAGCTCGGTGGCTTCGAATTCTCCGGTTGAGGCTCCCGATGGAACGGCAGCCCGGCCGCGCGCACCTCCGTCCAGCTCAAGTTCCACTTCCACGGTCGGGTTGCCACGGCTGTCGAGTATCTGCCGCGCGTGCACTTCCTTGATCTTGGTCATTGTTCCTCTCCGATGCGCACCTGCGCATACAGCTCAAGCTGCTTGTCGATCTCAAGTTCGGTCCACTCCAACCCTGCCGCCCGCGCAAGCTCCTCGGCCGCCTCCAAGCGCCCTCGGAAGCGGGCGCTCGACGAGCGCAATGAAAGCTCTGGGTCGACCTGCAGCTTGCGTGCGACATTGACCGCCGCGAACAGCAGATCGCCGACCTGCTCGAAGTGCTCGTCGGGATTGCCGTCCGCTAGGGCGTCGACCTGATCGCGCAGTGCGTCGATCGCCTGCGGCGTCTCAATCGGGTCAAAGCCGCTCGACGCGGCCCGCCGCTGTATCCGGCGTGCGTGGAGCGGTGCGGGCAGGTTCTCCGGAACACCGCCGAAGAGGGTGTCGTCACGGCCCGGCTCACTCTGTTTGATGCGGTCCCAGTTGCGTCGCACTTCGGCGCTATTGGCAGCCTCAACGTCGCCGAAGACATGCGGATGGCGACCGATCAGCTTGCGCCTGCAGTGGTCGGCGACTTGGCCGAGGTCGCTGACGCCGCGCTCCTCCAGCAGCAGCGAGAGGAAGTAGACCTGGAAGAGGACATCGCCGAGTTCATCGACGAGGCCCTCGTCATCACCCGAATTGGCCGCGTCAGCCAGCTCGTAGGCCTCCTCGACGGTATGGGGAACAATCGTCTTGGCGGTCTGCTCGCGATCCCACGGGCATTCGGCGCGCAGCCGACGGGTCAGCTGATCTAGCTGACCAAGCGAGGCTTCAATTTCGGCGCTGTCCACCGCGCCCACGCTATCGCTTCGGACCCCTTCGGCGGGGTGCCGCTCAGCCTCCGGCAGGAGGCGTGGTCGGCGTCTGCTGAGGCGTTGGCGTGGCAGGAGTGGTCGTCGAGGTCTTTGGCTTCGTGTAGTTCTTGCAGTCGGCGACGATGTAACCGGTCTGGCACTCGGTCACGTCCCTCCAACGGGCCTGGTACTGCTTGCCAAAGGCTGTCAGCGCCTTCTGCCCCTTCTCGGAGACGACGATCTGCTTGATCGACTTGGCTGCCTGAGCCTCGGTCTGGACCTTCTTCGGCGTCTCCTTGGTGACCTCAAAGACGTAGTAGCCGAGGCTGGTCTTGACGGGACCCTGAACCTTGTTCAGAGGAGCGCTGAAGATCGCCTTGTCGAAGGCGCCTTCCTGCGAACCTTCCGCGACAGCCGGAAGCTTGCCGCCATCCTTCTTGGAAGCCGCGTCCACGGAGTACTGATTCGCGACCGATGCGAACGACTGACCTCCCTCAAGCGCCGCCTTGGCCTTGTTGGCCTGAGCCAGCGTCTTAGTGAGGATCACGTTCAAGTCACGCGTAGCCGGCTGCGTGAACTGCGCCTTGTTCTTGTTGTAGTAGGCGGAGATGTCCTCGGCAGTGATGTTCTTTGATGCCTTCTGAACCTGAGCGGTGATCTTCTGCTCCAGCATCTGCGAGCGCTGACGGAAGAGCAGGTCGGCCTCGGTCTGGCCGGAGCTCTTGAGGAAGTCTGCGTACTGAGCGTCGGTCGGGAAAGCCTGCTTGCGGGCCTTGGTGAACTCGGCCTTGACCTTGGCGTCCGGAATGTCGATGCCAAGCTCGTTTGCCTGGAGCTCAAGCCACTCGGAACGGATCAGGAAGGTCATGACCTGATCGCGCAGCTGCGTGTACTGCTGCGAGCACTGTGACTTGTACTCGGCGTCGGTCGGGTCGGGCTGACCCTTGACCGGCTTCGCGGCGGCAGCCTTCTTGGCGGCGATGCACTTCGTGTAGTTGGGGGCGTCGGGAACGCCGGCTGCCTTGGCGGCCGGATCCTGCGAGGCGCTTGAAGCGACCGTCATCCAACGGTTGAAGGTCGTCTTCGAGATCGTCGTGCCGTCGATGTTGGCGACGTCGCTGCTCGATACGCCGCCGCACGAGGCGAGGGCGACGGCTGAGATGGCTGCGGCGCCGAGCGCCAGAAAACGTGAGGAAGTGGTCATTTGATCCTTGATGATAGGCAGTGGAGTGCTTTGAGGCTGGGACTCACGCCTTGAAGCGGCTTACGGCTAGCAGTTCATCAGCGATGCTACCAACGATCTCAAGCCGCTCCGCCGGTTCACTGGGCAGCGCGATCGAGAGCTGGGCGCGTCCAGGCTCGTAGCGGGCCTTCGGCAGCGCCAGCTCGAGCTGGCGCTGCTGGTCCTCGTTGAAGTCAAGCGGGGTGACAACCATCTGCTCGCCGCGGATCGTTACAACGCGCGCGCCAGCCTCGCCGAGCTTCACACGCGCCCTCTGAAGCAGAATCAGATTCTCAACCTCGCCCGGCAGAGGGCCGAAGCGATCGACCAGCTCCTCGCCAAGCACGCCGAGGTCGGCGAGCTCGCGGCTGGCGGCAATCCGACGGTGGATATCGATCTTTGCCTGCTCGTACGGCACGTAGTCGACCGGGATGTAGGCGTCAACGTCGACGTCAAGCCGGACCGGTTCATGCTCGTCGTCGTTGCCGACAGGCCCGGCGGCGCGGACTGCGTCGTCGAGCATCGACAGGTACAGCTCAAAGCCGAGCGCCGCTACATGACCCGACTGCTCGTCGCCGAGAAGGTTTCCGGCGCCGCGGATCTCGAGGTCGCGCATCGCAACCTTGAATCCGGCGCCCAGCTCCGTGTAGTCGGAGAGGGCGCTGAGCCGCCGCGTGGCGTCCTCGGTCAGGGCCGCCGAGCTTGGGTAGAGCAGGTAGGCATAGGCCCGTTCGCGGCTTCGCCCGACGCGGCCGCGGATCTGGTAGAGCTGCGCCAACCCGAAGCGGTCGGCGCCTTCGACGATCAGCGTGTTCGCCTGAGGGATGTCGATCCCCGACTCAATGATGCTCGTCGAGACCAGTACGTCGCAGTCGCCGCGTAGGAAGGTCATCATCCGCTCCTCCAGGTCGTGCTCGCCGAGCTGCCCGTGGGCGACCTCGAACTTCATCTCCGGGCAGAGACCGCGAAGCCGTTCGGCCGTTTCATCGATCGTCTCGACGCGGTTGTGAAGGAAGAAAGCCTGACCGCCGCGCTGATGCTCGCGCTCAAGCGCCTGACGGACCAGCTCCTCGTCGTACTCGCCCACAAAGGTCTTCACCGGCCTGCGGCCCTCGGGCGCGGTCTCGATCACACTGATGTCTCGCATCCCCGCGAGCGACATCTGAAGCGTCCTCGGGATCGGGGTTGCGCTCATCGCAATAACGTCGACCTTCATCTTGAGCTGGCGCAGCAGCTCCTTCTGCTTGACGCCGAAGCGCTGTTCCTCGTCGACGATCAGCAGCCCAAGATCCTTCGGCCTCAGGTCGCGGCCAAGCAGCCGGTGGGTGCCGATCAGGATGTCGGTCTTGCCGTCGTTGAACTTCGCCACCGATTCGGCCTGCTCTGCACTGCTGCGAAGTCGACTGACGACGTCAACGGTGAAGGGGAAATCCTCGAGCCGCTCGCTGAACGTCCCGAAGTGCTGCTGCGCAAGAATCGTCGTCGGAGCCAGGATCAGGACCTGCGTGCCGTCGGCAGCGGCTTTGAACGCGGCCCGCAGCGCCACTTCCGTCTTCCCGTAACCGACGTCGCCGCAGATCAGGCGGTCCATCGGCCGCGGGCGCTCCATGTCCTGCTTGACGGCCTCGATCGCGGAGACCTGATCGGCCGTCTCCTGCCATGGGAAGCGCCCTTCGAAGTCGAGCTGCCACTGAGTGTCTTCGGCGAAGGCGCGGCCTTCACGGCGGCGGCGCTCGGCGTAGAGATTCAGCAGCTCGCCGGCCAGCCCCTGAGCCGCCTTGCGGGCCTTCGCCTTCAGCGTCTCCCACGACTTGCCACCGAGTTTGGAGAGCTTCGGGCTCAGCTCGCCGGCGCCGATGTAGCGGGTGATCTTGGCGAGCTGGTCAACCGGCAGGAAGACGCGGTCCTCCCCCGCGTATTCCAGCTCCAGATAATCGCGCGTGATCGAAGCGACGGTCTTCGTCTCGAAGCCGGCAAAGCGCGCGACACCGTGGTCCTCATGGACGACGGTATCGCCGGTCCGAAGCTCGAAGAGCGACGCAAAACGGCCAAGCCTTGGCTGCTCCTCGTCCCCGCCCTTAGCGACCCGCCTGCGGCGGAACAGCTTGCGCTCCGGGATCACGGCCAGCTTGGCGCCGGCGGCGATGAAACCGCTGCGCAGTGAAGCGAGCGCAAACGAAAGGCTCCCGCCGTCCCCGGCAGGGACGGCCTCGTCATCGAGCCAGCCGGCCGAGAGCCGCCCGAGGTTGTATGCGAGCCGCTCGCCCTCGCCGCGCTGGGCGAACGAAACAACGGTGTGGTAACCGCTCCTCACGAGCGTCTCAAGCTGCGGCTCGGCCTCCGCCAGCGTGCGGGCGGCAAACTCCGCAGCTCCGGCGTGGATCTCAATTGGCTGCCCGGAGCTGATCGCCGAAATCCGCGCCAGCGAGCGCTTTGCCAGCGCCGCTTGGACTGTGTCAGGGGCTACGTAGAGGTGGTGCGCGTCGTCATCGTGAAATGCCGCGCAGACGTCCTGCCAGTGGTCTCCGAGAGCCGGCGCAATCTCTTCCTCCGCCCCAACCAGCACGACGGCGTCATCTGGCACCAGATCGAGCAAAGCCTCAAAGCGGTCAACCGGGAGCAGCTCCGTGATGTCGGGGCGCTCTTCGTCGCCGCCCATTGCGGCGATCTCGGCCAGCTCGCGGTGTTCGGCTGCGAGCTCTGCCGCGGGCGCAATCTCGGCGAACTCGATCTCGCCCAGCGAACGCTGCGTAAAAGTCGAGAAGTGGCGCAGCGACTCGATCTCAATGTCAAAGCAATCAACCCGGACTGCGTGGTCCTCCGTAGCGGGAAAGCAGTCAAGGATGCCTCCGCGGATCGCGAACTGTCCGCGCTCGGCAACTTCCGAGACGCGTTCGTAACCGGCGTCAACAAGCTGCGCGGCAACCTCGTCCAGGTCGATGAAGTCGCCCTTCCTGAGCGTGAAGCCGTGTGGCCTCAGCTGCGGGTCCGGGACCTTCTCGGAAAGGGCGACGGCGGATACGACGACGACCGGGGGTTCGCCTTCTGCTCCGTCCAGCAGAGCGTCGAGCGCCGCCACCCTGAGGCCGACTAGGTGGGCGGGCGGGTCCAGATGTGATTCGTAGGTGACGCCCCGGCTCGGGTAGAAGTGGACCTTGCGCGGCTCAAGCCAAAGGCTCAGATCGCTGGCAAGCGCCTGCGCCTCGCGGTCGTCGCCGGCAACGACGACCCCCGGCCTGCCGCCATTGTGGTCAAAGATCGCGGCAATCGCATAGGGCCGCATAGAGCGAGAGACGAACGCGTCGCCGCCGCCGGCGAGCAGCTTTGCGGCTTCGGGATCGTTTGAGAACTCAGCGAGCAGCTTGCGCAGTGACACGTCGTCGCGACCCTAAGCCGAGCCGCTCAGCGATGTTTCGCCAAGCACGATTCGCTGCGCGAGATCAGCGGCGTCAGCGACGAGCGCCTCGACCTCGGCGTCGGACTGCTGCCAGCGCCCAAGCACGTAGTCGCTGACCTCTTTGCGGTCGGTCGAATCGGGTCGGCCGACGCCGATCCGGATCCGGCCGAACTGCTCGGAGCCAAAGCCCTTGCGCAGCGACTTGAGTCCGTTGTGGCCGGCAAGCCCGCCGCCGATGCGGGCTTGAATCTGGCCGAACGGAAGGTCGATCTCGTCGTGGATCACGATCACACGGTCCAGTTCCACCTTCAGCGACCCGCGCGCGGGACCGGCGGAAGTTCCGGATTCATTCATGTAGGTAAGCGGCTGCAGCAGTGCCACGCGCGCGCTCGGAGCTCCGGGCTCACCGACGCGCCCGCTGACAATCAGGCCGTTGAAGGTCTTGCGCGGACGCCCGAGGTCCCAGCGTCGCGACAATTCGGCCACAACCTGAAAGCCGACGTTGTGGGGAGTCCACTCGTACGAGGAACCGGGATTGCCGAGGCCGACGATCAGCCAGTCGACCGGTTCGGAGCGGGAGAAGATTCGGCGCACGGTGA
>CAESAN010000025.1_pt1 | contig 13320 bp, 10 predicted proteins | sample 7263601 | NCBI WGS metagenome assembly CAESAN01 (sample SAMEA6814058, study PRJEB35770) | uncultured Conexibacteraceae bacterium | biome: Freshwater; feature: Freshwater reservoir; material: water | place: Czech Republic | collected 2017-05-23 | depth 30m m
GCGCCGCTGCCGCCTGCATCTCCAGTTCACGCTCGACCCGGTCTTCGATGTACTCCGGCGGCCTCACGATCACGTAAACGACGGTTCCTACGAGTGGGAAGATGAGTGCTGCGGCAGCAGCCGAACGGATCAGCATGCGGTCTTCCAAGCGGCGCTTGGCGTCGGTGTACGTGTACCAGACGAGCGCGAGCCAGATGACGACCGCCGCCAGGACGATCAGCTGGGCGATCATGTTGAAGAGGCCGTCGAGGCCGAATATTGCGGGAATCAAAGTCATCTGGTTGGTCCGAGCGTAGGGCACTCTTCGCCGTCGCCACGCTAAAGCCTTCAGCGCAGGGGCCGGTGAGGACTTTGCCGCAGCGCCCTAGAGGAAAACCCTCCCGAGCAGGTAGCCCACTCCGAAGAAGACAAGTATCACGAACGCGACGATCACGGCAACGGCAACGACCATCACGATCACGGGGGGCGTCTTCTCGCTCACAGCGTCGAACCGCCCTTGGAATTAGGCGCCCTCATCAGATCGGCAATCAGGTAGAGCGATCCGGCTGCGAAGACGAAGCCGCCGCTTCCAGCGGAGCGGCGCGCGTCCTCTAGGGCAGCGTGCGGCGCATCAACAACAACCGATGGAGGCCCGCCAACCGACCGGCAGATCGCCGCAAGCTGCGACGGAGCGAGAGCCCGAGGATTTGTACAGCGCGTGAAGACGAGGCTGTCGCTGCAGGCTGCGAGTTCGCGAATCACCGCTTCAGCGTCCTTGTCGGCGAGGACGGAAACGCATCCCGTCACCTCACGACCTGCGCTGTCGGCCGCAACCGACGCCGCCAACGCCCTGGCGCCTTCGGCGTTGTGTGCGCCGTCGAAGATCGTTGTGGGGTCGGAGGAGACGAGCTGGTAACGGCCGGGGACGGTCACCTCGCGGGCAGCCTGTGAGACCGCTGCGGCGTCGAGCGAGCCGAGCAGGGCGTGTGCTGCCGCGGCCGCCAACGCAAAGTTGCGCCGCTGAAAGCGGCCGCCGACGGCAAGTTCGGCAGGCGCGTCACTGCCGGCGACCACGAGCCGCGCACCCTGCTCCTCGCAACGGGCCGCGGCGACCGCGAGAACTTCGTGGTCGAGGTCATTTGCGACGACCAAGGTTCCGCCCGGGCGGACTACATCAAGCTTCTCGCGCGCGATCTCAGCGAGCGTGGAACCGAGCAGCTCGGTGTGCTCGAGGCTCGTCGATGTAAGGACCTGAACCGCCGAGTCGATCACGTTGCTGGCATCAAGGCGGCCGCCAAGCCCGGCTTCAACGACGGAGACCTGAACGGCGGCCTGATCAAATACAAGGAAAGCGGCGGCGGTCAAGGCCTCGAACTGGGTCACACTGCCGCCGGAGGGATCGCGGGTCTGCAAGTCCGCTGCGGCGGCGCAGACCCGGCGTGCGGCGGACGCGAAGGCACCGTCCGCGCAAGGGGCACCGTCGATCAGGATCCGCTCGGTGAACGAGACGAAGTGCGGGGACAGGTAGGCGCCGGTCGACAACCCGTGCGCCCCGACTATCGCCGCGATCATTCGGGTCACTGAAGACTTCCCGTTAGAGCCGACGACATGGACCGCCGGTCCCCGTTTCTCGGGCGAGCCGAGCTGCGCAAGCAGCGCCGATATCCGTTCCAAGCCAAAGCTGATTCCAAACTGCTCCAGCGAGAGAATCCACGACTCGGCTTCCTCCAAGGTCCACGCTTCCGGCCTCTGCGCCCCCTCACTCATGGGAACCTGCAGCTCAATCGCCCAGCGCGGCGAGTTCTTCGCGCAGCCGGTCCAGCTTCGCCTTCTCGCCTTCCACCAGTTCTGCAGGCGCCTTCGCCACGAACGCCTCGTTCGAGAGCTTGCTCTCGGCGCGCGCGATCTCCTGCTCTACGGCAGCTCGGCGCTGGGCTCGCTCGCGCTGCTGCGCGTCGCGGTCGATTGCATCGCCGGCGCTTATCTCAATGCTGCCGGAGGCGACGGGGACGCTGTCGGTGACCTCTCCGTCGAACGCATCCAGGTCCAGCTTTGCCAGTCGCGCAACTAGCGCCTCGTCGGCGCTAAGCGCGGGCGAGTCAACCCTCGCGCCGAGGCGAGCGCCGGGCTTGACGTTCGCACCGCTGCGCCATGAGCGAAGCGCGGTCACGGCAGCGATCACGTCGGCGACTCGCTGCTCGGCGTCGCCGTCGATCAGAGCCTCGTCCGAAGCCGGGTACGGTGCACCAAGAAGCAGTCCTTCTGCACCTGGAACTTCGGCCCAAAGGTCTTCGGTGACGAACGGGATAAACGGATGCGCAAGCGCCAACGTCGACCGGAGCACAAAGCAGACGGTCGCCGACAGCTCGCGGTCAAACTCGCGGCCCTTGATCAGCTCGAGGTACCAGTCACAGAGCTCGCCGTAGACGAAGTCGTAAAGGCCGAATGCGGCCTTCGAGAAGTCGAATTGCTCAATGAGGGCCGAGATATCCTCGATCGTCCGCTGGAGCCTCGAGACGATCCAGCGGTCTTCGACGGGCCGATCGGGGCCAACGAACGGCTCCTGCCCCACTTCGCCGTCAACGTTGAGCAGAACAAAGCGGGATGCGTTGAAGAGCTTGTTTGCCAGAGCCTGCCCCTGCTCGACGCGCTCACGTGAGTAGCGAACATCCTGTGTGGATGACATCGCGAGCAGGCCGAAGCGCACCGCGTCGGCGCCGTGCTCGTCGATCTCCGTGATCGGATCGATCCCAGTACCGAGAGACTTGCTCATCCGTCGCCCGTCCGGCGCTTGGATCACCGGGTGCACGTAGACGTCGCTGAACGGAACATCGCCGGTGAAGCGCAGTCCCATCATCACCATTCGGGCGACCCAAAGGAACAGAATGTCGCGCGCGGTCGAGAGCACGTCGGTCGGGTAGAAGGCCTTCAGTTCTGGCGTCTTGTCGGGCCAACCGAGCGTCGCGAACGGCCACAGAGCCGAGCTGAACCATGTGTCGAGCACGTCCTCCTCGCGTGTCCAACCATCCCCCTCGGGCTCCTCCATTCCAACGAACGTCTCATCTGCGCGATACCAGACCGGCAACCTGTGCCCCCACCAGAGCTGACGGGAGATGCACCACGGGCGAATCTCTTCCAGCCAGTCCGTGTAGCGCTTCGCTTGGCTGGGCGGGTGAATCCGAACCCGGCCGTCCTTGACGGCGTCGATTGCCGGCGGAGCCAGCTCGTCCATCCGCATGAACCACTGGAGCGAGATCAGCGGCTCAATGCGCTCGCCGGAGCGGTGCGAGAAGGGAACGGCATGCTCATAGGGCTCCTCGCCGCGCAGCAGTCCCTGTTCGCGCAGCTCGGCGACGACCTGCTGCTGCGCTTCAGCCGCTTTGAGACCGGCAAACTTGCCAGCGAGCTCGCTCATGCAGCCGTCTTCCCCGATGACGATGATCTCCTCGAGTCCGTGGCGGCGGCCGATCTCAAAGTCGTTCGGGTCATGCGCCGGGGTGATCTTCAGTGCGCCGGTGCCGAAGTCGACCTTCACGTAGTCGTCGGCAATGATCTCGAGCTCACGATCGGTCAACGGCAGCAGAACCTTCTTCCCGATCAGCTCCTTGTATCGCTCGTCGGCGGGATTGACGGCGACGGCGCTGTCACCGAGCATCGTCTCCGGACGCACGGTCGCGACCACGACTTCGCCGCTCCCGTCGGCCAGCGGATATGCGATCGAGTAGAGCGTGTCGGTCACTTCGCGCTCTTCGACTTCGAGATCCGAGATCGCAGAGCGGCTGCCCGGATCCCAGTTGACGAGGTACTGGTCGCGGTAGATGCAGCCGTCTTCATAGAGGTCGCAGAAGACCTGGCGTACTGCGCGCTCGTAGCCCTCGTCGAGCGTGAAGCGCTCGCGTTCGTAGTCGCATGAGGCGCCCAAACGGCCGAACTGCTCGATGATTGTCCCGCCGAACTCTTCGCGCCATTGCCAGACCCGCTCGACGAATGCCTCGCGACCGATCTCCTCGCGTGAAGTTCCTTCCTCAATAAGTCGCTTCTCGACCTGAGTCTGCGTCGCGATTCCGGCGTGGTCGGTTCCGAGGATCCACTCGGTTCTCACTCCGCGCATCCTTTGATAACGAATCAAGACGTCCTGGATCGAACCGTTGAGCGCGTGACCCATGTGGAGTGCGCCCGTCACGTTGGGCGGCGGGATCGCAATCGAGTAGTTGTCTGCGGCGTCGCCTTCGGCATCGGCGTGGAACATGCCCGAGTCGAGCCAGCGCTGCATGATCGGAGGTTCGGCCTCGGCCGGCTCGAAACGCTTCCTGTCTACAAAATCATCCACGGCGCCGGAGTCTACGACCCGTGCGCCGACGGGCAGCCGCTCAGCCGCGCTTGCGTCCGCCTCGCAGCCCCGGGACGGGAATCGGCGACAGGTCGGCGACAAGCGATCGATGGTCAACCCGGCGCGCGATGTCGATCAGGTGTGCGCGCTGCTCAGAGGTCATCCGGCCGGGGATCCCGCGCGACTCGGTGAGGATCTTCAGCGCCTTCGTCCGGTCCTTCTTGTCCAGTCTGCGCCAGTGGTCGTTAATCACGATTGTCGCCTGCATCGCGGCCATCCATGGAATTGATTTGAACTTTGGCTTCATCGTTCTAGCTCGCTGCGGGAAGCTGATCGTCGTCCTGGCTCTCATCTGTGGACTGCGTAACTAGGGTTGGAGGGAAGCCGCTCTCGACCGACTCGCGCGTAACCACACACTTGGTTACGTCGCCGCGCGACGGCAGCTCGAACTGAACTTCAAGGAGGACCTCCTCGAGGATCGACCGCAACCCTCGCGCTCCAGTTTCGCGCTCGAGAGCCTTATCTGCAATGCAGTCGAGAGCGTCGTCCGCGAAGACCAATTCGATCCCGTCGAAGGCAAAGAAGGTCTGGAACTGGCGCGTAAGGGCGTTGCGCGGCTCGGTCAGGATCGAAATCAGGTCGGCGCGCGTCAACTGGTGGACGGCACTCGTCACCGGAAGCCGGCCGATGAACTCGGGGATCAGGCCGTAGTTGACGAGGTCTTCGGGGAGACACTCTGCGAAAACCTTGCCCGGGTCGTGCTCGCTCTTGCTCTCGATCGCCGCCCCGAAACCAACACCCTTGTTGCCCACGCGCTTCTCGATCACCTGGTCTAGATTGGCGAATGCTCCGCCGCAGATGAAGAGAATGTTGCTGGTGTCGATCGTCAGGAATTCCTGATGCGGGTGCTTGCGGCCGCCTTGCGGGGGAACGCTCGCAGTAGTGCCCTCGAGGATCTTCAGCAGAGCCTGCTGGACGCCTTCGCCTGAGACGTCGCGCGTGATCGACGGGCTTTCCGACTTGCGGGCGACCTTGTCGACCTCGTCGATGTAGATGATGCCCGTCTCGGCCTTCTTGACGTCGTAGTCGGCTGCCTGGATCAGCTTCAGCAGGATGTTCTCGACGTCCTCGCCGACGTAGCCTGCCTCCGTCAGCGCAGTCGCGTCGGCGATCGCAAACGGCACGTTGAGGAGCTTTGCGAGCGTCTGCGCCAGCAGCGTCTTGCCACAGCCGGTTGGACCCAGCAGCAGGATGTTTGACTTCTGCAATTCGATCTCGTTGTCGTCGCCCTGCGCCATCTGAATGCGCTTGTAGTGGTTGTAGACGGCGACCGAAAGCGAGCGTTTTGCCTCTTCCTGACCGATTACGTACTCGTCAAGGAAGTCGTAGATCTCCTTGGGGCGCGGCAGGTTCTCAAGGTCGAACGAGGACGGAACGGCGAGTTCCTCGTCGATGATCTCATTGCAGAGGTCGATGCATTCGTCGCAGATGTAGACGCCGGGGCCGGCGATCAGCTTCTTTACCTGCCGCTGTGACTTGCCGCAGAAGCTGCAGAGCAGCTGTTCACTTGAATCGGTCGGACGCGCCATCGTTACCCCTTCTCCAAACTAAGGCGCCGCCCAGCTAGTGCTTGGCGATCACCTTGTCAATGATTCCGTATTCGGCAGCCTCTTCGGCCGACATGAAGTAGTCGCGTTCGGTGTCCGTGCGCACCTTGTCGTACTCCTGGCCGGTGTGCTCGGCAAGGATGTGGTCGAGGCGCTGACGGACGTCGATGATCTCCTTCGCGTGGATCTCAATGTCGGTCGCCTGACCTTCAAAGCCGGAGCTGACCTGATGGATCAGGATCTTCGCGTTGGGGAGCGCCATCCGCTTGCCGGGTGCGCCGCCTGCAAGCAGCAGGGCGCCCATCGACATTGCGATGCCGACGCAGATCGTCGACACGTCGGGCTTGATGAACTGCATCGTGTCGTAGATCGCGAGGCCGGAGTAGACCGAACCGCCGGGCGAGTTGATGTAGATCGAGATGTCCTTGTCGGGATCCTGCGACTCAAGGTGGAGCAGCTGCGCCACCACGAGGTTCGCAATCTGATCGTCAACCTGCGTGCCAAGAAAGATGATGCGCTCGTTGAGAAGGCGCGAGTAGATGTCAAACGAACGTTCTCCGCGTGAGGTCTGCTCGACCACCATTGGGACTAGGGGGCTCATGGTCCTCGCTTTGTTTCGGTCGGCTGGATTAATTCCTGCCACGTGCAACTTTGCTCGCAACCGGAGCCTCGAAGACTAGCAATGGAGCTGAGCCGAAACTGCGGTTCAGGACGGGCTTGTCGCGACGGCGCTCTCGACGATCAGATCGAGCGCCTGACGCTGCGAGAGCTCGTCGATCAGGTCGTCCAGACGGCCTGCGCTCTCGAGCCTGTCGCGAAGCTTTTCGGGAGTTGTTTCCTCCTGAACCGCCGACGCCTGCAGCGCGCTGAGGATGTCGCCGTCTCCCGGCTCGATCGCCTCGGCCTCGACAACGGCGACGAGGGCCGCCTCGTGTCGGATCGTCTTCTCGGCCGCTTCGGCGCTCTCCGCGAGCATCTCCTCTTCGGTCCGTCCGGAAATCTGAAAGTACATCTCGCGGCTAATGCCCTGATGAGAAAGCTGATGGAGCATGCGGTCGAGCAGCTCCGCAGCCCTGGCCTCGACCAGTGCCTTCGGCAGGTCGATCTTCGCCTTCTCCGCGACTGCCTCAAGCACCGCCTCGCGGTATTCCTCCTCAGCCTTGTCGGCGTCGGCCTCGAGCATCCGGGTGGCGAGGTCTTCGCGCAGTTCGGCGAGCGTTTCGAGGCCGGCGGCGTCGTTGGCGAAATCGTCGTTCAGTTCGGGCATGACCCGGCGGCGGATCTCGGTCGCGGTGACCGCGAACTCGGCATCCTTGCCGGCCAGCTGCTCGGCCTGGTAATCGTCCGGGAAGGCGAGCTTGACGGTCCGCTCGTCGCCGGCCTTGATCCCCTCAAGCTGCTCCTCGAAGCCCGGAATCAGGCGCCCAGATCCAAGCTCAATCAACTGGTCGGTTCCCTCTCCGCCTTCAAACACTTCACCGTCGATCGAGCCGACGTAGTTCATCACCACGAAGTCGCCGGTCCCGGCGGCCTCCTCTACAGCCTCGAGGCTCGCCATCCGCTCTCGCATCTCTTCGATCTGAGCGTCGATAGCTTCGGCGTCGGCGGCCGGCTCGCGCCGCTCCACCTTCAGCCCCTTGTACTTGCCCAGCTTTGCGACCGGACGAACGCCGATCTCAAAGCTGAATTCCAGCGGCTCTCCCGCTGCTGGCAGCTCGCCTAGCTCCACCTCTGGTTGTCCAACAATCGCCAGCCGGGCCTGGTCCACGGCTTCGCTGTACCACTGACCGAGCGCGCTTCGAATCGTCTCGTCGACTACCGCCTCACGACCGATCCTCTGGATCACGACCTCGGCGGGAATCTTGCCTTTGCGGAAGCCGGCCATCTTCATTTCCTTGCCCATCGAGCGGGCCGTCTGAGCGACCTTGCGGTCGAGCTCCTCGACGGGCACCTGAACTTCGACGCGGACGCGCGATTCGGGCAGTTCTTTGACGGTCGAGGTGACGTTGGTCATCGGCGGCACGATAGCGTCAGAGCGTGCCCGGCGACCGCCTCCCCCCCGTCAATCGCCTTGAAGCGTGGATCGTGACTGGTCCGTTGGGTCACCTGCTGTCCGCTGCAGCGGACTGGGCCGTGCTGATCTGGCGGCTGACCCGCAACCGCCTGAGTCGGAAGGGCTGAAGCGAAGTCCTCACCGGCCCGGCGGAGGTGAGTGACGGGACTCGAACCCGCGACCGCCTGGACCACAACCAGGAGCTCTACCAACTGAGCTACACCCACCGCGCTCGGCGAAGTGTACGACTTGGGGCGACGCGGCCCGAGGCCGGTGCCCTAGGAGTTGCCGCGCAGTCGGCGAAGCGGCGCCGTGATGCGCCAAGACTTTGACTGCAGAACGTTTTCGTAGGCGGCCAGCAGCTCGTCGTAACGCTCTTGCAGCTCAGGCGAAGAGGTGGTGGTGATCGGGAGCGCGAGAAAACCCTCGAGCGGCGGCCGCGGTTCGAGCGAGTCCCAGTGGACCAGCGCCCGGACAACGGCGTCCCAAGCCATCACTGTTGCCAGCGCACGGGAGAGGTCGCCGTCCTTCTGAACGTCAAGGCGGATGGAGAGCGCTTCGTAGGCCTGCTGCGTGTAGGCGCCCACATCGAACGATTCGGGGTCGTCGTCGTAGTGGTCGGTCACGGCATAGCGCACCTGACGCTCGATCAGCGACGCCAGATCGGGATAGCTGTCGTGCCGAATCACGAGGCCATCGTCCTCGTCCAACGAACAAACTCGGCTTTCGCCGCCGACTACTTCGGGCTGGCGGTGAAGTTTCCGGCTGTAACTGACCGAACCGCTGCGGAAGAGTCGTATCTGCCTGTCCGGCCACCAGCCGGACGACCGCATCACCTGACCGGCGATTAGGTTCTCGCGCGGCACTGCGAAGGCGTCATACCGCGCGCCACGTTCGGCGATCAGCCCCCGGACGACCTCGCCGGCATCGGGGTCGAGCGATTCGTCGGAGTCGAGGACAAGGCTCCACTCGCTCTCCACCGCCGCCAGGTGCTCGTTCCTTAGGTGGTCGCCCCAAGGCTGCTGCGGGATCTTGATCACGCGCGCGCCGAACTGCTCGGCAATCTCGACGGTGCGGTCAGAGCTGGCCATGTCGACGACGAGAACCTGACCGGCCCAGGCGACCGATTTGAGCGCAGCTTCGATCGTCGCCTCCGAATTGCTTGAGTGGATGAGGGCGGTTAGGTGATCCATCGTCTCGTCGATCATTCGCCATCAACGCTGTAGCGCCCCTCCCACTGCTGAGAGAACACTAACCGGGCCGGGCCGTCCAAGGAGATGCGCCCCGGCGTCTGGCCCTCAAGATGAACTGAATCCACAGCCTGAGCACAGGCGATCCGGAACCCCTCCTGCCTTGCCCTCAAGCAGAAGTCGATGTCCTCCGAGCCGAAGTTGTACTCCTCCGACAGCCCGCCCAGACGCCGAAAGAGCTCGGAGCGGATCAGCATCGCCGCTCCCGTCACGGCAGGGACAAACCGCGGCGCTCGGGAGACGGTCTCAGTTCGCATGAGCCGATAATCGTGATGCGGCCCTCGGGGAGTCATCACCACTCCGCAGTGCTGGATCGTTCGGTCAGGGAAGACCAGACGGGCTCCCACCACTCCAACCGATGGGGAGCTGATCAGGTCGAGCATCTCGACCAGCGCATCGCTGTGCAGAAAGACGTCGTTGTTGAGCAGCAAAATAAGGTCGGATGGCTCCGATCGGGCGGCGAGATTGCTGGCCGCGCTGAAGGAGCGGCCATCGTCCAGTCGGATTACTTGGTTCACGCCGGGGAGCCGTTCGATCTCATAAGGCTGCTCGGATCCGTTGTCGACAACGACGACGCGGACTTCCACGCGCGAGTCGACGACCGCGATCGCGTCGCTCAGGGCCACGGTGCAGTCGCGCAGCATCGACTCCAATCCCTTGGAGACGATCACTGCCGTCACGGTTGCCTTAGCCACCGGAAACCTCCCCGAACGGACCTCGCTGCGCTTCGCTCAGACAGGCAGCCCAGCGCTCAAGCTTGCCGCGGCTGACCGCCGGCCGGTATCTGAGCGCAGTGGCCACCGCCGAGTTCCGCATCCGTGACAGCCTCTCGCGGGAGGCCGGGTCGGTCAGCAGCTTGGCCGACCGGGCGAGATGGTCGACATCGCCGTAGAAGCAGTTGTCACCGTCACGCAGGAACTCGGTCCCTCCAACGACGGGGACGCTGAGGACGATGCACCCAGACGCCATCGCCTCCAGCGCCGGGAGCCCGAATGCCTCGCCCTCGGACGATGCGATGAAGACCGAAGAGACGGCGAGCCTGGCGGCAACTCCGTCCTCGTCGAGGCCATCGATTGGTTCAAGACGCAACTGCGGATTGGCCAGCGCAATCCGGCGGGCCGTCTCTGCGCCGCGCCTGGGCATGTACGAAACGCGCGAGGCAAGCTTCGTCTGTCCGGCGTAGAAGAAGCTTTCGGTCACCTGAATCCCGACATCGGTGCTTTCGCGCCCGGCGATCTCCACCGTGTACTCGCGGGCCTGCCGCCAGCAGGCGAGCAGCTCGACGTCGGGGTCGCAGATCACGGGGTCGATCAGCGGATTGGTCCCCTGACAATGAAAGACGAGCCGTCGCCCGCTCGCCTTCAGGTCGACGTAGTCGTGCGGGAGGCTGAACATCAGCAGGTCGTCGTCGCTCATCCGCGACAGCGCCTCGGCCCGCGCAAGCACTGGCGCGCTTGAGCGAAACCATTGACTGGCACGCCCGTCGGGAGTCGCAATGCAGGCCGACACCCCGAGGCTCAGTAGGGCATCGACGGTCTGGTAGGCGACTTTGATTCCGCCGAAGATCCCCTCGCTCGGAACGGCGTAAACGATCATCCGGGAGCCCCTGCGAGGGCACGCGCGAAACTTCCGGTGACAGGACCGAACTCCTGGCGGGCATAGCGAACGCGTGCGTCGCGGAGCATCTTTTCGCGTGCCGCGCCGCTCACCTCCGAGCCTCGCCTGCTGAGGTGTTCGACGGTCGTTCCCGTCGAGCTGATTGTGCCACCCGCGCTGGCCCAGCTGCGGCCAAATGCGACATCCTCCATGTAGACGAAGTAGCTCTCGTCAAAGCCGCCGGCATCGAGGAAGGGAGTCCTAGAGATAAAGACGCATGCCCCTATCGGCCATTGCCAGGAGCGTGCGTCGAAGCCGGGCAGCTTGCTAATCGCGTTGACTACCCGGTTGGCGGGCCAACGCGCATCGATCAGGTCACCCAGCACCCTGCGACGCGTGTAGCCGCCTCGGGCGCCGCGGAGTACGTTCCCGTCGCCTTGGAGAAAGTCCGGTACGGCGCATGCCAGAGGATCGGCCCGAACGATCTGGGCGGCGCGTTCGGCGGTCGATCTGTCGACAAGGCAGTCGGGGTTTATGAAGCAGATCAGCGGCTCGGTTGCCGCCCGCGCGCCGGCGTTGGCTCCCGCAGCGAAGCCCTTGTTGGTTGTCGCCTGAACGACCTTGCATCCGAGAGTGACGGCGAGTTCGGCCGAGCCGTCTGTCGACGCGTTGTCTACAACGAGAACCTCAACAGCCCCGGCTACCCGTGCCGCCCGCACCGACTCCTCAAGCACGGCAACCGACTCGTGAGTGACAATTATCGCCTCGAAGCCCCCGGCGAGCAGGTCATCCGTCGGGCCGTTGCAGAAGTTGCTGAAGTGCAGAATCCGCGCCGTCGGCAGCGGCCATGGGTCGTCCCACCAAAAGCAGTGGTTCCAATCGGAATCGATCTCCATACAGCTGCCGGGCCGCTTGGTGTTGACCCAGTACTGGAAGTAGTCCTGATCGGCGATCATGTGCTCGCCGACTTGGTGCGGTGTGTCGTCGGCGGCGACAATCTGCCCACGTGCGAACCGCAGAAGCTCCTCCAGCGCTTGCCGCCTAGCAACAACCACCCCGCTGTTGAAGAAGCGGAATTCGGCCTCCGACGGCGGGACGGCATCAGGGGCAATAAACCGGAGACTGTGATCGATGTAGTGACGGCGAAACGACGATCTGTCCATCTGCGACCCTCTAATCGTCCGCTGCTCGACCATCGCGAAATCCCTGTCACCGAGCAGCCCGGCGATCTCGCTGCCCGTGATCGGGGCGACAACACGCGTATCGCCGTCGAGCAGCAGGAGATAGTCGCTGTCGCTTGCTTGAAGAGCTGCCTCCAGCCCGGCGAACTTGGAAAGGAAGCGGGCTGCGCGATCGCCGGGACCCGGGTCGTCCAACTTCAGAACCGTAAGCCGAGGGTCCGGCAGAAACCCTTCCCAATCCGGCCGGTCGGTCGCGATCACCAGTTCAAGATCGGTCAAGCCAAGGATCGGCCTAGCGGCCTGCGCGGCCGCCTTGAAGTACTTCTCGTCGCCGACCGCTATCAGGCACGCGCAGACGCTGGGACCCGAAGGACTCACACCTCAAAGATACGGACGCGGGGCCTCCGTGCGTCGAACGCCAAGCGCCCCCGCCAGGACTCGAACCTGGGACCTGCCGGGTAGAAGCCGGCCGCTCTAATCCAACTGAGCTACGGGGGCTTGGACGACCGGTCGCCGGCCGCAGCAGCCACGGTACAGCGCCGAGCGCAGGCAGCAAGCAGCGACGGGTGCAATTGGCCTCGGTCAAACTCGAGCTGGGCGGCCGCTACCTACAGGCGCCCGGCGTCAATACCTTCGCGGGCTGTCTCGCGATCACGAAAAACGCGCTAAATTCTGTAAATCACTCAGAGTCAAGAGGAAAGTACGACATCCTCGGTAAAGATTAATGAAATACCTCCGGTCGACGCGCCAGCAGCGCAGCACCGGACGCCTGCCTCGTCGCTCAGCAGGTCGCTCCCTTACATCCAGATCCGCACACGCTTCGCCCTGAGCGTGATGATCGCACTCTCGTGGGCCGGATTCTCAACTTGGCTCGCATTGCCATGGATCTCAGACCTCGCAGAGATGATCACGCTTCCACTTGCGATATTTGTGGTTACGGGCCTCGCGGTAATTCCCGGATACTTGACGGCGTACCTGATTGCAACGCTGCTGCTTGACCGCTCGCGCGAGCTTCCGTTTCCCCCGGCGCCATCCGATTGGCCTGGACTCACTCTAATTATCGCTGCCTTTAATGAGGAGGATCAGATAGAGGAGACCGTCAACTATGCGCTTGCGTCTGATTACCTCGGTGAGCTCGAGATCATCGTCGCCAACGACGGCTCGACCGATCAAACCGCGGCGATAGTCGAACGGTTAGCGGCGAGCAACCGCGCGGTTACCTTGCTGGAAGTTGAACATGGCGGCAAGGCGCTGGCACTCAATCAGGCGCTAGCGACCGTAACGACGAAGCTCGTCGCGACAATCGACGCCGACACGCTGTTAA
>CAESAN010000026.1_pt1 | contig 13147 bp, 15 predicted proteins | sample 7263601 | NCBI WGS metagenome assembly CAESAN01 (sample SAMEA6814058, study PRJEB35770) | uncultured Conexibacteraceae bacterium | biome: Freshwater; feature: Freshwater reservoir; material: water | place: Czech Republic | collected 2017-05-23 | depth 30m m
GTTCGACCAGTTTCCCCGCGCGGTGCGGCCCGCGGTCCTAAGGCTTATAACTCTCGGCGTCCTGATCACTTGGGGCCTGGGCGCCGTGGGCGCGATTCTCCTGCTCGGCCTGTCTACGCCGATCGCGGTGCTCGTCGGGGCGATCCTGATCGTCTCCGGCCCAACGGTTGTCCTTCCGCTGCTGTCGTTCGTCAGGCCCCCGGACCGGGTCAGAGCGACCCTCAAGTGGGAGGGCGTGATGATGGATCCGATCGGGGCGCTGGTCGCCGTGGTCGTCTTCGCGTCGCTCACCGCCAGCAACGGACTCAGCACATTCAGCGTGGAGCAGTTTGTCCTCTCGTTGGCCGTCGGCGTTGGCTCGGGACTGATCTTCGCCATCCTCCTGGTGCCGATCCTCGCAACCCACAGGCTCTCCGGCCGAGACAAGGTCGCCGCGACGTTGATGATGGTCGTCGCCGCCTTCCTCGTCGCCGACCTCGTCTACGCGGACTCCGGACTGGCCGCCGCCCTGGTGATGGGTATCGCCCTGATCAACCAGTCGCGGGTAAACATGACCTACATAGACGAATTCAAGGCGACGCTGATTCCGATCCTGCTCGGAATCCTCTTCATCCTGCTGGCGGCAAACATTGACGTCGGCGACGTCATCAAACTCGGACTCCCAGGGCTCGCTTTCGTCGCCTTCCTCGCCTTTGTGGTGAGGCCGCTCGCCGTTCTCACCACGGCCGGATTGGCGATCACGTGGAAAGAGCGCTTCCTGATGATGACGATCTCCGCGCGCGGAGTGGTGGCCGCCGCGACAGCGCCGGTCTTCGGCCTCGCACTCGTGGACAAGGGGATGAAAGGCGCCGACGAAATCGTCCCGGTCGTCTTTCTGGTGATTGCCGGAACGGTTCTGATTTCGGCGATCCTCAGCCCGCTTGTCGCGAGGAGCCTGGGAATGCTCGGTAAGAGTGCCCCGTCGGTTTTCTTTGTTGGTGCCCCGCGCTGGGCGACTGCGCTGGGCACGGCTCTTGAAGCCGCCGGAGCCGAGGTGCGGTTCTGGACAGTCGACTCCGTCCAGATCGAGAGAGCTAAAACGGCGGGGCTCAGCGTTTCCACCGAGCCGATCGACCCCCGCGACCCGGACCGCATCACCGGCCTGAGCGGAGTCGCGCTGATTGCCATCGCGACCACCGACGACGCGCTCAACCAGCTCTTCGCATACGAGCTAAGTCAAGCGCTTGAACCCGATCAGATCTACCGGGTTCCGGGGCCGGAGAACGCCCTCGAGGTTGTTCGAAATGCCGGCCGGCTGATCAGGACCGACGTCGGCATCGACGAGGTGGAGAAGCGGATTGAGAGCGGGCAGGAGTTTGCCGTCTTCGATTCGGACGCGGAGCTTCCGGACGGAGCTGTCCCGCTGCTGGTCTTGGAGACGACAAGGAACCTCAGCCATCTCGATCTCTTCTTCTACTGCGACCGGCCCGACTCGCCTCAGCGGCGACTTCGCAGAGTCGCAGCGCTCGTGCCCTGAGGTCAGGGCCCAAGAAGCAACGACCCTGAGAACGAATCAAGCGGTCGCAGCGCGAAGAGTGCCCGTGCTCCTGCAGCAATTACTCAGGCATCCGCAGCAGCGTCGGCTAACCTAGCCGCCGTTCTCGGAATCGTCCGGACCGGCCCGCGCCCGGGTCTTTAGACAGAAAGCTTGAAACCAATGACTTCAGAGACAAAGGGCTACTGGCTCGTTACCGCCGCCATCACAGACCCGGAGGCGTTCCAGAACTACACCGCTGTTGCCGGGCCGCTGCTAGGCAAGGCAGGCGCCAAGGTTCTCGCCCGCGGCGACGTGTTTGAGGTTGTGGAAGGCAGCTCGACCGGGCGCCCGTTCGTGGTTGAATTCCCAAGCTTTGAAGCGGCGAAGGCCTGCTTCGAATCCGACGAGTACCAGGCCGCGATCGCACTGCGTGAAGGCAGCGCGAAGTTCGACATCGTGATCGCACAGGGCTTCCAGCCCGCCTGATTGAAGAGAAGACGTCGGGTGGTCGGCGGCCTCAGCGCTCAAGGAAATAAGCGGTGGGTGATCGCGAACGCGATCAGCCTCCGTACTGAAGTCATGACAACCAAGGCTTCTACTCAAAACGCAAGGCCGGACACGACCAAGCTCGCTCGCGCGCTGATCCTCATCGCGGCAGGCCTCTCGATGGCGCTCTCGGTCGGGATCTGGTTCCTCGCCGACGACAAGCTGGCGGGAATCTTCGTGGGCACATGGGTCCCAAGCATCCTTGCGCTAGGCACCCTAATCCTGCCGCGGCCTGAACGATGAGCAACCTTCCGCTCTTCATCGCCGGTTTGATGGTCACGCTGATCGTCGCCGCCGCCGGCGCTCTGCTCGTCTATGCAGCAGTGCTGGACGGCCGCTACGAGCGCGACCAGCAGGACGAGAGCACCGCCGACCACGGCTAGAAGCTTCTGGTTGGAAGAGCCCCGGTCCGGCGGTCAGCCATCATGGCGAGGCGCAACGGCCGCTAGGCGCCGGGTCCTAATCAGGGATGCACCGACCCCAATAGCCAATATCACCCCGATTACCGCCAGCGAGATGATCGGGCTGACCTTCCCGATGAACTCGCTGAGGCCAAGCTTGAAGGCCACGAAGATCAGTAGCGCAGCAAGGGCGGCCTTCAGGTAGTAGAGGCGATCTACGAGGTCAGCGACCAGGAAGAAGAGAGGACGCAGTCCCAGCAAGGCGAAGGCGTTGGCCGCCCAGACGATGTAGGTGTCGGTGGTGATGGCAAGAATCGCTGGCACCGAGTCGACGGCGAAGAGAAGGTCGGCAAGGAAGATGGCGACCAGCGCGCCGCCAGCGGCGGTGAACATCAGCCGGCCGTCCTCGCGCGTCAAAAGCCTGCGGTCGGCCGGCTGGTCGGAGATCCGCAGCCTGCCGGCGATCCCCCTGATCATCTTCTCCTCCGCGCCGTGGTCGTGGCGGTGCTGCCAGAGCCGGATTCCCGTCCACAGCAGAACCAGCGCGAAGGGGATGCTCAGCCAGCCGAAGGCGTTGAGGGCTGCGGCGCCGACGACGATGAAGAGGGCACGCAGAACGAGCGCCACGATGATCCCGTAGGTGAGAACCCTGTGATGGTCGGTTGACGGGATGGCGAAGGCGTTGAGGATCAGCAGAAAGACAAAGACGTTGTCGAGCGAGAGCGACTTCTCAACCAGGTAGCCGGAGAGGAACGCCTCGCCGGGGGTAACGCCGAGCGTGAGCGTTACGCCAACGAAGAAGGCCAGTGCGACCCCTACCCAGAAAGCGCTCGCCAGCGCAGCGTCGCGGTTTGTCATCACGCCCCCGCGTGAGCGCATAACCACGAGGTCGATAACGAGCAGCACGCCAATCACCGCGATTAGCACAGCCCATTCCGTCGCCCCGGCCTGAGAGGTACTCACTTGTCACCTGCGGCGGCAGAGCGCACCGGCTCCCGGAGCGCTCCTGCCATCGCGTGGTAGCCACCGTCGACGTGAAGGATCTCGCCAGTGATTGCCCTCGAGAGGTCAGAGAAGAGGAAGCAGGCGGCGTCGGCGACCGGATAGCTGTCGCCTGGGTCCCACTCGAGCGGCGACCGACCCTCCCACGCCTCCAGCAGCAGCTCGAAGTCGGGAATGCCGCTTGCGGCGCGGGTGTGGATCGGCCCGGCGGCAATCAGGTTGGCCCGAATCCCGTCGCGGCCAAGGTCGCGCGCTACATAGCGGTTCACGGACTCAAGCGCCGCCTTGCAGACCCCCATCCAGTTGTAGACCGGCCAGGCACCTGCGGCGTCAAAGTCGAGGCCTACGAGCGACGAACCCGGGCCGGGCGACAGGTCCCGAATGATGCGCGCGAGCGATGCGTATGAGACCGCGCTGGTCTGAAAGGCAATATCGAGGTCACCCGGCGGAGCTTCGATAAATTCGCCCGAGAGCGCCGAACGAGGCGCAAAAGCGATCGCGTGGAGAGCCCCATCGAGCTCGCCCCAGAGCTCCTTGACCGAGTAACAGAGTGCAGCCGCGTCGGCCTCACTAGATAGGTCGGCCGCGATGATCGGCGGCTCGACCGGAAGGGTGCGTGCCGCCTCCAGTGCGTTGGCGAGGTCTCGGGGAAAGGCGCTCAGCACCAGCTCGGCGCCCAGCTCTTGAGCCCTGCGCGCAGTTGCGTAGGCGATGCTGTCGTCGTTGACGACGCCGGTGATCAGCAGCCTCTTGCCGTTGAGGATCATTGGTTTGCTCCGCTCATCTCTGCTTGGACGCGCGCGTCGCCTTCGCGGGCACGGTCGCCGAGAGCCGACTGCGCGGCGCTAACCGCGCTTCGCAGCTCATCGTCGCCGCTACCGAGGATCCGAGCGGCGAGCAGGCCGGCGTTGCGGCCAGCGCCGATCGCGACCGTGGCAACTGGGATGCCCGCTGGCATCTGGACGATTGAGAGCAACGAATCAAGGCCATCGAGGCTCGCCAGCGGGACAGGCACGCCGATCACGGGGAGAGGCGTGCAGGATGCAAGCATCCCCGGAAGGTGCGCGGCCCCTCCTGCCCCAGCGATCAGTACGCGTAGGCCGCGCTCTTCGGCGGTGCTGCCGTACTCGATCATTTCGTGCGGGGTCCGGTGCGCGGAGACGACCCGCACCTCGAACGAGATCCCGAGTTCGGCGAGAGCCTCCGCCGCCGGCCTCATCGTCGGCAGGTCCGAGTCGCTTCCCATCACAATTCCCACAAGGGGCTGGGTCATCAGTTGTCTCCTTCCAGGATTGCCGCGGCCCGCCGGGCCGCGTCTTTAGCCGTCTGAAGGTCGTCGGCCCGCACCGTCACGTGGCCAAGCTTGCGGCCCGGCACCGGGGCCTTGTCGTAGAGGTGAACGTGGACACCCGGTTCAGCGAGGGCCCGCGGCAGCCGCGCTCGAGGGTCGGAGCCGTCGGCGGGCCCGACAACGTTCACCATCACCACAGCAGGTGCGGTCAGCTGGGTTGATCCGAGCGGCCAGCCGAGCACGCCCCTGAGGTGCTGCTCGAACTGGGAGGTATCGGCCCCTTCGATCGTGAAGTGGCCCGAGTTGTGCGGTCGAAGGGCGAGCTCGTTGATCACGAGCCCGCCGTCGACGACGAATAGCTCGACGGCGATCACGCCCACTGCGCCGGGGACGTCGGTTAGGGCCAGCGCCAGCTCCTGGGCCTGCCCAGCAAGATCTTCAGTTATCGGGGCTGGCACAAGAATCTCTCGGCACATCGCCTCGTACTGGACGCTCTCGGCCACCGGGTAGGCGCGCGCCTCTCCGTCAACCGACCGGGCGACGACAACGGCGAGCTCTCGTTCAATCGGTAGCAGCGGCTCTAGCAGCATCCCGCCCGGTTCATCTTCGAGCAGCTCCAGCGCATCCGCGGGCGTGCCGACAACCGTCACGCCGCGACCGTCGTAGCCACCACGGGGAGCCTTGGCGACAAGCGGCCAACCGTGCTCGCGGGCAAAGTCGTCGATCTGCGCGGCCGAGGTAGCGAGCGTGAACGCAGGCACGGGGAAGCCGCGCGCCTCAAGCTCGCGGCGAGCATGGAGCTTGTCCTGAGCGAGCAGTTTGGCGGCGGGGCCCGGGCGCAGCGGCAGCCCTTCGGCGGCTAGCTCGGAAAGCAGCTCAGGCGGGACCTGCTCGTGATCGAAGGTCAATACGTCTGCCCCTTCGGCAAGCTCGCGAAGATCCTCGGCCCGGGCGCTGCTTCCGAATACAGGCCGAGCCCCCGCCCTGACGGCTGCGTCCTGCGGCGAGCCTGCCAGCACCGTCAGCTCGACACCCAAGTCGATTGCGGCGCGGTGGGTCATCCGCGCAAGCTGGCCGGCGCCGACCATCGCCACGCGCGGCGGTCGACTCTCACCGCTCTGCGCAGCCGGAGACGGTGTCGCTGTGGCGCTCATGTCAGCCACCGGTCACCAACTTCGCGAGCTCGAGATAGAGCGGTATTCCGAAGACCAAGTTGAAGGGAAATGTCACGCCGATGGCCAGCGGCAGCGAGAGCCCTGGGTTGGCCTCGGGCAAGGCAAGCCTCATCGCTGCCGGGGCGGCGATGTACGAGGCGCTGGCGGCGAGCGTCGCGAGTAGGGCCGTGTCGACAGCGTCCATGCCGATCGACCAGCCGAGCAGCATCCCCATCGAAGCCCCGATCAAAGGCATGTAGATGGCGAAGACCACTAACCGCCAGCCAGCCTCCTTCAGCGCCCCGATGCGACTGAAGGCCAGAAGGCCCATGTCGAGTAGGAAGATTGCGAGAACGCCGGTGAACGGGGCGACGAAGAAGCCGTCCATGCTCTCCATTCCCTTGGCGCCGAGGATCATGCCGATCACCGTCGCCCCAAGCAGCACGACCACGCTCCCGGTAGTGAGCGCCTCGCGTAGGACTTCGCCGGTGCCTTGGCCGGTTGCTTCGCCCGAGCGGCGGGCGAGCATCACGCCGACGGCGATCGCCGGAGCTTCCATCAGCGCTAGGACGGCCGGCATGTACCCCGAGGGCGGAGTACCGAGCTGCTCGTAAAAGGCCACTGCGGCGCCGAAGGTAACGAGGCTGACCGAGCCGTAGTGGGCGGCGATCGAGGCGGCGTCAACCCTTTCGACCGGAGCGAAGCGGCGCAGCAACGCGAAGGCGACGAACGGGATGGCGAAGCCGAGCACCGCGCCGGCACCGAGCGCCAGGAAGGCATCGGAGCCGAAGCCTGACTCGCGCAACTGGACTCCGCCCTTGAAGCCGATCGCAGCCATCAGGTAGATCGCCAATGCCTGAGCGACCTGCTGCGGCAGGCCGACGTTCGAGCGGATCGTCGCAGCGAAGGCGCCGAGAGCGAAGAAGAGGACTCCGGGGGAGGCGAGGTTCCCGAGTGCCGCACTCATGAGTTGTATTCCTGAGGCGAGTTCATACGCATCACAATACACGATATTTAAGACGCGTATTGCGAAGCCTGTATTTGCGTGCGTATTTGCCTTAGCCTATGGCTGTGGCCGACTGGACCTTCCTCACAAACCATGCGCACGTTCTGATCTGCGTGGCTCAGGACCCAAACATTCGGCTACGGGATGTGGCCGAGCGGGTTGGGATCACCGAACGCGCGACCCAACGGATCGTCGCCGATCTGGTTGACGCCGGCTACCTCGAGCGCAGCCGCGAAGGGCGCCGCAACAGCTATCGGCTAAACCCGGAACTCCCCCTTCGCCACCCGCTAGAGCGCCAGCACTCCGTAGGCGAAATAATCGACGTGCTCGCGCGGGGATACGTGCCGCCCTCGCCGGAGCGATAAGGCCAAGTAGTCGGTCCGTCGCCTCGTGGCGAGCAGGAGGTCCGCAGACCACTAGACGCAGGAGACCGGCTGCGGCGCGAGCTCAGGCCGTTCCGCCGGACGGCCCGACGGCCAGACCGATGTTGCTGCAGCGCTCGCAGACCTCTTCGGGGATGACGCCGAAGCGCATCAGCAGGCCGAAGACGATGCAGCCAACGCAGACGCCGAAGACCGACTCGAGCGTGGCGAAGACGGCAAGGACTCCCAGCACGACGTAGCCGGCGGAGGTGAGGCCAAGGCCGACGGCGAGGATCGCCGCGCTGACCGAGAAGACGACGCCGACGGCTTGGGCGAAGCGCTTGGGCGGCCCGGGGACAAGCTTCTCTTTGAACGGGAGCGCGGGAGTAAGCACCTTGGTAACGAACAGTCCCAGCGGACTGAAGCGCGGACCGGCGGCGGCGCGAGCAATGAAGCCGTAGGCGATCACGAGGCTCAGCCAGGGCACGTCAAACACGATCGTCGACAGCGCCATCAGGACGACCCCGCCGGCCACAAGCCGCGCCGACACTTCATTTACGGGGTTGGGGAAGGAGAAAATCCGCTCGCTCATCTCAAGGATAAAATAACATAATCCTGATCAGGATTAGGTACTTCAGCCATGCCGTGGCAAGCTTTAATGAATCTTTGCCTGCCGACCGTCACTTTCACTCTTCCCGGTTGTTCTAAGAGCCAGACCCATGAGCACCGACCCCAAAATAAGGAGCACCCAGACAATGTCCATTAGACATCTAGCGGTCAGCCTGACCGCAGTTGGCCTGATCGCCTCGCTTCCCGCAAGCGCAATGGCATCGAAGGCCTCGAAGAGCGACCGTGACCGTGACGGCCTCTCAGCCAAGGCCGAGAAGCGCCTCGGCACCAACGCACGCCGTGCAGACACCGACCGCGACGGTTTGAAGGACGGCGCCGAAGTGAAGCTCGGCACCAACCCGCTGCGCAAGGACAGCGACCGCGACGGCGTCACAGACGGCGCTGAAGTGGCAGCCGGCACCGACCCGTGCCCGGTACGGCCAAATCAAGTTCGTGGACTGGTTGCATCGGTTGGCGCCGACTCCGTGACGATCACGAAGTCCGACGCCTCAACCGTCACGCTGACCGTGAACGCAGACACCAAGCTGCGGATCCCGGACCGCGATGCAAGCGGCACGATCACTCTCGCCGACCTTCAGGCCGGCGACCGCGTGAACGCGCACACCTCGACGACCGACGCAACGATCGCTGAGAGCATCGTCGTCAAGGGCGGCCGCAAGCACGGCGAAGAGGTCGAAGGTGTTGTTTCGGCCGTAACTGCCGACTCGCTGACGATCACCAAGGAGGACGGCTCGACCGTGACTCTCGCGGTGAACTCCGACACCAAGATCAAGGCCCCGGACCGCGACGCAAGCGGAACCGTGACGATCGCCGACGTTCTCGTCGGTGACAAGGTCGAGGCCTACGCCTCTGCAACCGATGCCGCAGTTGCAGTAGGCATCAAGGTTGAAGCCGTGAAGATCTCGGGAACGGTCGCCGCAGTCGGCACCGACTCGGTGACGATCACGCTGGCTGACGCCAGCACGGTGACGGTCACGGTCAACGCTGACACGAAGCTGCGGATCCCCGCAGCCGACGGCAGCGCAACCGGCACGCTTGCCGACCTCACCGTCGGCGAGGCAATTCAGGCCAAGACGATCCAGGGCGCCGGCAGCACCACGATCGCCCTCGGCATCAGCGCAGGCAGCCTGATCAAGGGTGGCGAAGGCCACGGTCACGGCCACGGTCACGGCGCAGGCGACAAGGTCGGCGCACAGAACGACCGCGGCGGACGCGGAGGACGCGGAGGACGCGGCGGACGCGGTCGCTAAGACCATCCGGCCGCATCAGCGGCCAACGAAGTCACTAGAGCGGCGCCCAGTCGGGCGCCGCTCCTCGTTGCGGGCTCAGCGGTAGGTTGAGCGCAAGCCGAGAAGACGAGACACGGGTACCACTTGGAAGTGGCGGCGCTTGAGGTTGCGAAGGATCGGCCCGAGCGCCTGAAGGGTTCCCTGATGAGGCCCCTCGCCGTCGTGCATCAGGATGATCGACCCGGGCCGCACGCCGCGAACGACGCGGCCGTAGACCGTCGAGCTGCTGACGTTGTCGTAAAGGCTGTCCCAGGAATCGACATCCCAGCCGATCGTGAGCATGTGCTGGTGGCGAACGCGGCCGAGCAAGGCGCTGTCGACCGATCCGTACGGGGCGCGGAAGAGACAGGTCCGGAAACCGGTCGCCTTGCGGATCAGCGCCGTCGTGCGACTGATGTCGTAGCTGCCCGGGAAGTGCGGGTGGCTGTAGGAGTGGTTGGCGAGCTCGTGCCCTTCGGCAAGCTCGCGGCGCACCAAGCGAGTGTGCCCCTTGATGAACTGGCCGCGGATGAAGAACGTCGCGTGGACTTTGGCAGCCCGCAGCTTGGAGAGAACCTTCGCCGTGTACTGCGAGGTCGGCCCGCCGTCGAAGGTAAGAGCGACCCTGCGACGCCCGCGCCAGCCGTTCTCGCGGAAGCGTGCGCCCTTCGGCACGCATCCGGTCGGCGCCGCGAGCGCTGCTGCGACGGAGGACTGCGATGCAGGGGCCGGCTGCGGATCGCTCAATGCGCCGACTGTGGCCGCGAGCGCGAGCGATACCGCGGCAACGGCAACCAAGGATTTCAGGCTCGCGGACCGCACGGGCTTCGATCGTATCCGCGTCGGCGGCATCGCACATCCGGGGCTAACCGAAATTCTCAGGACGGCTCCGTAGACTTGGCGACGATCGCCCGGTGACCGCCGGGCCGGACGGAGGAGAACGATGTCGGGTACTTCAGCGCCGCGCTACGGAACGCCAAACTGGGAGATGATCGGCCGCTGGATCGAAACGCCGCCCGAAGATGACGGCCCGTTCTGGGCCGTGAACCTGATGAAGTACCGAGAGGTCGCCGATTACGCAGACGGCCGCGAGACGACGCTGACCGGCCGCGAAGCCGACGACCTTTACGCGCCGCTTGGACCGCTCGCCGAAATCGGTGCGATCCCGGCCTTCCAAGCCGACGTCACCGATCAGCTCGCCGGCGACCCTGCCTGGGACCGGATAGCAATCGTTCGCTACCCCAGCCGCGACAAGTTCTTTGAGATGCAGCGCCGCGAAGACTTCCTCGAGCTGCACGCCCACAAGGACGCGGGGATGGAGTTCACAATCGTCTTCGCCTCCACGCCGGTCAGCGTCAGCGAGAACCCGGGAGGCGGGTCGCACGTGCTGCGGCTTCGCCGCTTTGCCGCCGGCGCGGCACCCGCGCCTGACCCGGACGGAGTGACACCGGTGGCCCACTTCGAGATTGAAGGCGTGATCGTCGGCGACGACCGAACCTGGGACGACGCGCGCTTTGACATCGTTGACGATGCCGCGCTGGCACGACTCGCCGAAACGGACGGAGTTGAAGAGCAGGTGATCGTTGTGATGGGCCCCGCCGAGTTTGACGAGCTCGCGGCGTCGGTCGCCGCGGCACAATAGAGCGATGAGAGCCCTGCTGGCAGCGGCAGCACTCGCCGCTCTGCTGGCGTCGACTGCGACCGCAGCGGCGGCCACTCCGCCGCCGGTCGTGATGTTGGTGATGGACGAATTCAGCGCACCGTCGCTGGAAGGCGCAGACGGCGCGCTCAGCGCCAAGCGCTTCCCTAACCTCGCCGACTTCGCCAAGAGCGCCACCTGGTACCCGCGTGCATCGACTAGCGGCGACCTGACGATGCGCGCCGTCCCGAGCCTGCTCAGCGGCAACGCCGTCGAACTGCCGTCTCAGGCGCAGCGCAACCTCTACAGCATGCTGCGCCCAACCCACCGGCTGATCCGCTTCGAGGGCTACAGCGTCCTAGACAGCCTCTGCAGCTTCTGCGCCGCCCCTCCAAAGCCGGCGATGCGGCTCGGCGGGGTGATGATCCGCGGGGTTGACGAGCAGGCGACCAGCGTCCGTGGCACGCTCGGAGCGATCCGCGAGCTGCGACGAAAGACGTCCCGCCCGCCGCTCTGGACGGCTCACGTCGTGCTCCCCCATGCGCCCTACCGCTTCCTTCCGGACGGCGACCAGGTGCTGCAGACCACCCTCTCGCGCAACCCCGGGGTCGGCGACGACAAGGCCTGGGGGCCGGAACCTCACCTTCCCGTGCTCTCGCAGCAGCGCTTCCTGCTGCAGGCCGCCTACACCGACCGGCTGATCGGCGAGCTGAAGCGCGACCTGATTCGCGGAGGCTGGTGGGACAAGGCGATCGTGATCATCGCCGCCGACCACGGTTCCTCGTTCCACCCCAACACGCATCGCCGCTTCATCAGCGAGGAGAGCTTCTCCGACATCGCGAACGTTCCGCTGCTGATCAAGTACCCGGGCCAGAGCAGCGCGGTGGTTGACCGCGGGTCGGCGCAACTGATTGACGTCCTGCCGACGGTCGCCTCCGTAACCGGCAGCCCGCTTGGCGGCCCCAGCGACGGCCTTGACCTGACCGGGCCGCGGCCGCAGCGCGACGTGCGAATCTACGGCGGCCACGGCCTTGGCTGGATCTCGAAGAGCTGGGATCAGTTCACCGCACAGCGGCAGATGGAAGTTGACGAATGGAACGCGCGCTTCCCGGGCAACGTCGCGGCCACCTGGATCGGCCCGCGCGCCTCACTCCGCGGCCGCCGCGTGCGGGACCTGGCCGTGAAGTCCTCGTCGCGCGCCTCGGCTCGGATTGAGATGGCAGATGGCTGGCGCGACGTAAAGCCCGGCTCCGGCTGGATCCCCGTGCTGGTGGGCGCGGTGCTGAAGGGCGTGCCCGCGGGCAGCCCGCTGGTCGCTTCGCTCAACGGACGAATCGTTACCAGCGGCTACAGCTATCGCAACGGCAACCGCACTGAAGCGACACTGCTGCTCCCCGCAAGCAAGCTCCACCGCGGCCACAACCAGGTGCGACTGCTGCTGGCCGACGGATCGCTGACGCAGCTGGCCGCCACCCGCTGACCGCCGCCGCTGCGATTGCCGTCATTATCTGCGCCAGCACCCAACCGCCAAGGAGACCCCGGATGATCGAAGTGACGACGAACGACGGCATCGCAGTGATGCGGATGAAGGCCGACGAGAACCGCTTCAATCTGCCGATGCTTGACGCCTTTGACGAATCGCTCGACGCCGTCGAAGCCGACGAGAGCGCCCAAGCGGTGCTGCTGACAGGCGAGGGCAAGTTCTTCTCGAACGGGCTTGACCTCGAGTGGATGACGGCGTCCGGCGAAGACGCCACCCGCCAGGTCGTCCAGCGGCTCCAGCTCCTCTACCTGCGACTGCTTAGCTACCCGATGCCGGTGATCGCGGCCGTCAACGGCCACGCGTTCGCAGGCGGCGGAATGCTGGCACTGGCCTGCGACGAGCGCGTGATGCGCGAGGACCGCGGCTACTTCTGCCTGCCCGAAGTGGACATCAATAGTCCGTTCCTGCCGGGGATGTCAAAGCTCGTTGTCGCCAAACTAACCCCCAACGCCGCCCACAAAACGATGCTCAGCGGCTGCCGCTTCACCGGGCCGGAGGCCGTCGAATGGGGGATCGCATCGGCCGCCGTCCCTGAGGACCAGGTGCTCGAAGTTGCTGCGCAGCGGGCGGCTCCCTTCGCAGGCAAGGGACGCGAGACCGTCGCAACGATCAAGAAGGTGATGTACGCCGACGCGATCGAGACGCTGGCGCTGCAGGAGAGCTTCTAGGGGCAGCGGAGCGGAGGGGGCGGGATTCGAACCCGCGGTCCGGGGAAACCGGACTCCGGTTTTCAAGACCGGTGCATTCGACCACTCTGCCACCCCTCCGCGGGGGATTGTGGCAGGAGAA
>CAESAN010000027.1_pt1 | contig 12912 bp, 13 predicted proteins | sample 7263601 | NCBI WGS metagenome assembly CAESAN01 (sample SAMEA6814058, study PRJEB35770) | uncultured Conexibacteraceae bacterium | biome: Freshwater; feature: Freshwater reservoir; material: water | place: Czech Republic | collected 2017-05-23 | depth 30m m
ATTCGAGCAGGAAGGCGGGATCGCCGGGAGCCGATGCCCGCAGCTTGAGGAATGCCGCAACCGGCGTTTCGCAGTCGTCGATGAACTCGTGGCGAACCGGAATCAGGGTGTGTTTGGCAGCTAGCCCTCGCACCTCTTCAAGCGATGGCTCAAGCTTGTGGTGGCCGTTCATCGCGCCGCCCCTGCGAGCGGAGCGCCAAGAGGTTCACTCGGGCCCGGTCCGGATCGCGTCGCGGAGTCGGCAAACTCCGGCGGCGCCTGATTGAGATACCAGCCAAATGCGCGGTCAACGAAGCGTTGCAGGCCAACGACCGCGAGGACGCCCGTCAAGAGCCGCGGCGGCAAAGCGGGAACTATCCGCTGGAGTGCCAGAGCGATCCGGAACGCGCGTCCATGCGAAGCGCTGAATGCACCGTACGCGGCGAGCGCCGATTCGCGGTCGCTCTCGTTGGCGACGACCGCCCGAAGCTCGCGTCCGCAGGCGATGCCGAAGTAGAACGCCGTCCTGATCCCTTCACCGGAGAGCGGAAAGCAGTGTCCTGCGCTGTCGCCAACAAAGAAGACGTTGTCGCCGGTGGCGTCGCGCAGACGGTGCGGGAACCAGTTGCCCTGATATTTGACCGCCTCGCTTCCAAGCCGCTCGGCCAGCTCCACAGTCTCCCGCTTCACGTGCTGCGAGGGGTCGTACGACCCGACGCCGATTCGCGCCTCGTCCCCGGCCGGGACTCTCCAGCCAAAGCCGCGACGAGCGAGCCCACGTTCCACAAAGACGTCGAGTGCGTCGCCACTGTGATCGCTATCCGGGTGAACTTCGAGCCCGCGCGAAAGCGGAGCCTGCGGCGGTTGGTAGTGCGGACTGCTCAGCACCCTCCTCCAGCCGAGCGCGTCAACGACCAGCGGCGAGTGAAGCGTCCCGCGGTCCGTAATGACGCTTAGTGAGCCGTCAGCAGTGGGCTCGCCCAACGACTCGACCTTGGCAGTTTCAAAGCGCACCCCGGTGCACTGCTCCCAGAGTGCTGCGCAAAGCGTTCGGTAGTCGAACGACGACCAGCTCCATGGCAACCTGTAACGCGCCGTTCGGTACGGCGTGGAGAACGTCATGTAGGGCAGCTCCTGCTTGATCGAACCGGCGACACCCATCGCCTCAAGCCAGCGCGTCGGGCACGCGCAGGCGGAGGTCTGCCGCTCGCCAATCTCGTAACGGTCGATGACAAGCACGTCGGCTCCGCTCCCGGCCAGCTCTCTGGCGACGGCGAGCCCGGCGAAACTTGCTCCACAGATCAAGACCTCGGCGCGCACACCTTCAAGCGATGTTCGCTGCGCGCCTCGTGAGGTCGCCCGTACGGTCACGAAACCAGCGCCGAGGAGGATGCGCGAATGGCCTCCCAAGGACGCAAGCGGTTGGAGCGGGTGACTACGTCGTAGCCGTTCTCCTCGACACGGTCGAGGACGCGTAGGTAGACCGAGCGGGCAACTCGCACGCCGGGCCGAACGGGCGACGGCAGCATCCCGGTCAGCGCCTCGCTGTCGTCAAACAGTTCGCGGGCCCGGGCCACCTGCTGTGCAATGTGATCGCGCATGCGGGCGCTCGGAGCGCGCTCGGCGAGATCGTCTTCGTGGAGTCCCGGCAGGTAAACGCGGCCCATCTGCCAATCAATCGGCACGTCGCGGATGAAGTTCGTCAGCTGGAAGGCGACGCCGAGCAGTCGCAGCAGGGCAACGGCGCCGTCGGGCGCGTCAAGCAGCGGGGCCGCGACGGGGCCTACGGTCGCGGTTCCAGCCATGTATCGATCGAGCTGATCCTGAGTTCGCATCCTGACCCGATCGTCGCAATCGGCACGCATCGAATCCATGTAATCCGGCAGCAGCTCAAGGGGCATGCCGTAACGCGGGCCGGCGTCGACCAGCGCAGCAATGACCGGATGATCGCTGCCCCCACGCTCGACCCCGGCCTGGAGCTCGTGCTGCCAATCGTCGAGCGCTGCTCGCCGGGCACCGTTGAGCGCACAGTTGTCGGCGATTTCGTCGGCTCCGCGCACGTATCCGTAAAGCGCATACATTGCGGGCCTGCGGTCCGCCGGCAGCGACAGCGTGGCAGCGAAGTAGGTCGGGTCATGGCGCAGCTGCATCTTCCGGCATCTGCGGTAGGAACCGTCAACAACTTGGTTTGAACTGAAACCCACGCCCCTACCGTAGACGGCATCGTGGGAAAGCTGCAACGTGACATCTTTGATTGCGAGCTGCTGGTCGTGACCGGCAAGGGCGGAGTGGGCAAAACGACGGTCTCGGCCGCCCTTGGGCTGGCCGCAGCACAGCGCGGCCGTGACGTCCTGCTGGCGGAGGTTGCCGGGCAGAGCCGCATCCCCTACCTAATCGGCCACGCGAGCTCAACTGCAGCTGGCGAAGAACAGCGCCTGACACCGGAGATTGCGGCTACGACGATCGATCCCGAGGTCGCCCTCGTTGAATGGGCCGGACGGCTGATCCGGCCGCGGGCGCTCTTGGACATCGCGGTGAAAGCGAACAGCTTCAGCGGCTTCATCAATGCAGCACCCGGAGGACGAGAGCTGCTGACTATTGCGAAGGCCTACGAACTCGGACGCGACGAGCGCTGGGATGACCAAGCCGACGGATACGAGCTAGTGATTCTCGACGCGCCGGCGTCGGGACACGCACTGGCGATGCTGAAGACGCCGTCGACATTTGCCGAGATCGCCCGCGTCGGCCCAATCGCCAGCCAAGCGCGCGAAGTCGAAACGATGCTTGGCGACCCGGCACGCTGCTCAATCGTGCTGGTCACAACGCTTGAGGAGACCCCCGTCAACGAGACGCTTGAGCTGGAAGCCGGCATCGCCGCGCAGCTCGGCCGCGGAGTTGACCTGATCGTTGCCAACGGGTTGGCGGACGACGGGCTGACGGACAGTCAAGTTGACGCACTGCCGCAAGCAATGCCCGACCTGGCAGGGGAAGTGGTGTCGGCGGTTGCCACGCTGCATGCACGCGAACGACTTCAGCGGGAGCAGCTGCAGAGGCTCGTTGCCGGAGCCGTTGCTCCGGTAATTGAGCTACCCGCAATTACCGGCCACTCAATCGGCTCCGACGAGATTGAGCAACTGGCCGCCGCGATCGGCGCCGACCTTCCGCCGGCCGCCTGAAGCTCAGTCAATTCCCAGGCGGTCGAGGAGTCCTTCGTCGGTTCGCCAGCTGCGCCGGACGCGCACCGACAGGTCGAGGTGGACCTGGCTGTCAAGCCGCCGTTCAATCTCGACGCGCGCAGCGCTGCCGATTGCGCGCACCATCTTGCCGCCCCGACCGACGAGGATTCCCTTCTGCGACTCGCTCTCGACCCAGGCGAGCGCCTTGATCCGCAGCAAGCCCGGGCGCTGCTCCTCCATCTCTTCAACGATCACCTCGACGGCGTGCGGTAGTTCCTGAAACGTGCGCCTGAGGATCTGCTCGCGAATCAACTCCGCTATCTCCACGCCAACTGGTTGATCGGTGAGATCGTCGACGTCGAAAAGGAACGGACCCTCCGGCATAAGCTCCGCCAGACGCGCGACGAGCGGCTCGACGCCCTCGCCTGTCTTGGCAGAGATCGGGAAGATCTCCGCCCCTACAGCCAGCTCCTCGCCGCCCAGCAGTGCCTTGATGGTTCGAGACCGGTTGAGCCTGTCGCACTTGTTGACCGCCATCAGCACCGGTTTCGTACTGGAGGCCAGCAGCGACGCGATGAAGCGGTCACCTGCCCCGGCACCCTCTTCGCCATTGAGGACGAAGAGAACGGCGTCGCTGTCGCTGAGCTCGCGTTCGACACGCTGCTGCATCCGTTCGGTGAGCAGATCGCGCGGGCGCTGGAATCCGGGCAGGTCGACCAGGACTAGTTGAGTCTGCTCACGCATCGCGATCCCGCGGATTGCGCGGCGAGTCGTCTGCGGGCGATCCGAAACGATCACGACCTTCTCGCCAATAATCTGATTTACGAGTGTCGACTTGCCGACGTTGGGTCGGCCGGCGAGGCCGACGAAACCGGCACGCGTCACCACGAGCAGATCTCTGCCTGGAGTGCCAGCATCTCGCCGTCGTCGACCTCATGGTCCATCCCGGCCAAGTGAAGCGCTCCATGCACGATCGCCTCGCGGAGGTCAACCGTCATCTCGGGACAGATGATGATGTCGCCCAGCTCGCGGGGACCAACGTCGAGATCGGCCCCGTCAACCGGAAATGAGATCACGTCAGTCGGCCCCTCTTTGCCGCGATGCTCCTGGTTGAGTTCCGCGATCCGCTGTTCGCTGACAATCTCAACTGCGACGTGTCCGTCCTCGATCGCAGCCGACGCGAAGGCCAGTGCCAGCAGCCGTTCGACCTCCGGCTCGGGAGGATGGCCCGCCGCGAGGTCCGCTCCTATGTAATCGAGCTCAAGCATCCTCGTGCGTCACCCCTGACGACGGTCGCGCTCTGCGCGCAGATCGGGAGTCGATCGCTCGGAGAATGCGCCGTAGGCCTCGACGATCTTCTGGACGAGCCTGTGGCGAACAACGTCGTCGCCGCCGAAGCGGACGAAATCGATCCCTTCAATCTCACTGAGGACGTCAGCCACCACGACTAGGCCCGACTGCTGGTTTGAGGGAAGGTCGATCTGGGTGATGTCGCCGGTCACGACCATCCTCGACCCAAAACCAAGCCGGGTCAGGAACATCTTCATCTGCTCGGCCGTGGTGTTCTGGGCCTCGTCGAGAATGATGAAGGAGTCGTTGAGAGTCCGTCCGCGCATGAACGCCAGTGGCGCAACTTCAATGACCCCGCGCTCGAGATGATCGCTGACTTTCTCGGGATCAAGCATGTCGTTGAGCGCGTCAAAGAGAGGCCTCAGATAGGGATCGATCTTGGCCATCAGGTCGCCGGGAAGGAAGCCGAGCCGTTCGCCGGCCTCAACCGCAGGACGCGTGAGGATCACCCGGTTAACCTCGCCGCGCGAGAGAGCAGCGGCAGCCATCGCGACGGCCAGGAAGGTCTTGCCGGTACCCGCGGGCCCAACGCCGAAGGTGACGGTGTTCTCCCGGATCGAGTCGACGTAGCGCTTCTGATTTGGAGTCTTCGGACCGACTTTGCGGCCCCTGTGACTCCAGACGACGTCACCGAGCACGGTTGACGGCTTGACCTGCTCCTTCAGCGAGCCGGTCACGGAGCCGACCGACGCCTCGTCAAGCTGCAGTCCGTCGTCAGCTAGCCCTGCCATCTCGGTGACAATTGCCGCTGCGCTTGCAACTGACTCGGACTCGCCGTCGAGCGTCACGAGGTTTCCCCGCAGGACGATCTTGCAGTCGACCTCGGATTCAACCCGACGAAGCACGGCATCGTTGATCCCGCTGAGCGCCGATGCGGCTTCGTTGGTGAGCTCGATCGTGCGACGCATCAACCGCGAAGCGACTCCTGCGCGATCGCGGAAACGCGCTTCCCGTCAGCCTGCCCGGCAACCTTGGCCATGGCTGCCTTCATGACCTGCCCGGTGTCCTTGGGGCTGCTCGCACCGGTCTCCTCGATCGCCGCTGCGACGATCTCGCGGAGCTGCTCATCGGTCATTTCAGCCGGGAGGTAATGCTCGATAATGGCGGCTTCCGACTCTTCGGCCTCAGCTAGGTCGGTCCTGCCGGCTTCGCGGTAGGCCTCGGCGGCCTCAAAGCGCCGCTTGCGCTCCCGGCGCAGGACGGCGATCTCGTCACCGCCGCCTTCCTTTGCGTCCTTCTGGAGTTCTGAGAGGACAACTCGCATTGCAGAAACTCGTGTCTTGTCCCCCGCCTTCATGGCCGCGGTGATCTCCGCCTTCAGCTGCTCGCCAACCGTGTTTGCGGTCATCCTCGGCCGCTACTCCCCGGCGCTCTCTGCGACATAGGAGGAAACCTCATCAATCTGGGCGTCCGTGAGCACGTCGACAAAGGCGGGCATGCCGCCGCCGCCGTTTGTCACCTGATACTTGACCGCCTCGGCGTCGGGCATGACCTGATCGAGATTGGGGCCGACATTGCCGCTGGCACCGGCGGCAGCAAGCGTGTGACAGCTAGCGCAGTTAGTAACGAAGAGCTTCTTGCCCGCTGCTGAAGCGACGGTCCGGGTCGTCTCCTCATCGGTTGAGGCCGAACCCTCCTCGACTGCGGCCGTAGAGGTTGTCTGCGCCGTATCGGAGCTCGTTGAGGAACTGCCGCACGAAGCGACAGCGAGAGCGACGACGATCAGCAAGGCAGGGACCACAAAGCGAATTGGCATCTTTGCAGTCTACGCAACGCTCAAGCATCGACCGCTAAGCCGGGCGCGACCGTGCGACCAAGGAACTCAATCTCGTCGGCGACGATGGCGCTGAAGCCCTCGCCCCAATAGAGCTCAAAGTGTCCAATCGGATAGTGACGGAACTCGCCCAGAGGCGCGGCCAATGCAAGCCGTTCGGCCGCCTCAGGGGGCGTCGTCTGATCGTTGTCGCAGATCGCAACGAGCAACGGGCATTCGATCCGCGGCGCCCGCAGAATCGGGCGCCAGCTGCCGGTCTTGAGCACGATCCGCGCGGCAACTTCGTTTCGCCATGGCGAGCCGTCCGCGACCATCCGATTGAATCCGGGCTCCGCTTCCGGACTGTTCATCAGGGAGTAGGAGCCGGGAGGCCCGGCAACCCTGACCATCCGGGGCGGCCTGCCCAGCCGCGCGCCAACGCTGTCGATCACTCCGTCGACAATTCCTCTGACAAGTGTGAGCGGCTTGGCGCTCTTCAACTGAAGGCGCCCATCCGTGAACGGGCTCTGAGCGATGACCGCTGCTATCCGGTGGTCCTCGGCGGCAATTTCAACGACGTGGCCGCCGCTGAACGAAGAACCGAACAGGACAATCCGCTCGGAATCGATCCAATCAAGTGAGCGTCCGTACGAGATGACGGTGCGATAATCGTCCTGCTGCGAAGCGATGTCTGCAAGCTGGCGGGGTTCGCCGCTGCTGTCGCCGAAGTAGCGATAGTCGAAGCAGAGGACTCCATATCCGGCGTCTGCGAAGGCCTCAATGAACGGCCTGAGGCTGTCGTGGCGCGTCGCGCTGAATCCATGCCCCATCACCACGCACGGGACGGGGCCGTTTGCGTCGACCGGCCTGGCCTGCCAAGCGGCGATCGTCTCCCCGTGGCAGTCGATCCGCAGCTCTTCCAGGTTCACGCTCATGGCTTCCACGCTAGCGGCAGCGCCGGGCTGCTCACAAGCCAGGTCCGAGCAGTAGGGCTGACCACTCGCCGCTGGAGCGACGCTCGATCTCAGTCAGGCCGTGGGCCTCAACGAAGCGGGTCGCCACCTCGTCGGCCTCCCCGGTAAGCAGGCCACTCAGAATCAGCAGCCGGGGCGGCGGGCCGCCGAAGCCCGCATCGCAGAGGTCGAGCAAGATCGGCCTCAGCAGGTTGGCCAGCACCAGCTCGGCAGAGGGGACGGGACCGCCGCCGCGCAGATCAAATCGCTCCGCCGACACGGCAACCGAATTGGCGGCTGCATTCCCGAGTGTCGCCTCGACGCTCTCGGCCTCGTGGTCGAAACCCGCAACCGGCGCCCACCCGAGCTTTGCGGCGGCGATCGCGAGCACCCCGGACCCGCAACCCAAGTCGATGCAACCGCCGTCAGGGTCAACGCCGAGCAGCAACTCGAGACAGAGGCGCGTGGTGGCGTGGGCGCCGGTGCCAAAAGCCTGGCCGGGGTCGATGACGAGATCGAGCAGCGAAGCGTCGTCGTTAGCTTCCTCCCACGGAGGGCGCACGCGCATCCTTCGCCCCCCGGCGTCGAGCGTGATCGGTTTGTGGAAGGCCTTCCAGCGCTGGTCCCAGTCGTCGGCGACGGTCTCCGTGACGATTTCCACGAGCGATCCCCCGGCCGCGGCCTGCAGATCGGGCAGCGCGGGCAACTCGCCGGAGGCGCCGTAGACGGCGTACTCGACAGTCGTCTCGCTCAGCTGCCGCTCTTCGACACCGGAAGGAGCCAGCTCAAGCAGCTCGGCCAGTACCAGCTCGGCGTCGGCCCGGTCGACCCTCACGGCCAGCCGGATCACCGGCTGGCGCCCAGAAGTCTGCGCAGTTTGGCGCCGAGACCTTCAGGGGCCGCGAGATTCTCCTCGGTCAGCGACTCGGCGAGCTTCTGGTTCAACTCGCGCTGCTCGTCCGTCAGCCGCCGCGGAATCACAACGTTGACCACAACCCTCAGCGAGCCGCGTCGTTCCGGCCGGCGCAACTGCGGCATGCCCTGACCGTCAAGTTCGATTACTTCACCGGGCTGGGTGGCTGGCGGAACCTTCACCGCTACGGCACCGTCAAGCCCATCGACATCGAGCGTGGCGCCGAGCGCCGCCAGCGGTGCAGGCACGTCGAGTACACAGATCAAGTCGTCCCCATCGCGGAGCAGCGTCTCGCTCGCCTCAACCTGAACCTGGACGTACAGATCTCCAGAGGGACCGCCGCGCTCGCCGGCATGGCCGCGCCCGGCAAGTCTGATCCTCTGGCCGTCATCAATGCCGGCCGGTATCTCGATCTCGATCTCGCGGCGGCGGACGATTCTTCCGCGACCGTCACAGACTTCGCAGGGAGCATCGGCAATCTGCCCCTGACCGTCGCACGCGTCACAGGCACGACGCTGACGGACCTGCCCAAAGGGGGAATTGGCGACAACGTCAATCACGCCCGCTCCCTGACAGCGGTCGCAGCTTGTCAACTTGCTGCCGGGTTCGGCGCCGCTGCCCGAACATTCGTCGCACTGGTCGACCGCTTCAAAATTGACGACCGTCTTGGTACCGGCGGCTGCCTCGGCCAACGTCACGTCGACGCCGATGATCGCGTCGTCCCCCTGCATCGGGCCGCTCTGACCACCGGAGAAGCCTCCTCCGAAGAAGGCTCCAAATAGATCGTTTAGGGAACCAAAGCCTTCGAAGTTCGGTCTCATACCCCCGCTTCGTAGACCCTCGTGGCCATACCTGTCGTAGATCTCGCGTCGGCGAGGATCGGAGAGAATCTCGTAGGCCTCCGCAGCCTGCTTGAACTTGGCTTCGGCGTCCGGGTCGTGGCTGTTGACGTCGGGGTGGAGCTCGCGCGCCAAGGCGCGGAAGGACTTCTTTATGGCCTGCTCGTCGGCATCCCCGGCAACGCCAAGGATCTCGTACGGATCGCCGGGGACTGTGCTCGCCATCGACTAGACCGCGTAAACGTCTTCGATGTAGGTGGAGAGCTGCGAAGCCGCTTCGCGCACCGTGGCGATTACGCGGCCGTAATCCATCTGGACAGGTCCGATGACAGACACCGTGCCGAGCTTCTGAACGCCGGTGCCATAGCCTGCGCCGACGAGAGCCAGCGAGCGGAGCGCGGGGAGTTCGTTCTCGCTGCCGATACGCACGAGAACGTCGCGCTCGCCGAGTGCTACGCGCAGTACGCCGAGCAGAGCGACGCGGCGCTCCAGCGCACTGAGGAGATCATTGATCTCGGAAAGGTTGTCGAGGCGGTTCCCACCGAGCAGGCGGCCTGCACCCTCAACGTAGAGAGTCACTTCGGAGTCGGAGCGCAGGTCGTCGAAGACCGGCATCAGCGCGGCCAGGAAGCTTTGCTCGCTGTGGCCGAGGGTGGGATCGGTGAGCCGGGTAGAGACAGTGCGAGCGCCGAGACCGTGCCCACACAGGCGGTCGTTGAGGTACTCGGCCGCCCAGCTGAGGAGGCCGCTGTCAATCGGCTGCTCGAAGGTGATCAGCCGCTTGGCGACGCTGCCTGTGGAGGTGATCACGACAACCATCGCGACGTGCGGCTGAAGCGTAAGGACCTCGACGTGGCGTACGGTCGCCGCCTCCAGCGGCGGAGCTGACACGATCGCCAGCAGATCGGTCACCTGGGCCAGAGTCTCGGTGGTCGCGCGCATCGCCTGATCGACCTCGCTGCGAACGAGCGGAAGGTCCAGCTCGGCTCGCTCTCCTGCAGGCAGAAGCTTGTCGACGTAGAAGCGGCGCCCGGCGTCGGTCGGCGCGCGACCGGCGGAGGTATGCGGATGCTCCAGCAGCCCGTGTTCCTCGAGGACTGCAAGTTCTCCGCGGATCGTCGACGGCCCGCAATCGATCTCGGGGTCTGCGGCCAGCGTCTTCGAGCCGACCGGCTGGGCGGTCGCCTGATGGGTTTCCACAACCCGGCGAAGAATCAGTTCCTGACGCGCGGTAAGCACGTTCACGATGGTACCGGCGCCGCGAGAGGCCACCTGCGGCCGCTAGCTGGAGTCCCCAAGTTCAAGCACTGCGAGGAAGGCCTCTTGCGGAATCTCAACACTGCCGACCTGCTTCATCCTCCGCTTGCCTTCCTTCTGCTTCTCGAGCAACTTGCGCTTGCGGGAGATGTCGCCGCCGTAGCACTTTGCGATTACGTCCTTGCGATAGGCCTTAACCGTTTCGCGGGCGACAATGCGGGCGCCGATGGCTGCCTGAATCGGAACGTCATACTGCTGGCGCGGGATCTTCTCGCGGAGCTTCTCCGTCAGCCCGCGGCCGACCGTCTGCGCCTTGTCGCGGTGGACGAGCATCGAAAGCGCGTCGACCGGATCACCGGCGAGCAGCACATCGAGCTTCACCATGTCGGAGGCCTTGAGCCCGCTGATCTCGTAGTCCAGGGACGCGTAGCCGCGGGTCCGGGACTTGAGCTGGTCGAAGAAGTCGAGCACGATCTCGGCAAGCGGCAGGTCGTAGCTCATCTGAACGCGCTCGGCCGAGAGGTAGTGCAGTCCGGCGCTCTCCCCCCGCTTCTCCTGACAGAGCTCCATCACCTGACCGACGTATTCGTTGGGAGTCAGGATCGATGCGCGAATCATCGGCTCACGGATCTCCTCGATCCGGCTTGGGTCCGGCATCGCCGACGGGTTGTGGACCTCGACCGTCTCACCGCTCGTCATCGTCACCTCGAAGCTCACGGACGGCATCGTCGCCATCAGGTTGAGGTCGTACTCGCGCTCCAGCCGTTCACGAACGATGTCCATGTGCAGCAGGCCGAGGAAGCCGCAGCGAAAGCCAAAGCCGAGCGCGTCCGACGTTTCCGGCTCCCAGGTCAGGGCGGCGTCGTTGAGTGTCAGCTTCTCGAGCGCGTCGCGCAGATCCGGGTACTGGTCCGACTCGATCGGGAAGAGCCCGCAGAAGACCATCGGCTTGACGTCGCGGTAGCCCGGCAGCGCCTCGGTCGCCGGGTTGGCTTTCGTGGTCAGCGTGTCGCCAACGCGCAGCAGCGTCACGTCCTTGATCCCGGTGATCACGTATCCCACCTCACCGGCGGCGAGCGAGTCAACGCTCACCATCTCGGGCGTGAAGAAACCGATGTCGTCGATCTCGGCCTCGGTCCCGGCGACCATCGCGCGGATCGCCTCGCCCTTCCTGAAGACGCCGTCGACAACGCGGATGTAGGCGACGACCCCCCGGTACTGATCGAACTCGGAGTCGACGATCAGCGCGCGCGGGGGACCGTCCGGGTCCCCGCTCGGAGGCGGCACATCGCGCACGATCGCCTCGAGCACCTCCTCCACCCCCTCCCCCGTCTTGCCTGAGATCTTGAGGATGTCCTCGGCCGGCTCTCCTAGAAGCTCGGAGACTTCGGACGCGACGCGCTCCGGCTCCGCTCCCGGCAGGTCAATCTTGTTCAGACAGGGGATCAGCTCAAGACCGTTCTCGACAGCCAGATAGGTATTGGCCAGCGTCTGCGCCTCAACGCCTTGGGAAGCGTCCACGACTAGAACTGCGCCCTCGCAGGCTGCCAGCGACCGCGAGACTTCGTAGGTGAAGTCGACGTGACCGGGCGTGTCGATCAGTTGCAGCTGGTAGGTGACCCCGTCGCGAGCGGTGTAGAGCACCCGGACGGCCTGGGCTTTGATCGTTATCCCGCGCTCGCGCTCGAGGTCCATCGAATCAAGCACCTGGGCGCGCATCGCCCTCGGATCGACCGTCGACGTCATCTCGAGGATCCTGTCGGCGAGCGTCGACTTGCCGTGATCAATGTGGGCAATGATCGAGAAGTTGCGTATCAGTGACTGGTCCATGTTCATAGGTGCCTGCGCTACAGCGTAGGGCGCGGGGTGCGGCCGGAGGTTAGGCGGCTCGGCGCTTGATCCTGCTTGTGAAGAAGGCGATGATCTGATCGGCCTCGCGGATCCTCATCAGGTGGACCAGCCCCAGATAGACCAGCAGGCCGACTGCAAGCGCAGGGAGAACCCCTACGAGACGGGCGAGCGGGCCGGCGTCCCCGACTGCGCCGTCGACCAGCAGCCACGCGCCGCGGGCCGATGCGATCAGCGCAACCGCTGCGAGCAGCACCTTCAAGCTCATGACAAGCGTTTCGCGCCCTTCGATCGTTCCGTCCAGCTCGCGGCGCAGGAAGATCATCTGGGCGGCGGTCATTCCGGCGCTCGCAACGACCGTTCCGATCACCGGTCCGGCGATCCCAAGAGGCTTGTAGAGGGCGATCGAGACGAGCGCATTGACGACAAGGTTGACGGCGGCCAGCGCGCTTGGAATCCAGGGGCGCTGCAGCGAGAAGAAGGTCCGCGTCAACAGCAGGTTGACTCCGGCAAACGGCATCGAGAACGCAAACCAAAAGAGGGCCGTCGAGACCTCCTTGGTCGAGGCCGCGTTGAACGCGCCGTACTGGTAGATCAGCTCGACGATTGGTGACGCCAGCGCCATCGTTGCCGCAGCCGCCGGAACCAGCAGCAACAGGTTCTGACGCGTACCGACGCCGACCATTGACCGCAATCCCGTCATGTCGCCGCGCGCAACCAACCGGCTAAGCGCAGGGAACAGCACCGTGGCGAGGGCGACGCTGAAGATTCCCTGCGGCAGCATGTAGATGCGGAATGCTGCGTCGATCGCCCGTGGCGCGCTGTCGGAGATTAGAGCGCCCAC
>CAESAN010000028.1_pt1 | contig 12718 bp, 9 predicted proteins | sample 7263601 | NCBI WGS metagenome assembly CAESAN01 (sample SAMEA6814058, study PRJEB35770) | uncultured Conexibacteraceae bacterium | biome: Freshwater; feature: Freshwater reservoir; material: water | place: Czech Republic | collected 2017-05-23 | depth 30m m
GCAGGCGGCCACAGCAGGCGGATCGCCGAAAAGCTGGGCCCGGACGGGCTGCTGATCGCGATCGACCGCGATTCAGAGGCGCGGCGGCGCTACGACGACATCGAGGGCGAACTGCCCTGCCAATCACGCTTCATTGAGGCTCCGTTTGCTGAAGCGCTGGCCCAACTCGGCGAAGAGCAGATTCCGGTCGACATGGTCTGGTTCGATCTTGGCGTCTCGTCAATGCAGATTGACACTCCTGAACGCGGCTTCTCCTACTCCGCCGACGCGCCGCTCGATATGCGGATGGACCCGAGCGTTGGCGTGACCGCAGCCGAGATAGTCGCCGAATGGGATGAGCGGCGGCTCGCACGGACCTTCCGCGAATACGGCGAGGAGCGCTACAGCGATCGCATCGCAAGGGCGATCGTGCGCGAACGCGAGCGTCGGCCGATTGAGACCACCACCGAGCTGGTTGACATCGTCACTGCAGCAATCCCTACTCCGGCACGCTTTGGCGCCGGCCATCCGGCTAAGCGCGTCTTCCAGGCACTAAGAATCGCTGTCAACGACGAGCTCGATCAGATCGACCGGGCGCTCCCGCTGGCGTGGGAGCTGCTGCGCGAAAATGGCCGATTTGCAGGAATTTCGTTCCAGTCGCTTGAAGATCGCCGCGTGAAACAGTTTCTCGCAGGCCTGGCCCGCGAATGCGTCTGCCCACCCGGGCTTCCGATCTGCCGCTGCGGCCACGTCTCCGAGGCGAAGCTGCTGACCCGCGGCGGAATCACGCCGACGGAGGCCGAGACGGACGAGAACCCGCGGGCACGCTCGGCGCGAATGCGTGCAGCCCTGAAGATCGCCGGAGCGACTCAATGACCCCTCCGCCCACAGCGGCTTCGGCCACGGTTGGGCGCGCCGCCCGGCCTACCCGTGAACGGCGTCGATCAATCTCGCGGCCGTCACGCGGCGACATCGTCCGCGTTGGCTCTGCGTCCGGCAGCGTTGTAGCGAAGGCATTTGTAGGCCGCCGACTAATTGGCGTCCTCGCTGCAGCCCTGATCGGGCTCGTCTTCGTTCAGGTGACGCTGCTCAAGCTGAACACACAGATCAGTGCCAACGCGGAGCGCTCGGCGCTGCTGACTCGTCAGATAGCCGAGCAGCGCTCGACCTTGGCAAAGCTTGACGCTTCTCAACGCGTCACTGGGGCGGCCGACAACCTTGGCCTCGTGATGCCGGCCCCTGACGCAGTCTGTTACCTGAAGACCGGCAACCACCACGCCTGCAGCGTTAACGCCGACTCGATCAACGTCGCTTCGGACGTGACGGGCGACCCGTCGGCTGCTTCACCGGATTCAGCGGAGACCACAGTCGATCAGGGCACGGCAGCCTCCGACGGCGCGGCAGCAGAGGCGGATCAGACGACGCAGGCGGCGCCCGACAGCTCTAGCCAAGGGGACAGCTCCGGCCAAGCGCAGGCGGAGGCTCCAACTGGCGGCACGAATGGCGGCGGTATGGCCGCCGGAGCCGGCGGATAAAAGATGCCGCTCGTCGAACGGCGCATCGGGATCCTGTTCGCGGTCTTCCTGCTCTGCCTTTCGGCTGCCGGCCTTCGGATCGTCTACCTCGGTCTGATCAAGGGGTCGGGCCTCTCAAACTACGCGACGGCCCAGCAGGTCTCGATGACCAAGCTCCCCGCCCAGCGGGGAACGATCACCGACCGCAAGGGAGTCCCGCTTGCCAGCTCGGTTCCAGCCGACGACGTATCGGCAACGCCATATCTGATCACGGACCCTGTCGCGACCGCTAACCGGCTAGCGCCGATCCTCAAGGTGCCCGCGGACAAACTCGTTACCGAGTTGGCTAGACGCGACACCGGGTTCGTATACCTCGCGCGCCGCGTGCCCGCCGGCGCCGCGGACCGCATAAAGGCTCTCAACATCAACGGGATTGACTTCGCTCCAGGCGCCCTGCGCACATACCCGCGCGGAGCACTCGCCGCCCAAGTACTCGGCGTGGTCGGAGTGGACGGCAACGGTCTGTTCGGGCTCGAATATGCGCATGACAAAGCGCTGCGTGGGCGCGACGGCGAGCAGCGCCGCGTTCTCGATGGCGGCCGCCAGGCAATTGAGACCCGCGACACAACAAAGGCGATTGCGGGCGGCTCGATGGCTTTGACATTGGACGCCGAGATCCAGCAGCGGACGGAAGACGTTCTGGCCGGGGTCGCCGCCGAGTACAGCCCCAAGGGTGCTACGGCGATCGTGACGAACCCCAAGACCGGTGCGGTGCTGGCGATGGCCAACTGGCCGAAGGTTGACGCGAACAAGCCAGGGAGCGCGCCTGCAGCGGCCGTACAAAACCGGGCTCTCGGCATGACGTACGAGCCGGGGTCCACATTCAAGGCCTTCACGGTCGCCGCTGCGCTCGAAGACAAGAAGGTGGAACCAACGACGTCCTTCAACCTCGCCCCGACAATCCAGGTCGCCGACCGGGTCATCGGCGAATCCCACGAGCGCGGCTGGGAGACTCTCGACACCGCCGCAATTCTCGCCCAGTCGAGCAACGTGGGTGCAATCACAATCGGTCAGCGGCTCGGCGCAAAGCGCTTTAGCCAGTGGGTTGACCGATTTGGATTTGGGCACAAGACCGGCGTTGATCTGCCGGGAGAAGAGCGCGGTCTCATCACTCCGCTGGAGAAATACTCCGGCTCCTCAATGGGCAACATGCCGATCGGGCAGGGTCAGCTTGTGACTCCCGTCCAGATGATGGCTGCCTACGGCGCGATCGCTAACGGAGGGGTTCTCAACACTCCCCACGTGGTCGACGGCGTCAACGGGAAGAAGGCTCCATCTGCGGCCGGCAAGCGCATCCTAAGTACCGCCACAGCGGCGTCGGTCCGCGAGATGCTGACCGGCGTCTTCCAGCCAGGCGGTACGGCGAGCGAAGTCTCGATCCCCGGTTACGAGCTGGCTGGAAAGACTGGTACCGCGAACAAGATCGACCCGACGACCGGCAAGTACTCCGACAGCCAGTACGTCGCATCGTTCGTCGGCATGGCGCCCGCAAAGAACCCGCAGCTCCTGATTAGCGTGATCGTTGACGAGCCCCAAGGAGACATCTACGGTGGCTCGGTTGCCGCGCCCGCCTTCGGCAAGATTGCAGCGTTCTCGCTGCCGTATCTGCGAATCGCACCCAAGTAAGAGCCGGAACGCTCGTTAGTCTGGCCCCATGCGGCTGCACGAGCTATTTGACGGCCTCAACCAGATCGTCGAGGACCCTGAGATCGTCTCTCTGCAGCTGGACAGTCGTGCCGTCACTGCCGGAACGATGTTCTGCTGCGTCCCCGGATACGAACGTGACGGACACGACTTTGCCGGGGATGCGATTGAATCCGGCGCCTCGGCCCTCCTCACGGAACGGCCGCTAGGGCTGGGAGTCCCCGAGATCGTCGTCGGGAACGTGCGAGAGGCGATGGCGCCAGCCGCCGCGAGGCTCTACGGGAATCCGACTGCAAAGCTGAAGATGGTCGGGATAACCGGCACCAACGGCAAGACGACGACGGCTTACCTGACGCGTGCGCTGCTGGAGGGCGGCGGAATGCGGACCGGTCTGCTCGGGAGCGTCCACGAGATAATCGGAGGTCACGCAAAGAAGTCTCTTAGGACGACGCCCGAGGCGGTTGACCTGCAGCAAAGCTTTGCCGAGATGGTGGCTGCCGGTGACGTCGCCTGCGCGATGGAAGTTTCGTCGCACGCAATACGACTGCACCGAGTGGACGCGATTGACTGGAACGTCAAGGTCTTCACCAACCTCACCCATGAGCATCTCGATTTCCATGGCGACATGGAGGACTACTTCGACGCCAAGGCTTCGCTGTTCCGATCAGGCGGAGGCGCCGCGATCATCAACGTCGACGACCCGTTCGGTCGCCGACTGGCAGAGGAACTCGGCTCGGCCACAACGGTCGGCGTCGACAGCGCCGATGCCGACCTGCGCGCAGAGGTCGTCGCAACCGACTCACGCTCGACCTTGTTCCGAGTGGACGGCGTTGAAATGCGAGTGCCCCTGCCCGGCCCTTTCAACCTCCTGAATGCCGTCTGTGCGGTAGCCGCCGCTCGGCAGCTCGGGGTTGACTACGAGCAGATGGAGCAGGGCCTCGAGCACGCAGAGGTTGCGCCGGGCCGCTTTCAGCCGATTGATTGCGATCAGGAGTTCGCTGTGATCGTCGACTACGCGCACACGCCCGACGCCCTCGACAATGCCCTTCGCACGGCGCGAGGGCTGGCCGACGGCCGTGTGATTCTCGTCTTTGGTGCTGGAGGAGATCGGGATGCGAGCCGACGCCCGCTGATGGGGGCATCGGCCGGCGCGGGCGCCGATCTTGTGTTCCTCACGTCCGATAATCCGCGCTCCGAGGACCCTGCGTCGATCATCGAACAGATCGGTTCCGGATTTGGCGAAGGTGGAGCCCGGATGGAAGTAGTTATCGATCGCTCGCAGGCGATCGAGGAAGCGCTGCGCGAGGCGACCGCCGGAGATCTAGTACTGATTGCCGGCCGAGGCCATGAGCGCTGGCAAGAGATTGCGGGCGGCGAGATGATCCCGTTCGACGACGCCGCGGTGGCGCGCGAGGCCTTGACGAGGATGACCTCGTGAGGGACCGGTGGACGGCAGGACAGGTGGCCGAGGCGCTAGGCGGCACGCTCGTGGCCGGCGATCCGCTGGCTGAAGGACCGAGCGAGGCCGTCGTCGACTCGCGCAAGGCGACAGGCGGGTCACTCTTCTTCGGCGTTGCCGGTGAGAAGGTTGACGGAGGGGCGTTCGCTCAAGCGGCCCTCAGCCAGGGCGCATGGGGGGTCGTGACGACCGCCGTCCACTCTCAAGGACTTGAAGTACCTGAAGGCGGGGTTGTCATCGCCGTTGACGACCCGGTTGCCGCCCTGGCCCAAATGGCCGCGCGGTGGAGGGACGAGATCGGTTGCGCGGTGATTGCTGTGACCGGTTCGACGGGGAAGACCTCGACCAAAGACACGATCGCCGGGATGCTTGCCGGTGCGCGCAGGACCGTCGCGACGCACGAGAACTTCAACACCGAGATTGGGCTGCCGCTGACCATCCTTGGCGCGCCCGCAGAGACCGAGGTTCTAGTTCTGGAGATGGCAATGAGAGGCGAGGGACAGATCGCCGAGCTGGCCCGCATCGCGAGGCCGGACGTAGGTGTAGTCGTCAATGTTGGCCCCGTCCACCTTGAACTGCTTGGAAGCGTCGAAGCGGTCGCGAGGGCAAAGGCGGAGCTGATCGGAGGACTGGCGGAGGACTCGGTCGCCGTAGTGCCGGGGGACGAGCCGCTGCTCGAGCCCTACCTGCGGAGCGATCTCAGGATCGTTCGGTTCGGTCCGGGTGGCGAGATCACAGAGCTGCCGGAAGGGCTTGAACTTCCTTTTGCGTCCGCACACATGCGCAGCAACGCACTAGCCGCGCTGGCGGCGGTCAGGGCTCTGGGGGTGGAACCTCACGGCAGGATCGAGGTGGAGCTCTCGCAGATGAGAGGCCAGCGGCTGCTGCTGAAGGAGAACGTCGTCGTTATCAACGATTGCTACAACGCGAACCCGATGTCGATGAACGCTGCGCTTGACGACCTCGCCCAATCAGCCTCCGGCCGCAGCGTGGCGGTGCTCGGCGACATGCGCGAGCTTGGCGCCGACCAGAGGCGTTTCCACGCGGAACTTGGCGCTCACGTCCGCGAGATGGGGATCGATGTCCTCGTTACGGTGGGTGATCTGGCCGGCCTCGCAGGGCCGCCATTCGGGGGAGAGGACCTGCATCTGCTTCCCGACGCCGCCGCCGCAGCAGAGCTGATCGGCTCGCTGATCGAGCCGGGCGACACGGTGTTGATCAAAGGATCCCGTGGGGTTGGCCTAGAAGTAGTCGCAGACGCGCTGTGCGAAGCGCTACCCCCAGCGGCCGGAGGAGATTTCTAGTGGGCGAGGTACTGATCGGAGGAACCTGCGCGCTACTGCTTTGCGTCTTCGCTTCACCGACATTCATCGGCTACCTGAGGGGGCGCGAGTTCGGCCAGAACATCCGCGACGAGGGCCCCGAGCATCACCAGTCGAAGGCGGGTACGCCGACGATGGGTGGGGTGCTGATCTTTCTGTCAATTGCAGTGCCCTTCCTCGTCCTGAGCGACTACGACTGGCGTGCCGTCGGCGTCTTTGGAACCGCCATCGCTTGTGCGCTGCTGGGCTTTGTCGACGACTACGCGAAGATCGTCCAGCGTCGCTCGCTGGGGATCCAGGGGCGCGTCAAGATGCTCGTCCTGCTGCTGATCTCGCTGCTGCTGTGGTGGGTTGCCACTCACAAGGCCGGGATCTCAACAACAATTCACCTCCGCTTCGTCGATGCGAGCCTCGATCTCGGCTTCTTTTTTCCGGTAGCCGTCTTCCTGGTAATTGCCGGGTCGACGAACGCCGTCAATCTCAGTGACGGACTCGACGGGCTCGCCGCAGGCTGCGTCGGCATCGTGATGCTCGCCTATGTCGCGATTACCTTCATCACTACGGGGGACGGCGACCTGGCGCTGCTCAGCGCCTGCGTAGTTGGCGCCTGCGTCGGCTTCCTTTGGTTCAACGCGTTCCCGGCGACGATCTTCATGGGCGACACAGGCTCACTCGGGTTGGGCGGCGCGATCGGTGCGATGGCCGTGATGACCGACACGATGCTGCTCCTCGTGCTGATCGGCGGCATCTTCGTGATCGAGGCGCTCAGCGTGATCATCCAGGTATTCGCCTTCCAGAGCTTCAGGAGGAGAGTCTTCCTAATGGCGCCAATTCACCATCATTTTGAGATGAAGGGCTGGTCCGAGACGAAGATCATCCTCCGCTTCTGGATCATTGCTGCCGTCTGTTCGGCAATCGGATTCACCCTCTATCAGGCCAACATCACCTAACCGAAGCCTCGTATCGTGGGCGCAATGAGCGGGCAACGCAGACCACCGATCCCGCCCGGCCCGTGGCTGGTAGTCGGGCTCGAACGGTCCGGCGCCGCTTGTGCGAGGGCTCTTTGGAAGAGAGGCGAGCCGGTTATCGCCGTGGACATCGGCGAGCCGGCCGAGGCTGAGGCGCTTAGGAACGAAGGCATCGAAGTCTGCACACTCAGCGACGGGACGGAAGAACTGGCGAGGGCGCGGGCGCTGGCCCGCAGCCCGGGAGTCCCAAACGAGGCTCCCGTTCTGGTTGCTGCGCGGGCGGCCGGGATCCCGATCTACAGCGAGCTCGAGATCGGCTGGCGACTGCTCGAATCCCCGTTCGTAGCCGTCACCGGCACCAACGGCAAGACGACAACGGTCGAACTGCTGGCAGAGATCTGGCGGGCGGCTGGCAAGGACGTAGTGACTGGCGGCAACGTTGGAACGGCAGTCAGCTCCCTCGTCGGTCATATCAGCGCCGATACGACAGTGATCTGCGAGGCGAGCTCGTTCCAGCTTGAAGACTCGGTGGCTTTCGCTCCCGAAGTTGCCGTGCTGCTCAACGTCTCGCCCGACCACATTGATCGCCACGGAAGCTTTGAGCAATACAAGGAGGCAAAGCTCAAGCTGTTTGCCCACCAGGACGCTTCCGACTATGCCATCGGCGAGCAGGAGTTGCTCGCCGAGGCGGAAGGCCACGCAGAACGGGTTGCCGTGTCCAGCGACCCTCGCGTCCCGGGCTCGATCGAGCTGCGTGGCGATCAAATCGTCTGGCATGGAGCGGCTTTGCTCGGCACCGACCAGGTCAGGCTCCGCGGTCCGCACAACTTGGAGAACGCTCTCTGCGCTGCCGCGGCGGCGCTCTGCGCCGGGATTGACCCCGACGCCGTACGGACAGCACTGGCCAGTTTCCGCGGCGTCGAGCACCGTCTAGAAGAGGTCGGGAAGGTCGATGGTGTGCTCTGGGTGAACGACTCCAAGGCAACCAACGTGGCGGCAGCCTGCGTAGGGCTGTCGGCCTTCGAACAGCCGGTTCACTTGATTGCGGGGGGACAGGGAAAGAATCAGGAGTTCCACCTCCTGGCCGATGTCGCAGCGGTTCACGTGAGGGCCGCTTATCTGATTGGAGCCGACGCAGAAGCGATCGAGAGTGAGCTAGGCGAGAGCGTTGAATGCGGCCGTTTCGATGGACTGGAAGCGGCCGTAGCGGCTGCGCATGCCGCTGCCGTGGAAGGCGAAGTGGTGCTCCTCTCACCGGCCTGCGCGAGCTTTGACCAGTTCCCGCGGGGGTACGAGCAGCGCGGCAGCGAATTCAAGCGTTTGGTCCAGTCTTTTGCGGGGTTTTCAGAAACTTAGAGCTGCTTGAAGGAGTTTCGTGGTCGGCCGCGAACAGCAGTTTCAATGGCCCGAGCGAGCGCAGCAGCGCAAGATCAGCCGCTCTCCCGCCGAGAAGCACGCTCGCGCTCGCGAACCACCGAAGAGGATGTCCTGCTGACCGCAGTGCTTTGCCTGGTGGCCTTTGGCGCGGTGATGGTCTACAGCGCCTCATCGGCACCTTCCGTGCTGTCCGGAACGGGCGACGGCACCGATCTGCTGATTCGCTACGTGGTCTTTGCAGGACTGGGCTTCTTGGCGCTCTATGTTGCCGCCCGCTTCCCGCTGCGTCGGCTGATCGCTCTGACAGGGCCGTTTCTGGCCGTGTCATTTGGCTTGCTGCTCCTGGTCAAGATTCCGGGTATCGGCGTCTCCGTGAACGGCGCACAGCGCTGGCTTGGTTCGGGGATATTTCGATTCCAGCCGAGCGAGTTCGCCAAGCTTGCGCTCGTTCTCTACACAGCCCGTTTCCTCGCCGACAAGCCCCAGGGCTTCAAGCGCTCCGGAGAGCTGCTCCCGGTTGCTCTCGTCGTCGGAGGGGCGATGGTGCTGGTGGCAACCCAGCCGGACCTCGGAACCGCTCTTGTCGTTGCCGCGACATGCGGGGCGATGTTGGTGGCGACCGGTATTCCCTTCCGCTGGCTTGCCGGCTACGCGGGAGCCGGAGCAACCTTGGTGCTGCTGTACTCACTCAGCGCTCCGTACCGCCGAGACCGACTGACCTCGTTCATCGACCCCTGGCATCACGCCAGTACGACCGGGTTTCAAGCCGTCCAAGGGCAGATTGCAATTGGTTCGGGAGGGATCTTTGGCCGCGGCCTCGGGCAGTCGGTTCAGAAGATCTTCTATCTGCCGGAGGCCCACACAGACTTCATCCTCGCGATCGTTGGCGAAGAGCTTGGAATTCTCGGTCTCTTGGCTCTCCTAGTCCTCTACGCGCTGGTTGCATGGGCAGGCCTTCAGATCGCACGGTCGGCCACCTCTCGCTACGCCAAGATGCTGGCCGCCGGCCTTACCTCGCTGATCGTCTGCCAGGCGCTGCTAAACCTCTTCGCGGTGCTTGGGATCTTCCCGCTCACCGGTGTTCCGCTGCCCTTCATGTCTTACGGTTCGACGAGTCTCGTGACGCTTCTGGTCGCCGTTGGGCTGTTGCTGAACATCGCACGGGGCGGAGCCCAATCAGAGCGGCCGCTCGTCGACGGGCCGAATGCGCGACGATCCGAGGACGACCATGCAGACGAGCTATCTGATCGCAGCCGGGGGAACCGCCGGCCACGTAGTGCCAGCACTCGCGGTCGCCGACGCGCTGCGCACTGACGGCGCGCGCGTCGTTTTCGCAGGGGGAGACCGCGCCGAGGCCGATCTGGTTCCCCGGGCGGGCTACGAATTCCACCAGCTTGACCTCGAAGGGCTGGATCGTCGCAACCCCCTCAAAGCACTCCGGGCCGTGGCCAAGTCGCTGCTGGCGGTCGGTAAGGCTTGGACATTGATTGGACAGCTCAAGCCGGCGGCGGTCATGGGCGGGGGAGGCTACGTCGCCGGCCCGGTAGGGCTTGCCGCGGTGCTCCGCCGAGTGCCTCTCGTGCTGACTGAGGCCGATTCGCACTTCGGGCTGACAAACCGCCTGCTCGCTCCGTTTGCGGCGCGCGTCTGCCTTGCCTTTCCTCTCGAAGGCCGCAGCGACGAACGCTACGTCGTGACCGGTAGGCCGATCCCGCCACCTGCCGAAGGTCGAAACGAGGCCCGCGGCGACTTTGGCATCGATGGCAACGAGCCGGTCCTGGTGGTCGTGGGCGGCTCCCTTGGCGCACGGTCCATCAATCAGGCGGCGCACGAAGCCTTCTCGGCGCAGTCGGAGATTCATGTGATCCACGCCGCCGGAGAGCGCGACCTTCCGGCTCTGGCGGCCGAGCCGCGGAGCAGCACGTACCAACTGTTTGGGTACCTCGACTCCTTCTCGCAGGCGTTGCTGGCCGCAGATCTTGTGCTCTCACGCTCCGGAGGTTCGGTCTTCGAGATCGCTGCCGCAGGGCGGCCCGCAATTCTGGTCCCGTACCCGCACGCTGCGGCGGACCATCAGGCGGGAAATGCGCGCTGGATGGAAGACGCAGGAGCCGCGGTCACGATCGCCGACGACGAGCTTACGTCCGAGCGGCTTTCCAAAGAGGTCAATCGGCTGCTCGGCGACAGGGATCTGCTGGCGCAGATGGCCGAAGCATCGCTTGGGATTGCAAGGCCAGACGCGACGGTCTCGGTTGCCGACGAGGTCATGCGGGCCGGGAGCACACGATGACGGACGCCGACTGGAAGTCGCGCCGGCTCCACTTTGTCGGTATCGGTGGCGCCGGGATGAGCGGCTGGGCCAGCGTTTCGGCCGAGCTGGGCGCCGAGGTCAGCGGCAGTGATGCCGGCGACTCGCCGGTGCTTGCGCAGCTTCGGCGCGAAGGAATTGGCGCTTACGCAGGGCATGACGCGGCACGCCTGCCCGCAGGGGACAACCTCGAACTGGTCCGTTCGACGGCGGTTGCTGATGAAAATGAGGAGATCGTGGCGGCCCGCGAGCGCGGCCTGCGCGTGATGGAGCGCGAAGAGTTGCTGGCCGAGCTGACGGCGATGCGCCGGACGATCGCCGTCGCCGGGGCTCACGGCAAGACGACCACCAGCAGCATGATCGCCCAACTGCTGATCGACACCGGCCGTGATCCCGGATATCTGATTGGCGGCAGCCTGCAAAGCAGTGGTCGCAACGCTCGGTGGGGGAGCGGTGAGTGGCTGGTCGTTGAGGCCGACGAATCCGACAAATCGCTGCTGAAACTTCATGCCGATATTGCCGTCGTAACGAACATCGAGCTCGACCACCACGCCGTCTATCGCTCGCTCGACGAACTGCGCGAGGTCTTTCGCGAGTTCCTGGCTGATCCCGAGCTCGCGATTCTTCCCGACGATCAAGCGGTTGTCGAATTGCGCGCTGGCCTGCCGGCGGTGGCGTTCAGTGTGAGCGGGCTGGAACTCTTCGACGGGGGGGCACGCTTCGAGTGGCGTGGCCTTCAGGCGACGCTGAACGTTCCGGGGGCGCACAACGCAGCGAACGCGGTCGCTGCCTTGGAGGCCGCGAAGGCCGCTGGCGTCCCCGACACCGATGCGGTGGCAGCGATCTCCAACTTCGCAGGGGCTGGCCGCCGCTTCGAGCGGCTGGGACGCTCGGCGTCAGGCGCGCTGATAGTTGACGACTACGCCCACCACCCGACTGAGGTTGCCGCCACGATCGCCGCAGCACGGACTTTGAACCCGGAGCGGCTAGTGGTCGTCTTTCAGCCTCACCTCTTCTCCCGCACAGAGCAGCTGGCACTGGAGTTCGGGAACGCGCTGGCAGATGCCGACCTGGTACTCGTGCTCGACATCTACCGCTCGCGCGAGGATCCGTCGGACTTTCCCGCAGTCAGCAGCAAGCTGATCGTCGACGCCGCGCTCTCAGGCGGGGGCGAGGTTGAGGTTCATTGGACTCCTGAGTTTGATGACGCGGCGGCGCTGTTGGGGCCCGCTTTGCGCAGCGGTGACCTCTGCCTGATCCTCGGAGCCGGTGATGTCCGCCGACTTGGCGAAGATCTCGCCATTGCGCCGATCCAAGAAGATTGAAGGAGACCGGCCAGCGCAGGCGAAGAGAAGTCTGATGCCCGGTTGGCCGACTGCAATCACCGAAATCCCGCGAGCGATTCACATGCCCCGCTTTCGGCGGCCGTCGCTGGCGCTGATAGTCGGGATTCTCGTCGGAGCTGCGGTGCTGAGCGCCGGATGGCTGTGGCTTAGGGACTCATCGCTCGTCGCAGTCGAACAGGTTCAGGTCAGCGGCGCCAGCGGTTTGGGCGCAGCCGCCGTTCGCTCTTCGCTCATTAGCGAGGCGCAGCAGATGACAACACTGAATGTCAACAAGGCAGCGCTCGACGATGCCGTCGCGCGGTTTCCGCTCGTCAAGAGCCTTGCCGTTTCAACAGGCTTCCCTCACTCGATGACGATTGTTGTCCACGAGCGCAAGCCGATCGGAGCGTTGGTGGCTCTCGGCGGGACGGTCGCGGTTGCCGACGACGGCGTGATCCTCAGAGGGATCCCTACCGCGGGCCTGCCGACGGTTGAGGTGAGTCGCATCAGTGGCGGCGAGAGGGTCACACAATCGACCGCGGCTGCCGAGGTCCGCCTTCTTGCCGGCGCACCCGAGCGGCTCAGGCCCGACATTGCCCAGGTTGCCTCCGGTCCCGCCGGCTTCGTCGTGACTTTGCGCTCCGGTCCCGAGCTGCGCTTTGGTGACGACGAGCGCATGAAGGCAAAGTGGGTTGCCGCCAGCCGCGTGCTCCGCGATCCTCTGGCTGCCGGCGCGACTTACATCGACGTATCGATCCCTGA
>CAESAN010000029.1_pt1 | contig 12705 bp, 8 predicted proteins | sample 7263601 | NCBI WGS metagenome assembly CAESAN01 (sample SAMEA6814058, study PRJEB35770) | uncultured Conexibacteraceae bacterium | biome: Freshwater; feature: Freshwater reservoir; material: water | place: Czech Republic | collected 2017-05-23 | depth 30m m
CTCCGATGGCGGGGCAACGGAGGAGGCTGAACCGAGCGCCCTTTCCGCCGCCGGCGCGCAGACAGCTCCCGAGCCGCAGAAGACCGCGCCGGTACAGGACTCCACAGTTCGCGTTTCGGTCGCAAAGCTCGATCGCCTGATCGGCTCGGTGCGCGAGCTGGAAAGCGCCCGCGTGGGGATCGAACACGCAGCTCAGGAACTGACCGGGGTCGCCGAGGCGGCCGACCTCGCCGCCCGCCAGTACGACTCGCGTGCTGGCGCAATCCGCGATGCGACCGAGCAGCCGCTCGCGCGACTGCAACGCGCCACGCGCGAGCTCTCCGACGACATCTCGCAGGCCCGCACGGTGCCACTCTCGCTGGCCTTCGACCCGCTGCCGAGGACGGTCCGGGACCTCGCCCGCGACCTTGGCCGGGAAGTACAGCTCGAGCTCTCGGGCGGGGAGATTGACGTTGACCGTGCAGTGCTTGAGGTGATCAGACCTGCCCTCGTTCACCTGATCCGCAACGCCGTCGACCACGGGATCGAGCCTCCGGCGATGCGCGCAGCTGCCGGAAAGCCCGAGCAGGGAACGATCTCGGTCTCAGCCAAGGCTCGTGGCTCCCAGCTTTCAATCGAGATGTCCGACGATGGCGGCGGGATCGACGGCGACGCGGTCAAGTCGAGGGCAATTGAGCTCGGACTCGTCGATGCCAAGGCGGCAGCGGCGATGGAGTACGACGAACTGATCCGCTTCGTCCTGAAGCCGGCCTTCAGCACGCGCGACAGCGTGAGCGAGATCTCGGGACGAGGGGTTGGTCTCGACGCCGTCTTTGAGGGGCTTGCGGCGTTCCAAGGGTCGGTCGAGATCGAGAGCGTTCCTGGCAAGGGGAGCACGTTCACACTGCGGGCGCCGCTGGCGATCGCGGCGATCGAATGCATCGTCGCGCAGCTCGGCCAAGACCCGATCGGGGTTGTCCTAAGCGACGCGGTCCGCATAGTCTCGCTGGAAGATTGCCAAGCCGCCGACGACCAAGTGGAAGTTGGCGGCGGGCCCGTCCCACTGGTTGGACCGCACGTGCTAGCCCAGCTTGCCCCCGGAGGCCATCAGCAGGCACGATTTGCGATCGCCGTGGAGGCCGACGCCCGCAGGATCGCGCTTCCGGTTGACGAGGTCCTTTCGGTGCTGCGTCTGGGAACGATGCCACTGCCGCCGCCACTGCCGGCCACCGAGATGGTTCGCAGCGCAGCGATTCTTCCCAGCGGCGAGATCCTTCGCTTGGTCGATGCGCGTGCTCTGATCGCAACCCTTCCTCCGGCGCCCCGAGTGCTCGTTGCCGAAGATTCGACGACCCAGCGCGAGCGCGCGAGGCGGGCGCTGAGCGCCGCCGGGTACGTCGTTGAGGTTGCCGAGGACGGGCGCGAAGCGCTGACGGCCTTGTCCGAGCGGGAGTTCGACGCACTGCTGACCGACTTCGAGATGCCGCGGATGGACGGAATAGAGCTGATAGCCGAGCTGGGCGAGCGGGGCATGCTGGACGGGCTGTCGGTGATTCTTTGGAGCGCGAGCGACAATCCCACGCTCCCCGCCGCGGCGGCCGAGGCCGGCGCCGACGGCTTCGTTGAGAAGGGGCCGGAGGCGGAAGCCGCCGTCCTCGACGCCTTCCGCCGACTGCTCAGCGACTCGTAAGCGCGCGGATTTCGTCTAGCCGGGCCGTGGCAGCGGCGCGGCCAATCGCGATTCCGCGCTGAATCTCGCCAAAAGCCATCATCTTCATTCCCGAAACGTCGGGTTCGAGCAGTAGATCTGCGCTGGCGATGACGCTGCTTCCGGCCGCAGCCGATCCGAGCAGCACCGACCGCATCAGCGTCTCCCCTATCCCTGGCAGCGCCGGGTCGCCGTCCTCATCGATCGGTGGATCGAAACGGCCCCCGACCTCGATCGCGACGACCGGCCCCTCTCCGGTCTGCGACATCACGTCGACCGGGAGGTTGCGGATCAGCCCTCCATCGACCAGCAGTCGACCGGCTGCGCGGCCCGGCGGAAGAATCGCCGGGATGCGGGCGGTTGACATCGCCGCCTCGGCTACCGAACCGCGGCGCTGAACGACCATCTGGGCGGCCACGAGGTCTGCAGCCACCGTGAACAGATCGATCGGCAGCGTCTCGATCTGCTGGTCACCGAAGACTCCCTGCATCGTCTCAAGCGCACGCTCCGTCCTCGCTAGCGCGCTGCGGGGCGGCAACTGATAGCTGTGGCGCACTCGCGGGGAGAAGAAGCTCTTGACCGCCTGTCGGCGCTGGGCGGCGTTCAGGCCGTAGGCAAATGTTGACGCGACGATCCCTCCCATGCTGGTGCCGCCGATGCGGTCGACGGCAATGCCGTTCTCCTCCAGCACCTCAAGAACGCCGAGGTGGGCATAGCCGCGCGCACCGCCTCCGCCAAGCACAAGGCCAAGCGAACGGCCCGTTACGCGCCTTGCGACGCGGGCGAGATCGGCCTCGCGCCCGGCCCCGGCTCGCACCCGGTGACGCGCCCGCGGACGGAGCCGTTCGAGCCAGACGGCGGCGATCTCAGGCGGGTGTTCTTCGCCGAGCAGGACGAGGTCGCAGCCGCGCAGCCTTGGCATTGTCCGCTCGGCCGGCGGCGGTTCCGGCGGAGCAAGGCAGACGAGCCGGTCGGCCTGCCGCACGCAGAACTTGCGCCAATCTGAGAGCGCGTGCTCGGCAACGAGGAGCACGCGGTCGTGAGTCTCCTCAAGCTCGTCAAGTTTGCGCCCCCAGTCAGCTGGGCTGCCGACGTCCGACGTGCTGCGCTCCATCAGCGCGACGTCCTCACGCGGATCGAATGCAGCGAGCACCGCCTCGGCAATGATGTCGCTGTTCATCCCCTCGACGAGTGGAACGATCGCGATCGTCTGCGTGGCCGGTTCATCCTCCCGGAAGCCGCCGCTGACTTGAAGCTGGCGGCCGAGCACCGCGGTCAATGCGCCTGCGAAGGTCGGCTCGGTCGCGATCAGCTCTTGGAAATCGTCGTGACTGAGGCGCAGCAGCGTGCTGTCCCGGTTGGCACGGACGGAAGCCGAGCGCGGGTCGCCGGTAACGAGGGCGAGTTCGCCGACCGTCGCTCCGCGCCCAAGTACGCGCAGAACCCGCATCGTCTCATCGTCCTCGCGGGCAACCTCTTCCTGCTCGCCAAGAACTACCTCCAGCCGCCCTGCATCGACGATGTAAAGCGCGTCACCCGCGTCACCCTTGCGCATCAACCAGTCGCCGGACTCGATCGTGGTCTCGGTCAGCTTGGCCTTGATCAGCAGCGTGACCTCTGCGGGGAGCGTGCTGAAGAGCGGACTTGCCTCCAGCAACTCATCTATGTGGTCTCTCTTGCTCACGAGGATGCGAGTCTACGGTTTAGTGACGCATTCGAGAGCGTTAGCGGTAGATTGCAGCCATGACCGACCCCACTGAAGCTGTTGCTCTGGAACGCCTGGGACCTGCCGATGCGGCCAACCTCGGTGGCGGCATCAGCCACTTGGTGATTGGGCTTTGCCGCCTTGCGAAGCGCGAAGACGGGTCGGTGCCGAGCTTTGAGGAGGTTCGCGAGCTGGTCAACGAGCGACTCGGCCGCTCGCCGCGGTTCCGTCAGGCCCCTTACCTGCCAGATGGCGCCTCGGGACTCCCGGTTTGGGCCGACGATCAGGATTTTGACCTCGATTATCACGTCGTAAAGGCCGATACCGACGGCCCCGTGAACCGTCACGAACTAGACGAGCTCCTCGCCGAATGGATGACGACTCCGATCGACGAAACCAAGCCGCTTTGGCGGGTTCAGTACGTCGGCCCCACAGAGGACGGCGCGGCGCTGATGGTGAAGTCCAGCCACGCCCTGGCCGACGGCCTCGGCTCAATCGCTCTGTTCGCGATGCTGCTGTTCGACGTGACGGTCGAGCCCCAGCGCGAGGAGGCAGCCTCTTGGAGCCCCGCGCCGCTGCCGACCGCGTCCGAGCTGAAGAATGCCCCGAGCGGCGAAGATGACGCCGACGCAGGCAGCCTGCTAGACCGCGCAACAAGCTTGATCACCAATCCGCAGCAGCTCCGCGAGGCGGCGAATGCCACCGCAGAGGTTGGCTCGTACCTGCTCCGGAAGAGCCGCGAGGACGTGCCGGCCAGCCCGCTTGCGAACGGAACCGGAGCTCCGCTGGAGCTGCGAACGCTCGAATACCCGCTCGACCGGCTCAAACTCCTCGGCCGCGGGCTCGGAACCGGAGCGACGATGAATGACGTGATCCTCGGCCTGGTTGCCGGCGGACTGCGCCAGTGGCTGATTGAGAACGGCGAGCCGCTCGAAGATCTCGCTGTGCGGGTCCCGGTCGCACTGAAGAAGGACCGCAAAGCCGGCGAAGGCGGAAACCCCGGGGTGGCGCCGATGATTGTGCCGCTGCCGGTCGAGATCGAGGACCCGGTCAGGCGCGTGCGCAATGTGCGCGAGAGGACCGAATCGATCAAAGCCGCCGGGGAACCGGCGCACAACCTGGCCGTCCGCAAGATGCTGCGGGAAGCGCCTTCGCAGGTCCGTGACCGCACCCTTCCGCTGATCACCGGCCGCGGGCAGGCCAACGTGGCGATCCACAACCTTCCGGGCCCGCCGATCAAGCTCTACGTACTCGGCGCGCCGACCGCCTCGTTCCACAGCTTCACGCTTCCCCGCGCAGGACTGGCGCTGCACCTGAACGTTGTCTCGGTGGGCGGCGTCGTGTCGATCGGACTCGCAGGAGACAAGAGTGCGGTCAGGAGCCTCGACCCCTTCGTGCGTGGCTTCGAGGAGACCGAGAAGGCGCTCGCAGGCGGCGTCGGGCGACTCGATCTGGTCAGGCGCGTCCCAGTCTTTGCTCCGCTGGACGACGACATGCAGGAGGACCTCGCATCGAAGATGAGCGAGCGCAAGGTCAAGAGCGGCGAAACGCTGGCTGAGCAGGGAGAGCATGGCGACCTCTTCTTCCTGATTGTCGAAGGCAAGTTCGACGTCAGCGCCGACGGCAAGACGCTGCGCGAGATGGGGCCGGGTGAGTCGTTCGGCGAGATCGCGCTGCTGCGTGACACGGAACGGACAGCGACCGTCAAGGCAAGCTCAAAGGGAGTCGTGATGGTCCTGAGCCGCGACGCGTTCCTCGAGGCGGTTGCCGCCGATCCGACGAGCATGGTGGTCGCTGAAGCAATCATCAACACGCGACTCGGCGACCTCGGCCGTTACCAAGTCTTCGGCGACGGCGAAAGCTAGCCGCGCGGGTCGGGAACCCGCGCGCTGATCAGATCGATCAGTAGATCGACTGCCTCGCCGGGCTCGAGCCTGTCGGTATCAAGCGTCAGCTCGGGGTCACTCGGCGACTCGTACCCAGCATCCACGCCGGTGAACCCTGCGATCTCGCCGGCGCGGGCGCGCGCGTAGTGGCCCTTCGGATCACGCTGCTCGCAGACCTCAACCGGTGCGTCAACAAAGACCTCGAGGAATGGGAGCTCGTGTTCGTCGTGGATTGCCCTCGCGGACGCACGGGCGTCAGCCTCCGGTGACACGACGCTGACCAGTACCACGAAGCCGGCATCGGCGAACAGTCGTGCCACCTCGGCGGTGCGGCGGACGTTCTCGGCCCGTTCCGCTTCACTGAAGCCGAGGTTGCTGTTGAGGCCGTGGCGAAGGTTGTCGCCGTCCAGCAGATAGGCCGGCCGACCTGAGGTGACGAGGCGCTCCTCGACTGCAGCGGCAACCGTCGTCTTGCCTGCCCCGGGAAGACCGGTCAGCCAGACGGTGGCGCCTGCATGGCCTAGCCGCTCGAGGCGCTGCTCGCGGGTCGTGCGCGAGTCCTGCCAGATGACATTGGTGGCGCCGCGCGGTTCGCGCATCTCGTCGTTGTGGAGCACCATCCCGGCCGCGACGGTGTCGCCTGTTGCCTCGTCAATCAGGACGAATGCGCCGGTGCGACGGTTGACCCGGTATGGATCGACGCAGATCGGCGTTGTTGTCGAGACCACAATCACGCCAAGGTCGTTCAGCTCAAGTGCAGCTGGGTCAGGCTCGGCGCCCAGGGTGTCCAGTTCAATCCTGTGGACCAGCTGATCGACGCGGGCGGGAACGGTCTTTGTGGTGTGCTTGAGAAGAAGCCTGGCTCCGGCGAGGAGCGGCCTTTCCGACATCCAGCAGACCCGGGCGGTCAGGTTCTCGGTGACGCTTGCGCGATTTCCAGGCTGACAGAGCATGTCCCCTCGACTGACGTCGATCTCGTCGGCCAGGCGCACCGCAACGGCCATCGGAGGCCAGGCCTCGTCGATCCTCCCGTCGAGCGTCTCGATCGAGGAGATGTGGGAGCGCTCGCCGGACGGCAGCACGACAACTTCGTCGCCGGGCCGCATGATGCCTGCGGCGACCTGGCCTGCCAGCGCCCTTGCGCTCTCCCCTTCGCCGCCTCCTCCTCGGATAACACTCTGGACCGGGAATCGGTAGTCGCTGAAGTTGCGATCGGCGACGACGGAAACGTTCTCCAGCTCGTGCAGCAGGGTCGACCCCGAGTACCAGCCCAGCGATTCCGAGCGGTCGACGACGTTGGCGCCGCCGAGGGCGTCAATGGGGATGAATGTGACCTGTGGGATCTCGAGCTGCTCAACCCAAGGAGTCAGCTCGGCGACGACGGCCTCGAAGCGCTCCTGCGCATAGCCGACGAGGTCCATCTTGTTGACGGCGACGATCAGGTGGGGAATTCGCAGCATCGAGACAATCGCGGCGTGGCGGCGGAACTGCTCGACCGCGCCGGTTGGCGCTTCGACCAGCAGTAGTGCCACGTCGCTGTTGGAGGCGCCGGTGACCATGTTGCGCGTGTATGTGACGTGTCCGGGCGTGTCAGCGACGATGAAGGCGCGTTGTGGCGTGGAGAAGTAGCGGTAGGCAACGTCGATCGTGATCCCCTGCTCGCGCTCGGCGCGCAGTCCGTCGGTGATCAGGGAGAGATCGAGCTCAACCTCGCCCCGGTCGATGCTGGTCTTTTCAAGCGCCTCGATCTGGTCCGACAGCAGCAGCTTTGCGTCGTAAAGAAGACGGCCAATCAGCGTGCTCTTGCCGGAGTCGACGGAGCCGGCGACGAGCAGCCGCAGCAGATCGCCGTCCTCCACCGGAAGCGAGTCAATTGATGGGATCGTTGCGCTTTCCATTAGAAGTAGCCGGTCCGCTTGCGGTCTTCCATCGCGGCCTCGGTGGCGCGGTCGTCGGCCCGCGTCTCGCCGCGCTCGGTCTTTGTGGAGGCGGAAATCTCGGCGACGACTTCGGGGATCGTTGCGGCAATTGACTCGACGGCGCCGGTGCAGGTCATGTCGCCAACGGTGCGGTAGCGGACGCTCGCCTCAAACGGCACCTCTCCCTCGAATAGCTCGAGGTAGTCGGAGGCTGCAAGCAGCATCCCGTCGCGCTCCACCACTTCGCGCTTGTGAGCAAAATAGATCGACGGCAGCGGCAGCCCCTCGGAGTCGATGTAGCGCCATACGTCCAGCTCCGTCCAGTTGGAGATCGGGAAGGCGCGGATGCTCTCCCCTTTCCGCACGCGGCCGTTATAGAGGCTCCAAAGCTCCGGGCGCTGCGAGCGCGGCTCCCACTGCCCATTGCGATCCCGGAACGAGAAGACACGCTCCTTTGCGCGGGCGCGCTCTTCGTCGCGGCGGGCGCCGCCGATCGCCGAATCGAAGCGGTGTTCGGCAAGCGCGTCCAGCAGCGTGACCGTCTGCAGACGGTTGCGGGAAGCACCGGGGCCTGTCTCGTCCACTACCCGGCCGGCGGCGATCGAATCCTCGACCGAAGCAACGATCAGGCGCTCGCCAAGGCTCTCGATCAGTTCGTCGCGGTAGCTGATCACTTCAGGGAAGTTGTGGCCCGTGTCAACGTGCATCACCGGAAACGGGAAGCGGCCGGGCCGGAACGCCTTCTCGGCAATCCGCAGCAGCACCAGCGAGTCCTTGCCGCCCGAGAAGAGCAGCACCGGCCGTTCCATCTCGGCGGCGACTTCCCTCATGATTGTGATCGCCTCGGCTTCCAGCAGGGCGATGCGATCTAGCTCTCGTCTCATGGTCAGTAGATGGGCGCCGTCACCACTATCGGGGACCGGCGTCCGCGCAGTCTAGCCCGGCGGCGCGACTGCTGCCACCGCATCAATCTCGCGCTAGGATCGGCGCCATGGCACACGCGGCTGACGCATATCTCTGTTCCTATCCAAAGAGCGGTCGCACTTGGATGCGCTTTGCGCTCTCCAACCTGATGGATGAGGTGTACGGCCTGGGGCTGGACCTCGACATGGAGAACATGTTTGGGCTGATCCCAAACGATGACGGCCGCAAGCTAACCCAGCCCTGGAAGACGCTCGACGCGTACAGCTTCGCCGAGCGCACCGATGTGCCGTTTGCGGCGATGAGCCACCTCCCGTGGGAAGAGCGCTTCGCGACCATTCCGGTGGTGCTGCTGATGCGCACTCCGGCCGACTCACTTGTCTCCCGCTACTACCACATGTCCCGTCACGCTGGAGAGTTCAAGGACGACATTGACCAGTTCGCCCGCGACCCCCTCTACGGCGTTCCCGGGCTGGTCGAATACTTCGCTTCCTGGGAGCCCCATGCAGAAGATCCCAACGTTGTCGCCGTTACATACGAGCAGCTACGCAGCGAACCGCTCGAGCCATTCAGCCGAATCGTCTCCCAGCTCGGGATCGAGGCGACCGCCGCGCAGATGGAGGCCGCGCTAGAGATGAGCACAGTCGACAGGATGCGCGAAGTTGAACGCAGAAGTGGAGTGGGCCAGCCCAACGACTACGACCGCAACGACCCTCAGGCGATGCGCGTGCGCAAAGCGCGCGTCGGGGGCTGGCGTGAGGAGCTGAGTTCCGAGACGATCGACTACCTGCTGGGCGCCTTCGCGCAGTCGGACTCCGCCTCAGCGCTGCTTGAGCGCTACTCGATCGTCCCTCAGGTCGAACCCGCCTAGGCGGCTGCGGGCTCTGCTGCGGATTCGCCGGCTTCCTTGCGCTTGCGCGCAGGCGGCTTGCCCGGATCCTTGAACATCCGCATCGCCCAGGCCAGCGCCAGCGCGAGAAGGATGATGCCCGCGCCGATGAACGAGGTGGTCGCCATCCCTTGGGCGAGGGCCTCTTGGCCAGCATCGAGCGCAGCCTGCGGCAGCGTCGTCGAGTCCGAGGGGTGCTGAACTTCGGCATAGATCTGCGTCGCCGAGTAGCCGGCAGTTGCAGTGATGCCGGCGAGGGCGAGCGAGTTGGTGAGTCCGCCCAGAATAATTGATCCGAGCGTGTTGCCGGATTGGGAGGCGACGGTCATCGTCCCAGAGATCATCCCGCGCTCGCGCTCGTCGGCGTCGGTGATCGCCTGCACGTTGACGGGCGTCGTCGCCATGTTGACTGCGATTCCGAGGATGAACATTGGAATCACGATCCCGATGTAGCTCTCCCAGTCGAGCGCGAAGCCCAGCAGAACCAAGCAGCCCGAGACACCGAGGAAGCCGAGCACGGTAGGCATACGCCAGCCGATCTTGTCCTTCATGCGGCCGGCGACGAGACCGCCGACCGCGATCCCGGCGATCCCCGGCAGCATCGCGAGGCCAGTGACGAACGGGCTGTAGCCCAAGACGCTTTGGAAGTAGATCCCGGCGTAGACGAAGATCCAGATCAGCGGCAGCCGAACGAAGAAGATCAGCCATAGACCCGAGCGCAGCGACGGGCGGCGCAGCATCTTCATCGTGACGAGGCGACGTTTCTCCTTGTCGATGCCCTCGCCGGCCATACGCAGGTACATGTGGACCAGGACCAGCAGCGGCATCAGGATTAGCGGATTGATGTAGAAGATCCAGCGCCAGTCAACGAAGTCAACCAGCGCGCCGCCCAGCAGCGGCCCAACCGCCAGACCGATGGCGCTGACGGCGGCGTAGATTCCGAACGCGGTACCGGTCTTCCCAGCCGGGGCCACGCGCGTGACGAGCGCCTGAATGCAGGGCATCAGGATTGCAGCGCCAAGTCCCTGGACTACGCGGCCCGCAATCAGCAGCTTCTCGTCCCCGGCTGCGCCGCACATCAGCGAGCCGATCGAGAAGACAATGAGGCCGAGGTTCATTCCCCGGATCTGGCCGATGCGATCGCCGAGCATCCCGCCCGGGATCAGCAGCACCGTGAACGCGATCAGGTAGGCGTTGACGACCCACTGACCCTGCGAGGGACTGAGGGCAAGATCCTGCTCGACGGTTGGGAGAGCAACCGAGATGATCGTCAAGTCGATCGCAGTGACGAGGCTCGCCATCGCGAGCACGAAGATCGAAACCTTCCAGCCCTTCTTGGAGAGCAGCCCGGAGCCGTCACCTTCGGGCTGTGAAGCAGCGTCAGTAGCCATAGTTCCGCAGAATACCGCCGATCTCGGCGTCGAGTGCTTCAATCTCCCGCTCGCTCAGGTGCTCGCGCCATCCGCCTGGGCTGGCGCGGCGGATCTCCTTGCCGCTCCCTTTCTGGTCGTCAGGGACGTTGGCATGGGATTCGGCGCGGACAATCTCGTCAAGAAGTTCGGGGTCGCAATCGATGCCGAGCATCTCCAGCAGTTCGCCAACGACCCGCTGCGGCTCCGCCAGCAGCTCCTCGTAGCGAACCATTGCGCGCCGCGCCGGGTCATGCCTGTCGTAAGCAGCGCTGACAACCTCGGTGCGGTACTTCCAGACCGCGGCCTGCCAGCGGATGAACGCCAAGCGGTCCTCTGGAGTTACCGAATAGGCGCCGTCCTGCGAGGCCCAGCTTCCGTCGGCGTACGCGTCGAGCCAGGAGTCAACGACGTCGCGCCCGTCGCGCAGCAGGAAGATCAGCCTTGAGTCGGGCTGCAAGGCCAGCAGCTCCTGCGCCATCTGAGAGCCGCCGGGTTCTTTGATCACGACTCTCGTCGAAGGGTCGCGCCAGTCGGGGGAGGAGCCGTCAAGCTGAGCCCCCATCCGGGCCATGAAGAACTCAGCCAAAGCTGGCCGCCAAGCCTCTTCGTAGCGCTTGTTGAAGAAATAATCCTCGCGATCCTCCTTGACCGCCATGAACGTCGTCAGCGACGGAGGCTGGGGCGTCTGCCATGCCAACGCGATCGGTCGCCACAGCCCAAGATGGTGGCCGAGGCCGGTCTCGTCGACGCCGATGACAGCTGGATGACGCCGGAGCATCCGCAGCAGCCAGGTAGAGCCGCTGCGGGACGAGCCAAGAATCCAAGTCAGGTCGGGGTTAGCCACTGGGAGGCGAAGCTTAGTCTGCCGCCGATCAGTTCGGCTCCACGATCCGCAGGCGCCCGTCGCCGCGCACTTGCAGCGCCCAGAAGGTCAGGGTTAAGGCAATGCCAATCCCAACCAGCATCCAGCCGACCCAGCCCGGCGCGCTGTGGAAGGCGAGTGACAGAATGCCGCTGGGAATAAACCAGAAGCTGATGTCCCGAAGCAGAGCCCAGATCCCGGGGAACGGCGGCTCGCCGGCTTGGCGGGCAAGCGCGCGGCGGTCGATCCAGATTGTCAGGTTGAAGGCCACAATCAGAGGCGCCGTCTGAAGGATCCAGCCTGTCCAGAGGTCTGTCGCCAGATCGGGCAGGACAAACTCGCCGTATCCGCCTGCCAACGCGGCGAAGGTGAGCGCCAGCGCCCAGATCCAGGTCCCGACTCGGTCTAGGCGCTCCAGCAGCTCCGGTGCCGCGTTGGGGAATCGGCTGATCGTGTACTGAGTCGTGAACGGCCGGCCGACTACCAGCGAGCCATAGGCGAGCAGTGCGACAGCAACATTCGCGACTTCGTCGGCGTGGTCGTTGAGCCAAGACGTGACCGAGGGGCCGGAGACTGCCGCCACCACGCTCAATGCGGCGAAGAAGACGAGGTCCGAAAGTTCAAGGATTTTGGCCTCTTCGCCGCGGAGCTTGGAGGCCAAAACCAGCAGCGCCGAGAGGCCGAGTGCCACCAGCGACGCACCGAGGAACGTCATTGGGCCGACAAGGAACGCAACCGCAAACCAAGGCAGCAGGCCGGTGACCGGATCGTCCAGCAGAAGCAGTATTCCGTCGGGGCGATCCGGGTCCTGTTCGCGGCGTCGAGCGGTGAGGCGCACATGCGACTTCTACCACCGGTTGCGGCACCCGGCCCCGCCGCCTGCCACAACTGTCACATCAGTGGCCAGCTAGTGGTAGCTTTCTCGCCAGATCGGCGGTCGTCGCCGACATCTACTTGGGAGAGAAGATGCTTAAGAACCGTGTTGCACTCGGAGCAGTACTCGTTGTCGCGCTTGCGATGGTCCCGGCCTCCGCTGCCTTCGCCGCCCCCGGCTGCGACCCGCTCGACACCCGCTCCTGCCTGCTCCCTTGGCCAAGCAACTTCCACACCGTCAAGCAGAAGGGCTCCGACACCGGCCTGCGCCTCAACCTCGCGGCCTCACAGTTCCCGATGAACATTCCGACGCCTCCGAAGCTGCCGGTTCCGGGCTTCCCGCCGGAGCTGAACCGCAACGACGGCTTCAGCCCCGGCACCAACATCCTCACTTTCGTCCCCGGCCTGAGCCTGGCCGACAGCGGCGCGGTGCCGATCAACAACCTCGCCAAGTACGCCGACGCCAACGCGCCGATCATCGTGCTCGACGCCAAGACCTTGAAGCGCCAGCCAATCTGGGCCGAGCTCGACACCAACCCCGACGCCGTTGC
>CAESAN010000030.1_pt1 | contig 12570 bp, 13 predicted proteins | sample 7263601 | NCBI WGS metagenome assembly CAESAN01 (sample SAMEA6814058, study PRJEB35770) | uncultured Conexibacteraceae bacterium | biome: Freshwater; feature: Freshwater reservoir; material: water | place: Czech Republic | collected 2017-05-23 | depth 30m m
TGAATTTGACCGGCTCGTTGACGGGCAGATAGAGACTGTTGGTGTTGACGACACCGGCGTCGGTCTTGGTCGAGAAGGTCCACGCGAACTGGACGCCCGTAACGTTGACGATTGGGGTGCTTTTGGCAGGAGCCGCTTGAATGTCAACCAGCAGGATCGCCGCGTAGGTCGTGAGCGCCGCGATGATGACGGTCGGGAAGGCGGTCCAGATCATCTCCAGCTTCGTGCTGCCGTGAATCGGAGGACCGTCGAGGCCTTCCTCACCCGGGCGTTGGCGCCAGCGCCAGATGCTGAAGAGCATCATCGTCGTTACGGCAACAAAGATCGGAACGGAGACAATGATCAGCACATTCCAGAAGGTGTCGATCTTTGGAGCGACGTTGGAACCCTGAGCCGGGAACCAAGGGAGCACGAGGACGATCGCAATTCCGATAACAGAGGCCAGCGCGATGATCGCCAGGAGTACGAGCCAAGTCTTGGCGGTTACAGCCCCTCGATGAGTCTGAGCAGTCATTGGCGCTAAAGATTACCGGTCGCGGGCGACTGCAGGAGTGCTCGTCGAAGCGTTCGACGCATTGCCGCTCACCCGAGCCGTCAGGCGGCTTGCGGGACGACCGCCGCAGTCATGCCTTGGCGCCGTAAAGTAAGGCTCTGAGCACGATATTCGGAAGGCGCCTCTCCGTGCCGGCGACGGAAGGCCTTAGCGAACTGGGCGGGCTGGCGGTATCCGACCCGGTTCGCCACGTCCCGAACCGTCAGCTTGCTCTCCGCAAGCAGCTGCGCGGCGTTGTCCATTCGTACCGCAGTCAGGTATTCGCGGAAAGTGGTGTGGCCGATCTCCGCGAAAGCCCGTTGAAGCTGGCGGCGGGATGAGGCGACGCGATGCGCGATCTCGTCGAGGCCCAGCTCGTCTCCGTACTCGACCTCGACGATGGCTTTCACTTCTTCGAAGAGTTGTTGGCGGAGCATGATCGTCGAGGCCCTTTTCATAGTGCCCGGAATACGGGGCAGCCTCGGTGTTGGATTACCACGCTTGCGCCGCGCGGTTGCCGGGGTTATGTTCGTCACAGTCGGTCAAGCGATCGGGGGAAGGAATGAACGTCAGCGAAGCGATGAGCACTTCGGTCCTGACAGTCGGACCTGGGCACAGGTTGCGCGAGGTTGCGCGGCTGATGCGCGAGCGTCACATTGGTTCCGCCGTCGTGCTCGACCCCGAGGGTCCCGGGCACGGAATAATCACCGAGCGCGACATCCTAAATTCGATCGGAGCGGGAGAGTCGCCGGACGAGGAGGTCGTCGCAGCCCACATGGCACCCGACATCGTCTTCGCCCACCCGGAATGGTCGCTGGACGAAGCGGCGGCAACGATGATCCATCACGGTTTTCGCCATCTGGCAGTGATCAACGGCGGCGAGCTGGCCGGGATGCTGTCGATGCGCGACTTGGTGCGCTGCTACGTGGAGGACGCCGGGTCGGCGCCCAAAACCGGAGAGCTCTAGTCGTCGTGGGATGTGGGGAGTTCGCGATACTCGCGGACCGAGCCACGGATCCAGCCGAAGATTGCCGCGACCATCAGCAAGAGCCCGATCACGCTCAGCGGGTACATGCCGAGTACGCCGATCAGGAGCAGTGAGAGGCCGACGGCTATCAGAATCGGCTGGAGGCTGCCCTGAGGAAGACGGATTCGCTCCCCTGCCGGGTTTGGGCTCTGCTCGCTCATGAAACGTAGAGGGCAGCAGCGACGAATGACAGTCCGAACATCACGAAGCCAACTGCCGTAATGAGCAGTCCTGCACGGTTGTTCTTTCTTGCGAGGTTCTTGTCCATTTGATTACTCCTCCGACCCTAGAGCCAGACATCCACAACCATAGCGGCGAACAGGGCGGCGAGGTAAAGAAGCGAGAACAGGTAGAGGCGGAGCGCCGACGCGCGGTCGGCCCTGCGACGGAGCTGCACTGCCATCACGATCAGGGTCATGCCGAGTCCGAGCGAGACAACTAGGTAGGGAACGCCCAAGCCGCCGGCACAGAACGGAAGCTGCGAGACGGCGTAGAGAAGGACCGAGTAGAGGAGGATCTGACGCCGCGTCTCGTCTTCTCCGCGGACGACCGGAAGCATCGGGATGCCAGCCGCCTCATAATCGTCCTTCATCAGGAGGCTCAGGGCCCAGAAGTGAGGGGGGGTCCAGAAGAAGACGATGAAGAAGAGGAAGATTGCCAGCCCGCTCAGTGATCCCGTGACGGCGGCCCAGCCAACCAGCGGCGGAATTGCGCCCGCGGCGCCTCCCCAGATGATGTTCTGCCAGGTGCTCCGCTTCAGCCACATCGTGTAGCCGACCGCGTAACCGAGGAAACCAGCGAACGAGAGCGCTGCGGCCAGCGGATTGACGAGGAGCGCAAGCCACAGCAACGAGGCGATCCCCAGGCCGATGCCGAAGGTGAGAGCTGCTCGTGGCGAGACGCGTCCGGATGCGACAGGCCGGTCTGCCGTCCGCTCCATCAGCAGGTCCACGTCACGGTCGTACCAATGGTTGATTGCCCCGGAGCCGCCGGCCGACATTGCTCCGCCGATCAGAGTCGCAAGGATCAGGCCGACAGATGGCCGTCCGGCGATCAGCATTGCTGCCAGAGTCGTAAACAGCAGCAGGCTCTGGACCTTTGGCTTGGTTAGGGCAACGTAGTCGTTGACGCGCTGACGTGCCGCCGAGGGGGCGACCGCTGCCACTGAACCGCTGCTTGGGGCTACTGCGGGCACGACCTGTCCACTAGCTCCCGGCCGCCGTGCCTGCCTCTTCAGGGACGCGGTCCTGCCGCGCAATCTGACGGCGGATGTCCTGCATCGGCTCGACCGAACGGATCCGCGGCACAACGTCGAAGTTGTTGACCGGGGGAGGCGACGGGGTGAACCATTCAAGCGTGTTGCCGCGCCACGGATCGGGGCCGGCCTTTGCCCCGCTGCGGAGGCCCTTGACGATGTTGACGATCGTCAAAAGAACGCCGAGCGCGAGGATGAACGAGCCGATCGTTGAGATCATGTTGTAGAGCCCGAGGTTGTTGACATCGGCGTACTCGTAGACCCGTCGCGGCATCCCGCTCAACCCTGCCGAGTGCTGGATCAGGAACGTGATCCAGAAGCCCGAGAGCGTCAGTGCGAAGCTGACCTTGCCGAGCTTTTCGTCAAGCAGGCGGCCCGTGATCTTCGGGAACCAGTAGTAGATGCCGGCCATCAGGGCGAAGACTGCGCCGCCGACGATCGTGTAATGGAAGTGGGCGACAACGAAGTAAGTGTCGTGGAGCTGCCAGTCAACCGGGAATGTGGCGAGGAAGATTCCCGTGATGCCGCCAAGAAGGAATGTTGCGAGGAAGCCAAGCGAGTAGAGCATCGACACTGGAAACTCGATCGCTCCCCGCCACATCGTGAAGATCCAGTTGAAGATCTTCACTCCCGTTGGGATCGCGACGAGGTACGTGCCGAGCATGAAGAAGACCAGCAGGAAGAACGGGAGAGGGACCGTGAACATGTGGTGGGCCCACACCAGCGTCCCGATGACGGCGATAGCCAGTGTGGCCGCGACGATCGCCTTGTATCCGAAGATCGGCTTGCGCGAGAACACCGGCAGAATCTCGGAGATGATCCCGAACCCTGGCAGAACGAGGATGTAGACCTCGGGGTGGCCAAAGAACCAGAAGAGGTGCTGCCAAAGCAGGGGCGAGCCGCCGTTGGTCGGGTCGTAGAAGTGGGTGCCGAAGTGGCGGTCGGTCAGCAGCAGCGTCACCGCTCCAGCAATCACGGGGATCGAGATGATCAGCAGTATTGACTGAACGAGCATCGTCCAGACGTACAGCGGAACGCGGCCCCAGCTCATGCCGGGCGCGCGCATGTTGGTGATGGTGACGAAGAGGTTGAGTGCTCCGATGAATGAAGTGACGCCCGTCAGGTGGACCAGGAAGATCCAAGAATCGACTCCGTTGGACGGCGAGAAGGCGGTCTCGGAGAGCGGGGCGTAACAGGTCCAACCGCACTCCGCTGGGCTGAAGAGAAGTGATCCGTAAAAGACGATTCCGCCGGCGATGAACAGCCAAAAGGAGAGGGCGTTCAGCTTCGGAAAGGCCATGTCGCGGGCGCCGATCATGAGCGGGACGATGTAATTGGCAAGCCCGACGATCATCGGCATCAGGAAGAGGAAGACCATCGTGGTGCCGTGCATCGTGAAAAGCGCGTTGTAGGTCTGCGGCGAAAGCAGCGTGTTGTCGGGAACTGCGAGCTGCAGGCGAATCAGCAGTGCCTCGACACCGCCAATTACGAGGAACATCCAAGCGGCGACCATGTACATGATCCCGATCCGCTTGTGGTCGGTTGTCGTGAGCCAAGCGAGCCATCCGCTCTGCGGCGGCTTGGCCGAGTCGACGACGATCTCCGGAACGGCGGTCTGCGGGGCTGAGGATGTTGCTGATGTCATCTGCTGGTCACTTCCCGTGTACGGCTTCGTCGATGTACTTGACCAACGCGTTGAGCTGAGCGCTTGTCAGCGTCTTCCCGTAGTTGAGCGGCATGATTCCCTTTGCGTAGCCCTTGGCGATCTCTTTGTTCGGGTAGAGGATCGACTCCTTGATCATTGCTGCGTTGTCCGGCTTCAGGACGACGTCAAGGTTGGGGCCAACCGCGGCGTTGCTGCCGGCATCCTTAAGCGCGTGGCAGGAGCCGCACGCCAGCGCGCCGGTTGCGGGAACCCCAGCGACGAAGATCTTCTTGCCGTCGATTGCCGCTGCTGGAGCAGGTACCGCCTTGACGGCAGGCTCGCTCGGCATCGCCTTCGCGGCTGCTTCCTGCTTGGCCAGCAGCGCATTTCGGGCCGTCGCAGCGTCCTGCTTGGCGGCAGCAATGGCGGCCTTCTGTTCTGCGTACCAGACGCGGAAGGCGGCCGGTGAGACGGCTTTGACAGAAGCGATCATCGTTGCGTGGCCACGACCGCAGAGCTCTGCGCACTGTCCTCGGTAGACGCCGGGCTCGGAGATCTTGAACCAGGTGTAGTTCGTGTAGCCCGGGACTGCGTCAAATTTGCCGCCGAGGTCCGGGATCCACCAGGAGTGCTGAACATCCTGTGCGCGGATGCGCAGCGAGACGGTGGTTCCGGTAGGCACGACCATCTGCTCGTAAGAGAAGACGTTGTTGAGGCTGTTGGTGTCGGCGTCGGCGTAGCTGTAACGCCAGAGGTATTGCTGTCCGGTGACGTCGATGTTGAGCGAACGGCCATTCGGCGGGATTGCCGGCTTCGCTGGACCGGGGGTGAACGACGCGTTCCTTGGGGAAGAAACTCCATTGGCGTCGGAGTTCGGAGGATTCCTGATCTGGTCGAGCTTGAGGAATGTGACGAGCGAGATCAATACAAGTACTAGAGCCGCTCCAACTGTCCAGCCGATCTCGAGGCGGTTGTTGCCCTTGGTCTGCTGGGCTTCGACTCCGGGGCGGGCTCGGAAGCGATAGACGGTGAAGGCGATCAGCCCGCCGACCCCGACGAAGATGATCAGGGCGATCGCAAAAATGAGGAAGTAGAGCGAACGGATGCCCTCGGCATTGGGCGAACCGCCTGCCGAGTCCGGTCCCAAGACTCCGGCGAGAGCAGTTGACGCCGGCGCGAGAACGCAGCCGACGACGACAATCGCGCCGAGGAGGCTGGTCTGAGCTGGACGGGAACGAATCAAGGCGCGCACGGAATGATGAATCCTATAAAGGAATCGGACAACAGGAGGTGCGCCTCAGCGCCCAGTGAAAGATGGGCTGCGCTTTTCGATGAAGGAGAGCACCCCTTCTCCGAAGTCGGAGCTGCCGGCCATCTCCTGCTGGAGCGATGCTTCGAGTCTCATCTGATCTTCCAGCTGGCCAAAGATCCAGTTGTTGATCTGCCTCTTGGAGCCGGCGTAGGAGAGCGTCGGTCCCTCCGCCAGGCGCTGAACGAGCGCTGCCGTCGTCAATTCAAAGTCCGCGTCTTCGGCTACCCCGTTGATCAGTCCCCACTCGGCGGCCTTGGCGGCGTCGACCTTCTCTCCCAGCATTGCCATCTCCGCCGCCCTCGCTGCGCCGACGCGAGCGGCAATGAATGCTGATGACCCGCCGTCGGGAACCAGCCCGATATTGACGAAGGCAAGCAGGAAGTAGGCGCTCGAGCTGGCATAGACGAGGTCGGCGCAGAGGGCCAGCGCGAGTCCCACCCCGACGCACGGTCCCTGCACGGCGCTGACCACCGGCTTGGGCAGCGAGCGAAGGCCCATGATCACCGGGTGGTAGCGCTCGTGAAGTGCGCGTTCGAGATCGGGGCGGCCATCGTCCTTGACCATTCCTGCGGATGGCCCGTCCTTGAGGTCGGCGCCGGAGCAGAACGCCCGGCCGTTGGCGGCGATCATCACGGCGCGGACCTCGTCGTCGTCGCGGACACTCTCGAATGCGGAGAGGAGGTCTTCGCTCATCTGACCGTTCCACGCGTTGAGGGAGTCCGGCCGGTTCAGCTCGATCCTGGCCGCACCCCCGGCCCGGAGCAGGTTGACGGTTTCAAACTCGCGTGCGATCTCAAATTGGGCCATCCGATCATCTTATGTTTTCGCGTGGGCAGTCGGGCTGTCGCTCTAGCCTTCCGGTGATGTCACGCGCACGGCCCCTTATCGCAATCACGACCTACGTCGAGCCGGCGCGTTGGGGCTTGTGGGACGTCGAGGCGGCTCTGATTCCTCAGATGTATGTCGATGCCGTCCAGCGAGCCGGGGGAATCGCAGTTCTTCTGCCGCCTGACCGGGCCTTTGCCGAACTGATTTCCGAACGGCTGATCGACATGATCGGGGGCCTCCTGATCCCGGGCGGCCCGGATGTTGACGCGTCGCTGTACGGAGCCGAGTCACAGCCCGAGCACGAGGGGTCGCACCTCCTGCGCGACCAGAGCGAGATTGCGCTGATTAACGCAGCGATCGAGCGCGACATCCCGCTGCTAGCGATCTGCCGAGGGATGCAACTGCTGAATGTCGCGCGCGGAGGGACGTTGATCCAGCACCTCTCGGAGCTGCATCGCCCGAACCCTGGATCGTTCGATGGAAGCGAGCACGACGTCCGCATGACCGAGGGCTCTCTCGCGGCGACGGTTGCGGGCGAGCTTGTTCACTCAACCCGCCAGCACCACCACCAGGGGGTCGAGCGAATTGGCAGTGGACTCGAGGTAACCGGTTGGTGCGTGGCGGACGATCTGCCGGAGGCAATTGAGATGCCCGGGAAGAATTTCGTACTGGGGGTGCAGTGGCATCCGGAGGCCGATCCTCAGAGTGCCGTAGTAACGGCCTTCGTCGGTCGCTGCGCCGGCTAGGCGATCAGACCTTCGGCTCTTAGCCAGGACTCGGTCCGGCGCATGCCTTCGTCAAAGTCGACCTTCGGTTCCCAGCCGAGCAGTTCGGTGGCACGGCGGTTTGGGTAAGCGGCCTTGCGCGAGACATATCTGATCGCTTCGCGACTCACGGTTGGCTGTTTCCCCCGCGCGCGGGCAACAAGTTCGGAGCCGAGCGCAAAGAGTTCGAGCAGCGGCAGCGGTGCGGTGCGCACCTTCTCTTGCCCAAGCATCTGCGCGTAGCGGCCAAAGAACTCGGCGGTTGTAACGGGGGTCCCATCCCAGGCTGTGACGGCCTGGCCGGCCGCCGCTTCGGTCACAAGCGCGCGCAGAACGCAGTCGACTAGGTCGTCGACATAGACGAGCGTCATCAGGGCATCCCCCTTGCCCGGCAGGGCAAATGCCCCGCTCTCAATTGCTTGCACGGGGCGGACCGTCCACGGAATCGAACCCGGGCCGTAGACGTCGCCGGGTCTGACTACAGCGGCGCCGCGGCGGCGAGCCACCCAATCTGACGTCGCCTTTGTATCGGCATAAGGCGCTCCTGTGGCGCGGGGCGATGCGTCCTCCGGCAGGTCGAAGGGGAACTCGTAGCCGAAGCTCGCAACCGACGACAGGTGGACTACGCGGGTTACTCCTGCAGCCTCGGCGGCGTCAAGAACGGCGCAGGTTCCGCGGACATTCACATCGATGAAGTCCTCCATCGAGCCCCAGTCGCCAACGATTGCCGCCGTGTGAATCAGTCCCTGCACGCCGTCGAGTTCAGCTTCGACCGCTGCTGCATCGCGCACGTCGAGGCTTACGAAGCGTGCCCCTGCCGCCTCGACGCCGGTTCGTGCCTCCGGGCGGAGCTCGATCCCCAGCGGGTTTGCCCCCTCGTCAACCAGACGGCGGCATAGAGCCTGCCCGATGAAGCCGCCGGCTCCGGTGACTGCGATTGTCTGCCCGCCCAAATCCATCGTCCAACCGTATACTGCGCCAACCTTGAGCCTGTCGAAAACCCTGCGAGTAGCGGCGATGGCAGTGGTGGCCGCAGGAGTGGCCGCCCCGCTTCTGCGACGGCGGACGAAAATTCCGAATGCGGCCGTTCTAGCCGCCGCTTGGGCGGCCCCCGCTGCGCTCTGCGTAGCGACCCCACGAAGCTTCAAGCGAGACATCGGGGTTTGTGGGCTGCAGATGTGGGCCTACCTTGCCACCTACGAGATGCCGGCCGACGACCCTCAGAAGCTTGAGGATCGGGTCCACGTTGACTATCCGGTCAACTTCGATCGCTGGCTCGGTTTCGGTGAACTGCCGGGGCTTCGGCTCCAGCGCGCTTTCGCCGATCCCGGCAAGATTCGGGTGCCCGAGAAGGTCCTCATCTGGGCGCATTGGGTCTGGTTTCTTGTTCCGCACGCGACGGTCGCCTACGTCCTGCTGCGCCGCCGCGAGCAGTTTCCCAAGGCGGCTGCAATGGTCTACGCCACCTTCGACCTCGGCGTAATCTGTTACTGGCTGGTTCCTACCGCTCCGCCTTGGTACGCGGCACAAAAGGGCCGATTTGACCTTACGGGTGCCGAGACGAAGTTGGGTCTTCGCCGGATGATGATCGACTACGGCCAGCAGTTCTGGCGCGGCCGCTGGCCCACACTTTACGATGGGCTGGCCGGTAACCCACTCGCCGCCATGCCGTCACTTCACTTCGCTACATCAGTGATGTCCGCATACGTCCTCGCAGACGTCGGTCGTGCCGAGGGAACGGTTGCATGGGCCTACGCCGGCACGCTGGGCTTTGCGCTCGTCTACCTCGGCGAGCACTACGTGATCGACCTGCTCGCCGGCCTGGCTCTGGTCGAGGGGATCCGAGCCGGTGCTCCTCACGCCGCCCCGCTGGCAAATGGGTTCTCAAGGCTCCTCCAGGGGCTTGAGCGCAAGGCGCAAGGTGTTTGATGGAGGAACCGCCAAGCGAGATTGACGGGCTGATCCTCGATGGGAGCGGCGAGGAACAGATGCCGAGTAGGCGTCTTTCGAAGCGCCACGCTGCGTTTGCCGGACTCTTCGCGCTGGCGGTGGTTGTCTTCCTCTACTTCGGACTTCCGCAGATCGCAGGGATCAACGAGACCTGGGATCGAATCCAAGACGGCGATCCAAAGTGGCTGATCGCCTGCCTGCTTTTTGAGCTCCTTTCCTTCGGTGGTTATGTCTGGCTGTTTCGCGGCGTCTTTGTGCGCGGGAGCTCAAGGATCGGCTGGAGCGTCAGCTACCAAATTACGATGGCAGGACTTGTCGCCACGAGACTGTTTGCTGCTGCCGGGGCCGGCGGCGCCGTGCTGACGGCCTGGGCTCTGCGCCGGTCCGGAATGCCGACGCGCACCGTGGCGACAAGGATGATCGCCCAGTACGTGATCCTCTACGGCGTCTACATGGTGACTCTGGTCATCGCGGGAGTGGGACTCTACGTCGGGGCCTTCAGCGGCAGTCGAGTCTTCGCGCTGACGATGGTTCCGGCGATCATTGGCACGGTGGCGATCGTTCTGTCGCTCGCATTCACTCTGCTCCCCGAGCAGATCGACCGCAAGATCGAGGAATGGGCGCAGGACTCGGGCAAGTTCGGCCGCGCGGTCGCCAAGCTGGCGAAAGTCCCTGATGCGGTAGCGGTTGGAGTCCGCGAAGCGCTGATCATCCTGCGTGAGCGCGATGGCGCCGTGGTCGGAGCCGTTGCCTGGTGGTACTTCGACATCTTCACGCTCTGGGCGGCGTTCCACGCGTTCGGCGACCCGCCGCCGTTCGCCGTTCTCGTGATGGCCTACTTCGTCGGCATGTTCGCCAACCTGCTCCCGCTTCCCGGCGGAATTGGCGGCGTTGAGGGCGGCATGATCGGTGTCCTGATTGCCTTTGGCGAACCTGCCAGCCTCGCGATCGTGGCCGTGCTCACCTACCGTGCATTCTCCTTCTGGCTGCCGACGATCCCAGGTGCGATCGCCTACTTCCACCTGCGCCGAACGGTTCAGGGTTGGAAGGCGGAAGGGGCGGGGGAATCGGCTACGCTTTACAAAGTAAAGTCTCAATCGAACTGAGTGGAGAAGCGGATGGCCGCAGTTGAAGACGTAATCATCGTTGGCAGCGGGCCGGCCGGCTACACCGCCGCTCTCTATACGGCGCGCGCCAACCTCTCGCCACTGGTTGTCGAGGGCTGGCAATGGGGCGGGCTTCTGCAACAGACGACTGAGGTGGAGAACTTCCCCGGGTTCCGCGATGGCATCCAAGGGCCTGAGCTGATGCAGACGATGCGTGACCAGGCCGAGCGCTTCGGTACCCGGTTCATAACCGATCTTGCGACCAAGGTTGAACTTGCAGATCAAGCCGGCGGCGTTCACAAGGTTTGGGTCGGCGACACGGAGCACCAGGCTCGAACCGTAATCCTTGCGATGGGCGCCGAGCACAAGAAGATCGGTGCTCCCGGCGAAGAGGAGCTCTCCGGCCGCGGAGTGTCCTACTGCGCCACCTGCGACGCTGCATTCTTCGCCGACAAGGAGACGGTGATTGTTGGCGGCGGGGACTCGGCGATGGAGGAGGCGATCTTCCTCGCAAAGTTCGCGTCGAAGGTGACGATCATCAATCGCCGCGACGAGTTTCGAGCCTCGAAGATCATGCTCGACCGAGCGCGCGAGACTGGCAACATCGAGTGGCTAACCCCATTTACGGTCGAAAGCTTTGAGGCCGGCGAGAACGGGGCGTTGGAGACTGCACGGCTTCTCAATGCGCAGACCGGCGAAGAGGTTGTGCTGCCAACCAGTGGAGCATTCATCGCGATTGGCCATGAACCGCAGTCGCAGCTTGTAGCGGGCGCCGTGGAGCTCGATGACGAGGGTTACGTCGTCACGGAAGGACGGTCAACCCGAACCGCTCTGCCCGGAGTCTTCGCAGCCGGCGACCTCGTGGACCACACCTATCGGCAGGCAATTACTGCAGCCGCGCTCGGCTGCCAGGCCGCGCTCGACGCCGAGTGGTACCTGCGCGACACTCCTCCGCTGCCCGCTTAGGGGGCTGACGGCTCTGCGATCAGAGCCCGTTGCTCCAGGTCGAGCAGCGCCTTCTTGCGCTGCCGAGTGTCTTCTCCGCCGTAGCCGCCAAGGGCTCCGTCGGAGCGCGTCACGCGGTGGCAGGGGATGATCAGCGCGATCGGATTGTGGCGCAGCGCGTTGCCAACGGCGCGCGACGCGCCGGGCGCTCCCAGCCGTGATGCGAGCTCGCCGTAGGTGATGCGCCCGCCGAATTCGACGCGTGAGCACTCTTCAAGCACGCGACGCTGAAAGTCGCTGCTCTCAGCGAGCGAGAAGCCGGCTGAGAAGTGTCGAAGCGAGCCGGAGAAGAAGAGGTCGAGCTCGCGCTGTACCTGAGCACCGACCTCGCAGAGAGGTGATCGCACGCGATCGGCATCCACGGTCTCAATGAACTCGAGCCCGACCACCTCGCCCTCCGCGATCGAAAGTAGCCCTTCTCCGAGCGGCGTCTTGACTGCAGAAGCGATCACGCGGCCGGCCACTGAGTTTGAGGGTCAGTCGAGCTCGGCGACCATCGGCTTGAGCGCATCGACGCCGGTCACCGCGCGCCCGATGATCAGCTGCTGGATCTGGGAGGTGCCTTCATAGATCGTCGTCACCCGGGCGTCGCGGTAGTAGCGCTCGACCGGATGATCCCGGCTGTAGCCGGCGCCGCCGTGCACCTGAATCGCCTTGTCCGAGCACCAGACGGCTGTCTCGGTTGCGTAGTACTTGGCGATCGACGTTTCCAGAGTGCTGGGCTTGCCCGCGTCCTTGACGGATCCCGCCTTGTAGACGAGCAGCCGAGCGGCTTCGGTCTTCACGACCATGTCGGCGATCATCGCCTGGACGAGTTGGAACCCGGCGATCGGCCGGTCGAACTGCGTCCGCTCATTTGCGTAGGAAATCGACTCTTCCAGCGACGCCCTCGCCAAGCCCACGCAGCCGGCCGCGACCGAGTAGCGACCCGAGTCAAGCGCGCTCATTGCGACCTTGAAGCCGTCGCCGACCGAGCCCAGCATCGAGTCGGAGGAGGCGGTGACGTCGTCGAGCGCAATTTCGGCCGTGTCGGATGCCCAGAGGCCCATCTTGGCGGTGATCTGCGAAGGCATGAACCCGGGCTGGTCGGTCTCAACGAGGAAGCAGGCCAGTCCGCGGTGGCCCAGCGACGGGTCCGTCTGAGCA
>CAESAN010000031.1_pt1 | contig 12420 bp, 14 predicted proteins | sample 7263601 | NCBI WGS metagenome assembly CAESAN01 (sample SAMEA6814058, study PRJEB35770) | uncultured Conexibacteraceae bacterium | biome: Freshwater; feature: Freshwater reservoir; material: water | place: Czech Republic | collected 2017-05-23 | depth 30m m
GGCGACGAAGGCGTCGACGTTTCCGTCAAGCTCGTCCAGAATTTCTACCGCGGTGCCCTCGTAGTGGGCGAGCGGATTGGCGGCGTTGCCGTACTGGTAGGGCATGTAGTACGAGGGATCGTCCGCAGCCATGTCGAGGGCCATCGCGACGGCGCCGTTCGATCCCTGATCACCCGGCGAGTAGACAATCTCCGCCCCATACATCTTCAGCAGCTGGGTGCGCTCAGGCGTGACGTTGTCCGGCATCACAACCTTCAGCGGGTAGCCCTTGCGTGCGCAGATCATCGCCAGCGATATTCCGGTGTTGCCGGATGTCGGCTCGAGAATCGTCTGACCTGGAGCGATCAGGCCCTTCTCTTCGGCGTTCTCGATCAGGGACTTTGCGACCCGATCCTTGATCGAACCGGTTGGATTGTTGCACTCGAGCTTGGCCCAGATTCGCACGCCCGGCTTCGGCGAGAGCCGCTTGAGCTCAATCAGCGGCGTATTGCCGATCGAGTCGACGAGATCGCTGTAGCGGCCGGCGCAGGGACGGCGTTCAATCGGTGGAACAGCCATGCTTTACAAACGATAGCGCGTCGACGCGCTTATCGCGAAAGGCTCGCGCCACCGGCCATTGCAGGCAGGATCACGAGTCCGTCGGCGCCCGACACGACCGTGTCGAGGCCGTCGAGCACGCGCACATCCTCGTCGTTCAGGTAGACGTTGACGTAGCGGTTGAGACCGCCGTCCTCACCGAAGAGCTGATCTCGGGTGGCGGGATGCGCGCCAACCAGATTGTTTAGAACTTCACCGACGGTGGCGCCTTCAGCGGTCACTTCGCGCTCGCCGCCAACAGAAGGTCGCAGGACAGGTGGGATTCGAATTATCGCCATCGTCTGCTCAGGTTACCCCGAGGCGGCGCAGAACGCCTCGTAGTCGGGGAAGACGCCCAGCTCCTCGTCAGCGATCTCGTTCGGGTCACGCGAGCAGATCGGGCACTCCGGGTCTTGGCGAACCTTGAGCTCCGTGAAGCTGGCTGCAAGCGCGTCGTACATAAGCAGACGGCCGATCAGAGGGTCTCCGGCTCCGATGATCAGCTTGATCACTTCAGTTGCCTGCAACAGGCCCATCGTCCCCGGGAGCACGCCCAGGACCCCGTTGGCGCCGCAGGACGGTGCCATCTCGGCGGGCGGCGGCTGACGGAAGAGGCAGCGGTAGCAGGGGCCTCGACCTGGGGCGAAGACGCTGAGCTGGCCTTCGAAGCCAAGAATCGCGGCCGATACGACGGGGATCCCGAGACGGATGCTGGCGTCGTTCAGCAGGTAGCGGGTCGGGAAGTTGTCAACGCCGTCGACGATGATGTCCCATCCTTGGATGATGTCCATGATGTTGGAGGCGTCGAGCCGCGTCGGGTAGCCAACAACCGCCACGTCCGGGTTGAGCGCCTTGATCGTCTCGGCGGCCGAATCAACCTTCGGCGTTCCGATCCTGTCGGTCGTGTGGATGACCTGGCGCTGAAGGTTCGAGAGATCAACAACATCGTCGTCGACAATCCCGAGCGTCCCGACACCGGCGGCGGCGAGATAGAGCGCCGTAGGCGAGCCAAGCCCGCCCGCCCCCAGCAGGAGCACGCGAGCGTCAAGAAGCTTCTGCTGCCCCTCTACTCCTACCTCAGGCACAAGCAGGTGGCGGCTGTAGCGCTCGCGCTGCTCGGCAGTGAAACTGCGGGGCACCTGAACTTCGTAGCCGCGGTCCTTCCAAAGCGTGAACCCTCCGGCCATCGACTCCACGTCGGAGTAGCCCATGTCAGCCATCAGGGTGTGGGCGCCGAATGCCGAACGAATGCCGGATGCGCAATAGAGGATTACCCGCTGTGAGCGATCCGGAACGACGCCTTCGATGCGCGTTTCGAGATAGCTGCGCGGAATGTGGAGCGCGCCCGGGAGCATTCCCGCGGCCAGCTCTTCAGTCTCGCGGCAGTCAACGACGACGACTCCTTCTCCGAGCAGCTGGGCGACCTCGGACGGGTCGACTTCCTTGATCTGCTCCTTTACATGACGCAGCAGTTCGCTTCCTGATTGGGTCACTTCTCCACCGCCTGCAATATTGGGGTCGACTTCACTTCATAAAGGATAGCGCCGGCGCTTCGACCGGCGCGGCGCCCGCATCGCCAGCGGCGGCGTACCCTGAAGGGTCGATGAACCCCCGCCTGCGGCTGACACTGATGGCAGCGGCCTCGATTGCACTGCTGGCAATCCTCGGCTTCCTGCTTCTGAGCGACCCCAACAGCGGCGCGCGCAGGCTCCCCGCAACCCGTTTCGCCGGCGCAATCCGCCCCGAGTCGCCTCCCGTGAGGTTTGCGCTTCGAGACGAGAACGGCCGGACCGTTGATGCCCGCTCCCTGCGCGGCAGTCCAGCAATCGTCGCGTTCATGTATTCGACCTGCGACAACGACTGTCCGACGATGGCACAGCAGATAAGAGGGGCACTTGACCGTCTTGACGGCAATGTGCCTGCCGTCGCCGTGAGCGTCGACCCGGCGACTGACACGCAAGCCAGCGCTCGCCGCTTCATCGCATCCCAGCACCTCGGCGGGCGGATGAGCTTCCTGCTCGGCTCCCAGCAGTCACTACAGCCGGTCTGGCGCGCGTTTGGGGTGGCACCGCAGGAGAAGGGCCGGGAACACTCGGCGGTGGTCGTCCTGCTCGATGCTGAAGGTCGCCAGCGGATCGGCTTCCCGCTCAGCGAGCTGACGCCGGAAGGAATAGCCCACGACATCCGCGTCCTCCAGCGCGAAGCCCGCCGCCGCTAGCCGTCCGACCCGTCGGACTTGTCGCGCTTCGCCTCGCGGCGGGAGCTCCACCAAAGCCCTGCCCCTATTAGGAGAATCGGGGCGAGGTAGAGCAGCACGTGGTACCAGTGCCCGGCGTGCGCGAGCGGCAGATTCACGACGCTGCCGCCGAGAGGAGCCAAAGGCCGATGCATGTGAACGCGACCATCACCGTCAGCATCCAGTATTGCGAGCGAACGGCGACGCGCGGGTCGGCCCAAGTTGCAAGCGCGCGGTCGTGGGCGAGTACCAGCCCCGCGACGTGCCCGATCACCAGCGCGGCAACTTGGACGTACCAGATCGCGTTTGCCCCCAGCAGCGAATAGTCGATCGCCGAGGTCGATGTGCCGAAGATGTCGGAGCCGTCGCCGAGGGGATCTGAAACCAGAAAGACCGCGGCCTGCCCCTGGAAGAGCAACAGCGAGAAGTAGTGGGCGACGATGTAGGCGAACGCGATCGGAATCAGCGTGTGCGCAAAGCTCCGGGCCAGCTCGTCAACCGGCGGCTTCCCTGCCCCGGTGCGGCACATGCCAATCACTGCCAGCCGGTAGAGACCGCTGACCAGAGCAACAATCAGCAGCAGGCCGACCGTGTAGGCCAGCTCGACCGAGGTCGCGTCGCTGAACCCCGCGGAGGAGAATGAATCGGTCAGCGACTGCGCGAGGCCGCCGGCGCCGGTCCAGATTGCCCCTTGGGAGAAGCCGTCGAAACTTGTGCTGCCGATCATCACGCAGACGACGGCAACCGAACCGGGGACCTGCGGCATCTTCAGCGCTCCGACGATCGGCGCCCGCAGGCTGCAGCGGCGTCCTTCCCAGTCCAGCGGAGCCAGCAACGCAAAGAGGCTGAACGCGACGCCAAACCCGTCTGCATTGCGGCACCACTTTTCGGCACCAAAGCAGCTCATCCCGATCAGCATGATCGCCGCATAGAGCAGAGCGGCGATAGCCAATGAACTCGGGCTTTCGCGGCCGCTCCAGACCAGCTCGATCCAGGCAAAGGCGAAGATCGTCAGCGCAGCCGGCCAACGCCCGAGCCGTTCGGGATAGGCCATCGGCGCGGGCAGGCCTCCGGAGATCCTCGAAATTGCCCAGCCGAGACCGCGACCGACGGCGCGCCAAGGGCTGATGACGTTGAACACGTCTCCAAACACGACCGACAGGAATGGGATTCCGACCCAGACGAGAACGAAGATCGCGGTTGGGGCAAGGTTCGCCGTGGGGGTCTGGCTGCCGGCCAGGCCTGCGTAAACGATTACTGCAAAGCCGCACACGCCAAGCAGGCCGGCAAGCATCTCGAGCGCCAGCGGCGCGCGGCCGAGCAGGCGCTCCTTCAACCCCGCGATAACCGGCTTCGGCCAGAGGACCGTCAGCGCGACGAAGGAGGCGACCAGTACCAGCGCCGCAGCCCAAGCAAAGAGCCAGACGGGGATTGGCAGGTCGGCACGCTGCCCGATGCCGTGAGCCGCCGCCTGTGCGGGGAGGACTAGAGCGGCGAGAAGTGCCGCCGGGGCAGCGAGGCGTATTCGGTACATGCCCCGGAAACGATACGGGGCGGACCAAAAGGCCCGCCCCGATACCGCATTCGAATCTCTGTTACGAGAGTTCGGTCAGCTTGCTACTTCTTGCAAGGAACCGTGCTCGTAACAATCGGACCAGTGTGGTTGATCGACAGCGTCAGGTCGCCAGCCGTGAAGGTTGGCTGCGTGTCGCGGTCGAGCATCACGTTGTAGATGCCGTTGTAGCCGAACGTCAGCTTCTTGTTCTTGGGGCAGCCGGTCAGAGCCTGCAGCGGCTTGCCCTTCTTGTTCTTGACAGCCTTGATCGTGCTGTCAAATGACGACAGCTGCGACATCAGGATGCCTGACGGGTTGATTAGACCCTTCGGGATCGAGAACGTGATCTTGGTGCCGTACTTCTTGGCGGCGGCCCCGGTTGCCTTGCCGATGTCACCGGTGATCAGGCCCTTGCCCGTGAGCGGGTTGTAGGTGCGCAGACCGAGCTGCGTTGGCGACAGGATCACAACGTCGACCGTGAGGTTCGGACGCAGCGTGTACTGGCCAACTCCGGCGGTGGCGTTGCGGGCGTAGCCTGCTGCGACTCCGCCACCGATGACCGAGCCCTTCGGGCAGGTCTTAGGGTCGGCGACCGCAGTAGCCAGCTCACAGGTCGGGAATCCCGCCGTGGCAAGCTTCATCTCTTTCGGGAAGTAGATGTAGGCCTGCATCGTCGCGAATGGCGGCTCCTCAAGAGCGCCACCGGCTACCGACGCCGGGCCGAAGGTGTTTGTACGACAGGCAGCCGAGTTGGCCGCAGTCGCGCATGATGCATCCTGCTTGATGATGTGGAACGGATGCAGGTAGCTTCCGACCGAGCCGGGCTTCTTTGCAGTACCGGCCTTGCCAATTACCTTGGCCTCAAACCGCTGCCAAGTCGACGGGCTGGCGACTGCTGAACTGGCCCCAATTGCGGCCATCAGACACGCCACTCCGGCGATCAAGATTACTTTGCGCATTTCTCCTCCTGCTTTCTACGGGATGGTTTCCATCTAATGAATACCACGAATGGCACCAAAGTTGCGCAGGTTCACTTTTCTTCGTCAGTGGGGGCGCGCAGGCGTGTGAAGCGGATCACGTCGTAGCGGCGACCGCGCAGCGCGATTCCCGACTTCACGAGCGCCCCCCGTCTGAAGCCGGCCCCCATCGCAACCTGATGTGACCGCTCGTTCTCCGGCTCCGCGTAGAGGTCGATTCGCTCCAACCCAAGCGGCCCCAGCCCCCAGGCCGCAATGATCTCAAGTGCTCTCCCTGCGACGCCGGCCCGCCGGGCCCACGGAGCCGTCCAGTAACCGACTTCGCAGCGGCGGCGCGTCAGCGAGACGGCGTGCAGGCCAGCCGCGCCCAGCACTACCGACAGATCATCGGCCCGAACGACTGCCAGCGGAAGGGCACTCGAACTGCGTCCGAAGGCGATGAACCGCCTCGCGTCCTCGGGCGTGTAGGGAATTGGAACGGAGGTGTAGCGGGACGTGAGCGGGTCGTTGCAGGCCTCGACCAGACTGGCAACGTCTGTTTCGTCCCACGCGCGAAGCGCGATCTGCCCGTCAGCCAGCGGCGGATCCGGAAGTTCCAGGGGAGGAGTGCCGATCAGCATGAGGCTTTGGCGGGAGGTTCCACGAGACGCTTCGATGCTAGCGTCCGCAAGCGCATGCGCCCACCCATTGACACGATCGTGGCGCCTTCGTTTCCAAAGGACGCCGACTGGATCAACGTCGCGACGCTGAAGCTTGAACAGCAGGCCCCGCGGCCCGTGCTGATCGACTTCTGGGACTTCTGCAGGCCGTCGTCGATCCGCGCCCTCGCCTACCTCAAGGAATGGCAACGTCGATACGAGCCGGCCGGACTGCGGATCGTTTCGGTCCACGCTCCGGGCTTTCCCCCATCCCGGGACGCTGACCTCGTCGCGGAAGCGACCCGGAGGCTGGGAATCGAGCACGCCGTCCTGTTGGATCCGGAGTTCAGCTACTGGCAGGATTTCGACAATCCCGGCTGGCCCGCCCGCTACCTCTTTGGCCCCGATCTGATGCTTGTCGACGTGCAGATTGGAGAGGGCGGTTATGTGGAAACCGAGCAGGAGATCCAGCGACTGTTGGGGCTGAGCGAGCCGCTGACAGGGCTGCTAAGCGCCGCCGACGACATTGACGCCGAGGTGATCGTTCCCACCCCTGACCAGCCGGGCGCCTACAGCGGACCGTATGCCGCCGGACAGGTTTGGATCGTGAGCGGCGGCAGCGGATCGCTTTCGGTCAACGGCGAACACCGCGAGATCGAGGGCGCCGGCGCCCATCTGCTTCTTGACCACGGGACTCACAGCGAAGGCGTGCTCGAGCTTAAGCCGGACGACGGGCTAGAGATTCACGCAACCTGCTTCATCCCTGGCCTCGCGACCTAGCGGGCCTATTCGAAGCCGTCGCTTGGGCGCCGACCCACATCCTGCGCGATCACGAGCTGCTCCGGCGGGCCGGACTCACCGATCAGAATTCCGCGACCCGGCCTGTAAGGGCTGACGAGGTCGGTGCTGTTGATTCGTGGTTCGTCGGTCCAGCAGCCGGTGTTGAGGAGCTGCCCGCCGCCCGGTAGCCGCCACTCGAAGGGATCCATCCAGGGCAGCGGACCGGCGCAATGGGTGTGTCCAAAGATCACCCAGCGCGCGTCGATGTCCAGCAGCGAAACAACGCCGCGCATCGCTTCCAGTCCGGCGCGGCGAAGGTCGTCGCTGGAAAGCTTGGGACTTACTGGCCCGAGGCCGGCGAGGTTGATCCCGGCGATGCCAAGCGGCAGCAGCGCAGCCAGCGCCTTTCCACGCAGCGGTGCGCGGCCGTCTCCGGAGAGCAGCGTCCAGGCCTTCGCCGTGGCCGCACCGGTGACCCAGCGGCCACCCGCGGCGCGTCCGTTGGCGATCTGGTTGAGCCACGCGTAGACCGGCGACAGCGCGGCCTCAAAGTCCTCGGCGGTCGCTCCGCCCGGTTCCTCCGGCAGGCGACCGACGACCCTGGCCATGCCGCCGGCGGCGATCCGCTCGAACGTCGGAATCGTGATTAGACGGTCCAGATAGTGGCCGTGGGTGGCCCAGACGTCATCGCGAAGCCACAGTCCCGGATACGCGACCGAGCAGCGGACCCTGTCGCCCAGCCACGCTGCGATCGCCTCGGTCGCAGGAGAGGCATCGGATCCGGTCCGCGTTTCTGTCCCGAGCGGCGGCGGCGTCTGCAGCGCTCCGCGGCGTGCCAGCCAGGGAGCAACCAGCTCCGAATCGTGGTTGCCGCTGACGATCACGACCTCGGCGTCGCGGGGCAGCGCCTTCCCGATTGCCTCAAGGATCGGCTTTGCAGCGGCAAGCGCGTCGCGCAGCGGACCGTGACGGAGCTCGAGCAGATCGCCGAGCAGCACAAGGCGGTCCACCTCTCCAAGCGCTTCACAAAGCGCCGCCAGCGGTTCCGGGCGGCGGAGGATGTCAACCGGGCGGCGCGAGCCGATGTGGGTGTCCGAGATTACGAGCGTCTTCATCGCCGGGCAGGGTAGCCTGACGGGCTATGAGCAAGACGCAACTTGATGGAATTCTGGTCGCCGACTTCAGCCGAGTGCTCGCCGGTCCGCTATGCACGCAGACGCTTGCCGACCTCGGAGCCGACGTCGTGAAGGTTGAACGGGTCGAGGGCGGCGACGACACGCGCCAGTGGGGTCCCCCGTTTGTGGATGAGGGGTCGACGTACTTCTTGGGCCTCAACAGGGGCAAGAGGTCGATCACTCTGGACCTGCGCGAGGAGTCCGACAACCGGCTCGCGTTTGAGCTCTGCCGCCGGGCCGACGTGATCGTCGAGTCGTTCCGCCCCGGGGCAATGGCCCGGCTGGGGCTTGGCTGGGAGCAGGTCAGCGAAGCCAACCCGCGGGCGGTCTACACCTCCATAAGCGCCTTCGGATCAGGCGAGGAGGCAAGCAAGCTGCCCGGCTACGAGCTGCTCGTCCAGGCGATGTCGGGCTACATGTCGATCACCGGCGAGCCGGACGGTCCAGCCGTCCGTCCGGGGACCGCGATGATCGACATGACGACGGGGCTCTATTCAGCGATTGGAATCCTTGCCGCGCTTCAGGAGCGCGAGCGAAGCGGACTCGGGCAGCATCTTGAGGTGTCGCTGCTGGACAGCGGTCTCCACGCGCTTCTCAACCTCGGAGCGGGCTTCCTCAACACAGGGGACCTGCCGACGAGAGCCGGAAACGCCCACCCCTCGATCGTCCCCTACCAAACCTTTGCAACCGCGGATGGGGATTTGGCCCTAGCGGTCGGCAACGACGCGATCTTCGCCCGCTGCTGCAAGGCGCTTGGCCGACCGGAGTTGATTGAAGATGAGCGCTTCGAGACCAATGCCAAGCGCGTCGAGAACCGCGAAGCTCTTCTCAGCGAGATGGACTCGGCCTTCGCAACCGCAACGGCGGCGGAGTGGACGGTCCGAATGACCGAGGCGGGAGTGCCGGCCGGGCCGGTCAACCGAATCGACCAGGCCTACGCGCTGGCCGAGCGGCTGGAGCTGGATCCGGTTGTCGAATTGGACGGAGTAAGAAGCGCGCGTTCGCCGATGCGCTTCAGCCGCACTCCGGTTGAGCCTTCGAGGCGTCCGCCGCGCCTTGGCGAGCACAATGACGAGCTGCGCGCCTGGCTGAGCGACAGTTAGGAGTCGCTAGCGGCGATCGCTTCGCGGATCGTCTTCGGCAGCATGAAGCGGACGTCCTCTTCGACCACCTCAAACTCTTCGACGTCGGCCGTTCCGCGATCTCGGAACGAGTCGACCAGCCGCTGCACGAGTTCTTCGGGGGCGCTGGCTCCCGAGGTGATGCCGAGCGTCTCGACACCGTCGAGCCATTCGTCCAGCACCTGCGATTCATTATCGATCAGGTACGACCGGGCGCCGTGTTCGCGCGCGACCTCGACTAGGCGGTTGGAGTTGGACGAGTTGCTTGAGCCGATGACAAGCACGAGCTCGCAGAGAGGCGCGAGCTGCTTAACCGCGGCCTGACGGTTGGTCGTCGCGTAACAGATGTCATCGGTGCGCGGGCTGATAATTGATGGGAAGCGCTCGCGCAGCCGCAGAATGATGACACCAGTCTCATCGACGGAGAGCGTGGTCTGCGAGATAAAGGCCAGCTTCTCCGGATCGTCCACTTCGAGCGAATCGACGTCGGCGACGGTCTCAACCAGAATGATCGAGTCCGGCGCCTCACCCATCGTGCCCTCGACCTCCTCATGGCCGTCGTGACCAATCAGGATGATCGTGTACCCCTCCTCGGCAAACTTGACCGCCTCGCGGTGAACCTTTGTTACCAGCGGGCATGTTGCGTCGATTGTCTGAAGCTTGCGCTCGGCGGCCTCCGCATGTACCGAGGGAGCGACTCCGTGTGCGGAGAAGACCGTCACCGCGCCTTCGGGAATCGAGTCGTTCAGCTCGTCGACGAAGATTGCTCCGCGGCCGCGGAGCTGCTCGACGACGTGCTTGTTGTGGACGATTTCCTTGCGCACGTAGACGGGAGCGCCGTGCGTCTCAAGCGCACGCTCGACCGACTGGACCGCGCGGTCCACTCCGGCGCAATATCCGCGAGGGGCGGCGAGCAGGATCTTCTTCGGTGCATTCATTGAGCGCCATTGTACGAGTAGCCAACAACAGCCGGGCCCGGGAGCCAAGGCCACCCGTTGACGGCGAAATAGATCAGCACGCCGGCGATGATGAACTGGGCGACAAGCACGATCACGAGCAGCCGCACACCCAGCACTTTGGCCGGCGGTTTTTCCTCTGTTGTTTCGTCTCTCGTCATCGCTTGAACCGGCCTCCGTTCGTGTACGAATAATTCCAACCGTGCACCGTGTGTCGCCGGTAGAGTCAGAGTATGGCTCAGGAACATTTCGACCGGCTGACGGCGCTCGACGCCTCTTTTCTCGAGCAGGAGGGCCCGACCTCGCACATGCATGTAGGCGGGGTTGCGACGTTCGAAAACCCGCCGCCCGACTTTGACGAGTTCCTCGACACAATCCGCGGGCGGCTCCACCTCGTTCCGCGCTACCGCCAGAAGCTGTCCTACCCGCCGCTCAACAGTGGCCGGCCTGTGTGGATCGACGACCCGAGCTTCAACATCGAATACCACGTGCGCAGAACCGCGCTGCCGCCTCCGGGAAGCGAAGAGCAACTGCTGCTGCTGACGTCGCGAATCTTCTCGCAGCAGCTCGATCGCGCCAAGCCGCTTTGGGAGATGTGGATCATTGAAGGGCTGGAGAACGACCGCTGGGCGCTGATCAACAAGACGCACCACGCGATGATTGACGGCGTTTCGGGAGTAGATCTGGCGACCGTGATCTTTGACCTATCGCGAGAAGGGACCGAGCTTGAGCACCCGCCGGAGCCGTGGATCCCGCACACCGAGCCCGGCGACGCGGATCTAGTTGCCTCGGGAGTACTTGGCGCGGCGCGAACGGCGATCGATGCTGTCAAGCGAACCGCGCGGATTGTCTCCAGCCCGGCAGCGGTCTTTGACGAAGTACGCGACGGGATCGAAGGAGTTGGCGAGGTCGCTTGGGCAGGCCTCAACGCCGCCCCCGACACTCCGCTCAATGTCGAGATCGGCCCCCACAGACGCTTCCGCGTGGTTGAGGCCGACCTCGAGGACTTCAAGCAGATCAAGAACGCGCTAGGTGGAACCGTCAACGACGCCGTCCTCACGGTCGTCAGCGGCGCGCTGCGCACTTGGCTCGAATCCCGAGGCGTTCGCACCGAGGGGCTGGAGCTGCGCGCATTGGTACCGGTCTCAATCAGGCCGAAGGATGCCCACGGCGAGTTCGGCAACCAGATCGCCGCGATGCGCGGGCCGCTGCCGGTCTACATCGACGAACCGGAGGCCCGCCTGGCGATGGTGCGCCGTTCGATGGACGGATTGAAGGAGTCGAAGCAGGCAGTTGGAGCAGAGGTTCTAAGCGGCGTACAGAACTTTGCGCCCCCGACAATCCTGGCTCAGGCATCCCGCCTCAACTTCTCAACGCGACTCTTCAACCTGATCGTCACCAACGTCCCCGGGCCACAGTTCCCTCTCTACGTCGGCGGTTCGAAACTGCTCTCCATCGCGCCGGTTGCGTTTCTGCCAAAGAAGCACGCCTTGGCAATCGCAATCATGAGCTACAACGGCAGCCTCAACTTCGGCCTGCTGGGCGACTACGACGCTATGGACGACCTTGACCTGATCGCCGACGCCCTGAGGACGTCGATCGACGAGCTCTTGGAACTCTCTTCGCAGTCTGCCAGCGCTCAGTAGCCGAGCGCGAACTTCGCGTCTTCGCTCATCATCTCCGGGCCCCACGGAGGCGTGAAGATCATGGCGGATTCGACCGCTTCGACTCCGTCGAGCGCCGAGACGAACTCCTCGATCTGCTCGGCAACCATTGGACCGATCGGGCAGGCGGGTGTGGTCAGCGTGTAGGTGACGTGGACCTTCGGGCCCTCGACCTCGATCCCGTAGATCAGTCCGAGCTCGACAAAGTCGAGGCCGAGCTCAGGGTCGATCACGTTTGTCAGGGCTGTTTCAACTTCGTCAACGGTGGCCATGGCCGCGATTGTAGCCCGCGGCGGCCTCTACAATGAAGTAGGCAAATGGTTCTGCTCGTTCTACTTCTGATCATCGTCCCAATCGTCGAATTGGCGATCATCATTCAGGTTGGGTCGATGATCGGCGTGTGGTGGACGATCGGGCTGCTGATCGCCGACTCGCTGTTCGGAGCCTGGCTGCTGATGCGCGAAGGCTCGCGCTCCTGGCTGAGATTCAAATCGGCGATCGGGAACGGCAAGGTCCCCGCCAAGGAGACGGCCGACGGTGGGCTCGTGATCTCGGGCGGGGCGCTGCTGATAACGCCGGGCTTTCTCACCGACATCGTCGGCCTGCTCTTTCTCTTTGAGCCGACGCGCGCGGTTATCCGCAGGATCACCTTGTCGCGCGCCATTAAGTACGCAGCTGCCAGCGCCGGCGGCCCTGCCGGCTGGACTCTGCGCGGAGCGGTCTTCGGCTCGCGGGCGGCAAA
>CAESAN010000032.1_pt1 | contig 11902 bp, 14 predicted proteins | sample 7263601 | NCBI WGS metagenome assembly CAESAN01 (sample SAMEA6814058, study PRJEB35770) | uncultured Conexibacteraceae bacterium | biome: Freshwater; feature: Freshwater reservoir; material: water | place: Czech Republic | collected 2017-05-23 | depth 30m m
GCCGGTCCGCACGCAGGTGAGCGCCCGAGGGCGCTGGCACGGCCTGCAGCAGTTCCTGATCGCCGAGCAGGGCCAAGGCCCGGTTGACGGGGTCCGCCTCGAGGGGATCGAAGAGGCGCGACCGACCGAAGCCGTCCTCAAGGCAATCGAGGGCGCGGCCGCGATCATGATCGGACCGTCAAACCCCGTTATCTCGATCGGCCCGATCCTGGCCGTCCCCGGACTTCGCGAAGCGCTGCTGGCGTCTACGGCGCCGGTGCTCGCCGTCTCTCCGATCGTCGGCGGCGAGGTGCTCAAGGGCCCGACTGAGGCGATGATGGAAGCCGCCGGCGCTCCGGTCAACGCGGCCGGGATCGCTCAGCTCTATGAGGGCCTCATCGGCGGCCTTGTCACCGACGAGGACTGCGCAATTGAAGGCATCGAAGTGACGACCGCACCAACGCTGATGGACAGCTCCCAGAGACGCCGCGATCTGGCCCGCACCGCACTGAGTGCCGCCGACGCGCTATCTCTCTGAGTATGAGCCTCGTCGCCGTCCTGCCGGTAAAGCGTTTTGCCAAAGCCAAAGCGCGCCTCGCCGACGACGGCCTCTCCCCCGGCCAGCGCCTGGCGATCGCGACCGGAATGCTCAGCGATGTGCTGGCTGCGCTGCGTCGCTGCGAACTGGTTGACGACATCGTCGTCGTCACAAGCGAGCCGGGCGCTGAGGCGCTTGCCCGCGGCGCCGGCGCTCAGGTGATCGCCGATCAACCGCAGGACGGGCACAGCGAAGCCGCCAAGCGCGGGATCGACTGGGCGGTGGAGGATGGCGCCTTCCACACCCTGCTGATCGCAGGCGACGTGCCCGCGATCGACCCGGGCGAGCTCGATCTGATGATCGAATCGCTCGCCGACGACAACGAGCTGGTGATCATTCCCGACCGCCACGGCAGCGGCACCAATGCCCTATTCCTAACCCCTGCCGACGCGATCACCCCGTCGTTCGGCGAGGGCAGCCTCGAGCGCCACCGCCAGATCGCCGAGGCGGAGGGCGTGACCGTCCGCGTGGTCGAGAGCGGAGCGCTGGGCCTTGACGTTGACACCAGCGAAGACCTTGACGCGCTCCAGGCCGCACTGGAGCAGCGCGACAACAGCGTTGCGCCCTACACGCGCGCCGTGATCGGGCGGCTCGGTCCACGTTGAGCCGGATCGAGCTGATCGCTCTCGAGGGGCTGCCCGAGATTGAGCAGGGAGACGACCTGGCGGCGCTGCTGGCCGATGCAGCAGGCGGCGAGCTCGGCGCCGAAGACCTGCTGGTCGTGGCCCACAAGGTCGTTTCAAAGGCCGAAGGCTCGGTCGTGGACTTGGCCGATGTTGAACCCTCGGAGAGGGCGATCGAGATCGCCGCGAGGCAGCAGCGGGACCCTCGCCAGGTTGAGGTGATTCTTGGCCAGAGCGCAGAGCTTCTGCGCGAACGCGGGCAGCTCCTGATCTGCCGCACCCATCACGGGCTGATCTGCGCGAACGCCGGCGTCGACGCCTCAAACGCCGGACTTGACGGTCGGCTCGTGCTGCTGCCCCGTGACCCGGATGCCAGTGCCCGCGAGCTGCGCGCCGCGCTGCCGGGCAACCCTGCCGTGCTGATCAGCGACTCGTTCGGCCGCGCGTGGCGGCTCGGTCAGGTAGATGCGGCGATCGGACTGGCCGGCTTCACTGCGCTCGACGACTGGCGCGGCAGGAGCGACAACGAGGGGCGCCCGCTCAGCGCCACGCTGCTGGCCGTCGCCGATCAGGCCGCGGCGGCTGCCGACCTAGTCCGCACCAAGAACGGCTCCACCCCGGCGGTGATCGTGCGCGGACTCGGCCGCTTCATCAGCGCCGACGACGGCCCCGGCGCCGCGGCGCTGCAACGGCCCGCCAACGAAGACCTCTTCCTTTAGCCGCCGAGCGCGTCGACGCGCCAGCGGCGCGCGCCGCCTGGCGTCTGCACTTCAACTTCGTCGCCGGGCGCCACTCCAAGCAGCGCCTGCGCGACGGGAGATTCGCTGGAGACTTTGCCCTCGGCGGGACTTGCCTCGGTCGGGCCAACGATCGTCAGGCTCTGCTGCCTGCCGCTCTCAAGGTCGGTGACCGTCACCGGCATGCCAAAGGCGACCACCGTTGCGTCGCCGTCGGCCTCGACGACCACGGCGCTGCGCAGACGCTCGCGCAGCCGCAGGATCTTCGTCTCCATGTGCGACTGATCGTCCTTGGCGATGTGGTACTCGGCGTTCTCCTTGAGATCGCCCTCCTCGCGCGCGGCCTGGATCCGCTTCGAAAGAGCTGCCCGCTTGGGGCCCTCAAGCTCGGCGATCTCGGCCTCGAGCGCGGCAAGTCCTTCCGGCGTGATCGCCTGCTGGTCCCCGCCCAGTCCGGTCATACCGTCATCTCCTCGGTTGCCTGCGTCAGTGGGTATTCGGTCTTCACCGAATAGAGCGTGTCACGCTCACAGGCCGGACGGCAAGCGCGATGTGCCGCAGCGATCAGATCTTCCGGTTCAAGGCGCACGCCGTGGTAGCTGCCCGCAAGGCGGCTGATGTTCTCCTCCATCAGCGTTCCGCCAAGATCGTTCACTCCCCAGCGCAGCGCTTCGGTCGCGGCGTCGAGCCCCATCTTGACCCAGCTTGCCTGCAGGTTGGTGATGCTGCGTCCCAGCGCCAGACGGAAGACCGCAGTGTGCTTGAGGTTCTCCTCGCGTGAGATCTCCTCGATCCCGTGGGTCCTCCCGAGCAGCGTGTGGAAGGGGATGAACGAGAGCGGGACAAACTCGGTGATCCCTCCAGTGCGCTCCTGCAGCTCGCGGATCACGCGCATGTGCTCGGCCAGCTCCCACGGCTCCTCGATGTGCCCGAACATCACCGTGCTGGTCGAACGCAGCCCGGCTGCGTGGCTGGCTTCGATGATCTCAACCCAGCGGTCAACGGGAAGCTTGTTAGGGCTGATCCGCTGGCGCACGCCGTCGTCTAGCACCTCGGCCGCCGTCCCGGGCGTGGATCCCAGCCCCGCATCTGCGAGCTGCGCGAACACCTCGGAGGCGGGCAGCCCGGAAATGTCGCACATGTGGGCGATCTCCATCGGGCTGTAGGCGTGGAGATGAAGCTGCGGCGCCGTCTGCTTGGCGAGGCGCAGCCAGCCGAGGTAGTCGTCCAGACCCCAGTCGGGATGGATGCCCGACTGGATGCAGAGCTCGCTGGCGCCGAACTCGACCGCCTCTCCGATCCGCCGCACAAACTCCTCCTGCTGGAGCGTGTAGGCCTCGGGCGAGCGGCGGCTCTGACCAAAGCCGCAGAACGCGCAGCCGACGGTGCAGACATTCGAGATGTTGATGTTGCGGTTGACGACGAAGCTGACCTGCTCGCCGGCCAGCTCTGCCCTCAGCTCGTCGGCGGCGGCGCGAATCTCTTCGATCGCCTCCGGGCGGGTCTCGGCAAAGAGCGCGGTCATCTGCTCCGCGCTGAGCGGCTCGCCTGCGCGGCCGAGCTCGATCGCGGGCCCAACAAGCTCCGAGCGGATCGCAAACGGCGGTTCGCTGCGGCCCGAGCCGCGGCGCGGAATGAAGCTCCAGTACTTCGCAAGGATCGTGTCCATCACGGCCGGCTCAATCCAGTCCGCGTCGATGTAGCGCCCGTAGACGCAGAGCCGCTCGGTCAGCGCAATGCCGTCCTCAAGCAGCCTCGCGCGGGCCTGGTGGGGCGACGGGAACGGCTGCTCCGGCGAGATGTGGTCGCCGTTGGCGGACAGTCCGCCAAGGTCGGTCGCGCCGGCTGCCACCAGCCGCGGCCAGTGCTCGGAAAGGTTTGGCGGGACCTGCACTCCAACCGTCGGCATCTTCTCGCGTGCATAGACGACTAGCTCCTCGAGCTCTTCGATCGACACGCCGGTCGCCCAGTCCGGTAGCTCGGCTCCGCTCGGCTCTCCGACTCCGGTCTCCCAGAATCGGGTCGCGGTCACGTCGGCCAGCTCGCCGACGTCCTCGCCGTAGTAGGAGTCGTGCGGGACGAAGTTCTGGATGATCACTTCCTGGATGTGACCGTGGCGCGAGTTGATCTCGGCGAGCAGGTCAAGCGCCTCAAAGCGATCCGAGTGGCTCTCGCCGATGCCAACGAGAATGCCGCTGGTAAACGGAATCCTCAGCTCTCCTGCGGCCTCGATCAGCTCAACCCGCCTTGCCGGCTGCTTGGTCGGCGATCCCTGGTGTGCGACAAGGTCTTCGCGCGTCGATTCCAGCATCAGCCCCTGAGAGGCGGTGACTGCGCGCAGCCGCAATAGGTCTTCGCGCGGCACGACACCGATGTTGGTGTGCGGAAGCAGCCCCCGTTCCAGCGCGCGCTCGCAGGCCCAGACAACGTACGAGGTGAAGTCGTCGTGGCCGAGCCGTTTCAGCTCGGCGGCGACCTCGTCGTTGTATTCGGGCCGTTCGCCGGTGAGGATCAGCAGCTCTTTGGCGTTGCGCCGAACCGCCTGCTCGATGAAGCGGTCGACCTCGTCGGGCGTGTGCAGGTGGGGCTGGTGCGTCTTGAATGCGCAGTACTTGCAGTAGCACTGGCAGCTGCGCGACAGCGACAGCGTGAAGTTGCGCGAATAGGTGACACGGCGACGCATTGAACTTGCCAGTCTATGCCCCGCAGCAGCGCCCGGGCGCCCGGCAGCGGGCTATCCGGCAAGCAGCCGTTCGGCGAGCTGCGGCCCTTCGCGGTTCATCCGCGAGCGCGGGACGACGAGGTCGAAGCCAGCGGAGAGCGCGGCCTCCCTCACATGCGGCTCAACGTGGCTGAAGAAGCCGAGCGTCTTCAGCTGGCCCGTCTCCCCCGCCGCGACCATCGAAGCGACGAGCTCGCTGCCGCCAAGGTCGGCGTCGGTCAGGTCGACGACGAGCAGGTCGCTCTCGGCCGCCGCAGCACGTGCGGCCTGCGGATCGCCGATCAGCTGGCACTCGAAACCGGCTGCACCGAACGAGGACTGCACCTTCGACCCAAACAGCAGGTCGGGAACCAGCGCGACGACCTTCGCCATCGCTACTGGTTGTGAACGCGGCGGAACTCTTCGCGCACGCTCTCCGGCCGACCCCATGAGTCGAACACCGGTGCGCGTCCGCTGCGGACACTGCGAACCACGATCTCGCCTTCGATGCCGGCCTCGTCAAGGAACAGCAGCGAGCGGTGGACGGCCTGCGGCGACGCGGCGTGACCAAAGCGGTGGGCGCAGAGCAGCTTCCAGTGCCAGTCGTTATGCGAGTAAGGCTGGGCGTTGCAGACCACAAGGAAGGTTGCCGCTTCGACGTAGCGGGACTCGTCGAGGATCCGCAGATCGATGTCGAGGTCCGACCAATCGTCGGGCAGCGAGTCGACCACATCTTGAAAGTTTGCAGCGAGTGCCATCAGGCGATCAGGTTACCGGGACGCGGCGGCGGCGCGCTAGCCGCCAACGACCTGAACGATCAGGAGCAGGTTCAGCGCGACGATCAGCGCCGCCACCAGCGAGGCGGCGACGGTGGTGACGCGGCGGTTGACGAGCACGCCCATCACGTCGGCGCGGCGTGTCAGCAGCACCAGCGGCACGAGCGCAAACGGGATCCCGAACGACAGCACGACCTGACTGATCACCAGCGCGTCGGTCGGGTTGACGCCGATCGCCAGCACCACCAGCGCCGGCGCCATCGTGATCGACCGCCGCAGCGCCAGCGGGATCGTCCGCCCGATGAATCCCTGCATCACGACCTGCCCCGCGTAGGTGCCAACGCTTGAGCTGGCGAAGCCGGAGGCCAGCAGCGCAAGCGCAAAGGCCAGCGCCGCGTCGCCGCCGACGAGGCTGTCGAAGCCGGCGTAGGCGCCCTCGATCGTCGAGGTGTCGGCCAGCCCGCTGCCGAAGAAGAGCGAGGCGGCGACCACCAGCATCAGCAGGTTCACGATTCCGGCCAGCCCCATCGCGAAGGTCACGTCGATTCGCTGGAAGCGCAGGAGCTGGCGACGTTCGTCGTCGTCGCGCGGCGTGATCCGCCCCTGCGTCAGCGCCGAGTGGAGGTAGATCACATGCGGCATCACCGTCGCGCCGAGGATCGCCGTGGCCAGCAGCACGCTCTCTCCACCGTCGAACGACGGCACCAGCCCTTCGGCCGCGGCGCCTGCATCGAATCCGATCTTCAGCGCGTTGTAGAGGAAGCCGAGCAGGATGATCAGCAGGAAGAAGGCGATCGCCACCTCGAAGCGGCGGTAGCCGCGGCGCTGGAGCGACAGCACCACGAATGACGCGACCGCGGTGATCAGGCCGGCCGCGAACAGCGGCACGCCGAAGAGCAGGTTCAGCGCCAGCGCGGCGCCGACGAACTCGGCAAGGTCGGTCGCCATTGCGACGACCTCGGCCTGCAGCCAGAGGCCGCGGACAATCGGGGGGCGGAAGTGCTCGCGGCACAGCTCCGGCAGGTTGCGGCCGGTTGCGATCCCGATCTTCGCCGAGAGGTTCTGAATCAGCATCGCCATCAGATTTGCGCTCACCAGCACCCAAACCAGCAGGTAGCCGTATTGCGAGCCGGCACCGATATTGGTGGCGAAGTTGCCTGGATCGATGTAGGCAATGCAGGCCACAAAGGCCGGTCCCAGCATCGCCAGCACGGTCCGCATCCTGCCGCGCCCGCGCAGCCGCTCAAGGTCGCTGAGCGGTTCGATCATCGCCGTTTCGGCGTCGAGCCCGCGTGGAAGCGGCTCCTCCGCGGTCTGCTCGCGGAGCGGTGCGCTCATCGCTCGACCTCGACCCGCATCGCGCGCGCCAAGGCGACGCCAAGCGGATGCTGCTGACCGGCGAAAGCCACGATCAGCGGCCCTTCGAACGGCTCCCTGCTGACCAGCTGCAGCTGCTCCCCGGGCGCCAGCCCCAGGCCGCTCAGATAGCGCAGCATCTCCGGGTCCGAGTCGGATACGCGCACGAACCTTCCTCGCTCACCGGGAGCGAGGTCGTCAAGCGGCACGCCGTTTCCTTCGTCAACGCGCAGATCGGCGGACGGGATCGGGTCGCCATGCGGGTCATGGGTGGGGTCGCCGAGCCGCTCGGCGATCAGCGCCTCGAACTCCTCGGAGATGTGGTGCTCCAGCACCTCGGCTTCATCGTGGACCCGATCCCACGGCACGCCCAGGTCGGCCAGCAGCAGCTCAAGCAGCCGGTGGTGGCGGATCACTTCCAGCGCAACGGCGCGGCCTGCCGCGGTCAGCTCAACGCCCTTGTAGGGCTCGTGTTCGGCAAGGCCGATCTCGCCAAGCTTGCGAACCATGCCGGAGGCCGATGCCGGGCTCACCCCGAGCCGCTCGGCCAGCGCGGTCGTGGTGACCGGGCCGTTCGTATGCCGCTGGAGGGCGTAGATCGCCTTCGCGTAATCCTCGACTGCAGCGCTGTGCCGTTCGGCCGTCCTCTCCATCCGGGAGATTATGGCACGCCTAACTTTTGTTTTCCAGCTAGATAACTCTTTCGCACCCGATCCTCCCGTCACTATCCTCCGGGCCAGTGCCAACCGAGCTGCCCACAGATCAGGAGATTGCCGCCCTTCGCAGCGGCGCCGCGATCGTTGACCGCTCCGAGCGAGGCCGGCTCGCGCTAACCGGCCCCGACGCGCCCGCGGCCCTCAACGCGGTTGTCAGCAACGAGATCGAAGCCCTTGAGCCCGGACACGGCTGCTTTGCCGCCTGCTGCAGCTCAAAGGGGCGGATGTTCGGAGACCTGCGCGTTCTGCGCACTGAGGAAGAACTGCTGATCGATACCGAGCGCTGCTCGCTTCAGGCGATCTTTGACGCCGTGCGCCACGCGCTCGTCGGCTACGAAGCGGAGCTCCACAAGCGCACGCTGGAGAGCTGCCAGCTCTCGCTGCTCGGGCCACTCTCGCGAGAGATTGTCGGCGCCGGGTCGCTGGGGCCCGAGGAGTACGACAACTGCGGCGCGGAGATCGCCGGCCATCAGGTGCTGCTCGTGGCCACCGACCTCGGAGTGGACGTGGTTGCCGATGCCGACGCCGCCGACGCCGTGAAGGCAGCGCTGGTCGCAGCCGGCGCGACAGAGGCCGGAGAGCCGCTCGCCGAACTGGCGCGGATCGAAAGCGGGCGCCCGCGCTTTGGCGTCGACCTCGACGAAAGCGTGATCCCCCAAGAAGGCGGACTCAACGAGCGCGCCGTCAGCTTCACGAAAGGTTGCTACGTCGGCCAGGAGACAATCGCCCGGCTCCACTACCGCGGCCGGCCCAACCGTCGGCTCCGCTCGCTGAAGCTCTCGGGCGAGGCCGAGGCTGGCGCCTCGCTGAGCAACGGCGAGCGCGAGGTCGGGACCCTGACAAGCGTTGCGATCTCTCCCGAACTCGGCCCGGTCGGCCTGGCGCTGGTTCGCCGGGAAGCGGAGGACGGAGAGCTGCTGAAGGTGGGCGACGGGCCGCTGACGGCAGAGGTATTGGCCGAAATTGGTGACTAATTGACCGCTCCGGGGAAACCCCTCCGAAGGTCGGGGTACAGTCGTCCGATCACGAGGAGGAGGATGACGCCGTGCCGATGACAGCTCCAGATTCGAAGACCACAGTCGACCCGCGAGTTCAAGCCGCGTGGGAGAACTACCGGGACGACCTTGTCGATCTCGCGGGCAGCGAATACACGAGGGCCGAGGCGCAGGCGTGGGAACGCCTTCAGGCCGAGCTCTTCACGCTGACCGACGAGGTCGCTGACGAGCACTCCAGCATCGGCCTCTAAGGCTCGGTTACAGTTCAACCGGCGCGCAGCGCGAACAGCGCAGCGCCCTGAATCCATGCTGAAGCCAACCCGCATCGCAACCCTCGGCCTGATCTCGCTGCTGGCGCTGGCTGCGGCAGGCTGCGGCAGCCAAGAGCGCACAGCCAACCAGCTGCGCCCGCCGATGCCGATTCAGCTGAACGCGTCGCTGACGCCAAAGAAGATTTCGCTCTCCCCCAACCAGATTGGCGGCGGGCCGGTGGTGCTCCTGATCGCAAACCTCACCGGCATCGATCAGGACGTCACATTCAGCGCCAACACCCCTTCCGCCGGAGCCGACTCGCAGCTCGACAGCCAGACCGTCAAAATCGCGGCGAACGACACCGCCTCGATGAAGGCCAACTTGTCCGACGGCAGCTACACGGTCGCGGTTGACGGCGACACGATTCCGCCGGCGATCCTTTCGGTCAGCGGCGAGCGCCCAAGCTCGCAAAATGACCTAATGCTTCCGTAGCCGACCGGTCCTCGGGATCCGGTGGATGTTCGCGCCGACGAACCAGCAGAGGTAGCCGGGCCAAAGGACGCCTGACAGCAGCACGACCGGGATCGAGAGGATGAAAGCGGCGGCAACCGAGCCTCCGTCAATCCGCCTCTCCGCCTGCTCGGCGCGGCTCGGCATCTGGCGATATAGATGGGCGCGACTCGCATGCTCGCCCAGCACGAAGGAGACCAGGATCGAGATTGCGATCGCTCCCGCGTAGAGAGCAAACGCGGCCGGGTTGGTGAAGTCACCCAAGACCTGGGTTGGGTAAGGAATGAAAGCGATTGTCGCCAGATAGGCAAGGTTGAAGACCTGAAAGCGGCCGTCAACGGCCTTCAGCGTCCCGCAGAACCTGTGATGGCGAATCCAGAAGCCGCCGATCACCGCGAAACTGATCAGATAGGAAGTGAGCTCATAGCCTCGATCCTTCAGCGAAGTCCACAGCTCGGCGCTGGAGGCGCTGTGGGGAATCTCCGGGACGCCGATGCTAAGCACCAGCAGCGTCAGCGCGAAGGCGAAGATTCCGTCGCTGAGCGAGATCGTTCGGTCCAGGTCGTAGGCGGTTGATCGCCTCTGGTTGTGTTCTTGCTCGGTCTCCATCGCCGCCAAGTATCGGCCCCGCTCCGGACCACTGCCCGCGGGAAGTCCCAAACGCCGCGCAGACCGTAATATGGCTGACATGTCCGTTGACCTCTCAGCAATCACAACCGTAAGCACCGAGCCCGGCGAGCTGCCGGAGAAGATGACCGCCTGGGTCATTCGCGAAGAGCGCGAAGGCCAGCCGATCGACGCCTTCCAGCTAGAGGAGGTAGATACACCCGAACCGGCGGCCTTCGAAGTGATCGTCCGCGTGATGGCTGCGGGCGTCAACTTCAACAACGTCTGGGCTGCCCTCGGCAAGCCTGTATCGGTCTTCCGCAGCGGCGATCACCCGGAGTTCGGCCACCACATCGGCGGCTCCGACGCATCCGGCGTCGTCTGGAAGGTCGGCCCGGGAGTAACCCGCTGGCAGCCCGGCGATGAAGTCGTCGTCCACTGCAACCAGGCCTCCTATGAGGACGTCGAGGTTCACGGGCTTGACCCGATGGCAGCTCCGTCGCAGAAGATCTGGGGCTACGAGACGACCTGGGGCTCGTTCGCCCAGTTCACGAAGGTCCAAGCGCAGCAGCTGCTGCCCAAGCCGGCCGCGCTCTCGTGGGAAGAGGCCGCCAGCTATGGACTCACATACTTCACCGCCTACCGCATGCTGCTGGACCGCGCCAAGCTGCAGTCCGGCCACCGCGTGCTGATCTGGGGCGCCGCCGGCGGCCTCGGCGTGTTCGCAACGCAGCTGGTCAAGGCGGCCGGCGGGCAGAGCGTCGGCGTCGTCTCTTCGGACGACAAGGGCGAGCTGATCAAGCAGCTCGGCGCCACCGACTACATCGACCGGCGCGAGTTCGCCGGAATGATGCGGACCGGCGACGAGACTCCTGAGGAAGAGAAGGAGCGCTTCGCAGTAAGCCGCGCCTTCGCCAAGCGCGTCAAGGAGATCCTCGGCGACGCTCCCGACATCGTCTTTGAGCACGTCGGCATGGCGACCTTCCCCACCTCGGTCTACACCGTCAAGCCTTTCGGCAAGGTAGTCATCTGCGGCGCCACCTCCGGCTACACGCTCGACTTCGACGTCCGTTACCTGTGGATGCGCCAGAAGGAGATCATCGGCTCACACTTCGCAAACGCGTGGGAGTGCACCAAGGCCAACCAGCTGATCGACGACGGACTGATCAAGCCAGTCCTCTGGAAGACGATGGGCTTTGAGGACGTCGCCCAGGCGCATCAGCTGATGCACGAGAACAAGCACGCAGGCAAGATTGCCGTTCTCGTCGGGGCTGCAGAGGAGAATCAAGGTCGTAGCGGTGAAACCCCCGCCGAGCCGCCGGCAATTCGAGCAGAGGTAGGTGCCTGATGGCAAGCGTTGTTGACATTCCCTGGTACGCAAACGGCTTCCGGGGCGACCGTCTCGAATCGGCCCTGGCCGACGTCACCCCAACTGCTCTGCGCTACGGCGCAACCGCTTGGGCCGTGCACCGCAGCCGCGACGACCGCTACAAGTTCCTCCAGATCGTCCACTTCGAAGAGAAGCTCGACTTCACGCGCTGGTGGGAGGGGCCCGAGATGGTCGAGTTCCGCGCAATCACCTCCGGCTGGTACCAGGTGCCTGTCTTCTACGCCTGGAACGACCTCGTCGGCGAAGGCCGCATCAACCCGAATCCTCCGGACAACGGCGGCGAAGCTTCAGTTCCGCCGCCAGAGCCGCAGCCGGAGCCTTCGGAAGAGCCTGTCGTTCACGTCTAAAGCGGGACCGAGCTAGCCCTGCTCGAGCGGAGCCATCGTCAGGCCCGCGTCGCGCAGCTGTTCCCAGTACAGCTCGGCCGCTTCCTGGTGGCCGCTCCACACGATCGCTAGCCCGCGGCTGTGGACTTCGTTGGCCAGCGCGTAGCCGCCGTCAAGGGTCACGCCCGGAATCGTCCGTGCCAGCGCAGCTGCGACGCCGTCGAAGGTGTTGTGGTCGTCGTTGCGCACGATCACGCGCCACTGGCCTCCCAGCCCTGAGCCGGGGCCCTGCGTCCGCGGCAATTCAATCGTCTGCGACATCGGAAAAAAGCCTAGC
>CAESAN010000033.1_pt1 | contig 11703 bp, 9 predicted proteins | sample 7263601 | NCBI WGS metagenome assembly CAESAN01 (sample SAMEA6814058, study PRJEB35770) | uncultured Conexibacteraceae bacterium | biome: Freshwater; feature: Freshwater reservoir; material: water | place: Czech Republic | collected 2017-05-23 | depth 30m m
AAGACCGTCGTCTTCATGGAGGGCAACTACAAGCGCGCGATCGCCGGCTCGACCGACGACCCCTTCCTAAAGCAGTTCGGCGACGGCGTGGTGCAGCTCGCCGAGCGCGCGAAGGCGCTGACCGATGGCGCCTGACGGCGGCAGCCAGGCGCTGCTGGTGGACTGGGGCGGCGTCCTCACGAGCGACGTCTTCGCCGGGTTCCAGATCTTCTGCCGCGACGAGGGAATCGATCCGCTGCGCGTGCGCGACCTCTTCGCCGCCGACCCAGACGGGCGCCAAGCGCTGGTGGAACTGGAGATCGGCGAGATCGACGAGCGCCAGTTTGAGGCGAGGCTGGCGAAGCTGTTGGAACTTGACGAGGACCGGATCCCCGGGCTGGTGGATCGGGTGTTCGATTCAATCGTCGCCGAAGAGGCGATCTTTGAGGCGCTGAGGATCGCCCGCTCAAATGGCATCCGCACGGGCCTGCTGTCGAATTCGTGGGGCATCGAGCGCTACCCGCAGGAGATGCTTACGGAACTCTTCGACGCCGTCGTGATCAGCGGCAACGAGGGAGTGCGCAAGCCCGACGAGGCGATTTACAGGATCGCAATTGAGCGGCTTGAAGTGCCAGCAGAGGAGATCGTCTTTGTTGACGATCTGCCCGGGAACCTCAAGCCGGCTCGCGCGATGGGGATGACGACGGTCCACCACACCAGCGCCGCCGACACGCTCGACCAGCTTGAGCGCCACTTTGCCGTTGCGCTGCGCTAGCTGACGGCGCCGGCGAGGATGCGCTCGCGCATCTCGTCGCTGCGGCCCGACGCAACGGCGCGGGCGGCGCGGGCGTCGGTCAGATCGACGCCCTTCGCACGGGCGAACTCGACCAGCTCCTGACGCTCGTCGGTCTGACTTGCAGTGCGAAGGAAAAGCCAGGCCAACAGGCAGATCGTCAGCACCGAGCCTTCGAGCATCATCAGCCCGCCCGCCATCGCTTGGTCGGAGCCCGCGCCCACACCCCAGTCTGCGCGGCCCGGGTCGTAGACGCGGTAGAAGACCTCGCCGAAGATCAGCACGTTGCCGAGCACCGCGCCGGTGAGGCGGACGGCGATGATGTAGACGAACTGGGCCGCGGTTCCAAACCAGGCCGGCTTGGGCAGCGGGCCAAGCAGCGCCATCCAGATGTTGATGCCGAAGAAGATGAAGCCGGCGTGCTGAACGACGTGGACCAGCTCGTTGCGAACCGCAGCCTCGTGGAAGAAAGTTAAGTGCCAGAGGTAGAGGTTGAGGGCCCAGAGGACGAAGGCGACGACCGGGTTGACGAAGATTTGGAGACGGTGAAAGCCCGGCAGCTGGAGGATCGGCGCAAGCAGCGGCGCGGTAAGCCCGAGCACGATCAGTAGCGTGGCGATGTCGCCCAGCAGCAGGTGCTCGGCCATGTGGACGGAGAAGAGATCGCCGGCAATCGAGCCGATCGGAGAGCCGACGGCGATGACGATCAGGACCAGCCCAGCGAACATGCAGAGCTGACGCCACCCAGGGACGGCGCGGCGCGTGCCGCGCAGAGTCTGGACGCGGCGGGCGTACAGCGCGGCGATGATCACCGCCGGGAAGAGCAGCAGGAATAACAGCACGGTTAATTAGGTTACGCAGCGGAGTCGGCGAGGGACGATCAAAGCCCGGCGAAGGCCGAAGCCTCGGCCGCAACCGCGTCGACAAGACTGTCGCCGGCGGGTACTGCGGGCATCAGTTCGGGGTGCCACTGAACACCAAGAAACCAGCCGAAGCGATCGCTCTCGGCTGCTTCGACGACGCCGTCCTCGGTCCATGCGATCGCTCTGAGTCCCTCGCCAAGCCGGTCGAGCGCCTGGTGGTGAATCGTGTTCACCTCGGCCGAGTCGGCTCCGATTGCGTCGGCCAGCCGGCTCGGCTCGGCGATGCTTATCCGGTGGCGCTCGCTTGCGTGGAGCTCTCCGGCGTCGTGGCCCTCGACCATCGTGATCAGCGTGCCGCCGCAGCTCACGTTGAAGAGCTGCAGTCCGCGGCAGACGCCCAGCACCGGCATCCCCGCCTCCTTGGCGGCCTCCACCAGCGCGAACTCGTGCAAATCCCTGGGCGGGTCGATCCAGCGGTCCTCGCCGGTTGCGCCGGGAAGGTCCAGATCCTGGCCGCCGGAAAGGATCAGGCCGGAGACAGTCGCGAGCTGCGTGGCGGCGAGCTGCGGATCGCAGACCGGAAGCACGATCGGGACGCCTCCGGAGCGAACCACACCTTCGATCATCCCTTTGACGGCAGTGTCTGCCCGGTCCGGTCCGTAGCCGGTGACGACATCACGCGGTACAGGGGTGATTCCGATAAGAGGCGCCGAAAAATCGGGGTTGACAGCCATACCCGGCGAGTGTATTCATTGCATACCGCGATCGCAAAAGTACGCGTTCGAACGGTCCCTTCCGAATATGAGCTTCAGCGAACGCATCCACCACCCGGCGACCACAGGCAGAGGCCTGAAGGTTTACGCGGTCTTCCTGTTCGCCTTCCTCTACCTCCCGCTTGCCGTGATCGCCGTCTTCTCGGTGGTCTCCAACGACATCGCCTCGCTCCCGCTTCAGAGCCTCACCGGGAAGTGGTACGACGAAGCGTTCTCAAACAGCGAGGTTTGGTCTGCGGTGAAGGCCTCGGTGATGGTCGCAATCGGCGCCGTCATCATCGCCGTCACGCTTGGCGTCCCTGGAGCGCTGCTGGTTGACCGCTACTCCTTCCCCGGCAAGGTCGTCTTTCAGAAGTTTGTGCTGCTGCCGCTGATCCTGCCGGGTGTGATCACCGGTGTTGCCTTTCAGACCTTCTTCCAGATGCTTCTCGTTCCGCGGTCGCTGCTTACAGTCACGCTGGCGCACGGAACAGCACTCGTATCAACCGTTCTGACGACCGTTTATGCGCGACTTCTGCGGGTTGACAGGTCGCCGGAGCAGGCCTCGCTGGACCTTGGTGTATCGCCATTTCGGACCTTCCTGCACGTCACGCTGCCGAGTATCCGCACGGCGATCCTCGCCAGCGGGCTGCTGGCCTTCACGCTCTCGTTCGACGAGATCCCGGTGACGATCTTCACGATCGGCCCCGACAACACCTTGCCGATGTACATCTGGTCGGCGCTGCGCACCGGTGCGCAGCTGCCGGAGCTGAATGCGATCGCAACGGTGGTCGTACTTTCCGGCGCAATGCTGGTCGTCGTCTTTGCACTGCTGTCGCGTGAAGACAGCAGGTAAAAGGAAATCAAAAAGGGAGAGAGAGAAAAAATGACAGACATCAATCCGAACGAAGCCGACAGCCGGCTTATCTCAACCCGACGGACTGCGCTCAAGCAGGGCGCCGTCGGTGCGGCCGGAGTATTCGGCGGCTCAAGCCTGCTGGCAGCATGCGGCAGCGACTCGAGCACAACCTCAACTTCGAGCTCGGCCGGCCCTCCGACCAACATCTCGGGCACGATCAACGCGCTCTGCTGGGAGGGCTACACCGATCCGGCATGGACGAAGTCGTTCACGAAGGAGACCGGCGTGAAGGTCAAGTCAACCTTCATCGGTTCGAACGACGAGCTCGTCGCGAAGCTTCGCGGCGCCCCTGATCAGTACGACCTCGTGAGCCCTTCTTCGGACACGACCAACATCCTCATCGACGCCGGTCAGGTCCGCACGATTGACCTCAACCAGGTGCCGAACGCGAAGACCACGATGAAGTTCTTCCAGACGGCACCGGCGGTCAACGTCGACGGCAAGCTCTATGGAGTGCCGGTTGCCTGGGGATTCATTCCGCTGATTTACGATGCCGACAAGATCAAGCCGGCTCCGACATCTTGGAACGACCTCTGGAACAGCGAGTACAAGGACAAGGTGTCGGTCTGGCAGGACATCGCGCTGATCTACACGACGGCGATCCAGCTCGGCTACAAGAACATCTTCACGCTCAACGACAGTCAGCTTGAGGCAATCAAGAAGAAGCTGATCGAGCAGAAGCCGAACATCCGCAAGTACTGGACGACGGCCGGCGAGCTGGCGAACCTGTTTGCCAACAACGAGGTCACGATCGGCATGTCGTTTGGCGGCGTGACGGTTGCCCAGCTCCAAGGGGAGGGACGCAACGTGCAGGAAGTGATCCCGACCGAGGGTGCAACCTCGTGGTTTGACAACTGGATGATTCCGGCAAAGTCGAAGAATCCTGATGCGGCCCTGGCCTACATCAACTACTTCCACAAGCCCGACAACCAGGAGGAATTCGCGAAGGTGACCGGTTACGGCATCACCAACGAGAACGCCTTCGACCTCGTGACCCCCGAGTACTCGAAGGTCTACGAGCTCGACAACCCGGATTTCATCACCTCGCTGGACTACTGGCAGGCAGTACCGCGCCGCCAGAAGTACCTCGACGTCCTGAACGCCGTTGTCGCTGCATGATCAACCCTGAATCAGGCCTGGCCGGGGCGCCCACAGCGGGCGCCCCGGAGGGGCATTCAGCCGCAGTCGAACTCGAGAACGTCACCAAGCGCTACGGCGAAGTGACCGCCGTCGAAGACCTTGACCTGCGCGTCGAGGACGGCCAGTTCCTGACGCTGCTGGGCCCGTCGGGCTGCGGCAAGACGACGACGCTGCGCCTGATCGGCGGCTTCGAAGCGCCGAACCGCGGCATCATCCGCATCGGCGGCGACGACATGTCGTCGAGGCCTGCCTACAAGCGCCCGGTCAACACGGTCTTTCAGCAGTACGCACTCTTCCCCCATCTCAGCGTCAGCCAGAACGTCGGCTACGGCCTCAAGCACGCAGGCGTCAGCCGCAGCGAGACGGCGGAGCGGGTCGGCGAGATGATGTCCCTGATGCAGATCCCCGACGTGGGCGATCGTCGCCCCCGTGAGCTCTCCGGCGGCCAGCAGCAGCGCGTGGCGCTCGCCAGAGCGCTGGTGATGGAGCCGAAGGTGCTGCTGCTCGACGAGCCGCTCGGCGCGCTCGACTACAAGCTGCGCAAGGAGATGCAGTTTGAGCTGAAGCGGATCCACCGCGAAGTTGGGGTGACCTTCATCTACGTCACCCACGATCAAGAAGAAGCAATGACGATGAGCGACCGCATCGTCGTGATGAGCCACGGCCACATCGAGCAGGATGCAAGCCCGGCCGAGATCTTCGACCGCCCGCTGACGGCCTTCGTAGCCGACTTCATCGGCGACACCAACATTGTCCACGGGACCGTCACGCGAATTGAAGGCGGCCACGCAACGGTTGACCTTGGACCGCTCGGCGAGATTGGCGGCTCAACCGACGATCAGCTCGCCAGCGGCGACCGCGTCCGCGTGAGCATCAGGCCGACCGACGTTCACGTCGAGCCAGGAGGCGCCGGCGAGGCCGTCGTTCAGGACTCGGTGCTGGTCGGCGGTCACATCGCGATGAAGATCGCCAGCGGAGACGAGACGGTCGTGGCGCACGTCGCGCGCGGGTCGTCATACGAGCCCGGCGCCAACGTGCACCTGCGCGTCGACTCCGATCGAATCCGCGTCTTCGCCGCAGCCGAGGGCGCATGAGCGACGCGGCAGCACAGGTTGGGCTGCCGCCGGTAACTCCGGAAGAGGACCACAAGGTAGGCAAGGGCAAGGGCCGCGCGTTCCTAGGGATACCTGTGGTCGGCTGGATGCTGATCTTCTTCGGCATCCCCTACTTCCTGCTCTTCCTCCAGAGCCTCTGGGAGCCGACGGCCTTTGGCGTGTCGCACAACTGGAACCTCCAGAACTACAAGCTGGTCTTCTTCGGCGACAGCCTCTCCGGCAACATCTACCTGCCGACGCTGCTGCGCTCGCTGAAGGTAGGCGCGATGGTGACGGTCTTCTCGACGCTGCTGGCTTTCCCGATCGCCTACCTGCTGGCTTTCAAGATCGCCAACTCGCGGACGAGGCTGATGCTCTACGTGCTGGTGATCGTGCCGCTCTGGGCCAGCTACCTGCTGCGCGCCTATGCCTGGAAGGTGATCCTCGGCCAGAACGGACTGCTCGGATCGGTGCTCGACAAGGTTGGGCTCGAAAACACCTTTCTCAACAACCTCCTCTACTCGCAGGCAGCGGTTGTCATCACGATGACGCACATCTTCACCCCCTTCATGATCCTGACGATCTATGCGGTGCTTGAACGGCTCCCGCCAAGCCTGATCGAGGCCTCGAAGGACTTGGGCGTAGGGCGCGTCAAGACCTTCCTGACGCTTGTCGTGCCGCTGTCTCTCCCCGGCGTGATTGCCGGCGCGACCTTCACGATGGGGCTTTCCAGCGGCGACTTCGTCGCGCCCCAGCTCGTCGGCGGCAAGAACGACGTGATGATCGCCAACCAGGTCTACAGCCAGTTCGGGGCGACCAACAACTGGCCTCTCGGATCGGCTATCGCCTTTGTGCTGCTCGGATTCGTCGCCATCCTTGTCGCCATCTCGACGCAGGCAGAGAAGCGAGAGCAGCTGTGAGCGCCGCAGATCGAAGCCCCGCCCAGCCGCTTGAGCTGCGGCTCGACGGCCACCTCAACGAGGACCTCGCAAGCAGCGTCTACCGCGAGCTGCGCGCAGCGATCTGCGACCTGCGACTGCACCCCAACCAGCGCCTGGTCCAGAACGCCCTCGCCGATGAGCTTGGGATCTCGCGAACCCCGGTGCGCGACGCGCTGCTGCGCTTGGCCCAGGAGGGGCTGGTTCGCCCGGCGCCCCAGCGCGGCGGCTACCTCGTAAGCGAGTTCACGGCGCGAGAGATCATTGACATCTACGACGTGCGGCTGGCGCTTGAGCCCGACGCCGCGGCGCAGGCGGCGACCAGGCACGGGGCGGTCGCCATTGCGACGCTTCGCGACATCAATTCGCAGATCGCAGACAGCTCGGCCAAGCGGACGACCTCCACCTACGAACTGAACCGCGACTTCCACTCATTGGTCATCGAACCGAGCGACAACGCCATCATTGGCAGGATGCTGCGGGACCTTTGGTCGATGCCAACCGCACTGCGGATGTACCACGTGCAGATGGTCGATCAGGCTGTGGAGCGCCAGATGGTCGAGGAGCATGACGCGATCGCGTCGGCGCTCGAGGCCAGAGATCCGGACGCCACCCGCGAGGCCGTTGCCCGCCACATCGAGGTGGCCCGCGAGGAAGCCGTCCAGCAGGTAGACCAGGACTGGAACTAGAGCCGTGAACGCAGCCCCCCAAACCCGTTGGACAGTCACATGCCAGTGAATACATTGTGTGCAGAGAGGCCCTCGTGAGTACCGAGGCGCGACGCCCGCAAGTGATCGCCTACGACGCGGGCGGCACGATGACCGACTCCTTCATCGTGGACGGCGACGGCAACTTCGTCGTTGGCAAGGCCCAGACAACCCCCGACAACGAATCGCGTGGACTGATGGAATCAACCGTCGACGCGCTCGGTCAATGGGGCACCGACACGGCAACGGCCTTCCCGTCGATCATCTCCGGCGTCTTCTCTGGAACGGCGATGCTCAACCGGCTGTTGGAGCGCAAGGGCTCACGCGTGGGCTGCCTAGTCAGTGGCGGACTTGAGGATTACCTGCGGCTTGAGCGCGGTTTGCAGACCTGGCTTGGCATGACCTACGCCGACCGCCTCCACGTAACAACCCACTACCACAACGAACCGCTCGTCCCGCGCAAGCGGATGCATGGCATCCGCGGACGGATCGACGTCCAGGGCCGCGAGGCGATCCCGCTTTACGAAGCCGACGTGCGCGCTGCAGTTGCGGCACTGATCGAAGAAGAGGTTGACGGGATCGTGATCTGCCTGCTGCAGAGCTTCATCAACGGCTCTCACGAGCAGCGCACCGCCGAGATCGCGACCGAGATGCTGGCCGAGGCGGGACTGCCGGAACTGCCGCTATTCGTTTCGAGTGAGCTCTATCCGCTTCGAGGCGACTTCCCGCGGCTCAACTCGACGCTGATCGAGGCCTACGCAGCCGAGCCGTCGCGCCACCAGTTCCGCCGCCTTCAGGACGCCGTCGCCGACGCGGGCGCAGGCTTTGACCTGCGGATCATGGCCGCTCACGGCGGCACGATCGCGATCGATTCGCGCGAACTCGCACGCACGCTCGTCTCCGGCCCGATCGGCGGCGTCGTCGGCGCCGGCCACCTTGCCGAAGCGCTCGACATCAACCGCCTCGTCTGCTCCGACATCGGCGGCACCAGCTTTGATCTTGCGCTGATCAACGAAGGGCAACTGGCGATCCGCCAAACCCCGGACATCGCCCGCTACCTGCTGAACCTGCCGATGGTCGAGATCGAATCGATCGGGGCTGGCACCGGCTCGTCGGTTCGCATCGATCCGGCATCGGCAAGGCCGGAGATCGGGCCGGACTCCGCCGGGGCAAGGATTGGGACCGCTTGGCCGGAGGGCGGCTTCGAGACCGTCACCGTTACCGACCTCAACCTGGTGCTCGGAAGGCTCAACCACGAGTACTTCCTCGGCGGGGCGGTGCAGCTCGACATCGAACGGGCTAGGGCCGAAGTCAAGCGCCAGGTCGCCGACCCGCTCGGGCTTGACCTCGACAAGGCTGCCGGCGGCGTTGTCGACCTGTTCGAAGAGCAGCTCCGCTACGCGGCCCTCGCCCGCGTGCTCGCGAAGGGCTACTCGCCGGTCGACTACTCACTCTTCTGCTACGGCGGCGGCGGGCCGCTCCACGTTGCCGGCTACACCGAGGGAGCCCAGTACGCCGACGTGCTTGTTCCCACCTGGGCCGCCGGGTTCTCGGCCTACGGCTGTGCCTGCGGCGACTTCTCCTACCGCTTTGACCAGACCGCCGGAATCGCGATCTCCGACGACGACCCTGCTGGCACGGCAGCGAAGCTGGACAAAGTCTGGAGCAAGCTGAAGGAGCGCGCTCTTGACGCCTTTGCCGGTTCCGGGATCGGCGCCGACAAGGTGCACCTCAACTACCTAGCAAACATGCAATACAGCGGTCAGCTCAACGACATCGAGGTGAGCGCCAGCGCCGACAACCCGACCGACACGGCGGCGCTGATCGCGAGCTTCGAGGACCTCTACGGGCGCCTTTACGCCAGCGGCGCCGCCTCTCCCGAACTTGGCTACACGATCACCTCGCTCGCGCTGGTCGGCTCGGCCGATGTGGCGAAGCCTGTGCTTCCCGACGAGGAGGAGACCGACCAGCCCGCCGAGCCAAAGGACGAGCGGCCGGTCTGGTGGACCCAGACCGGCGTCCACGTGACGACGCCCGTCTACGAACAGGACGACGTCCGCGCCGGCCAGACGATCACCGGCCCGGCAATCATCGAAGCGCCGGCGACGACCTTCGCGGTGCCGCCGGGGCGCGAGGCACGGCTCGACCGCCACCGCATCTTCCACCTTTCCGAGACAGGCGACTGAAACGACGAAGATGGCAAATACCGACGAGTCGACAATGACCCCTCTGCAGAAGCTGCTGACTGAGCGCGAGCAGCAGTTTGCCCAGACCGGCGCCTACGCGGGCCTGACCGGCGAGCTGCCGTTCAAGCGCAGCGACCCGATCCTGTTCGAGAAGATCTTCTCGCGGCTGCGCGGCGGACTGGTGTCGGCGCGGGAGACGGCGCTGAACATCTCGGCCTCCCCAATCGTCAAGGAACTCGGCGAGCTGGCATTCGCCTTCTACACGCCGGAGGGCGATTCGGTCGCGCTTTCGACCGGAATCATCGTCCACGTCCACACGATGTCGGACGTGATCAAGCACATCATCCGTGAAGGTTTTGAAGAGAACCCGGGCGTGAAGCCGGGAGACGTCTTCTGCAACAACGACTCGATGATCGGCGATGTCCACAACGCCGACGTGCAGACGATCGTTCCGGTCTTCTGGAAAGAGAAGCTGGTCGGCTGGGTCGCGGGCGTGACGCACGTGATCGAGATCGGCGCCAGCACGCCCGGCAGCCTTCCGCTCGGCCCAATCTCGCGCTTCGAGGACGGCCTCGACATCCCCTGCCGCAAGGTTGGAGCCAACGATGAGCTCTTCCGCGACCACACCCAGGGAGCCGCCAAGGGAACGCGGATGCCGCGCTATTGGATGCTTGACGAGCGCACGCGGCTGGCCGGATGCCTGATCGCCCGCGATCAGATCGAGCGGCTGATCGACGACATCGGTGAAGAACCGTTCGGTGAGTTCTGCCGCGAGGTAATTGAAGACGGCCGCCGCACATTCCGCACGCACCTGGCGACGATGACGGTGCCGGGGCGATACCGCGCACCGGCCTTCGCTGAGATGACGCTCGCGCACGAGGAGCGGCTGCCGGCGCATGCGCGCGTCGACACGCTGATGCACGCGCCGGTTGAGATGCGAATCACCAGCGATGCGCGCCTCGAACTGGACTTTGAAGGGGCTTCAAGCTGGGGCCACCACTCCGCCAACTGCACCCCATCTGGAATGCAGGGCGCGCTCTGGGTGCTGCTGACCCAGACCGTGCTCGCCAACGACAAGATCAACGACGGCGCCTACTACGCGATCAGCACCAACTTCCCCCCCGGTTCCTGGTCCAACCACCAGAACCCGCAGGCCTCTACCGGTTCGCCCTGGCGATTCCTGATCCCAAGCTTTACCGGCCTGCTCAAGGGCCTCTCGACAGGCCTCTATGCGCGCGGCTTCCTAGAGGAGGTGCTGGCGCCATACGCAATGTCGGCCAACACATTCCAGGGCGGGGGCATCGACCAGTACGGCAATCAGGCCTCGGTGACGAACTTTGCGATGTCGTGCGTCGGCGGCGGCGGAAAGCCCTTCGCGGACGGCCTTGACTACGCAGCCGCGATGTTCAACCCGCAGGGAGACATGGGCGACCTCGAGACCTGGGAGATCAACGAGCCTTTCGTCTTCCTTGGCGCCGCAGTCAAGGCCTCTACCGCCGGGCCGGGCCGCTTCCGCGGAGGCTCCGGCTGGGAATCGCTGAGGCTCTGCTGGGGGACGCCGTTCTTCGAAGTTCAGAACATGGGGAACGGCTCGGTCACGATGCAATCCGGGCTCTGGGGCGGCTACCCGGGTGCGACCGGCTACCGCCACAACATCCGCGGCACCGACTTCTTCGATCTGGTCGCCGAGCGCGCGCCCTACCCCGTCGTGGACGGCAACACCGAGGAATCGCAGATGATGCTTGTGGACGGCGACCGCGACTTCGACCAGCGGACGCTGACGATGCCCGAGGCAATGGCTGAGGGCGACCTGGCGCTGTCGCCGTTCCGCGGCGGCTCCGGGCTTGGCGACCCGATCGAGCGCGACCCCCTCTCGGTTGCCGAGGATGTTGAAGGCGGCTATGTGATCCCGCGGCTGGCCGACAGCGTCCACGGAGTTGTGCTCACCGAGGGCGGCACGGTTGATGAAGCCGCAACCGAGGCTCGGCGCAGCGAAATCCGCGCGGCCCGCGACAGCAGCTCGCAGCCGACGACCGACTGGATGAAGGCCGAGCGGGCAAGGATTCTTGAGCATGGCGCCGATGCAAGCGGGCCGTTTGAGGTTCAGGTTCAGCGGATGTACGCCGAATCGATGCGGCTATCCGAGCAGTGGGCCGAAGAGTTCCTCAGTTTCTGGGATCTGCCAGCCGATTTCGCCTTCGATATTCCAACGCCGACCGTTGACATCTCGCGCAACCTGCTGGCCGGCCGCGACCCCGATGAGCTGCAGCGTCAGCCGCGCACCGCGGTTCGCGAAGCGGTCCCGCAGACAGCGCCGAGCGGCGAGCCTGCG
>CAESAN010000034.1_pt1 | contig 11407 bp, 7 predicted proteins | sample 7263601 | NCBI WGS metagenome assembly CAESAN01 (sample SAMEA6814058, study PRJEB35770) | uncultured Conexibacteraceae bacterium | biome: Freshwater; feature: Freshwater reservoir; material: water | place: Czech Republic | collected 2017-05-23 | depth 30m m
AGGCCGCGGACTACTGCGGTGTTGTTGTCGGCGCCCTCCTCGTACTCCTCCTGAATGTGCGTCACGAGGAAGACCTCGTAGTCCATTGAGAGCCCGAACAGGATCGCGAACATCATCAGCGGCACGAACGAAACGATCGGCACCGATCCGCTAAGGCCGATCAGCTCCGTCGCCCAGCCCCATTGGAAGACCGCGACGAGCATGCCGTAGGAGGCAGCTACTCCGAGCAGGTTCATGACGGCGGCCTGAAGCGGTATCAGGATTGAGCGGAAGGCGAGCAGCAGCAGGAAGAAGCTGAGGGCAACAACGATCAGGATCGAGATCGGAAGTTTGTCCTGGATTTCGTTCGCAATGTCGATGTAGGCGGCCGTTGACCCGCCAACATACGCCTCAACATCGCTCGATCCCAGCGTCTTCGGTATCACTTCGGAGCGCAGCCGGTTGACTAGGTTGACGGTTGCATCGGAGGGGGGTGACGACTTCGGGATCACGGTGATCGTCGCGGCGTTCTGCTTCGCATTCTCAAGCGGCGGCGAAACCGACGCCACGTCCGGGTCGGCGGCGATTGCCTTGTCGAGCTTGGCGAGGTCGGCTGCGTCGGTCGGCTTCTGCGGCAGCTTCACGGCAACCAGCACGGGTCCGTTGACGCCTTCGCCGAAGCCCGAGGCGATCAGGTCATAGGCGCGCGTCGAATCGAGCGACTTCGCCCCGGCGGCGGTGTCCGGCTGGCCAAGCTGAAGCGAGAGGGTCGGAATTGCGAGAACGAGCAGGATTGCGATTGCCGCAATCATCGGCGGCCATGGCCGCCGGGCGATTCCGCGCGCCCAGCGCGCCCAGCCGCCGTGGTCGTGGTCGGCTTCCTGGGCAGCCCGGTTGTGCAGGAACGGAAGCTTCAGCGAGTCGACCTTTGGTCCGAGTGCCGCCATGATTGCGGGCAGCAGAGTTAGGGCGGCAACGATTGCGACGAGCACGGCGATCGCCGAGAGGTAGCCCATTGATGCGACGATCGGAATCCCGGCGATTGCCAGCGAGCAGAGGGCGATCACAACCGTTCCTCCCGCGAAGAGCACTGCTGCGCCCGAGGTCGCAACCGAACGCGCAATCGATTCCTCTATCGCCATGCCTCCGGCTATCTGCTCTCGGTGGCGCGAGAGCACGAACAGCGAGTAGTCAATCCCCACTCCCAAGCCGATCATCGTTGCAAGGGCAGGCACCGCGCTCGGTACGTCGACGACGTGCGAGAGCAGCGTGATTGTGCTGATCGCGGTGCCGACGCCAAGCATCGCGGTGATGATCGGCAGCAGCATCGAAACCGCGGAGCCGAAAGTGAACAACAGGATGATCAGCGCGGCGATGATGCCGATGCCGGCGCTTGTGTCGGTCGCGGGCTTGGTCGCCTTGAGCCCTATCTGGCCTCCGGCAGCGCTCTCGAGGCCGGCCTTTGAGAGCGGCGCTTCGATCGAGTCGACGAGGTCGATGACCTCGACGACCGAGTAGTTGGTGATCGCGTTCTTGAGCGATACGTTGATCAGCGCCGTCTTCGAGTTCGGGCTGACCGACCCGCTGCCGGGCGGCGCCTCCAGCGGATTTTGAACCTGCGCGACTTGAGGCGCCTTCTTTGCCGCTGCGACGGCGGCCGCGATTGCAGAGCGGTTCGACGGCGAAGTCAGCAGCCCCTTGTCGGCCGAGTGGACGACGATCGGGCTCGACCCCTGCGACTGGCTCGGGAAGCGCTCGTTGAGCACGTCTGCTGCCTGCTGACTGCCCGTCCCCGGGAGTGAGAGCGAATCCGCGGCTTGATTGCCCGCACTCTTTGCCCATGCGCCGAGGCCAACTACGACTACCAGCCAGAAGATGATGACGATCCAGCGGAAGCGCACGCAGAACCGACCGAGGTGGTAGAGGAGCGCGGTCATAGCGGTGGTTATACAGGGACGGCTCCCGTACTTACCCGTCTGTTAGCTTTCGCTTCCTCATGCGAGCAATTCAGATAACCGAACTAACCGGCCCCGAAACGGGCCTCAGCCTCGTCGATCTCCCTGAACCCGACGCGGCCGCCGGTCATCCGATGACGCCCGGAGAGGGCGTTGTTGTCGACGTCGCTGCGGCCGGGGTTGCCTTCCCGGAGCTGCTTCAGACCCGTGGGCAATACCAGATCAAGCCCGATCTTCCTTTCGTACCCGGGAGCGAGGTTGCGGGAGTGGTTCGCAGCGCCTCCGAGGGGTCCGGCTTCGAGCCGGGTCAGCGGGTCGCAGCATTCTGCATGCTCGGCGGCTTCGCCGAAGTTGCCGTAGCGCCCGTTCACTTCACCTTCGCACTGCCGGACGAGCTTGACGACGCGCAAGGAGCGGCGCTTGTCCTCAACTACCACACGGCCCACTTCTCGATGGTTCATCGCGGTCACCTGCGCGAAGGCGAAACCGTCCTCGTCCACGGCGCCGCGGGCGGCGTTGGGACGGCTTCAATTCAGGTTGCAAAGGGGCTCGGTGCCCGCACGATCGCGGTCGTTTCAAGCGACGAGAAGGAAGCAGTCGCGCGCGAAGCGGGAGCCGACGAAGTTGTCCGCTCCGACGGCGCCTGGAAGGACGAGGTGCTCGCGCTCGGCGGCGCCGACATGGTGCTCGACCCGGTTGGCGGCGACCGCTTCACCGACAGTCTTCGCTCGCTCAATGAGAACGGCCGCGTCGTCGTCGTCGGCTTCACCGGCGGCTCGATTCCGGAGGTCAAGGTCAACCGACTGCTGCTCAACAACACTTCAGTCGTTGGTGCCGGCTGGGGGGCCTCGGTACTCGGAAACCCTGCGCTCGTAGCCGCTACCGGCGCAGCGATAGACGAGCTGATCAAGGCCGGGTTCGTAAGGCCCCCGGTCGGAGCCACATTCCCGCTCGAGGAGGCCTCCAAGGCGCTTGAGCTGATTGACAGCCGCGCCGCAACCGGCAAGGTTGTTCTGGACCTAACCTAGGCGCGTCGGAGCCGGTCTTGGCCGGTTGGCCGCCGCCGATGCCCTAAGGTTATTGGCGTGCGCCGCGCTGACAAGTACGCAAACATGGCAGCGGTTTTCGGGCCGATCATCGTCTTGATTGCGCTGATTCCGGTAGCTCTTAACAACGATCTGCTCCATCTCAGCGACATGATCGTGTTCGCCGTGATGTACATCATCTGCGGCCTTGGCATCACCGTTGGCTACCACCGTCTGCTGACCCACCGATCGTTTCAGACCTACAAGCCGATCGAGTATGGATTCGCGATTGCCGGCTCTATGGCAATCCAGGGCGGGCCGATGGACTGGGTCGCGGACCATCGCAAGCATCACGCCCACTCGGATCAGGAGGGGGACCCGCACAGCCCCCACGTTGGCAACGGCTCGGGCATCCGCGGCGCTGTTCGCGGTCTTTGGCACGCCCACGTCGGCTGGACCTGGCGGGTTCACGGGCTGGCCACGCACAAGAAGTACGCGATCGATCTGAACGAGGACCGCGGGATGCGCGTGATCCACTACTCGTTCCCGTTCTTCATCCTCGTCTCGGCTGCGCTCCCGTTCGGTCTCGGCGTCGCGATCACCGGCACGCTCGCCGGGGGGCTCACGGGGCTGCTCTGGGGAGGCCTGATTCGCGTCCTGCTGCAGAGTCACGTGACCTGGTCGGTCAACTCGATCTGCCACTTCTTCGGCAACCGCCGTTTCGAGGTCGAGGATCAGTCAACGAATGTTTGGTGGCTCGCTATTCCTTCACTGGGCGAGTCCTGGCACCACAACCACCACGCCTTCCCGCGCTCGGCTAAACACGGTCTGCGGCGCTCTGAGATCGATCCGTCGGCGATGCTGGTCTCGCTGATGAAGAAGCTCCACCTTGCCTGGAACGTGGTCGAGATTCCTGCCGAGCGGCAGCAGTCGAAGCTGATCGAAACGCCGCAGGCCTAGCTGATCAGACGACGCTTGCGGTGCCGTCGCCTGCAAAGGCGAGGTCACGGCCGGCAACCTGTTCATTGCCGATCAGCTTGAGCAGCTCCGGCTCGGTGCTCTGCGCGACGGCACGGGCTCCATCCTCGAAGATTCCAGTCAGCGTCGCGACCGTCGCCGAGCCTTCACGGTCGTAGACCAGGGTTGCCGTCTCTGCCGCCGCCACTCCGCTGCGGTCTCCCGCCATCTCCCTTGACGGAAGCGAAGCTGCCGCCTTGCGGCCGTCGAAGGTCGACAGTGGCCGCTCCGGGGGCGATGCGCTGAAGAGTGCGGCGGCATGTTTCGTCATGTACCAGCCGACGGCGGTAGTCATGCCGGTCGCGCCGGGGTCCTCGCGCAGTCGCTCGACCATCGAGCAGACCGCGTGGGTCGCGTAGTTGTTCCCCGGGCCGCCTGCGAAGCTGAGCCCGCCGGTGACGGTCAGTGGCCGCGATTCGGACCACGGATCGATCCCCAGTTCCTTGCACGCGAGTTGGACCGCGCTCGGGAAGCAGGAGTAGATATCGAGGTGCGCAACGTCGCCAAGTCCCAGCCCGGCAGCTTCCAATGCGCCGGCAGCGGCGATGCCAAGGGCGGGGGAGCGGTCGAGGCGGTCGCGCGAGCTCACGAACCAATGCTCTTCGGCGTGCCCGAAACCAAGTGGGAATACCCAGCGGTCGCGTGGGACGCCGAGTTCGCGGGCCGTCTCCTCGGAGCAGAGGATCACTGCGGCCGCCTGGTCGGTCTGGATGTTCGAGTTGAGCAGCTTTGTGTAAGGCAGGGTCACGAGCCGGTTGCCCGGTGCCGGTGTCGCAATCTCGGCGGCGCCGGGGAAGTCGCGGGCCCACGCATGAGGGTTGTCCTCGGCGACCTTCGAGAAGCGCGCCCAGAGCTGACCGAGCCGTCCGCGGTGTTCCTCGATCGTTCCGCCCTGTTCCGCCCAGAGAGCGTGCTCAAAGAGCGGATAGACGATGATCGGGGCAATCATGTTGGCTGCTGCTTCAGCTTCGGTCGCTGGGAAGCGGTCGCTCCCGACGAGGACATCCGGCTCGCTCTCATCGTCAAGAGGTGACCACGACGGCTCGCTCCCCGACCTCATCGATTGAGCGAGCGTCGAGAGCGCCTCTGCGCCGCAGACCACGGCGCAGTCAAGCTCGCCGGCCGCAATCCGCGAACTCAGCTCTGCGATCAGACGCAGCGGCCCGTCTCCGCCAAGCTCGGTTCGCATCGTCAGTTTCGGAGTTATTCCCATCGCTGAGGCGACCAGCGCCGCCGGATCCGACCAGCGCCGCGAGGCGATGTCGACGACGCCTATTGCATCGACCCGGCTCAGCAGGTCGCCGCCACCGGCGTCCTGCATCGCGGCAGCGATCACCTCGGCGCACATCATGATCGGGTCCGGAGCGTTGCCGTCCCTCCAGGTCGCCTGAGCGACGCCGGTGATTACCGGCCTGCGTGAATCGTTTGCCACTCCAGTCAGGAACTGGTGGTTCCGTCTTCACCGAGGATCTTCTGCTTCTCGGCGGCAAACTCTTCGTCGGTCAGTGCGCCGCCATCACGCAGCGCTACGAGCCTCTCAAGTTTCGCCATCTTCTGGCTCTCCTTGTCGCCCCCTGGCATCGTCTTGTCGACCACTTCTTTGCTCCGGGTGCGCACATCTGCTGCGGCCCTTGAGGTGGTCTCCTTGACGGACGCCCCGGCGCGGCTGAACGCGGCGCCGATCCTTGCGCCCGCGTCATGGACCGGGTGCCCGTTGGCGATGCTTGCGTCAGGGAAATCGGCCAGCGTCTCGCGCCGCAGGGAGTAGAAGCCGAAGAAGATCAGAATGATGAAGACGACGATGAACGACGGCCTGCTTGCGGCCGGGATCGGCGCCCAGATCAGGAATCCCAGCACCAGCAGCCCAACGACCGCGTAGCAGGCACCGCCAAAGCGGTTTACGACGGGGGCGATGAAGCCTCGGACCTTGTGGGCCGCTTGGGTGGGGCCGCCGAGGAGTCCAGCGATTATCAGCATTGCGCCAACGACTGCCACCTGCGTAGCAATTTGGGCCAGAAGCGATGTCTCGATGTCCCAAGTCGCGCTCACCGCTGGCCGCAGTGAGACGTCGGTGACGAGCGAGCTGACCACCTGGTCGCCGACTGCACTTCGCAGAACGACAACGGCTAGTGCCGCCAAGACCAGCCCTACGCCGACCTCGACCAGTCTCGTCGCACGCGCTCCCGCGGCAAGCGCCACGGCGGCTACGAACAGCAGGAAGGCGAGCACGCTGAACACGACGGAGGACGTCTTGAGCGCCCGCGTTATCTGCTGTGCCTGCTTCAGCTCCTGCGATTGGATAACGGTTATCTCGCCGGCGCCCGGGGGAATCTTGGCCGTGACGCTGCTCGGCAAACCAAGGCTCGTGCTGATCTTGGTGAGGATGCCACCGAGGTTGATCGTGACGTCGCCATTCGTGGTGCTGATGAACGAAGTACCCCCGTTCATCGCGGTCACGAATTGCTCGTGGGCGAGCTTGTTCGCCTCGGTCCAGACAGATTGGACGGCCGGCTGCTCAAGCGCGGCGTTTGCCGCCTTTGTGATCAGGTTGCGAGCGCCTGCCGCGGCGACCGGAGCAAGCGGCTGCAGCTCCTTGGGGAGCACCGTCTTGATCTCGGCGGGGACGTCGACATTGGTGTAGAGCTGGTCAACCAGGTAGATCGCGACCTGATCGCGGATCACGGGGTTGGCGATCAGCTCGGCGCTGGCCTTGGTCCAGGCATTCGTGTCAAGCAGCTGCTGACGGGTCCAATTGGCAAATACGGCGACGATCGTGAAGAGCGTCGCCAGTGCGATCATCACGTGAACCGTGATGCGCCTGCCGCCCGAGCGCTGCCAGGGCGTTTCGCCCGATGGCTGGACGGCGGTTGGAGCTTCATCCGGAGCGCTATTGGCTGTCGTCTTCTGCTCTGTTGTCTTGGCTTCTGAATCTGAACTCATAGCGCGATACTCTCGCACAACTCTGCTTCTTACGCAGCAATCGGCATGACAAAGAGCCTTCCAATCCAAGACCCCCCGCCGCGACAGCGTCTGATCGGTTTCCTGTTGAGGATCGCCGCGCTGGGGCTGATTCAGGCTCTGACGCTTTGGGGCGCAGCCGCTGTGATCCCCGACATCGATGTTCCGTCGTTTCGGGCGGCGCTCGTAATCGTCATTGTGCTTGCGCTCTTCGGTTCGCTCCTGTGGCCTCTGCTGACTAGGTTGCTGCTGCCGCTGACCGTCTTGACCTTCGGGCTGTTTTCGCTGGTCGTGACGACCGGAATGGTTTGGCTTTCCCTGAGCATCGTCGATTCCAGCAACCCGACCTTCTTTGGCGCGCTTTTCGTTGCGCTGCTGATGACGGCGGTCAGCACGATCGCCGGAACGCTGCTCGATGTTGACGGCGACGCCTACCACCTGAGGGTTGTCCGCAGGCGGATGCGGAATTCACGTCGCACACACAGGACCGATGTTCCAGGCGTGATCTTCTTCGAGATCGACGGACTTGGCGAAGGGGTCCTGCGCGAGGCACTTGAGTCGGGCCATCTGCCCACTTTGCGTCGCTGGATTGGCAACCGCAGTCACAGAATCGTCAGTTGGGAATGCGACCTCTCCAGCCAAACCGGGGCCAGCCAGGCCGGTCTGCTGCTGGGCAGCAACGAGAACATGCCGGCGTTCCGCTGGTACGAAAAGGATCGTGGCGTCCTGATGGTCTCAAGCAGCGTCACCGACACCGCCGAGATGGAACGCCGCCACAGCAGCGGGACCGGCCTGCTCGCGGTGGACGGAACAAGCCGCGGCAACCTGCTGTCCGGCGACGCGCCGCACGCGTCGGCGACGCTCAGCGTCGTCCGCGACAAGGAGCGGTCCCATTCAAGCGAGTTCTTCGCCTTCTTCTCTGACCCGTCGGGCATGACGCGCACGCTCGTGCTTGCGCTTCACGACATCGCGTTGGAGAAGCTCGCGTACTGGCGGCAAATTCGCTCGGGAGCCGAGCATGTCCATCGCGGCGGCATCTACCCGCTTCTGCGCTGCGCGATGACCGTCGTGATGCGTGAACTGAATACGGCGACGCTGCTCGCCGACATCGTTGAAGGGGTCCCGGTCTCTTATTCGACCTACGTCGGCTATGACGAGGTTGCACACCACTCGGGGATCCGCGAGCCGGACGCGATGACCGTTCTGCGGCGCCTCGACCGTCAGCTGATCCGGCTCGAGCGAGCCGTCGCTCAAGCCCCGCGTCCGTACCACATCGTTGTCCTGTCGGACCACGGGCAGACTCAGGGCAGGCCGTTTCGCCAGCGTTACGGCCAGACCCTCGAAGAGCTGGTCGAGGCGGCATCTACAGGGGATGGCGATGTGATGGCCCCCGCCGCCGTCGCCGAATCGTGGGGAGAGCTCGGCGGCTGGCTGACGGAGATCGGAACGGACGACAGCGCAGGCGGCCGGATCATGGCTCGTGCCACCCGCAGCTTTGTCAGCGACGACGGCCTGATGATCGGCCCAAGCCGCGACGCGATCGAGGCCCAGAGAGCGCTCGGGGAGGCGTCCGTCGAAGAGCGGCCCGAAGTCGTGGTGCTGGCGTCCGGTTGCCTCGGGCTGGTCTCGTTCCCCCGGCTCGAGGGGAGAGTGACGCTGGAGACGATTGAAGCGGAGCACCCCGGGATGGTCGCCTCGATCGCCGGGCATGAAGGGATCGGCTGGGTAATGGTCCGCAGCGAATCGGAAGGCGCTGTAGTTCTGGGGTCCAACGGCAGCTACAGGCTCAGCGACGACCACGTAACCGGAACCAACCCGCTGGCCGACTTTGGCGCCAATGCCGCCGATCACCTGCGCCGCCACGACTCCTTCTCCCACTGCCCCGACATCCTCGTCAGCGGCGCCTATTTTCCGGAGCAGGACGAGATCGCTCCGTTCGAAGAGTTCATGGGATCCCACGGCGGACTCGGGGGAGCGCAGATGCATCCGTTTGCAATCGTCCCGGAGGAATGGAGCCGGTCTGAAGGCCCGATCGTTGGGGCGGCGACGATGCATCACGAGATGAAGCGCTGGATGGCCGAAAGCGGGCTCGAAGTAGCGGACAGTCGACTGGTTCGGGCCTGAGAGTGGGAAGCGAGCCGGCGGCCAAGCCCGGTCGGCGGAATGCTGCACTCGACGGGCTGCGGGCGGTGGCTGCTCTCAGCGTCTTCGGCTTCCATGCCTGGCTCTACACGCTCAGCGATGTCCGGATGCTCGCTGCGCCTGCGACCCTCGGCAACGAAATCTTTGCCGAACTGCGGGTGGGCCTTGTGCTTTTCTTCGTGCTGTCGGGCTTCCTGCTCTACCGACCTTGGGTCAGATCGGCTCTTGAAGGTTCTGCGGCCCCGTCAACAGTCACCTACACGGTAAGGCGAATCGGTCGAATCATTCCCGCCTACTGGCTAGCGATTATCGGCAGTGCACTGCTGCTCTATCCGCTTGCCGGTTCGCCCGGGGTGAGGCTGCCGCCGGTTGAGCTGCTGCCGCTCTTCTTCATCTTCGCTCAGAATTTCAGTCCCCAGACCTTGCTCAAACTCGACCCGCCAATGTGGACGCTGGCGGTCGAGGCTGCCTTTTATGTCGTGCTGCCAGCAGTCGGCTGGCTGGCGCTGCGCGGCCGTGGCAGCCGGCACTGGCAACTTGCAGTCCCGGCGCTGCTGCTCGTGCTCGGGATTGCGTTCAATTACGTGCTGGCTCAGCAGGCGGTCGGCTCTCCCCGCTGGTCGAAGAGTCTCCCCGCAATGCTTCCCTACTTCGCCGTCGGCATGCTGGCGGCAGTTGCTGTCAATCGACGCTCTGTTTCCTCCTGGGCATCGCGGCTGCTGATTGCGCTCGGGCTGCTGCTGGTGGCGGCCGACATCGCCGCCCACGTCGAGGACATCGAGGCCCTCCCGATAATCAGGGATCTACCCGGTGCGGTTGGCTTTGCGCTCATCGTTGGAGTCTCGGCGCTGCGGCCGCCGCGTCTGCTCGAGTTGCGGCCGCTCGTCTGGGTAGGCACCATCAGCTACGGCCTCTATCTCTGGCATGTGCCGGTTCTGCTGGTGCTGCGCGCAAACGGGCTGGTTCCCCTGAACCCCTGGGGCGCAACGCTGATCGCGCTGCCGATCTCTCTACTGCTTGGCTGGCTCAGCCTGCGCTTCGTCGAGACTCCTGCGATGGCCTGGAGCCGCCGGACGAAAGTGCTGGGCGCGAATCTCAGCGGCAGTAGTCGGCGAAGCGCCTGAACAGCTCGCGGCCGTACTCATTCCAAGCAGCGAGGTGCGATTCATTCCCGGCGCTGATGAGTTCGGCTTGCCCGCGCAGCAGGGGTTCATCATCGTTCGCCAGCACCGGCTCAAGCCACTCGGCGAGAACGTTCGCCGAGACCTCGGGGTGGGCTTGGAAAGCCCAGGCATCTCCCAACCTGAAGGCCTGAACACAAACCTCGTTGTTGGCCAGCACCGTTGACCCGGCTGGCGGTTCGCAGGCGTAGTCGTGCCAGAGCAGTCCGGTCACCGTTGAGCCTCCGAAGCCGGCGATCGGGTCGTCTCCCGAAGCGGGGAGGACGTCAACCTCAACCCACCCGAACTCACGCTCGGGGACCTTGAAGACTGAGCCGCCGGCGACGTGGGCAATCATCTGCGCCCCCAGACAGACTCCCAGTACCGGGCGCCCCGAGTCGAGCCAGTCGCTCAGCAGCGCGTATTCGCCTTCAAGGTACGGGTAGCGATCGACCTCGTGAATGTTCTCGTCGCCGCCGAGCACTACAAGTCCGCGGTAGTCGGCGACAGGCCGCCGAGGCCCGGCGCCCGTTGCAGGTATCCACTCTTCGATCTGCACGCCGATCTGCGCAGCGGCCTCGGCGAAGACGCCGGCGTTGCCTCCGTCGGGGTGCGCTATGGCAAGGAAGTCAGACATTGGTTGGGGTGGCCCGTCGCTGCGGGCCAAGCAGAACGATCAACGTACCGCCGGCGCTAACCACTGCGCCAAAAATAAATGCGGTCGCGTAGTTGGTTCCTGAGCCGAGCGAAGCGATCACGCCGGCTAGCGGCGCTCCGGCGCCGACGCCGAGGTCAAAGAACGCGGTGTAGGCGCCCATCGCGGTGGCGCGCCGGGCTGGGTCGGTGTTGCGAATCACGATCAGCGCCAGCGAGGGGAAGATCACCGACATGCCTCCGCCCGCCAGCAGCGCTCCCGCCAGCACCAGCGGCAGCGAACCGGCAAGCGCAATGACGACCAACCCGCTCGCTTGGGCCAATCCGCCGGCAAGCGCGGTCGGCCGCGGCCCGATGCGGTCCGGGAGCGACCCAAAAAGCAGGCGCGTAAGGACGAACGAGGCTGTGAAGGCGGTGAAGACGGCTGCGCCGTGGCCAATCCCTTCCGCGTCCAGCAGCAGCACGACGAATGCCATGAATGTCCCGTAGGCGAGGCTGATTGAGGCCAGCGCGATGC
>CAESAN010000035.1_pt1 | contig 11120 bp, 12 predicted proteins | sample 7263601 | NCBI WGS metagenome assembly CAESAN01 (sample SAMEA6814058, study PRJEB35770) | uncultured Conexibacteraceae bacterium | biome: Freshwater; feature: Freshwater reservoir; material: water | place: Czech Republic | collected 2017-05-23 | depth 30m m
GAAGACTGGCCGAAGTTGACGTCGTCGTTGGCGTGCGCTCCCGAGAGGCTTGCGATTACCTCGTTGGTGTTCATGTTTGAGGAGGTGCCCGAACCGGTCTGGAAGACGTCGATCGGGAACTGGCTGTCGTGCTTGCCGGCGACGATCTCGTCGGCGGCCTTGGCGATCTTGCGAGCCGTCGTTGGCTTCAGCAGGCCGAGCTCACCGTTGACGCGCGCGGCGGCGCCCTTGATCCGAGCCAGCCAGTGGATTACCTGAACCGGCACACGCTCGCCGGAAACCGGAAAGTTGCTGACGGCTTTGGCCGTTTCTCCGCCGTACAGACGCTTGCTTGCCATCGAGGACTCCTTTTGGGAAGTGGGCTGCCAATGCTACGACCGATCGGCGCCCCGACGCGGTCACCTCACCCGCAGAAGGCGCTGATCTCGCGCGCGACGGCAACGGGGTCGTCGTAGGCGGCGAGATGGCCGGTCTGCGCCAGCAGCCGCAACTGGGCATCCGGGAGCAGATCAAGCGCTTCCTCGGCGGCGGCCGGCGGGCAGCGCGGGTCCTCTTCGGGCCACAGCAGCAGCACCGGGATGTCGATCCGCGAGTATGCCTCGATCAACTCGCGCTGGACGCAGTTTGGACGGGTCCGCGCGAATGCCCCCCATGAACGCGCGAGGTTGCTGTTTCCCCCGGCATTGGCGAACGACTGGCGGGCGAGCTCCGTCGCCTGCGGGTTGGAGCGGGCGCTGAGCCCACGTCCGCGTCCCGGGCGCAAGGCGTAGGGAGCGCCGCGCATCAGCACCCGGTCGATGCCGGGGACGGCTCCAAGCCGCGCAAGCGCAAGCCATGCCGCCCACTCGCGGTCTCCAGCGCCGCCGCGGTGGAGACGGTTTGCCATCACGACCAGCTTCGACGGAGTCAGCTTCCCCTGGGCGACGGCCCGCAGCACCAGTTCCACTCCCAGCCCGTGGCCTCCGACCATCGGCCGCGAACCACCGACGTCATTGCAGAAACCGGCCACAACCTCAGCCAGCCAATCGAGCGAATAAGGGTGGTGCGGGCGGTCCTCCGAATCGCCGTGGAGCGGCAAGTCGGGGAGTACCACGCGGTAGCGGTGTTCGAGTTCCTCGACGAGCGGCTCGAACTCCTTCCAGCTCAGTAGCTCCGAGTGCCAAAGGATCAGCGGTGGTCCGGTTCCCTGTTCGCGGTATGCGACGCGCGCGCCGTCGCTGTGGTGGTAGAGCCGCAGCCGCATCGGCCGAGCTCAGGGGCCGATTTCGGAGGCCGCCGGCAGCTTGAATCCGTGCGCCGCGCAGCCGCGTTCGATCTCTTCGATCACGGCGTCGATCACCGCGATCCGGGCAAAGCGCTTCTGCTCGGCGGCAATCACGTGCCAGGGCGCCCAGTCGGTGTTGGTGCGCTCGAGCATCTCGTCAACGGCCAGCGCGTAGTCGCCCCAGCGGTCGCGGTTGCGCCAATCCTCATCGGTCAGCTTCCACGCCTTGAGCGGGTCCTCGGCGCGCTCTTCGAAGCGTTTGAGCTGCATCTGCGGAGATATCTCAAGCCAAAGCTTCACGACGATCACGCCCTCGAGATGCAGCGAGCGCTCAAAGTCGACGATCTCCGAGTAGGCACGCTGCCACTGCTCGGTCGTCGCGTATCCCTCTACCCGCTCGACCAGCACGCGCCCGTACCAAGTGCGATCGAAGACGGCCATGCCGCCGTGCCCGGGCAGCCACTCGGTGAAACGCTGCATGTAGAAGTGGCGCTTCTCATCGGCGGTTGGAGCTGAGAACTGAACTACGCGCACGTGGCGGGCATCGAGCGGAGCGACGAGGCGCCTGATCGCGCCGCCCTTGCCGGCTGCGTCCCAGCCCTCCAGGCAGACCAGCAGGCCGGGGCCAATCTTCCCGTCGCCGAGCTTGCCTCCGAGCGCGAGCCGAAGCTGCTCAAGTCGTCGGCCACGCCGTTCGAGCTGTTGCTCGTAGTCCTTGCGGCCGAGCTTTTGTGTCAGGTCAACCTGTTCTCGGAGCGTCATCGCACTCTCAAATCTGCCACAGCCGGCAGATCGGCGCAGATTCAAGGCTCTGTCCGCCGCTCAGAGAATCCTTGTCGGTGCATGGATCTTGTTCCCGACGACCCGCTGGCGCACCGCGCGTTGGAGTCTTTGTTCCATGCCGAAGCCAACATTCGTCGCCGGCTTGCCGGTGATCTGGAGCGCGAGGGGCTGTCGGCGAGCGGCTTCTTCGTGCTGGTGGTGCTTGTCAGCGCCGGCGGTGAGCTTGAGCTTCGTGCGCTGCGTCGGCGCCTCCAGACCTCAAAGGCCAACGCCACCGAACTGATCGACACGCTCGTCGCCCGCGGCCTCGTCGTGCGCAGTCGGATGGAGGTTGACCGTCGCACGGTCCTCGTCGCCCTGACCGCTGCCGGGCGGGCGACCGTTGACCGTTGCTTCCCCGAGCACAGCGAGCGCGTTCAGCGCGCCTTCGCAGCTCTGAACGAGGAAGAGAAGCGCTCGCTGGCGGTTATCTGCCGCAAGCTGGCGGCGTGATCCGAGGCTCGCGCCGCCGATCTTCGGCCGCATTGCGAGAATGGAGCGCGCGATGTCCGTGACGCCCCGCCCAGTCGATCCAAACGCCTCCTTCCCCGAGCTCGAAGAGCAGGTGCTCGAGCGCTGGCGCGAGCGCGACATCTTCGCCGAGTCTCTGCGCCGCCGCGAAGGCGCCGAGCCATGGGTCTTCTACGAAGGCCCGCCAACCGCCAACGGTCGCCCCGGCTCGCACCACGTTCTCGCGCGCGTCTTCAAGGACATCTACCCGCGCTACAAGACGATGCGCGGCCACTACGTCGAGCGCAAGGGAGGCTGGGACTGCCACGGCCTTCCCGTTGAGATCACGGTCGAGCAGGAGCTGGGGATCTCCTCGAAGGCTGAGATCGAGGAGTTTGGGATCGCCGAGTTCAACCAGCGCTGCCGCGACTCGGTCTTCACCTTCCTCGAGGAGTGGGATCGCCTGACCGAGCGGATCGGTTTCTGGATCGATCTCGACGACGCCTACCGCACACTCGACTCCGGCTACGTCGAGTCGGTCTGGTGGGCGCTGCGGCAGATCTGGGACAAGGAGCTCCTCTACGAGGGTCACAAGGTCGTCCCCTATTGTCCGCGCTGCGGCACCTCGCTCTCCTCGCACGAGGTAGCCCAGGGCTACAAGGACGTAATCGACTCGAGCATCTTCGTCCGCTTCCCGGTTGTTGATGCCGCCTCCCCGCTTGAGGCCGGCGACGAGCTAGTCGTCTGGACGACGACCCCTTGGACGCTGGTCTCAAACGCCGCCGTTGCAGTCGACCCGAAGCTGACCTACGTGCGCGCGCGCCAGGCCGGGGCCGACGCCGTGATGGTCGTCGCAGAGGCTCTGGTCGGCCGCGTGCTCGGTGAAGAGGCCGAGATCCTCTCCAGCTTCCCAGGGTCGGCGCTTGAGGGGACGCGCTACACCGCCCCCTTCGACTTCATCCCCGCCTCCGACTGGGGTGAGCGAGGCCACACCGTTCTTGCCGGCGATTTCGTCACCGACCAGGACGGTTCGGGGCTCGTCCACACGGCGGTCGCCTTTGGCGAGGACGACTTCCGGCTCGGTCAGCAGGCCGGCCTCGAGGTCGTCAACCCTGTCCGCCTTGACGGCACCTACGACGAGCGGATCGAAGGCTATGAGGGCCGATTCGTAAAGGACTGCGACTCCGACCTGATCGCCGACCTCGAATCGCGCGGGCGACTGCTTCGCAGCGAGCCCTACGAGCACTCATACCCGCACTGCTGGCGCTGTTCGACTCCGCTTCTCTACTACGCAAAACCCTCTTGGTACATCGCGACTTCGCAGATCCGCGACGAGATGCTTGCCTCCAACGAGGAGATCGATTGGCACCCGCCGCACATCAAGGAAGGCCGCTTCGGCGACTGGCTGCGAGGCAACATCGACTGGGCGATCTCGCGCGAGCGCTACTGGGGCACTCCGCTGCCGATCTGGCGCTGCAGCGCCGGCCACCTCCACTGCATTGGATCCTTTGAGGAACTGGAGCAGCTTTCCTCGGTGAAGATCGACGACCCGCACCGTCCCTACGTTGACGAGGTCAGCTTCCCCTGCCCCGAGTGCTCGGAGCCGATGAACCGGGTTCCGGAAGTCGTTGATGTCTGGTTTGACTCCGGGGCAATGCCGTTCGCGCAGTACCACGCCCCGTTTGAGAACGAGCAGAAGTTTGAGCAGCGGTTCCCCGCCGATTTCATCTGCGAGGCAATCGATCAGACGCGCGGCTGGTTCTACTCGCTGCTGGCCGTCTCGACGCTGATCTTCGGCAAGTCCTCGTACGAGTCGGTTGTCTGCCTCGGTCACATTCGCGACGAGGACGACCGCAAGATGAGCAAGTCGGTCGGCAACGTCGTCGAGCCGTGGGCGATTCTTGACCGCTTTGGCGCCGATGCGCTGCGCTGGTACTTCTTCACCTCCAAGCAGCCGTGGGACGGCTACCGGTTCTCGATGGATGCCGTTGGCGACGGCGTGCGGCTGTTCCTGAAGCAGCTTTGGAACAGTTACTCGTTCCTGGTTCTCTACGAAAACGCGGCCGGAGAGAACCTCGTCGCAGGCGAGGAGACGGAGCTCGACCTATGGCTGCGCTCGCGGCTTGCAGCGACCGTCGAAGAGGTGACCGAGTCACTGGAGGCGTTCGACGCAACCAGCGGCGGCCGGGCGATCGCCGCCTTTGTCGACGATCTCTCCAACTGGTATGTGCGCCGCTCGCGCAGGCGCTTCTGGGAGGGCGACGCGGTCGCTTTCGCAACTCTTCGAGATGCGCTTGTGACGGTATCGAAGCTGCTCGCCCCGTTCACGCCGTTCATCGCCGACGAGATCTACGACAACCTTGACGGCAGCGAGCCGTCGGTCCATCTGTGCGACTGGCCGGAGCCTGGGGCCGCCCGAGACCTTGGGCTGGAGACGGCAATGGCGACCGCGCGCGAGACAGTGAGGCTGGGCTTGGCCGCGCGCGGCCAAGCGAAGATCAAGCTGCGCCAGCCGCTGCGCGAGGCCGTCGTCGTTGCCGCCGGCCCGGAGCGCGAGGCGATCGGCAGGCTTGCCGGGATCGTCGAAGACGAGCTCAATGTCGAGGCGCTGCGCTTTGTCGACAACGCCGACGAACTTGGCTCCTACGAGGTCAAGGCCAACTACCGGACCCTTGGGCCGCGCTTTGGCAACAGGATGCCGGCGGTGGCTGCCGCGGTGGCGGCGCTCGACCCTGCCGGAGTCGCCGTGACGCTGCGCGAGGGCGGCAGCGTTGGCGTCGTGATCGACGGCGACGAGCATCCGCTCGGCAGCGACGACCTGCTGCTGGCAATGCAGCCGCTCGGCGGTTATCAGCTGGAGCGCGAAGGCTCGCACGCCGTCGCGCTCGACCTGCAGCTTGACGACGAGCTGCTGCGTCGCGGGTTGGCGCGGGAGATCGTCCACGCCGTCCAGAACGCACGCAAGGAGGCCGGCCTTGCGGTCGAAGACAGGATCGACTTGGAGCTGAGCGGCGACGCGGAAGTGGTCGCTGCCGCCGAAGAACACAGCCGGCTGATCGCCGACGAGGCGCTTGCGACCTCGATCGTGGTCACCGATGCGCTGGAAGGCGCATCAGCGACCACGCTCGACGGTCACGAACTGCTGATCAGGCTCCAGCGAGCCTGATCTCAGGCGCTGAGCGCGTTGTTGAGCTCCTGCTCGATGCGCGGCTTCGGCTGAGCGCCGATGATCTGGGCGGCGGCGACGCCGTTCTTGAACAGGATCATCGTTGGGATCGACATCACGCCGAAGTTGGCGGCGGTCTGCTGGTTGTCGTCGATGTTCAGCTTGACGACGCGGACGTCTTCACGTTCGGCGTCGATCTGCTCGAGGACCGGGCCGACCATCTTGCAAGGGCCGCACCAGGGAGCCCAGAAGTCGACGAGGACCGCCGTGTCGGTCGACGATTCGATTACGTCAACTTGGAAGCTGCTGTCACTGATCTCTGGAAGGGCCATCGTGTTGCTCCTTGCTGTGAAATTGGTGGATACAGGTACCACTATACAAAGTGTAGTGAGGCGGTTTAGCGGCGAAGCCGCATCGCCGGCACCAGCCAAGCCGCCTCGGTCGTGATGCGCCAGGACATCTTTGACGTCCCTGCCACACGGTCGCGGAAGACGATCGGAACCTCAACAACCTTGAAGCCCCGCTTCGCAGTCCTGTAGGTCAACTCGATCTGGAAGGCGTATCCCACCGACTCGACCGACGGCAGGTCGATCGCCTTGAGCACGTCGGCGCGGAACGCCTTGAAGCCGCCTGTGAGGTCGTTGATCGGCAGGCCGAGAATTGTCCTTGCGTAGAGCGATCCGCCGCGGCTGATCACCCTTCGCTGGAGGCTCCAATCTTCAATGCCGCCGCCGCTCACATAGCGCGAACCGAGCGCCAGATCAGCTCCGTCGTCGCGCACCGCTTTGAGCAGGCGAGCGAGGTCGCGCGGGTCGTGCGAGAAGTCGCTGTCCATCTCCATTACAAAGCCGGCGCCCGCGTCGAGTGCGTGCTTGAACCCCGCCAAGTACGCCGGCCCAAGCCCCTCGCGGGTGGTGCGGTGGAGCACCTCGATCCTGTCGCTTTCGGCCGCCATCGCGTCGGCGAGCTGGCCGGTGCCGTCGGGCGAGCCGTCGTCAACGACAAGGATCCGAAAGCCGTCGGGGGAAGCCTCTTCGAGCACCTGAGCCGCGGCGGTGACTAGCGGCTCGATGTTCTCGGCCTCGTTATATGTGGGCAGGATCAGCCAAGGAATTGCGGACATCGGCGAGACGGAGACTAGATCAACTGGTCAAGGCAGTAGCTGCGCCATCAGCTCGGCGCTGATCGTTTGTTGGACGCTGCCGCTGGCGAACGGCTCCATCAGTCGCGCGGCGCGCTCCCTGTATCGGCCTCCCGGAGCGTCCAACGCCTTGCGGATCGAAGCTGCAAGATCGTCTCCGACGAGGTTGGGATCAAGCTCGCGGGCGAGTCTCAGGGCCTCGTAGGCACCGGGGGCTGCGGTGGTTGCCAGTTGGCATCCGTCGGCGAGCGCTTCGAGCTGCGCGAGCCCGAAGTCTTCGCGGCGCGGAGCGCAGACGAAAAGCTTGGAACGTCGCAGGAGCGCTCGGTACTGCTCGCTTGGGAGCAGGCCTACAACTTCAACGCCGGGTCCCGGGCTGGGCAGTCTGGCCGGGTCAAGCCCTGCGACGACCAGCCGCTCGTCACCGCGTCGGGCCTGCGCCCAGGCCTCCAACACCGCTCCAAGCCCCTTCTTCTGCGGATCCGCCGCGTAGGTGATCGCCGCAATGTCGCGGTCCTCGTCGGCGACCGGTGGCCCACTGGGATCAACGGGGGGTGGCACAACGACCGTTGCCGCGGCGCTCTGCGGCGCCTGCGTCAGTGCCGCCTCAGACCAGGGGATCAACAGCCGGCTCTCTGCGAACCGCCGGCGCTCCAGTGGCCGCTGCCAGATTCCGTCCCGTCCCGGACGGTTTTCGGCGGCTGCGGCGTCGAAGCGGATCGCCCCCGGCTTCGGCCAGAACATCGCCGCCGTCGTCGAGGAGTAGACGATCGTCCGCGGCATCTTCGAGGCGATCGCAGCCCGCGCCGCGGCGGCCGCCGAGCGCGCCCAGCGGTAATCGGTCAGGGCCATCGTGCGCACCTGCGGGCACGGCGCTGCACGAGCTATTTCGACCGCCGCTCCCGAGCTGCGGAGCTGCGCCGCGAAAACTTCGTCTGCCGCCCGCAGCCCGGCGGTGGAGCCAAGCGAGACGAGCAGGACATCCGGTGCACTCACGAGACGCCGCGCGGCTCGGGCTTGACGTCGCGGCGCAATCCTGGAGTACGCACGAGCTTGATCGGCCGGACCGGTGACCCGGTGGCGACGAAGAAGGTAACTCCGTCGCGCTCCTCAATCGCCGTAACCGCGCGGTCCTGGTGGCGCCAGGCAAGGGCCCAGATCACCATGAAACCGGCCGCGATGGCAGCAATCTGAGGCAGGAAGAAAGAGAAGATTGCCGACACCAGCGCCGCCAGCAGCAGCGGCCACACGCGGCTAAGCAGGAGCCGCCCAACGTTCTGCTCGGGCAGGGTCGCAGTGCTCTGGGCCTCGCGCAGGGCGCGCGAGACCGACGGACTGGCCTCAAGCCTCCTGCCGATCCATGCTCCGATCAGCGCGGCCACGACCCACCAGCCGGCAGCAATCAGAACGAGCTGGCTCTCTCCCAGAGCGTTTGACTGGATCACCGTCAGTACCGCCAGGACCGTTGCCGACGCCGCGCTCAGAAGGACCGTCGTCTTGAGCAGGTCGACGTACCTCATCGCTACCCGCCAAGCGCCGAGAGCAGTGCGTTCACGCCTTCGGTCCCGTCAACGAGGATGTCGGCTTCGGCAAGCAGTTCGCTCGGCGTCTGTTCCGAGCGCACCCCGGCACATACCGCGTCGGTCAGAGTTTCTTCCGCAACCAGCGCTCGCAGCGCGCGGAATGCGTCGATGTCGGTGCGGTCGTCGCCGATGTAGAGCGCGCAGTCCACGTCAACGCCGCCGAGCAAAGCCCTTACTGCATCTCCCTTATCGCTGGTGACCGGAGCCCGCAGCTCAATCACGCTGCGCCCGCGATGGATTACGAGGCCATCGGCACGGGCCGACTCGGCGATCTGCTCGGCGACCTCCTCGGCAGCGCTTTCGTCCTCGAGCCCGCGCCAGTGAAGCGCGACGATCGGACCTTTCTCCTCCACTCGCAGCCCGCTCTGCTCGCGCAGCGCCGTGGCGGTTCCCAGCGCTGCAGCGCGAACCCTGTCGGTCCAAGCCTCGGCCTCTTCGTTGACGAGCGGCTCGGAGGCGCCGCGCGGAAGCAGCTCCAAGCCGTGGTTGCCGGAATAGGGAAGCGATCCGATCCCCACGATCCGCCGCGCCTCCTTGGCCTGCCTGCCGCTGACGCAGCCAACCAGCCCGTAGATCTCGCGGCACTCGATCAGCAGCCGACGGGTCGGCTCGGAGACGCTCGACGTCTGCGGATCGCGGACGATCGGCGCCAGCGTCCCGTCGACGTCGAACAGCAGCGCGGTCCGTGACCGGTCGATCAGTAGCGGTGCGATCGCGCTGGCAAGCGAGGTTGCGGAGGTCATCGAACCTATTATGAAGGGGTGCCGAACGAGCGCATACTTCGACTTGCGATCATCGGGGTCGGCACGGGCCTCTTCAGCGGCCTCTTCGGTGTCGGCGGCGGCGTCGTCCTCGTGCCGATGCTGATCCTCTGGCTTGGCTTCGATGAGCGCAAGGCTGCAGCTACCTCGCTGCTGGTGATCGTAATTGCAGCGATTGGCGGAGCGATCACGCATCTGACCTACGGCAACATCGATCTGGTCGCTGCGCTCACGGTCGGAATCCCCGCAGTCGGAGGCGTTTTGATCGGAACCTGGCTGCAGCAGCGGATCAATGTCGCCGTCGTCCAGCTTCTGTTCTCGCTGCTCCTTGTTGCAACTGCGGCACTGGTCGCCTTCGGATGATCGTCCTGGCAATCGTCATCGGAGTTGCTGCCGGGATCCTCTCGGGCCTACTCGGCATCGGCGGCGGGATTCTGCTCGTGCCGGCGCTGGCGCTGGTCCTTGACCTCGATCACATCGATGCGGAGGCGACATCGTTGCTGGCGATCATCCCGGTCGCCGCAGTTGGCGCGTGGCGGCAGCGCAGCTACGGAAATCTCGACGTCAGGACCGGCGTCACCGTCGGGATCTTTGCCGCGCTCGCCGCCGTTGGCGGAGTTGCGCTGGTCAACGCGCTCGACGAGCGACTGATCCGCTACTTCTTCGCGGTTCTCATGGTGTACGTCGCCTGGCGGCTCGCATCGGGCGCGATCAGGCAACTGCGCGCCGAAGCGGCCTCAGCGACCGAAGGCTGACTTCGGCGCCATACGGGTTGCCCCGGGCGATTCATCGAGTACGGTTGAAGGGTGGCATCGATGATTTGGGAAGAGCGGCCGGACGGGCTTCGAGCCCCGGCGATGATCTGCGCTTTCGGCGGTTGGAACGACGCCGGCGAAGCGGCGACCTCGGCGGTCAACTTCCTTGCCTCCTCACTGGACGCCTACCGCTTCGCGCACCTTGACCCGGAGGAGTTCTACGACTTCCAGGCGACTCGGCCGCAGATCAAGCTGGTCGAAGGCGAAGCCCGCGAGATCACGTGGCCGATGGTCGAGATCTGGGCGGCTAAGGCTCCGCGCGCTCCGCGCGACCTGATCCTGCTGACCGGGCCGGAACCATCGATGCGCTGGCAGACTCTCTGCAGCAGCGTTGTTGACCTAGCCGATGCGCTTGGAGTGCAGATGATCGTCTCGCTCGGCGCGTTGCTGGCAGACGTCCCGCACACGCGGCCGGTGCCGATGGTCGGAGTCACGAGCGACGAGGCGCTGGCCGAGCGTGTTGGCCTTTCTCCCACCTCCTATGAGGGGCCGACCGGCATCACCGGCGTGCTCCACAGCGCCTGCGAGGCTTCCGGGATTCCGTCGGCAAGCCTCTGGGCCAGCGTCCCGCACTACGTCGCGGCCGCCCCTAATCCGAAGGCGTCGCTCGCGCTGGTGCGCAAGCTTGAGTCACTCGTTGGCATCAGCTTCGACGCGACCGATCTTGAACGCGCGGCATCCGACTACGAGCGCCGCGTGAGCAGCGCGGTCGCGGGCGACGACGAAGTGCGCCAGTTCGTCGAGCGCTTGGAGCAGGCCAGCGACGCCGATGGATCCGATCTTGAATCGGGAGAGGTTCCGTCGGGCGACGTTCTGGCGAGGGAGTTTCAGCGCTTCCTCAACCAGCGCGGCGACGACGCCTAGATCTCGGCTGCGGGGCAGGCGATCCGGAAGTCGCAGTAGCCGCAAGCACTGGCGCTCGGCGTCGGCTCAAACTCTTGCGCGCTGATCGAGGCAGCGACCTCGTTGACCGTTTCGGCGATCCAGTCGCGGTCGATCTCGCTGGCGGGCACCGGAATCTTCTCGTCGTCAAGGACGTAGTGGTAGCTCTGCAGCTCCGACTCCACCTGCCAGGCCTCTCGTGCTGCGACGGCGTAGAGCGAGAGCTGGATGTCCTC
>CAESAN010000036.1_pt1 | contig 11071 bp, 8 predicted proteins | sample 7263601 | NCBI WGS metagenome assembly CAESAN01 (sample SAMEA6814058, study PRJEB35770) | uncultured Conexibacteraceae bacterium | biome: Freshwater; feature: Freshwater reservoir; material: water | place: Czech Republic | collected 2017-05-23 | depth 30m m
GCCGGTTGAAGAGATCACACTTGACCGTGTTTTCATCGGCTCCTGCACCAACTCGCGGATCGGCGATCTTCGCGCCGCAGCCGGCGTAATCAAGGGACGCAAGGTCGCAGAGTCGGTCTACGCGATGGTCGTTCCGGGATCGGTGCAGGTCAAGAAGCAGGCCGAGGAGGAAGGCCTCGACAAGATCTTCAGCGACGCGGGATTCGACTGGAGGGGCGCAGGCTGCTCAATGTGCCTGGGTATGAATCCCGACACGCTTCAGCCGGAGGAGCGCTGCGCGTCAACCTCCAACCGAAACTTCGAGGGGCGTCAGGGACGGGGCGGACGCACTCATCTGGTGAGTCCGCAGATGGCCGCCGCTGCGGCAATCGAGGGAAGATTCGTTGACATCCGAGACTGGGACGGGGAGTAGTTGTGGATCCGATTGACGTCATCGACGGGAAGGTTTCGGTGCTCGACAGGGACGACGTCGACACCGACCAAATCATCCCCAAGCAGTTCCTGAAGCGAATTGAGCGAACCGGCTTCGGTGAGTTCCTCTTCCACGACTGGAAGCAGGAGGAGGGCTGGGAACTGGACCCCAACCCGATTCTTGTGGCCGGTCGAAACTTCGGCTGCGGCTCCTCCCGCGAGCACGCACCGTGGGCACTTGAGGATTACGGCTTTAGAGCGATCATCGCGCCATCGTTCGCCGACATCTTCTTTTCCAACTCGACCAAGGTCGGCCTCCTGCCGGTCCGGCTTACCGTCGACGAATGCAAGGCAATTGCCGACGCGGGCGCTGCTCGAATCGATCTCGACGCGCAGCAGGTGACCTATGGAGACGGTCAGGTCGCGAACTTCGATCTCGACCCGGAGATCAAGCGCCGGCTCCTCGACGGGCTCGACGACATCGCGCTGACAATGTTCGAGACCGAACTGATCGACGCATATGAGTCGACGATGGAGCGGGTAGGGCCCGTCACGACGTCACTGTGAGCGGCTCGCGAGTAGCGCTGCTTCCCGGTGACGGGATTGGTCCCGAAGTGATCGACGCTGCAGTAGTGGTCTGCGATTCCTTCTGCCCAGGCGATTACCAATTCGAGACCCACCTCTTTGGCGGCTGTTCGATCGACGCGAGCGGCACGGCAATGACCGATGAAACGCTTGAAGCCTGTAGGGCTGCCGATGCGGTGCTCCTTGGCGCGGTAGGGGGCCCCAAGTGGGATACGACCGACGCGGACGCGCCGCGCCCTGAACAAGGCCTCCTAGGCCTGCGCAAAGGGCTCGGCCTGTTTGCAAACCTCCGGCCCGTCCGTGCGATCGCGGCTCTGGTGGACGCAAGTCCACTGCGTCCAGAGCGCATCGAGGGAACAAACCTTCTCGTTGTCCGCGAGTTGACCGGCGGCATCTACTTTGGGGAGAAGAAGCGGACCGAGCTGATGGCAAGCGACCTCTGCGAGTACAGCGTTGAGGAGGTCGAGCGGATCGCGCGGGTCGCCTTCTCGGCTTCAAGAGGCAAGGTGTCGAGCATCGACAAGGCCAACGTTCTTGAGACGAGCAGGCTTTGGCGCGAGGTTGTAACGCGGGTTCACGCAGAGGAGTTCCCGCAGGTGGAGCTCGAACACGTCCTGGTCGACAACGCGGCGATGCAGCTTGTCTCTACGCCGGGTCAGTTCGACGTCATCCTCGCCGAGAACCTGTTCGGCGACATCCTCAGCGATGAGGCGGCGATGATCACGGGATCAATCGGAATGCTCCCGTCGGCAAGCATCGGCAACCCGGATGGACCGGGGCTGTTTGAGCCTGTTCACGGCTCGGCTCCCGACATCGCAGGGCAGGGCATCGCCAACCCGCTGGCAATGATCCTGTCGCTTGCGATGATGATGAGGCACGGATTCGGCCGCGAAGAGCAGGCGCTGGCAGTAGAATCGGCCGTCGATCAAGCCCTGGCGGGCGGCCTGAGGACGGCCGACCTCGGCGGCTCCGCTACGACCGACGAAGCCACGGCAGCCGTCTTGGCCCATCTGAAGTAGCGCGAAAACTAGGAGCAGACGGTGCAAGCAAGCGATCAAATCTGGATGAACGGCAAGTTTGTGCCCTGGGAGGACGCCCAGGTACACGTGCTCACGCACGCGCTGCACTACGGAACTTCTGTGTTCGAAGGCGTTCGTTGCTACGACACGGAACTCGGGCCGGCAGTGTTCCGCCACCGTGACCATGTTGACCGGCTCTTTGCTTCGGCAAGGGCTTACTTCATGGATCTGCCGTTTACCGCTGACGAGATCCAGAGCGCGACGCTCGAGCTGATCTCCCGCAACGGGCTGCGGTCCTGTTACATCAGGCCGATCGCCTACCGCGGGTACGGTTCGATGGGTCTGTTCCCGCTCACCGTTGACGTAGACGTGACAATTGCCTGCTGGGAGTGGGGCCTCTATCTCGGAGAGGACGGCAAGCGTGACGGAATCCGCGGCAAGATCAGCAGCTGGCGACGGATTTCGCCAAACGCTCTGATCCCTTACGCCAAGGCTGGCGGTCAGTACCTGAACAGCATCCTCGCCAAGGTTGAGGCGCACAATGCCGGCTACGACGAAGCGATCCTGCTCGACCATCTCGGCAATGTCTGCGAGGGAACCGGGGAGAACATCTTCGTCATCCGTGACGGGGAGATCGCGACGCCGCCGATGACTTCGTCAATCCTTGAGGGAATCACGCGTGCATCGATCATCAAGATCGCAGCAGACATGGGCCACACGGTCGTCGAGCGCGAGATTGCAGCCGACGAGCTGGCGCTGGCTGACGAGGTATTCCTGACCGGCACCGCCGCCGAGATGGTGCCGGTGCGCGAGATCGATGACCGTCCAGTCGGGGAAGGCAAGCCGGGGGAGATCACCAAGGCCTTGCTTGAGGTCTACGAGGACGCACTCCACGGGCGCGACGAGCGCTACACCGATTGGCTCGACCCAGTCCCCGAGGGCCCCAGCGGCGGCAAGGCAGACGCGGCATGAGCACAAGGCAGCGACGAATTCGGGAGCGGCCCGCGCAATAGCGCGCGCCGCGACCAGCTACACGGCGCCTATCGAGGTGCCATTCGTACTGCCCTGCTTAAGAGAAGGACCCAATAGATGAACTCGACAATCCAGCTATACGACGCGACCCTCCGAGACGGAATGGGTGGCGGCGGGATGAGCCTCACCGCGCAGGAGAAGTTGCGCGTAGTCGAACGGCTCGACGCACTCGGCATCGACATGATTGAGGCCGGATTCCCCTCGTCCAATCCCAAAGAGGCAGAGCTCTTTGAGCTGCTTGCGGCCGCTCCGCTTTCGACCGCCGTGATCGTTGCCTTCGGAATGACACGTCGGCGCGGAGTGTCGGCCGAGAACGACGAGGGCCTCAATGTTCTTGCGGCGTCGATAGCGCCTGCCGTGACGCTCGTAGGGAAGTCGTCCCCGCTGCACGTCGAAAAGGTCGTGCGGGTCTCGCGCGAAGAGAACCTCGAGATGATCGCCGGGTCTGTCGCTTTCATTGCAGGCGCCGGCAAACGAGCACTCTTCGACGCGGAGCACTTCTTTGACGGCTGGCGCGAGGATTCGCAGTACGCGCTCGAAACGCTGCAGGCCGCCATCGACGCTGGGGCCGAACGGGTCGTCCTCTGCGACACGAACGGCGGCTCGATGCCCAGCCAGATAACTGAAACCGTGCTCGCGGTTCGCGAGGCGCTTCCGAACGCGCTGATCGGGATCCACACCCACGATGACGGCGGCTGCGCCGTAGCTAATTCGCTGGTGGCGATCGAGGCCGGCGCTACGCAGGTCCAGGGGACACTGAACGGCATCGGGGAGCGGACAGGCAACGCAAACCTTGTCACGATCAACGCCGACCTCCAGCTAAAGAGGGGCATCGAGGGACTCGCTGCCGAGAACCTCGCACGGCTGACCGAAACCGCGCACTTCCTTGACGAGCTGCTCAACCGGGCCCCCAACCCTGCCCAACCGTACGTCGGCAAGAACGCGTTTGCCCACAAGGCCGGCATGCACGCAGCCGGTGTCAGTGCTGATCCCGGAACCTTTGAACACATCGACCCTTCACTGGTCGGCAATCGCAGCGAGGTCATTGTCTCCGAGCTGGCCGGGCGAGCCACGATCGCCGAGAAGGGGAGCCTGGCGGGTCTCGATCTAGATGCCGCCGTCAGCGCTCGCATCGTCGATAAGGTCAAAGAGCTCGAGCATGCGGGGTACCAGTTTGAGGCAGCCGACGGCTCTTTCGAATTGCTGATGCGCCGAGAGTCGGGCAGCTACGAACCTCTCTTCAGGCTTGAGAGCTGGAGTGTCACCGTTGAGCAGTCGGCCGACGGTGCGGTTGCTAGCGAGGCGACGATTGTCATCTGGCTCGGCGATCAGCGTTACGAGCGGCGCGCAACCGGGAACGGTCCCGTCAACGCGCTCGACAGCGCTCTTCGAAGCGCAATCGTCGAGGTGCACCCGGAGGTCGCCGATGTCGAGCTCGTCAACTACAAGGTGAGGATCCTCGACGAGAGCCATGGAACTGATGCGGTCACTCGCGTCCTCATCGATGCATCGGACGGCGAGCGAGTATGGGGCACCATCGGTGTTGGCGAGAATGTCATTGCCGCCTCGTGGCAGGCGCTTGTTGACTCGCTTGAGTTCATCCATCAGCCTGCGCTGGACAAGAAGGACGGGCAGCCGTGAGCGATCCGATCCCGCTCGCCAAACCGGTCCTGGGTCAGGCGGAGGAGGACGCCGTGATCGCAGTACTGCGCTCGGGGCACCTCTCGCTTGGTCCGCGGGTGCCAGCGTTTGAAGAGGCGTTCGCGGTGAAGGTGGGAGCACCCTTCGCGAGCGCAGTGTCCAGCGGGACGGCCGGCCTCCAACTTGGCCTTCGTGCGATTGGAGTCAAGGACGGGGACGAAGTCGTCACATCTCCACTCTCCTTTGTCGCCAGCGCCAACGTCTGCGTGATGGAGCGCGCGCGGCCCGTCTTCGTCGATATCGATCCGGTCACGCTGACAATCGATCCCAGTGCCGCCGCGGCCGCGGTGACAGATCGGACGACGGCGATTCTTCCTGTTCACATATTTGGCTACCCCGCCGACATGGCGGCGCTGGACAAGATCGGTCTGCCGATGGTCGAAGATGCCTGTGAAGCGCTAGGCGCCCGCTATAGCGACGGCGCAGCGGTCGGAAGCCGCAGCAACCCTGCAGTCTTCGGTTTCTACGCCAACAAGCAGATCACCACCGGCGAGGGGGGAATGGTGACTGTCGGCGAGCTCTCACTGAAGGAGCAGATCGACTCGGAGCGCAACCAGGGGCGCTCGGCCGACATGGCCTGGCTCGAACACGACCGGCTGGGATTCAACTACCGCCTCAGTGACATTGCCTGTGCGATCGGCCTCGCACAGCTCGACCGTCTGGATCAGATGATCGCTGACCGGCAGCGCGTTGCCGATCTCTACTACGAGAACCTTGCGCCGGTAGAGGGGCTTTCTCTGCCTTGCGCTAATCAGGGAGAGGCACGCCGCGGCTGGTTCGTCTTCGTGGTGCAACTTCCACAGGGGGTCGATCGCGACGACACGATTCGGAGCCTCGGCAAGCTTGGCATTCAGTCCAAGCCCTACCTCCCGGCGATCCACTTGATGGCCTTCTACCGCGAGAGGTTTGGCCACACCGAGGGCGAATTTCCCGTCTGCGAGTCGGTCGCAGCGCAATCGGTCGCTCTACCGTTCTTCCCGGAAATGACCGAGGGCCAGGTTGAACGGGTCTGTGCAGCGCTGCGCGAGATTCTCGGTCAGACCTAGACTGCGGCACGATGAGCCGCTTCAGTGAATCCCCTGATCCCGCCTTCGACGCGATCAACCGCTCCCTCGACGTAGACAAACGGCTGTGGCCGTACGACATCGCTCTGTCGAGGGCGCACGTGACGATGCTTGCTGCCCAAGGCATCATCAAGCAGGACGACGCCGGTGTGATCCAAGACGCCCTCAATGCAGTTGCCGGGGAATTGGAAGCAGGAATCTTCCCGTTTGAACCGTCCGACGAGGACATCCACATGGCGATTGAGCGGCGCGTTACTGAGATAGCGGGAGAGGCTGGTGGGCGCATTCACACCGCCCGATCCCGCAACGATCAGGTGGCAACCGATCTGGTCCTCTTTACGCGCGACGCCGCTGGTGAGGCAATCGACGCCATCGAGCGGCTGATGGAGACGCTGATCGAAAAGGCTGAGGCGCACCTTGACTGGGCGCTCCCCGGTTACACCCATCTGCAGCGCGCCCAGCCGATCTATCTGTCGCATCACCTGCTCGCCTATGTCTGGATGCTTGCCCGCGATCGAGACCGCTTTCGGTTTGTCCTTTCGCAGTGCGACGAGCTTCCGCTTGGCGCCGGAGCGCTTGCGGGAGTCAACTTCGACACCGATCGACAGCTCGTGGCCGGTGAGCTCGGCTTCCCGCGCGTATCGGCAAATTCACTCGACGCGGTCAGTAGTCGCGACTTCATTCTCGACTACATGTCCGCTGCGGCAGTCTGCGCGACTCACCTTTCACGCCTCGGCGGCGAGCTCGTCCTCTGGTCTAGTCAGGAGTTCGGCTTCGTCGCCTTGCCCGACCGCTGGACCAGCGGATCCTCGCTGATGCCGCAGAAGAAGAACCCTGATGCGGCCGAGCTGCTGCGCGCTAAGGCTCCGCGCACAGTCGGCAATCTCTCGTCGTTTTTCGGCGTTCTCCACGCTCTGCCCCTGGCCTACAACAAGGACATGCAAGAGGACAAGGAGTACCTGTTCGACTCCGTGGACACGCTTGACCTCTCTCTTGCAGCGGCAACGGGAATGATCGATGGCGCTGTCTTTAACCGCGACGCGATGAGCGATGCGGCCTCCGACTCGATGATCGCGGCGACCGACCTCGCCGATTCGCTTGTGAAGCTGGGTGTCCCATTCCGCGAAGCACACGCGACGATCGGCAAGTTGGTCCGCGAAACCCTCGATTCGGGGCGCACCCTAGACTCGCTCTCGCTTGAGGAGCTGCGGCAATACAGCTTGTTTTTTGACGAAGAGACGACCGGTCTGCTCTCGCAGCAGGCTTGGCTTGAATCGAAGGACAGCCTCGGTGGAACGGCTTCGCGCCGCGTGGCGGATCAGCTCGCAGCAGCCCGTGGCCTGATCTCCTAACCGTCAGCCGGTTGGCGTGCTGCCGCCACCGGATGACGAATCTGGAGCCGGGGCTGGCTCCGGCGTCGGAGCCGGTGCGGGGGTGGGGGCGACTTGGTTTCCGCCGCCGCCGCCGCCACCTCCTCCATTACCACTCGAGGACCCGTCGCTCATCGGCGCCGAGTACTGCCCGTCGGCTCCGCTAGTCGCGGATTTGCCAGCATCCTTACCCGCCCGCGAGTTAGCGCGCTGCTCCATTATCGCCTGGAGCTGAATCACAAAGTCGTGCCAGATCTGGGCCGGAAAGGTTCCGCCGGCAACCGGGCTGCCGTCATATTCGGTCTTCATCGGCTGCGTTCGATCGGCGTACCCCACCCAGACTGCGATCGTGTAGCGGTCGGTGAATCCGGAGAACCAGGCGTCGCCAAAGTTTTCGGTCGTCCCGGTCTTACCTGCTGCGAAGCCGCCATAGCTGGCGAGCTTGCCGGTTCCGGAAGTCACCACTGTCTGCATCTGAGAGGTCACAGCCTGAGCCAGCGCGGGGGATATGACCTTTGCTGTCTTGCGCTTGTTCCGCTCAATCAGCTGGTTGGTGTCGACGTCGCGAACCTCCCCAATACCGACCGGCCCGCGGTTTGGAGCGCTCAGGGTTCCCCAAACGCGCCGCCCGTTGTTCGCAAACGTTTCGTAGGCGTGAGCCCAATCCAGCACGGAGACCCCCTGCTTGAACGCGCCGAGCGTCATCGCGGGGTTCTCGGAGACCGGGGAGCGCACTCCCATCTTGCGGATCAGCTTCGATATCCGCTTAGTTCCGGTTGCCAGTCCAACGGCCGCGAAGACTGCGTTGTCGGAGTAGGTGAGGGCGGAGCCGAGGTCGCGCGTTCCTGCATATGAGTTGTCGAAATTGTTCACGGTGAACTTCTCGCCGTCGTTTGTCCCGGGCACGTCGAAGACTCGCTTGCGCGACTCCCACATGGACCCCAGGCCGTAGCCCTTCTTGAGTGCGGCCGCGAGAATGAACGGCTTGACGGTCGAACCGGGCTGACGCTGTCCCTGCGTCGCCAGGTTGAACGGCCGAGTCTGGTAGTCGCGGCCGCCAATCAGCGCCCTAACTTCTCCGGTCTTGTTGTCGATCGCGACCAAGGCAGCCGACGGCCCATCGGCGTTGGGGAGGTTCTGATCGATGGCCCGCTGAGCGGCCTCTTGGAAGTCGAGATCGAGGCTGGTCCTAACACGTAACCCGCCCTCGAACGCGCGGCGCGCCCCGAAGTGGTCCACTAGTTGCTGGCTCACCCAAGTTGTGTAGTAGGGAGCCTTTGTATCGACCGAAGGCGGCACCACGAGGCCCGGCAGGGCTTCGGCATTGGCCTGCGCGAACTCGGCCGAGGTTATGCGACCTTGCGCTCGCATCTTCGACAGGACGATCTGTCGGCGCCGCAGTGCTGCCTCCGGGTGCGCCACCGGATCGAAGGCCGTGGGGTTGGCAATCACCGCAGTCAGCAAGGCGGCCTCGGGCGCGTTCAGCTCGGTTGCGCAGGGCCGGGCACGCGTCCCGCAGCCGACATGGTTCGCGTCGCGTCCGAAGTAGACCCGCGCAGCCGACTCGATGCCGTACGCGCCGTTGCCAAAGTAGATCGAGTTGAGGTACTCGCTGAGAATCTTCTCTTTGGACCACTTTCGCGTTAGGTGGTAAGCCAGAGCTGATTCCCGGAGCTTCTGCACCACTGTCCTCTGATTTTGAGCCTTCATCGCGTTCTTCACGAACTGCTGAGTGATGGTGGATCCACCTTGACGCGAGCCGCCGGTGAGCGTGTCTTGGACGAACGCGCGCATGATGCCACGAGGGTCGACTCCGTTGTTCTCGTAGAAGCGCTGGTCCTCAACCGAGATCACCGCGTTGCGCATGAACGGCGAGATCGCCGAATACGGGATAAGGACACGATTGCGGCTGCTCTTGAGAATTCCCAGCTGCCTACCCCGAGCATCGAGCAGGACCGAGTTCCTAGCGGTCTTGAAGCCGTTCTCGTTCTCGAGGTTCGGGAGCTCGGAAGCAACGGCCATCATCATCCCGAAGACGGTCGAGACCCCGGCTAGCGCGATTAACGGAACCGCGATCAGAAGAAGACGCCAGCGTTTGACGCGTGGCTTGCGAACCCTCGCTGCCGCCGGCTCCGCTACGGGCGGCTCCTGCGATTGGGTCTCTGGTTCGTCTTCGTTCATCGGTCTTGATCTGCGGTGATGACTTGCCCCGTTGGGCGCCGAAACACCGTCAAGCCTCCTCGGAAGCTCCAGTCCGTCGAAGCGTCCTCCTCTGCACTCAGACTAGCATTGGCTCCGATGAAATCCGCCGCTTCAAATTCCGCCCACCTGACCCGCAATGCAGCGGAAGAGATGCCTGCCGGAGAGCTCAAACGGAAACTCCTGCTGGCCGAGTCGGAGAACCGTGCCCTCCGCGTCAAGCTTGGCCTTGACCCAACAGCTCCCGACATCCATTTGGGTCACACGGTGGTGCTGCAGAAGCTGCGCGAGTTTCAGGACGCCGGTCACAAGGTGGTCCTCATCGTCGGCGATCAGACCGCCCGGGTGGGTGACCCGAGTGGTCGCTCGGAGACGCGTCCCGTACTAACTGGTGCCGAGATTCTGGCTAATGCACAGACCTATGAGGCCCAGGCGGCACTGATTCTTGACCAGGATCCGGCTCGCTACGAACTGCGATTCAACAGCGAATGGCTGGATATGTCGATGGACGACCTGCTCGGCTTGGTCCGCACCACCACCGTCGCCCAGTTGCTCGAAAGGGAGGACTTCGCGAACCGGTACAAGAGCGGGGAGCCAATCTCCATCCTTGAACTTCTATATCCCCTGATGCAGGGGTACGACTCGGTTGCCGTCCAATCGGATGTCGAGCTTGGCGGCACCGACCAGACCTTCAACATTCTCCTTGGTCGTGACATCCAGCGCCATTACGGAGTTCCAGAGCAGGCAGTCCTCACGATGCCGATACTTCCGGGGATCGACGGCGTTGACAAGATGTCCAAGACGAAGGGCAACGAGATCGCGATCACGGCGGCCCCTGACGAGATGTTTGGGCGGACGATGCGGCTGCCCGATGAAGCGATGGAATCGTGGTTCCACCTGCTCGCGGTAGCTGCCCCTCCTCAGGGAACAGCACCCCGCGAAGCGAAGGCGTCCCTGGCAAAGGCGTTGGTCGAGCGCTTTCACGGAGAAGAGGCCGCCAGCGCCGCTGAGGCTCAGTTCAACAGCCAGTTCGTCGCCCACGAAGTCCCTGACGATGTCGAACTCTTCTCAATCGCGGCGGATGGAGAGCAAGTCCACCTTCCCTCCGTGCTCGCAGAAGCGTTCGGAATATCCCGCTCGGAGGCTCGGAGGCTCCTTGAACAGGGGGGAGTCAAGGTCGACGGTGCCCAGATCGCACCCGAGGCGCTCGACATCTCGTGCGAGGCCCTAGAAGGGGCGATCGTGCAGATCGGCCGGCGCCGCTTCAAGAAGTTCAAAATCGTCCGATAAAACTCGGCGAAACCCTGCTACGATGCGGAGCGGTCATCGATAGGCGGAGGTTTCTCCTTCTTTGACTCGGTCCCAACTTAGTGTTGGGCGCCCTCCGCGGGGGAATCCCCCTCGTGACCGGGTGAGTCGGTCTTTGAAAACTCAACAGCATGCGTACCTCCGGGTCTATACACCTGACCCGGATGTGCGTCCAGGTTCGAACCGCCAGTTGTCGGCTTGCCGACTTCGTGGCGGTCTGAGTAGTAACCAGTCAAGACCGCGGCGCCCCGTGTACGAGGCGTCGCAGATAAAAGGTCATGGCAAACTCTCAAACATTGGAGTAAGGGCCTTAGGGCCTGAATTCGATGCACTTTATGGAGAGTTTGATCCTGGCTCAGGACGAACGCTGGCGGCGTGCTTA
>CAESAN010000037.1_pt1 | contig 10826 bp, 14 predicted proteins | sample 7263601 | NCBI WGS metagenome assembly CAESAN01 (sample SAMEA6814058, study PRJEB35770) | uncultured Conexibacteraceae bacterium | biome: Freshwater; feature: Freshwater reservoir; material: water | place: Czech Republic | collected 2017-05-23 | depth 30m m
CTGCCGAGCACTGGGTCGCAGTTCTCGCTGCGCGCAAGGATCAGATGAATCTTGCCGTCAACATTTCGATTGGTTCGAGCGCGCAGATCGCGCTCTTTGTTGCGCCGGTCCTGATCCTCGCTTCGCACCTGATGGGCCCGCACCCGATGGCGCTCGTCTTCAACGGATATGAGCTTGCCGCGCTGATCCTCTCGGCCCTGATCGCCGGACAGGTCACGCAGGACGGACGATCGACGTGGTTTGAGGGTCTCCAGCTGCTGGCCGTCTACGTGATCATCGCGTTCTCGTTCTTCATCGCCTGACCGCCGCTGCGCAATGCGCAATGATCCCATGCCGTGCGCCTCGATTCGATCAACCCCGGAGACGTCGTCCGCGTTTCAATTCGCGGCCGCGTCTTTCACGCGCTCGTTCGCGGCAGCGACCCGGCCGGCCTGCAGATAGAGCCGATCGAGCGTGGTTTCACTCAGCGCCACGTCAAGGCGCGGGATGTCGTCGAGCACTGGGCCAAAGGAGGACGCCCGCGCGGCGCCTCGGCCCGTGCGGTCAATCCCGAGCAGCGTTCGCTGGACGACCTCTTCGACCACTAGCCCGCCTGTCGACGGCGGGCGCGTCATACTTTGCGGCGTGTCTCCGCGCCACACCGACGAGGCTGTCGCCGCCGCCGTTCCGGTTGCCGCTGCGCGCGCTGCAGCAGGCGTCGGCGCAGGCCCTGGAACCGCCGATCCGCTCGTGGCCGAGCTGCGCCGCGCGGGGCTGCTTCCGTTGCTCGTTCTTCACCTGCTCTCTTCGGGCCCCTCTTACGGGAATGCCCTGATCGAGGGGATCAGCATCTCCACCGGCGGACTCATCACCGTGAATCCAAACACGATGTACCCGCTGCTCCGCACGCTGGAGGAGCAGCAGTTCGTCACCGGCGAGTGGGAGCACCCCGAGCGGCGCTCGCGCCGCTTCTACGCGATCACGCCAGACGGAGAGCAAGAGCGCAAGCGGCTGGCGGAGGTCCTGATCCCGCGCCTCGCAGAAGTCGCCTCGGCGCTCGAACTTCTCCGCCGCGAGCTTCAGTGAGCACGGCCAGCGCCGAACGGCTGATCGGCGGCGCAGCACTTTCCGAGGTCGAACCGCTCTGGTACCAGATCGAGCTGTGGCCACTCTTCGTGGACGGGCTCCAGTCGGTCGTGAGCGTTGAAGGCGAGAGACCACTGCCCGGCTCGGTCGTCATCTGGCGCACCGGGCAAGCGGGCAGAGGAACGGTCGAGGAGACGGTCGCCGAGTACGTGCCAGGGGAGGGGCAGCTCCTGGTCGTGGAGGACTCGGCGATCAGCGGCCGCCAGCGGGTGACCTTCGAGCAGATCGACCGAGGGACGCTTGTCGGGCTGGAGCTCGACTACCGGCTCAATCGCGGCGGACCCCTGCGGGCTCTAACCGACCTTCTCTTCATCCGTCGTGCCCAAGCCGAGTCGCTGCGCCGCACGCTGGCGGCCTTCGCCGCGCTTGTCGAAGAGCGGTCCTAGCGGATCAATGCAGCCCGAGCCCGAAGGGCGGCTTCAAGCCGCCCGAGCGTCGCGGCAGTAGCGGCGATCTGAACATCGCTAAGGCCGCCGATCAGTGCAGTGTCGGCGGCGTCGCGAATCGCCGCAGCGCCTGAGTCAAGCTCCTCGATCCGCGCGTCAATGTCGCCTTGCCCGGCCCAGGAAGTGAGCTCTGCGAGGGCAGCGCGCAGAGCGCAGTCGAGCTGCAGCGCAGCTTCGCGCCAGCGCTCGCAATTGACGTCGGCGCGGGCCCTTAGCGCCAGCTCTTCGCAGGCCATGGCAACGTCGCGGCCCGCGAGCACGCTTGCCAGTCTTTCCTGCGGACTGAGAATCGCCTGTCGCTTGCGCCTCGCCGCGACGAGGTTCACGTCCATTGCAGACTCCCAGCGGCCGTGGGCCACCTGCTCGCCCAGGCCGGTCCCGACGCGCATGACCAGTGCCTGATCGGCAGCTATGCCGTGCGCGTTTGGATCGGCGGCCACGACCCGCTGAACCTGAAGCACGGTGTTGATCACCGACAGGCCGGTCAAAGCCTCGCTCTCGAGATCGGCATTGTGGAGCCATTCCTTCGGATCAACTTCCAGTGGCCGGGCGTCAATCAGGGTCGCGCGCCCGATCGGCACAGCGGTCGGCTCCGGCTCGGGGGCCGCGCTGCGGGCTCGGCGCCTGCGGCGGCGGGCTGCGCCGAGCGTGGACAGCACGAGCACGTGAGTGGGCTCGCCCGCATGTCCCCGAACGACATAGCGGCCGTCTGCCGGGCCCAGCGGCCAAGGCGCTTCGACCTGCACGAATCGGAAGTTGATCGGCTCCACGGAGGTCTTCGAAACTACCACTGAGCAGTGCACCCCATCTGCGCGCTTGGAGTACCGTTGAAGTACAAGCCGTCAACTAAGGGATTCAGATGACTGAGGAAAGCGCCGAAGGACTGAGGGATCGATTTACCCGCGGAAGCGAAGACGCGATCGGTCGCGTCGCTCAGGAATTGCTTGAGAACCCAGTTGTCAGCAGCGCGATTGCACGCGCCTTCGAGGCACGCGAGCGCGCAACGCAGGCACAGGAAGTCGCCATGGGCGCGCTCAATCTGCCCTCGGCCGCAGACCTTGAGCGCTTGACTCGGCGGGTGCGCTCCGTTGCGCAGCGCTTGGAAGGCATTGAGGATTCGGTCGATCGTCTCGACGAGCGGCTGTCGAAGAACGTTCAGGTTTCGCTTGAAGAGACTCTTGCTGCGATCAACCTGCGCCTTACGGCCATCGAAGCGCTGCTCGAAACCGACGCCAAGTAGTCAGTTCGGTCGGCCAACCAGAGCCGAGGCTCCGGCTTCGCCGAGACGGTTGGTGGCGCGCTCCAAGGCGATCCCTTCGAGCCGCTCGCCTGCTCCTGCCGACGCGTCCGTGACCATCAGCACCACCGCCAGCGGAAGTTTCCTCAACTGGGCTACAGCCAACAGCGCTGCGGCCTCCATCTCGACCGCCAGCGCTCCCGATGATTTCCAGCGTTCTACGCGTTCGCTCCCGCGTTCGTAGAACAGGTCGGCACTTACGATCGCTCCGCTGTGGTCGGCTACTGCGTTGAGGTGCTCGGTCAGCTCGCGGTCCGGGATCAGAGGCTCCTCGCCGACGAGCGCATGACTGGTGCCGTCGGCCCCGGCGACCGCGCTGGCGCAGACCAGATCGCCAAGCTTCAGGGAGTCGCTCAAAGCTCCGCAGGAGCCGATCCGCACGGCCCGCTGGAGGCCCAGGTCGCAGAGTTCCTCAAGCACGATCGCGGCGCTGGGGCCTCCCATGCCGTGACTCATGATCGTAAGCGGCTCTCCGTCCACAGCGGTTCCCGTGTAACCCCACAGGCCGCGATTGTGGTTGAACATCTTCGGCCCTTCGGTGAGCGTCTGGGCCAGCGCGAGCGCGCGCCCCGGGTCGCCGGTCAGCAGTGCTCGGGCGGCCAGAGGTGCCGTCGGGTGGATGTGGCGCGGGACGGCAGTCATCAGCGAGCGAGAGTATTGTGAACGCATGTCCAAAGATCAGAAGAAGTCAGGAAAAGGCAAGAACAAGAAGCGCGCATCCCGCAGCGACCAAGTCCGCTCGGCGGTCGATCAGGCGTTTCAGACAGCCGGCGCGCAGCTGCGTCCGGACCGTGCTCAGGACATCGCCGACGAGCTCGCTGCGGCAGCGCAGAGGGTTCGCGACGTGGTTGAGGACGCTCTTCCGCCCACGACGGAGGACCTCAAGCGCCTTGAGCAGCGACTCGCAGTAATCGAGAGGCGGATCGGCGCCCTCGAGCGCGCGACGCCAGTCGCCACACGGCGCGCAGCGGCCAAGAAGCCGGCCGCTGCTCCCCGCAAGAAGGCGGCTCCGCGCAAGAAGCCGGCGCCTCGCAAGCCAGCGAGCTGATGGCGGTCGACTTCGATTCGACGGAGCAGTTCCGGACCGTCATCGATGGCGTGATGACATTGATGAGCGAGGATCCTCAGATGGGTCCGCAGCTCCGCGACGCCGATGTTCCGCAGCGGTTCGAGTTCGATGATCTTGATCTCGTCGTCAATGCCCGCGCAGCCCGCGAAGGCGAACCCGGCAACCTCCACTGGGAATGGAGCGACGAGGTTGACTGGGAGCCAAAGGTCCGACTGACGATGAGCTCGGAGGTTGCGAATCGTTACTTCCAAGGCAAGGAGAACGTTCCCGTGGCGATCGCGCGCCGCAGAATCAAAGCCGGTGGCGACGTCAAAGCGGCTTTGGCTCTGATTCCGATCACCAAGCCGATCTACCAGCTCTACCGCGAGATGCTCGAAGCCGACTACCCGCAGCTGGTCGTTTAGGAAGGTCTCGGACTGCTTCGTGTCGCGGTCCAGCGACGACCTGTCCGGAGGCACTGCGCAGAGCGGTGACGAAGCTCTCACCGCCGCCGAGGCCGCAGAGCGCGTTGGGGTATCGGTCTCAACCCTGAGGCGGTGGGCATCGCTGGGTCTGTTCACAACCAACGACACCTCTGACGGGTGGGGGCCGAGCGCAGTCGCGCAGGCCCGCGCTCTGGTGAAGTTGCGCGAGCGCGGCTACTCGATCGAGCAGATCCGCGAGGCTACCGACGACGGGCGCCTTGTCGGCTACAGCGACGAGCTTGTCGGCGAGGTCGTCGGCGAACGCTTCACTCTCGCCGAGGCCTCGAAGAAGAGCGGTCTCAAGGAATCAGAGATTGAGGAACTAATCGCGGCGCTCGGCCTGCCATCCGCTGCCGTCAACGACCTCGGTGCCGACGACGTCGAGATGTTCGGTTTCTTTTCGACCGCAATCGAATCCGGATTTCCCCGCGACGCGCTGCTTCAGACTGTCCGCGTCTACGGCCAGGCCGTCTCCAAGATCGCAGATGCCGAGGTTCGGCTGGTTCACCTTCACGTTCACGAGCCGCTGCTGCGCGACGGCGTTCCCAGCGAGAAGATCGAGCAGCAGATGGAGGGCATCACGAGTGGGCTGCTGCCGCTCTTCTCACCCGTGATCGACCATCTTCACAGGCGCTTTCTTACCCACTTTGTCGAGCAGGACATCGTTGGCCACATGGAGGATGACGGCGGGGCCAGCGAGGTCGGGCAGGTTCGCGTCGCAATCGCGTTTGCCGACCTTGCCGGCTACACACAGCTGACCGAAGAGGTCGGCGACGAGGAGGCCGCGGGGATCGTCGAACGATTTGTCGGCAACGTCAACCAGTCGCTCCCCGACGAGGCGCGAATCCTCAAGACGATCGGCGACGAAGTAATGATCGTCTCATCCGACGCTGGATCGCTGACCGACTGGGCGGTCGGCTTCCAGATGCTCAGCAACGAGCGGCCACTGCCGAGAATCGGCATTCACTGCGGCAACGTCGTATTTCGCGACGGCGACTACTTCGGGCGCGAAGTGAACCTTGCGGCCCGCGTAGCGGCAAGGGCTGCTGCCGGTGAAGTGCTCGTGACATGGCCGGTTGTTGAGACTTCCGGACGGCACCTCGAGTTCGAGCTGATCGGGGAGGTCCAGCTGAAAGGGTTTAGCCAAGCAACCGAGCTCTACCTCGCCGACCTCGCCGAGGAAAAGTGAAAGGCGGTGCGGTGACATCCGCGCTGCTCGAGCGGGTCCGCTCCGGAGGACTGCTGGCGGGGGACGAACCGGTCCTGGTCTGCCTCTCGGGCGGCCGCGACTCCGTCTGCCTGCTCGACATCGCCGCCCTCCTCTGCGGGCCGCAGGCGGTGACGGCGCTGCACGTCAACTACGGCCTGCGAGAGACCGCCGACGAAGACGAGCTCTACTGCCGCGAGCTCTGCGCGCAGCTCGGCATTGAGCTGCACGTCGAGCGCGCCGAGGCTCCTCAGGGAGGCAACACCCAGGCCTGGGCGCGCGACCTGCGCTACGGAGTCGGCGCCCAGCTCGCCGCCGCCAGCAAAGCACGTCTGGCTGCGGGCCACACCGCGAGCGATCAGGTCGAGACGATCCTTTACCGCCTCGCGGCCTCTCCCGGGCGCAGGTCGCTTGTCGGGATGGCAGATGAGCGCGGGCTGCTGGTAAGGCCGTTGCTCCGGGCCCGATTCACGCGCGACGAGACCGCCCAGTGGTGTCTCGCGAGAGAGCTCGAGTGGTGCGAGGACGAAACCAACGAGACCGACAAATATGCCCGCGGGCGCATCCGCGCCCAAGTACTGCCGGCGCTGCGGACAGTTCACCCGGCCACCGACGAGAACATTCTTCAGAGCGCAGAGCTGCTGCGCGACGAGTCGGAGGTGCTTGAGCTCGTCGTCGATACTGCGCTCGCGGGGAAGGACCGGATCGGCGTCGAGCACCTTGCTGCGCTGCCGCCGGCACTGGCGCGGCTGATCGTCCGTCGCCTGGCTGAAGCCGCGACCGGCTCGCTCTGCCCGCAGGCCGCATCGAGACTGGATGAGATTCTGCTCCTCAGTCGCGCGGCCAGCACCGCCGCGGCGCTGGATGTCGGCTCGGGCGCCCGCGCCGTGGTCGAGGGCGGGATGCTCTCCTTCGAGCGCTCTCCGGCTCGCGCTCCGCGCCCTCCGGTCGAAGGGTAGGCTCCATCGCAATGAGCATTGATCCACCGATTGGCGAGATCCTCGTCCAGCCCGACCAGCTCAAGGAGAGGGTGCGTGCACTCGGTGCACAGATCAGCGCCGACTACGCCGATCGCGACCTCCTGATGGTCGGGGTCCTAAAAGGCGCAACCTTCTTCCTCGCCGACTTGATGCGGAAGGTCACGGTCCCGTGTGAACTCGATTTCATGGCTCTGGCCTCCTACGGCTCGCAGACCGACTCGAGTGGCGTCGTTCGGATCCTCAAAGACCTCGACGTGCCGATCGTCGGCCGCGACGTCCTGATAGTTGAGGACATCGTCGATTCGGGACTGACATTGCAGTACCTGCTGCGCAATCTCGGGGCCCGCGATCCAAGGACGCTTGAGGTCTGCTCACTGCTGACCAAGCCCGAGCGCCGCAAGGCCGACGTCCCAATCAAGTACGTCGGATTCGAGATTCCGAATCGTTTCGCAATCGGCTATGGCCTTGACCACGCGGAACGCTGGCGCAACCTGCCTTATGTGGCGTCTCTGGCGCCGACGGAGGACCGCAAGTAGCTCAGGCGTCTGCTGTTACTCTGAGTGTTCGGTATCAGCGCCGTCATCTGAGGGCTGTCTACCTACCGTATCCCACACAATGAGCCGATTTTTCAAGAGCGCAGCCTTCCCGATTCTGATCGTTGTCGTGCTCGCGTTCTTCGCGCAGCGGCTCATCAGCGGCGGCCAGAAGGTAAAGGCCCCCACTTACAGCGAATTCATCACTCAGCTCAACAGCGGCGACCTCAAGACCGTTGACCTGAAGACGAAAGACAACACCGTCGTCGTTACGCCTCGCACCGGCAAGGAATACGAGACCGGATTCACCGACGCCGGTTCCGATCGACTTGAAGCACAGCTCCAGAGCGCCGAAGACCAGGGCAAGCTCTCCGGCGGGTACAACATTCAGGGCCGCAAGACGAGCGGTTGGCTGTCACTGCTGACCTACGTGCTGCCGTTCCTGATCTTCATCGGCTTCTGGATCTTCCTGATGAATCAGATGCAGGGAGGAGGCTCGAAGGTGATGTCGTTCGGCAAGTCCCGCGCCAAGCGGATGACGGCCGATTCGCCGAAGATCACTTTCCGCGACGTGGCAGGCGTCGACGAAGCCGTCGAAGAGCTGCACGAGATCAAGGAGTTCCTCGAGAACCCGAAGAAGTTCCAAGCGCTCGGTGCACGAATCCCGAAGGGCGTATTGCTGTTCGGGCCTCCCGGCACCGGCAAGACGCTGCTGGCCCGCGCCGTTGCGGGAGAGGCGGGAGTGCCGTTCTTCTCGATCTCCGGCTCGGACTTCGTCGAGATGTTCGTCGGGGTCGGCGCAAGCCGCGTCCGTGACCTCTTCGAGCAGGCAAAGCAGAACTCGCCCTGCATCATCTTCGTTGACGAGATCGACGCCGTCGGCCGCCACCGCGGCGCCGGCATGGGCGGTGGGCACGATGAGCGCGAGCAGACGCTCAACCAGCTGCTTGTCGAGATGGACGGATTCACGATGACCGACAACGTCATCCTGATCGCCGCCACCAACCGCCCGGACATCCTTGACCCGGCCCTGCTTCGTCCCGGCCGCTTCGACCGCCAGATCGTGGTTGACCGCCCCGACCGCAAGGGCCGCGCGCGGATCCTCGATGTTCACACGCGCGGCAAGCCGCTGGCGAAGGAGATCGACACCGACACGCTTGCTGGGCAGACACCCGGCTTCACCGGCGCCGACCTCGCAAACCTCGTCAACGAAGCTGCCCTGCTCGCCGCTCGTCACGGCAAGCGCGAAGTCACCCAGGTCGAGCTTGAAGAGGGCATCATGCGAGTAATCGCAGGGCCCGAGAAGAAGACCCGCGTGATGAGCGACAAGGAACGGCTGATCACAGCCTTCCACGAGATGGGCCATGCAATCGTCGGCCACTACCTCGAGTTCTCCGACCCGGTCCACAAGATCTCCATCGTCAGCCGCGGACAGGCGCTTGGTTACACGATCTCAATGCCGCAGGAAGACCGCTTCCTCACCACCCGAGCAGAGCTGCTCGATTCGATGGCAATGACGCTTGGCGGCCGTGCAGCCGAGGAGATCGTCTTCGACGAGATCACAACCGGCGCATCCAACGACATCGAGAAGGTCACCGCGACCGCAAAGCAGATGGTGATGCGCTTCGGCATGAGCGAGCGGCTTGGGCCACGCGTCTTCGGCCGCGATCAAGGCCAGCCTTTCCTTGGCCGCGAGTTTGCCTCCGAGCCCGATTACTCGGATGAGATCGCACGCGAGATCGATGACGAGATTCGTCGCATCGTCGAGTCTGCCCACCAGCGCGCGAAGGACATGCTTACCGAGCACCGTGAGGCACTCGAATCAACCTCGCGCATCCTGCTCAAGCGTGAGACGATCGAACGCGATGAATTCCTGGCACTGCTTGGCGGAAAGACCGAAGAGGATGTCTTCGGTCCCGACGACGCTCCCGCTCCGCCGAGTGACGGCGCGCCCGAGGGTGCCGGCGAATCCGAGCGTGACACTCCGCGTCCGCTTCCCCGCCCCGGCCTCGCCGGTGGTGCACTTGAGGCCCGCGGCCTCGACTTGCCTGAGAAGCCTGAACCGGCCTGACCGGCGCCCGAGGCTGGCGGTTCGATGAGCGCTGCTTGGAAGGTGATGGGTGTCTGCAACGCGACTCCCGACTCTTTCTCCGACGGCGGCATGCTGCCGACGGCTGATGCGGCTGTGGCCCACAGCCTCCAAATGGTCAAGGAAGGCGCGCAGATCATCGACGTCGGCGGAGAGTCAACGAGGCCGGGGGCGGACCCGGTGGGGGAGACCGAAGAGCTGCGCCGCGTGATACCGGTGATCGAGGGAATCGCGGCGGCGCAGTCGGGAGCACAGATCAGCGTGGACACGACCAAGGTTGCGGTCGCGAAAGCCGCTCTCGACGCCGGAGCAAGCTACGTCAACGACGTCAGCGGCTTCTCGCTTGAACCGGAGATGGCGGTGCTGGTAGCCGAGGCGGGATGCGACTGCTGCCTGATGCACATGAACGGAACCCCCCTGACAATGCAGCAGGATCCCCACTATGACGACGTCGTCGCTGAGGTCTCCGAGTACCTCGGCGAACGCGCTCAGGCTGCAATCGAGGCGGGGATTGCACGCGAGCGGATCGCGGTCGATCCGGGGATCGGATTCGGCAAGAGCCTCGACCACAATCTGGAGCTGCTCGCCGGTCTCGGCCGGATCGCGATGCTCGGCTACCCGGTCGTGGTCGGCGTATCGCGCAAACGCTTCCTCGGAGAACTGACCGGAGCGGACTCGCCTGAGCAGCGGGTAGCTGCAACCGTTGCCGCCAACGTCGTCGCCCTTTCCCGAGGCGCAAGCGTATTCCGCGTTCACGACGTGCGAGCAAATGTTGACGGCCTGAGGGTCGCGAGTGCTACCTTGGCGCGCGATGGCCGCTGACGACGAACATGACGGGGACGAGGAGTTCGGCGACGAGTTCGGCGAGTCGGCATCGGAGATGACCGCGACCAGCATCGAGGTCACCGGGCTCTCGCTTTACACCCACCACGGGGTAAGCGACGCCGAACAGGAGATTGGTCAGCGCCTGGTGTTCGACCTGCGCTTCGACGTGGGCGCCTGCGATGCGACCGTCACCGACCGCGTCGAAGACACCGTTGACTACGGCCGCGTCTGCGAATTCGTCTCGCTGGTCGCACAGCGCCGCTCCTACCGCACGCTTGAAGCGCTCTGCACCGAGGTGGCCGGTCAGCTGCTTGACGAATTTGACACGCGCGAAGTATGGGTCAAGGCGACGAAGCCGGAACCGCCGATTGCGCTCGCGGTCGAGTCGGTCTCAGTTGAGGTTTGGCAGAGCGCGGCAGAACGATGAGCACCGCCTTCGAACGGGCGACCGCTGTCGATTCGCTCGGCGATGGTGCCTACAGCGCGCTCTGCGACGTCGACTGGTCGGCGCCGCGCGGTCCAAACGGCGGCTACCTCGCCGCGATCATGGTCCGAGCGATGTCCGCCGAGCTTGCCGACCCCGCGCGCGAAGCGCGCTCGCTGACCCTTCACTACCTGAGTCCGCCGGTTGCAGGACCGATGCAGATCGCAGTCAAGGTCGAGCGCTCCGGGCGCACACTCACCACTCTCGGAGCCCGTCTCGAGCAGGACGGCAAGTGCTGTCTGATCGCGCTTGGGGCTTTCGCCGGGCCCTTCTCCGACAAGCGCCCGTTCGCCGCCGCAATGCCGAA
>CAESAN010000038.1_pt1 | contig 10778 bp, 7 predicted proteins | sample 7263601 | NCBI WGS metagenome assembly CAESAN01 (sample SAMEA6814058, study PRJEB35770) | uncultured Conexibacteraceae bacterium | biome: Freshwater; feature: Freshwater reservoir; material: water | place: Czech Republic | collected 2017-05-23 | depth 30m m
GATCCGCATTCGCGGCACTTCAGATTGGTGGCGCTCATTAAAAAACCTCCGCCGTCAAGTGGCGGAGGTCTGGAGACTCCCACCACATCTGTCAGGAATTGGCACCTTCCCTTTCGGGAGGTTGCCGGGGTTTCAACGGGCCAGTCCCTCCACCCCTCTAGATGTGTCCAGCTATGTGAAGCGCAAGATAGCACGACTTGGTGCAGGGCTTCAAGCGCCCGCGCGCCACTTGTACACTGCGTGAAGAGGATCAACTGATGCCAGCCGACGAACCACGAAGTCTCGATGCCGAGCCTTCCCAAGCCTACGCTGCGTCGACCTCTGCGTCGTCGTGGCAATGAGTCGGTCCCTGCTGCCGAAGAGCTCGGCGCTGCGCGCGTCGAAGTGATCGAGGCCTCCGGTCCCGATGGCGGCCTCAAGTGGATCAACTTCAGCGACTGGCGTTCGGTTGAACGAGATTGGCTGCAGGAGCATTTCGACTTCCACGCGCTCGACTACGAGGACCTCAACTCGCGCAACCAGCGGCCGAAGGTCGACGAGTACGACGACTACCTCTTCATCGTCTTGCAGTTTCCGCGCTACGACAAGGAGATGCGCAGGCTCAGCGCAGTCGAACTCGATGTCTTCGTCGGCCCCGACTACGTGATCACGATCCCGCAGGCTCCATTGCCCGCAGTCGACTACCTCTTTGAGCGCTGCGAAAGCCGGCCCAACCTTCGCGATGAGCTGTTCGGCAAGGGCGCCGGCTACCTGCTCTACCGGATCGTCGACGACTGCGTCGACTCGGGCTTCCCAATGCTGCGGAAGATCGGCAACAAGCTCGAGCGTCTTGAGACCGATGTCTTTGAGGGCCGATCGACCGAGGTCGTGCGCGACATCTTCACGGCTAAGCAGGAGGTGATCAACTTCCGCTCCGTCGTCAGGCCGATGCGGCCCGCCCTTGTGGACCTTGAACGGACAACGAAGAGGTACATGGCGGCCGACCTCGACATCTACTTCGACGACATCAACGATGCTTCCGAGCGCGTCTGGGACATGCTCGAAAACTTCAAGGAGGTCGTTGAGGCCTTGGAGGAGACGAACGAGTCGGTTCTCTCCCACCAGCTCAACACGATCCTCCGCGTGCTGACGGCCATCAGCCTGGTGCTGCTGCCGCTGACCCTGATCGCGAGCATCTTCGGGATGAACGTGCGCGTCCCCGGGCAGGGACAGATTGAGGCCTTCTGGATCGTCGTCGGAGTGATGGTCGTCCTGCTCGTCGGAATCATCACGCTGTTCCGACGTCGTGGCATCCTCTAGCGCGGCTCCCAGGCGACGACTCCTTGTCATCGTCAACCCGTACGCCACGTCGGTCGATCGTCGACTCCGCGAACTGGTGATTGCTGCACTTCAAAGCCGCTATGAGGTCCGTGCCGCCGACACGAATGCGCCGGGTCACGCTCGCGAGCTCGCAGCCGAAGCGATCGGCAGCGGCGTTGACGCTGTCGCAACGCTTGGCGGAGACGGCACGCTGAACGAGGCCGCGGAAGCCCTCGTCGGAACGGGCGTTCCGCTCTATCCCCTCCCCGGCGGCTCGCAGAACGTCTTCGCAAAGCTGCTCGGCCTGCCGGCCGAGATTGTGGATTCAACGGCCAGGCTGCTCGAGTTTGCCGACAACTGGGAGACGCACCAGGTCGACCTGGGACGCGCCAACGGCCGCGCATTCACCTTCGCGGCCGGAGTCGGGCTTGACGCGAGCGTTGTCGAGCAGGTTGACGCGAACCCGTCGATGAAGGCTCGGATGCGCCAGTGGTACTACGCCCAGCGGGGAGTAACCACCTATATCCGCGACTACCTGCTTCGGCGCGACCAGCTGTCCGCACGCAGCGGAAGTGAAGCGATCCGGGGTGACACTGTGCTCGTGCAGAACGGACCGGACTTCACCTATGCGGGCGACAAGCCAATCAGCCTCTGCTCCGGAGTGACGCTCGACTGCGGGACGATGTCGGCAGCCGTGCTCCACCTACGCTCCCCCCTGCGCGCGGCACTGACGGCTGTGCGTCTGCTGACCACCAGCGGCGCGCCGACGACCCGTGCGATCACGACGATGTCCGGGATGACGGGCCTTGAAGTGATCGCCGACGGCGGACAGCAACTGCCGCTGCAGGTCGATGGCGACTTCGCCGGGCTCCACAGCGAAGTGCGATTTACGCTGGAGCCGGCTGCGCTGACGGTACTGGCGCCTAAGCGCCAGGGGTGACGCGATAGGCGTCGAAGACGCTCTCGACCGCTCGCAGACGACCGATCGTCGCCTTCAGGACGCCGGTATCAGCAACCTCTATGACAAACCTGTTCGCAACCATCGGACGATGGTCCAGGCACCGCGCCTCGACAATGCTCGCGCCCTGCTCTCCGATTGTCCTCGTCAGGTCTTCCAGCAGGCGGTGGCGATCCCAGGCGTCGACGTGGACTTCAGCAAGGAATCCCGCTTGGTTGTCCCCCTCCCAGTCAACCTTCACGAAACGCTGGGGATCCTTCCGCAGCGCCTTGACGTTGCGGCAGTCTTCGCGGTGGATCGTGATTCCGCGGCCAAGTGAGACGTAGCCGACAATCCCGTCGCCCGGAACCGGGTGGCAGCATTTCGCCAGCCGCAGCATCACTCTGTCGGTCCCCTCAACCTTGATCCCAAGTTCCTCGGAGCTTCCGCTCGGAACGCGTGGCGCTGCGCGATCGTCCTCGAGCACCTCCCCGGCAGCCGGCTCCGGTTCGGCGGCCTTCCCCTGGCCGAGTTGGGCGATGATCTTCGCGACAACGACCTTGGCCGAAATCTTGGAGCCGCCAAGTGCGACGTAGAAGTCCTCGGTGCGGCGGAAGCCCATCTCGCGGATGACGGCGGCCAGCAGCGGGGAGCCGGTGATCTTCTGGACTGGCAGCCCGGAGCTGCGGAGCTGGGCCTGCAGCATCTCGCGGCCGTTGCGCTCTGCGTCCTCGCGGCTTTCGGCGCTGAACCACTGGGTGATCTTCTTTCGGGCGCGCGTGGTCGTAACCATCGCCAGCCAGTCACGCGACGGACCGCGCTCGCGGCGCCCTGTCAGCACCTCGACTCGGTCGCCCGATCTCAATTCGTAGCCGAGGGGCACGAGCTTTCCATTGACCTTGGCTCCAACGCAGCGGTGCCCGAGCTCGGTGTGGATCTCGTATGCGAAGTCGAGCGGTGTCGCCCCGGATGCAAGCGAGCGGACCTCTCCCTCAGGAGTGAAGACAAAGACTTCCTCCTCATCCTCATCGAGTTCCTCGCGGAGGTTCCCGACGAATTCGTCGGGGTCGGCAAGCTCCTGCTGCCACTCCAACATCGACCGCAGCCAAGTCAGCTTCGTCTCGCTGGTCGGAGTACCCGGCGCTGCGCCGGCCAGTTGATCCTTGTAACTCCAGTGGGCGGCCACCCCGTACTCGGCGGTCTCGTGCATCTCCCTTGTGCGGATCTGAATCTCAAGCGGGAGCCCTTCGGGCCCGATCACCGTCGTATGCAAGGACTGGTACCTGTTCGCCTTGGGCATCGCGATCATGTCCTTGAACCGGCCCGGCAGCGGCTTCCAGAGCGAATGAATAACGCCGACGGCGCCGTAGCAATCCTTGATCGAGCCGACCGTGACCCTCATCGCGGTCAAGTCGTAGATCTCGTTGAACTCGCGGTCCTTCTTCGTCATCTTTGAATAGATCGAATAGAAGTGCTTCGCCCGGCCTGATATCTCGGCCTCGACGGAGAGCTTCTCGAGCTCGGTTTGGAGCAGTTCGCCAGCCATGGTGACGTACTGCTCGCGCGCTTGACGCTGTTGATTGACGAGCCCCTTTATCTCCGAGTACTTGCGTGGGTGTAGCGCAGCGAAGGCCAAGTCCTCAAGCTCCCACTTGATCGCATGAATACCGAGCCGGTGTGCGATCGGTGCGTAAATCTCAAGCGTCTCGCGCGACTTTTCGACCTGCTTCTGCTTCGGCATCGAAGAGATCGTCCGCATGTTGTGGAGCCGGTCGGCGAGCTTCAGCAGGATCACGCGAATGTCGGTCGCCATCGCGACGATCATCTTGCGGTAGTTCTCGGCCTGCGCCTCGTTGCGGGACTTGAAGGCGAGCGCGTCGAGTTTGGTCACACCATCCACGAGCGAAGCGACCTCGGCGCCGAATAGCTCGTCGATCTCGCCGATTGACGCCTCAGTGTCCTCAACGGTGTCGTGGAGCAACGCTGCCACCAGTGATTCGGTGTCGAGCCCCAGCCCCGCGCAGATCGTTGCGACGCTTACCGGGTGCGAGATGAACTCTTCGCCGGAGCGCCGCTTTTGATCTCGGTGGTGATCCTCCGCAAAGCGGTAGGCAGCGATGATCCGCTCCCTGTCGATCGGGAGCGCGGTAACACTCTCTCGCTCTGAGATCACGGCGAAGAGCTCAGAGAGCGCGACCGTCTCATCTTGAGAGAGGCTCACGTTCGCGGCCTCGGCCCGGGAATCGAGCGGAGCTAGGCCGTCAGCGACTTGGGCGCGGTCAACCATTCGATCGCCTCGGCGGCTGCTTTGGTTTGCCTGATGAAGGTCGGCGAACTCTCGAGCTCTCGGCGTTCGCTCGAGTCGCCGCTGAGCGACATTCGAAAGCCGTCGAATTCCGCGAGGCCCAGCTCGTCGAGGATCCGCACGATGGTTGCCATTGAGGCAGGCGAGCGGTGCGGATCGCCGGCCGTGAGGTGCACGAGAAGGTCGGCGTCGGGCTCGTCACGGACTGCCCGGTAAACACTGGCCATTGACGAGCGCAGGTCGCTTTCTCGCTCCAGTTCATCTAGAGAGAAGCGTAGCTCAGCTGCTCCGCCGATCTGATGCGCGAAGCTGCCGGGAGGGCCGTACTCGAGGATCGCCTCTGCCTCACGAGATGGCGGCGGGTCAAGCGCGACGAGGTGGACGTATGCGTCTGCGATTGCTGGATCGCCAAGCAGCCCCTGCCACGAGATGAGCGAGAAGCCCCCGATGACCCCTTCCATCTGGGCGAGTCGACGTTGTTCGGACAGTGCCACGACGAGCACAGGCTCGCCGGTGGCAACGAGCTCCCCCAGGATTCCCGCTGCTCCGCCGCCGCGCCTGGAGAGCAGCTCGCGGTCTTCCGCACCCTCCGCAGCGACCGCCTGCGCCGGTCCGCCTCTGGCGACGGCCTCGGCGAGCGCCGCGAGGTCGTCCGTCGGACGACCGAGCAGCTCGATCCGCGCAGCGCAGGGCTCCAGGGCCCGCACCACGAAGCGCAGCTCTTCGGCGCCGCGCCAACGGTTGATCTCGGGCGAGCCGAGCGCGTCAAGGCCCCTTTCGGCTCCCGCGGGCAACTTCGAAACGCCGAACGCGACGGCCGAGACGCGCACCCCGCCGGAGGTGATGGTTGCGCGTAGGTGTTTGCCCTCCCCCATTGTGCGCGCACCGTCAAGTCGGGCTCCGGGAATCAGGACCGAGGGCCGCGGGTTACCGATGCCGAAGGGGCCAAGCGCTCCAAGCTGCTGCGCCAACTCTAGGCTGAGTCCGTCGCCGCCGATGACCGCGTCGGGCGACCGCACCGCAACCGCCGGCTGGTCGGCAAAGTAAGCGGCGCAGTAGGCCTCGAAATGCTCGCGCAGTTGCGGGACCGCATCGCGCGCCACAGTGCATCCGGCTGCAGCGCTGTGGCCGCCGTATCGGATCATGTCGTCAGCGCAGCCGTGCAGAGCGTTGAGCAGGTCAAAGCCGGGGATGCTTCTGCCCGAGCCGCTGCCCTCATCGCCATCGAGGGCGATGATCACGACCGGCCGCTGGAGGCTTTCTGCCAGCCGTGAGGCGACAATGCCAATCACCCCGGGGTGCCAATCGTCGCCGGCGATGATGTAGCCGTCCCGGTCGCCCATATCCCTTGCCTGCTGCTCAGCTTCGTGGCGGACCTTCGCCTCCACAAGCTTACGCTCGTTGTTGGCGTGGTCGAGTTCATCGGCAATCGCATCTGCGCGGACCGGGTCGTCGGTCAGCATCAGTTCGACGCCGCTGTCGGCCCGCTGCATCCGACCGGCGGCATTGATCCTAGGCGCCAGCCGGAAACCGATTGTCTGCTCGTCAATCTCGGCGGGATCGACCTGCGCCACCCGCATCAGCGCCCGAAGCCCAGGGCGCTGCGTGCGCGCAAGTGCCACCAGCCCTTCGCGCACTAGGCGCCTGTTCTCGCGCACCAGCGGAACACAGTCGGCAACCGTGGCCAACGCGACGAGGTCGAGGTCGTCCTGCTCGTCGACCTCCGCCCCTCCTGCGGCGCGTCGCAGCGCCTGAGCGAACTTGTAGGCGACTCCCGTGGCGCACAGCTCGGGGTCTGGATAGCCACAAACTCTTGGGTGAACTATCGGCGCGTCGGGCAATACGCCGTCGGAACGCGGGTGGTGATGGTCCGTCACGATGACGTCAAGTCCGAGCTCCTTCGCCCGGGCGACTTCGTCCACAGCGGTGATCGCACAGTCGACCGTGATCAGTAGCGAGGCGGGCCCTGCCGCGAAGCGCTCGACGTTCTCAAGCCCGAGGCCGTAACCGTCCTCGCGGCGGCCGGGAATGAACCACTCGACGTTCGCGCCGAGCGAGCGCAGCGTTCGCACGAGAATCGCCGTTGAGCAGACGCCATCTACGTCGTAGTCGCCGTGAATCATCACGGTCGAACCGCGATTGACGTGAGCGAGCGTCAGCTCTACCGCCGCAGAGATCCCCTCAAAGTCATCGCTGTGATGGCGCTCGTCGGCCTTCAGGAAGTCTGCTGCCACCGCGGGGTCACCGAGCCCGCGACGGACAAGGAGCTGGGCAACGGCGGGGTCCAGACCAAGAGCACTTGCGAGCTCGCGGCAGTCGTCGAACGGTGCCGGAGTTGTAATTATCTGAGCCGCTTCCACTACTGGACAGTAGGCCTCGGCGCCGACGGAAGCCGGTCCCTAGAGGTGGAGCGGAGGATTGCCACGGCGGGCGCCGATGGCGTAGGCCGCCAGCAGTCCGAGCAAAGCTCCCGGGATCGCCTCGATCGCAGTCATCACGGTGATCGTGTCGTTCCCTGGAACCGTGAAGCCGGCAAAGATCAGTCCGACAATCACTGCGCCAACGATCGCGCAGATGAGGCTGCCAACGATCCCGCCCCAGAAGCGGTCGGGGATGAAGATCGCGAAGTGCCAGATCGCCAAGCCCATCATCACCCATGCCAGTGCGGCCATTAGCGTCCCCTCTGCTTCTTGTTGCGTTTGCGCCGGGAAGAGGGCGGCTTGGTCGGCTCGTCCTTGAGGACAAGGTCTTCCGGCAAGGCATCTGCGCCGCTGCTGGCGGCAGGTGGCTCTTCGGCTGACTCTGCGGCGCTCCCGGACGGAGCATCGGCATGAAGGTCCTTGACCATCTCATTGAATTCGTCACTGCTAACCGCGCGCTCAGGGTCTTCGGGCGCCGTCAGGCGACCTCGCGGCTTCTTCGGCGCTTCCGGCTCTACCTCGGTGGCGGCGCCGCCGGCAGCCGTCGCATACGCGGGCACGACTCCCCCGTTGGCCTCCGCGACGCGTGCACGCCTTCCGCGCCAGACGCCCTCGCCTTCCTTCCAGTGCATCAGTACCGGAGTGGCGATGAAGATTGACGAGTAAGTACCCGAGATCACACCTACGACCAGCGCCAGCGCGAAGTCGGCCAGAGTTTCGCCGCCGAAGAAGAGCAGCGCCAGAATTGGCAGCAGTGTGCACAGAGAGGTCGCGAGCGAGCGCATCAGGACCTCACTCATCGATCGGTTCAGAATCTGCGAGAAGGTCGCACGCGGCATCCGCGGCACGTTCTCGCGCACGCGGTCAAACACGATGATCGTGTCGTACAGCGAGTAGCCAAGGATCGTCAGCAGGGCGGCGACGGTAGCTGTGGTCACCTCCAAGCCGAGCAGCGCGTAGACGCCTGCCGTGATCAGGAGGTCGTGCATCAGCGCGACGAGGACAGGGACCGCGTATCGCCACTCGAAGCGCAGCGCGATATAGGCGCTGATAACGATCAGCGACGCGATGATCGCAATGATGGCGCTGTCGGCGACGGTCTTGCCGAATGTCGGCCCGATTGTCTCGAAGCTGTAGGTGCCTTGGCCGAACTTGGCATTAAGTGCCTTCTCGACCGATGCCCGCTCGCCCGCCTCGACCGTGTCGGTCGAGATCTGGAACGCCTGCTGATTCTTGAATTCGTTTCCAGTCAGCCGCTGAATCTTGGCCTTGCTGAGCCCTAGCGGAGCGATCGTGTCCCTCACCTGCTGTTCAGTGGCGCTGGTGGGCAGCTCGGCGACAACGCGCGTCCCCGAAGTGAAGTCGATCCCGAGGTTGAGACCGTTTACCCCTACTGCAAGCGCTCCGACCAGCAAGATCGCGCCCGAGAACGAGAAGAACCATTTTGAGGCCCCCATGAAATCCCACCGAAAACGCTGACGCGTTGAATGTGCGCCCAGCATCGCCGGGCTGGCAATCACCTTTGATCGAGAGAGGGAACCGAGCACGGCTTGGGTCAGAAGCACCGCAGTCAGGAAAGAGACGACCGTGCCGACGCCGAGGGTGAACGCGAACCCCTTGACGCCAGCGGTCGCGAGCATGAAGAGGATGAACGCGACCATGAAGGTGACGACGTTGGCGTCAATAATCGCGGAGAGGCCCTTGCGATAGCCCTGGCTGATCGCGACCGGTATTGAGCGCCCGAGACGGACCTCTTCCTTCACACGCTCGAAGATCACGATGTTGGCGTCGGCGGCTACGCCGATGGTGAGAATCAAGCCCGCGATCCCGGGGAGCGTGAGCGTAATCGGAATCAGTTTGACGATTGCGAACAGGAACACCGCGTAAACGCCGAGCGCGCCGATCGCGATCAGTCCGAGGATCCGATAGATAATCAGCAGGAAGATCGACACCAGCAGCAAGCCAACGAGGCCGGCAATGGCGCCCTGATTGAGTGCCTGCTTGCCGAGAGATGCCGAGACCGATGACGCCGAGATCAGGTCGAGTTTGATCGGAAGCGCGCCTGTCTTGAGCAGATTGGCGAGCTCCTGGGCCGTCTTGATCGTGAATCCGCCTGAGATCTCAGATCCGTTGGTCGCGTCAATTCCATCGGGGTTCTGTTGGAAGTCGATGTACGGCGCGGAGATCAGCTTGCCGTCAAGCACAATCGCGAAGTGCTGGAACGAGCTCCGTGCGTCGCCACCGAAGAAGCTGTCCTGACCGCGCTGGGCGATCTGCCGAGTGATCTGCTGCCAGACCGCTTTGCCCTTGTCGGTGAAGTCGAATGTGACGGTCGGCTGGCCGCTGCCACCAGTGCCGTTGGCGAAGCTTTGCTTCGGGTTGGTGATGTCGGTACCGCCCAGCGCCGGCGCGTCCTTCATCACGTAGTACTTGTCGGAGTTCTTGCCAGTCGTCGCACCCTCGGCCTGGACGACAATGGTCCCCTGATTGACGTGTTCGACCGACGTGTCGGCGTTCTGAGCGATCTTGTTGGTCGTGATCTCTGCGTCGAGGTCGGCCTTAGTCTCCTGCGGGCCGGCGAGGACAGTCTTGGTCTTGTTGTTGACGAGGTAGTAAGCGCCGGTGGTGGTCTCCTTGCCGGTGTCTGTCTTCGGACACTTCGAGGCGCGCAGCACTGCGTCGTACTGCGAGATTGCGCCTTGCCCGCTACCTGCCGAGGCCCCGCCAGTAACCGATGCGTCGGAAGGCTTTGGCTTGCAGTTGGGACCGAGGACGTTCGTCTCCCAGTCGTAGAAGTAGAGCTGTGCCGTCTTTCCGACCTGAGCGGCAGCCTGATCGGCATTCGTCACATTCGGCAGCGAGACGTCAATCTGGTCCGCCCCGGTCCTCTGGATCTCAGGTTCCGCGACTCCCAGCGTGTCGACACGCTTGCGCATGATGTCGATCGTTCGATCGACCGCTTCACCGGTAACCAGCGACTGCTTGGTCGGCTTCGCCTGATAGATCAGAGATACGCCGCCCTTGAGGTCGAGGCCAAGAACGGTTGGCTTGGTGGCGATGACGAGCCCGGAGAGGACAAGGAGCCCGGCCACAAACAGGAGGATGAACAGATTGCGGCGGCGGTCGGTCATCAGCGAGTGAGCTTACTTAGCCGGAGTGAGGATGAGCAACAGGCCGCCATCATCGTCGTAGGCGGGGAAGATGTCCGCAACCGCTTTGGCCGGAAGGTCGCCCTCCGCATGGACCTCTACCGGCTGCTCGAGAGATCGCACGCCCCACTCGAGCACAGTGGCGACCGGCTCGTCACCCTTCTCGAACCTGAGGCCCAGCACTGCGTCGACTCCGCGGCCGATAACCCGCTCGTCATCCAACCCCGTCAGCTCAAATGCTCCCCGACCGCAGGCAATCACCCGGGCGTCCTTGTCACAGACAAAGAACGCAGCATCCGGGGCGGGGAAGTAATCATCGAGGAGTTCGAAGATGAAGCCGAAGCCGCACTCTTTGCACCCCTTCGGTTCCGAGCGAAATCCGTTAGAGGTGTCAACCGAAGTTGAGCGGTTGCCGCACTGAGGACAGATGAAGTGGTGAGCCATAAGCTGCGACTTAGGGTACGCGTAGCGGCGCTGCGCTGCGCCACGCCCGCCGCTAGAAGAGCGCGGAGTCGCGCGGAGGTTCCAAGCCAAGGTGCTCGTATGCGAGCGCAGTGGCCGTTCTTCCGCGTGCAGTGCGACTAATCAGACCGCACTGGACGAGATACGGTTCGTAGACCTCCTCAATCGTGTCGGATTCCTCGCCGACAGCGATCGAGAGCGTTGAC
>CAESAN010000039.1_pt1 | contig 10748 bp, 11 predicted proteins | sample 7263601 | NCBI WGS metagenome assembly CAESAN01 (sample SAMEA6814058, study PRJEB35770) | uncultured Conexibacteraceae bacterium | biome: Freshwater; feature: Freshwater reservoir; material: water | place: Czech Republic | collected 2017-05-23 | depth 30m m
CAATGCCGCCCTGCTTGCCTTCCTCGACGCGCTGCCGGCGGAGGACGGGCTGTGAGTGCCAGCGGCAGGATAGTCGCGTCAGGCCGGATCCCGGACGGTCTCCTGCGGGCGGCAACGCGCGGCGCAATAACGCAAAGGCTGCTGGCGCAGAGGCTGCGGACTCTCGGCGGAGACCCGCTGGGCGATTCGCTTCGCAGGCGCGGCGAGGGGCCGATTGCAGTTGCGACCGACGAAGCAAACGATCAGCACTACGCGGTCGCGCCGGAGTTCTTTGAGCTGGTGCTGGGGCCGCGCCTGAAGTATTCATCCTGCCTCTACGGGCACGGGACAGAGACGTTGGCTGAGGCGGAGGAGGCGATGCTGGCGCTGACTGTCAGCCGCGCCGAGATCTCCGACGGCATGGAGATCCTTGACCTTGGCTGCGGCTGGGGATCGATGTCACTTTGGCTCGCGGAAACCCTCCCCAATGCGCGCATCACTTCGGTTTCAAACAGCAGCGCACAGCGCGGCCTGATCGAGCAGCGGGCGCATGACCTGGGCGTGGCGGACCGAGTCAATGTGATCACGGTCGACGTCAACGAACTCTCGCTACAGGAGCGCTTCGACCGCGTCATCTCAATTGAGATGTTTGAGCACGCGCGCAACTGGCAATCACTGCTCAAGCTCGTTGCTGGCCACCTCAAGCCCGACGGCTCGGCGTTTGTTCACACCTTTGCCCACAGGCGCTACGCCTACGAGTACGAGGACGGCTGGATGGCTCAGCGATTCTTCTCCGGCGGAACAATGCCTGCAGCCGATCTGATGCGACGCCTGGACGGGGCGCTCGAGGTGGAGTCCCAGTGGTGGGTCGACGGAACCAACTACGAGCGGACCTCGCGTGACTGGCTGGCGAACCTCGATGCAAACCGCGGCGCTGCAATCGACGCGCTGAGGCTGACTTCAGGAGACGCTGCAGAAGCGGCGTTCCACGAGTGGCGCCTCTTCTTCATCGCGGTCGAGGAACTGTTTGGCTTCCGCGGCGGCCGCGAATGGGGAGTGGTCCACCAGCGGCTCAGGCCGCGGCCGACCTAGCGAGGATCACGGCCATAGCCTCGGCGCGGCTGGTCACGTTGTAGCGCCGGTAGACGCTCTGCGTGTGCTTCTCGACCGTGCGGACGCTGATGCCCAGCTCGTTGGCGACGGTCTGGCTGCGCTGACCCTTTGCGAGCATCGAGAAGACCTCGGCTTCGCGTTCGGTTAGGCCTTGAGTGCACAGCCCCTCCTTCGTAAAGGGATCGGCCTTGAGAGCGGCGAGATTACGCAGGTGCCGATGACAGCCGGCAACCACCAGAGCGGTCAGGCGGGCGTTGGTTCGTTCCTCCTCGGTAAACCCCGGGGTGTCCCGGCAGAAGACAAGACCGGCCGTCCGGTCATCGCCGACGGGGACGTTTGCACGGAGCTCGTCGACAATTCCGGTTCCCAGGTAGCAATCCTGGTACAGGTCGCTCGCGATGAACTCCTCGACAGGCATCAGGTCGGAGACGGCGACGACGGAGTCGCTGGCCGCCTCGGCCTGGTGGGCGACCACGGGATGCTCGGCAATACGGCCAGCAAAGCGGCGGGCAACCTCCTCGCTAAGACCGCCCTCGGGGCTCATAACTATCGCGCCTTCGCCCGACTCAACCTCAATCTCGCCGAAGACGACCAGCGTCGAAGGGACCAAGACGACGGCCCCCAATGCCGCACGTCGCAGCGCGTCAAGTGAGCTGTCTGCGGCCAGAATCGCGTCCAACACCTCGACAAGCACTCGCGCGTCGACCGCTGTCACCTTGAAAACTCCGATGTCTTAGCGGTGAGGACGATTTCGCTATTGAACACTATTAAGTGGTCGTGAGAGCGGGAGAATTTATGACAGCGCCGACAGGATCGTATGAACCCTCCTAGCGGGGCGGGAAATCGGCAGTCACCTGAAGGCCGCCGAGCGCGGAGTCGGCGAGTGTCAGCGTCCCTTCGTAGCGGGCCGTCTGGGCAGCGGCGATCGCGAGTCCGAGGCCGGTTCCGGCGCCGCGCGCACCTTCGCCGCGGACGAACCGCTCGAGCACCGCTTCGCGCTGATCGGCCGGAATTCCCTCACCGTCATCATCCACCTGAATCCGGGATCCGCCGGACGGCAAGGCCTCCACGCTCAGCTCAACGCGCCCGCCGGGACGGCCGTGGATTGCGGCGTTTACGAGCAGGTTGTCCAGCAGCATTCTCAGACTCTCAGGCTCCGCATCAATCACCGGGCCGCTCTCAGGCGCGTGGAGCTCGGCGGTTATCTCGGGGAAGCGATCGACCAGCGCAACCAGCGCAGTGTCGGCGAGCTCGCCGATATCGACCGGCTCTTTCAACGCCGGGGCGCCGGCCTCTCCGCGCGCAAGCTGTTGGAGCTGGTCGACGAGTGCGACAAGGCGGGCGCTGTCGCTGGCGCTGGCGGTAACAGCGGCTCGGACATCCGGGTCGGAGAAGGCGCCGCTCTTCTCGATCAGGGCAATGTTTGCGCGCAGGCTCGTCAGCGGGTTTCGCAGCTCGTGCCCGGCGTCGGCTGCGAAGCGGCGGGCGCTGCTCAAAGCCGCCTCGCGCTCGCTGGCACTTCGCTGCAGCCTGTTGAGCATTGCGTTCAGGTCGTCGGCGAGTTCGTCAACCTCCTCCGGGCCGTCCCCGGTCGGCACCCGCACCGACAGGTCGGCAGTTGCCGCCACCTGCGCAGCCGTGCCGGCAAGGCCGCGCAGCGGCTCCAGCGCAAGGCGGGCCAGCGAGCGGGTCAGCAGCGCGGTCGCCAGCAGCGCGCCGAGAAGCGCTGCGACAACAACGATCCGCAGCCGCTGCGCACGGTCCTGAATCGTCGTAAGCCGCGCGGCGACCTGCAGACGACTGGCGTCCGGAAGCTGCTGGGTGAGCGTGCGCCAGTCGTTCCCGTCGACTTTGACCGTCACGATCTCACCCGCCGTCGTCAGCGGGAAGTTTTGCGGCACGGCGGCGCCGCCGCTGAATGTCTCCCCGCTCGCCAGAACGACTCGCGTGAACCGGTCGGCCCCCGGCTCGAGCGGCCCGCGCGGACGGCCGCCGCGGCCGTCCTGCAGACGCTGTTCCCGTGTCCCGCGATCGTTTGGCCTTGGCGGCTGACCGGCCGGCGGATCAAAGACCGGACCGGACCGGCGGTCCACCTGCCGCGCCAATCGCGTGAGTTCACGGTCCAGCTGGCGCTGGTCGGACTTCGCGCTGAAGATGATCACTGCCAGACCGGCTACGAGCAGCGCGCCGCCAACCGCTGCAACCGCAGCAAGCGTCACCCGTCCGGTGAGGCTCTTTGGGCCTATCGCTCCGCGCCCCCGTCCGGCTCGCGCAGCACAAAGCCGATTCCCCTGACGGTCTCGATCATCCGCGGCTCGTCGTCCTCTTCCATCTTGCGGCGCAGATAGCTGACGAAGACGTCGACGACATTGGTGTCGGCCACCCAGTCGTAGCCCCAGACGAGCTCCAGCAGGCGCTGCCTCTCGAGCACTATCCCGGGATTGCGAGCGAAGACTTCGATCAGCTCAAATTCGCGGCGGGTGCAGTCCAGCTCACGGCCGCCGCGGCTGACGGTTCGCGCAGAGGGATCGACCACCAAGTCGCCAACGACCAACTCCTCCTGAACTGCCTCCGGCCGGTCCGGGTCGCCGCCGGTCCTCCTCAGCAGGGCTTGGAGCCGCGCGATCAGCTCTTCGACGGCGAACGGCTTGACGAGGTAGTCGTCGGCGCCGGCCTGCAGCCCGGCGATGCGGTCGTCGACCTCGTCACGGGCCGAGAGAATCAGGATCGGCGTCTTGATGCCGTCGGCACGAAGCCGCGCACAGACAACGCGGCCGTTCAGGTCCGGCATCGTCACGTCGAGAATGATCGCCGCCGGAGCGCGCCGGGCAACAGCCGCCAGTGCTTCGCGGCCGCCGGACGCGCATTCCACGCCGAAGCCCTCGAGGCGCAGTGCGCGCTCGAGGGCTTGGCGAATCGGAGCCTCGTCGTCAACAACGAGGATTGGCGGATTCGACTCGTTCACAGTTCCGCCGTGATCACGCTGCTCCGCGTGATTAGTTCATTCCCATCGGGCCTGGGCCACCTGGGCCTCCGGGGCCGCGCTGGCCGCGGGGTCCGTGGCCTTCGCCTGGCTTCGGCATCACCTTCTTGAGGGCTGCAGCAACCTGAGCCTCCGGGAGGTTGAGCTTGGCGGCAAGCGCCGAGGCCATCGCTGCCGGGCCGCCTTCGGGGCCGCCGCGCTGTCCGCCGCGACCGGGGCCGCCTGCGGGTAGGTCGGAGCGGTCGCAGGTCAGCGGCGCCGACTCACAGGCGATGATCGCCGAGCGCTGCGCCGAGGTCAGCTTGTTGGCTGCAACGTCGGCATCGAGCTTGTCGCTCTTGACGGCGTCGATCGCGTCCGACAGGTCTCCGGCAGATACGCCGAGTTCGGTTGCAAGCTTGGCCTGACGGGCAGTCTTCTCAGCCTTGTGCTTGGCAAGCTCTTCAGCCATCGTCGGAGGAGGACCGGTGACGGCTTGGCTCTGCGAGCTGGTCGTCTTGCCCTTGGCGGGCGACTGCGCCTTCTTGTTGGTGGCGCCGATGCCGACGGTGGCGAGCACCGCGGTCATTGCCATTGCCGCTACGAAAGCGGAGATCAGTGAGCGTTTCATGGTTTCAGTGGACTCCTTGGTGGTTGGGGGGTGCAACCATCATGGACGCCGTCTCTTAGGAAAGCCTGAGACTCGAATCGAGCGCTCAGTCTTCGATGTGCACGACAAGTTTGCCGGTGTTCTCGCCAGCGAAAAGCATGTTGAGCGCCGTCGGAAGTTGCTCAAACCCTTCGACGATCGTCTCCTCGCTGCGGAGCGTTCCGGCGGCGACCATCCCGCCGAGCGCCTCGAGCGCCTCGGGGAAGCGGGCGTAGTAATCGAGGATGATGAAGCCCTGAAGCTTGACGCGCTGCACCAGCAGGTTGCCGAAGGTGCGCGGCCCCGGAGCCGGCTCGGTGTCGTTGTAGCCGCTGATCAGTCCGCAGAGAGCAACACGGGCGTTCATGTTGAGGCGCGAGAAAACGGCCTCCATGATCTCCCCTCCGACGTTCTCGAAGTCGACGTCGATTCCGTCCGGCGTCGCCGCCTTGAGCTGAGCGCGCCAATCGTCGGCCTTGTAGTCGACTGCGGCGTCAAAGCCGAGTTCGTCAACGAGCCATGCGCACTTCTCGGGTCCGCCGGCGATGCCGACGACCCGCGCGCCGCGCTGCTTGGCGAGCTGTCCCGCGACCGAACCGACTGCTCCAGCCGCGGCCGAAACGACAACCGTCTCCCCCTCCTGCGGGTCGCCGATCTCGAGCATCCCGAAGTAGGCGGTGCAGCCGGTCATTCCAAGCACGCCCAGCAGCGTCGGCTCCTCAACCGGGATCCCGGCGGGGACAGTCATCAGCGGAGCGGCAGCGCTTGTGACGGTGTAGTCCTGCCAGCCGGTCAGGCCGGTTACCAGCGCACCAACCGGGTAGTCGTCGCTCTTGGATTCGACGACCTCTCCGAGGCCTAGTGCGCGCATCTCCTCGCCGATCGCGACCGGCGGCAGGTAGGTCGGCTCTTCGCCGATCCACATTCGGTTGGTCGGGTCGATCGAGATCCACTTGACGCGAACCAGCGCCTCTCCGTCGGCGATCTGCGGGACCTCCTCAGTGACGAGCTTGAAGGTGTTTTCGTCGACCGGTCCTTCGGGGCGCTCGGCGAGCAGGAAACGGCGGTTGCCTTCGGACATTTGGAGCCTTTCGGTCTGACTATGGGGAGAGACGCCCGGCGGCCCAGCCACCGGCGTCCGATCGACGATAAACGAAACGGTCGTGAAGTCGAAACTCGCCCGCCTGCCAGAACTCGATCGCCTCGGGGCGGACGAGGTAGCCGCCCCAGTAGGGAGGGCGCGGAATCTCCAACCCTTCGAAACGGCGCTCGTTCTCAGCCACGCGCGCGAGCAACTGATCGCGGCTCTCAAGCGGCGCGCCCTGATCCGACGCCCAGGCGCCGAGCCTCGAATCACGAGCGCGGCTTTCGAAGTAGGCGTCGCTGTCGGCGTCGCTCAGCTCCTCGACGCTTCCGTGGATGAGGATCTGGCGACCGAGCTCGCGCCAGAAGAGCAACAGTTGCGCGCGCGGGTTCTCACTCAGCTGACGGCCCTTGAGGCTGCCGCGGTTGGTGAAGAAGCGGAAGCCGTCCTCTCCCACCCCACGCAGCAGGACGGTGCGCGCGCTTGGCCGTCCGTCGGCGCCGGCGGTTGCCAGCGTCATCGCATTCGGATCTGTCATTCCGGTCGCCTCGGCGTCGCCGAGCCATGCCGCGAAGAGGTCGAGTGGCGCCTCAGGAAGCGTTGATTCGCTCAGCGTGGACGACTCGGCCATCAGGCTTTGAGCAGGCGCAGCTGCCGGTCGGGGTCGATCTCCCAGCGCGCAGCGAGCTTCTCAAGCTGCGCGTCGAGGGGCCACTGATCTGCAAGCGGCTCTCCGTCAAAGCTCGGCGAGGCGCCCTTGAGCGCCATGCAGCCAGCGTTCTCGCCGACGGCGGCGATCTCTTCAAGATCCTCGGCTGTCAGCAGGATCTCCTCGGGCAACTCGGCGAGTTCGGCCCGCTTCTGCTCGACCGGCCGCGCGTCAGGTCCGGCCTCCTGAATCAACGTTGGCGCAACGCACTCGACATTCGGCTGGGCGAGAGTCCACTGGCAGGCCATCTGCAGCGGGGTGAGGCCGTGCCGCTCGGCGATCGGCAGCAGCCGCTCCAGCTTCGCCGAGCCGGCCTCGACCCAGCCGTCCGGCCGGTAACAGCGGTGATCGGTTGCGCCAAACTGGTGACCCGGAGCGACGTCGCCGTGGAAGATCCCGCCGTAGTCAACGACCCGTGCGATCAGCGAAACGTCGTACTTCTGCGCCGCCGGCAGCAACAGCCTGCCCGGCCAGGGCTCGAATGGGTTGAGGATCACCATCGCCCAGTCGATCATGTCGCCAAAGCGCTCGAAGCAGTCGATCATGTCGAGCGTGAAGCCGTTTGCGGGTCCTGGAGCGACTCCGATGCTGCCGGTCAAACCCTCTTCGCGCAGCGATGCCATCGCGTTCCAGACCGTTTCGCTGGTGTAGCCGGTGCGGTCGGGGTTGTGAAGCATCAGCAGGTCGAAGCGGTCAACGCCGCACCGCTCAAGGCTCTTCTCGGTCGCCATCCGCAGGTAGTCCGCGTAGCCGCTCTCGCTTCGAAGCTGAGGGTTTGTGAAGCGCGGAAAGCCCTTCGATCCCTGCCGCTCTCCCTCGTAGAAGTCGTGGCCGACCGCTCCCGCCAGGCAGTACTGGTCGCGCGGCACGCCTTCCAGCGCGCGGCTGACGAGCTGATCGGCGGCGCCGGCGCCGTAGGCATCGGCTGTAATCAACGTGTCGATACCGCCGCCGGGCCGCAGCAGGCTGACGACGCGCTCCTCGTCAAGCTCCTCGCCGAAGTGCATGAAGCGCCCTCCGGACCATGACCCAAGTGCCGTCTGTGTAGGACTCTTCATGCCGCTGAGGATACGCGGTGCAGTGAACCGGGGCCATCTCCCGGCTGCGCCGCCTATCGTTTGACGGAGCAGCGAAATGAAGCCAGTCAAGACACCCACAGTCGGCGACCAACTGGGCGGCTGCCGCCTTGAGCGACTGGCCGCCCATGGCGGCATGGGCGTTGTCTTTGAAGCGACCCAGCTCGCGCTCGGCAGGCGAGTGGCGGTCAAGGTGATCTCCCCCGCGCTGGCCGATGACGGCGAGTTCCGCGAGCGATTCGTCCGCGAGGCGCAGATGACGGCCTCCGTTCATCATCCGAACATCGTCGACGTCTACGACGCGGGCGAGCAGGACGGGGTCCTCTACCTGGTGATGCGCTTTGTTGACGGCGTTGACCTGCGGACGGTTCTGCGCGACGGCGGGCGCTGCTCGCCGCGCCGCGCCGCCTCGATCTGCACCGATGTTGCGGCGGCTCTTGACGCAGCCCACGCCGCCGGACTGACGCACCGGGACGTGACTCCCTCAAACATCCTGCTGAGCGGTAGCGGCGACGGGGAGCAAGCGCTGCTGACCGACTTTGGGCTGGTGAAACAGACCGGCAGTGAGGGCCAGACCAAGTCGGGGACATGGCTTGGCACGCTGGCCTTCGTGGCGCCGGAGGCGCTCCGCGACGACCCGATTGATGGACGGGCCGACGTATACGCCCTTGGCTGTGTCCTCTTCCGGATGATCGCGGGGGTTCCCCCGTTCGTCCGCGACCACGATGCCGCCACAATCGCTGCGCACCTCGGCGACGATCCGCCGCTGCTGAGCGAGACGGGGAATTCTCCGCGGGAGCTCGACGCGGTCGTCGCGAAGGCGCTGGCCAAGGACCCGGCCGACAGGTACCGGTCGGCGGGCGAGTTCGCCGCCGCAGCCAGTCGGGCGCTCGGCGGCGCCCCGCACGAGGAGGAGCGGACGAGGGTTCAGGCGACCAAGCGTCCACCTGCTGGCGGGAGCGAGCAGCCGACCGTCGCAGTGCCTGCATCGTCGGGTCGTGCGCTGCAGAAGTCCAAGCGCATCGGAGTGATGGCGTTTGCCGGATTGGCCGCGGTAGCCGGAGCGGCCGGTGCGATCGCCGTTGACCGCGCCGTGACGGCGTCGGGGTCCAGTTCCAAGCGAGCACGTGCAGTTTCGGCCAAGCCTGCCGCCGTTTCGCTGGTGCCCTACGCCGCCGGCGGCTATTCGGCCAGGGTCCCCTCCGGGTGGCGGATAATCGAGGACGAGATCGACAAAGGCCTCTACCGCGACAGCGTCTGGCGGGCGCCGGCGCCGAGCAAGGCTCAGTTGAAGATCGCCTACCGGGAGGGAGTCAAGGTCGGCGCCGACCGCGTGGCAGGGACGCTCCGCACCCAGGCGGCGAGCGATCCCACCTACAGCGAACTTGCCTGGGGACCGATCGAGCTGAACGGCGCGACTGCGACCCGCTGGGTCTACGGGCGCAAGGGCCGGGCCCGGATGAGCTGGACGATGAACCCCTGCGGCACCAGCGTCGCGGTCCACGGCAGCGCGAAGCCGTCGGAGATCCTGCGCTGGGCGCCGACCTTTCGGGCGGTCGCGGCAGCCGTCTCGCCCGGCTGCTCCTAAAGCGTCGAAACCGCAGGCGGGGGATGTACGCTCGCCTGCGTGAGCGAGAGTGAGAGTGACGAGCAGCGCCAGCGCAGACACGAGGAGACGGCGGCGGCGGCGCTGGCCGCCCGCGAGCAGTGCGGAGTCCCGCTTGACGAGCCAATCGACTGCCTGCTGACGACGGTCGAACGGAGCTTCGACCTGGCGGTGGTGATCGCAGACCTCGGCGAGGGGATTGCCGGATGCCTGGCACGGCGCGCAGATCTGAACCTTGCCCTGCTGGCAGCGAAGGACGCGGCCGTTCGCCGGCGCTTCACACTGGCACACGAGCTTGGCCACTTCCAGCTAGGGCACGGGCCCGGGGTTGACACCCCCGCGACGCTGAGGAATCAGAGCGACCCCAAGGAGGCGGCCGCAAACCAGTTCGCCGCCGAATTCATCGCCCCGCAGCCTGCGGTTGAGCGATTCCTCCAATCCCTCGACGATGACTCCCCGTCGCTCGAGCTCGTCTGCCGCGTCTCAAACCACTTTGCGATCAGCGCCTGGTCGGCGCGGATCAGGCTCGAGAGCGTGGGAGTGATCAACGACCCGGCAGTGATCAGGCAGCTCGACTCCGAAATATTCGCCGGCAAGTCGAAGGCCTGGTACGAACGGCTCGAGCTGAAGGACCGCGAGGATCTGTGCGCCCTTCAGGGCTCGCTGCTTCCGCGCTTGGCGACCGTCGTGGAGGGCTCGGCCTACGCCGATTACGCGAACGGCAGAATCGGTTCCGATCGGCTGGCGCGCGCCATCGGCTCCAGCGCCGCAGAGGTTGACGAGCTGCTCGGGGGCTCAGTCGGCTGAGAGGAAAAGGTCGTCGACCTCGTCCCAGTCGGCGGGGCTTTCGACCGAAAGGGCGTCGACGATCATCTCGGCGCGCTGCACGCTCTGCTCCGGCGGGGCCTGATCGCTGAGACTTGCGCGGAAGGCGATCCCCGGACTCTGCGGCGGTGCCGGCATGACAGCGAGAATTACCTCGGCGCCCAGCACCGACCGCAATGCTTCGCGAACCTTCGAACCGAGCCGTGGCAGCGTTCCCGCCTCGAGCTGCTCCAGATACCGGGTGGCCTTGCTCCGGTTGGCGGCATCATCAGCCATCCCGGTCTTGACGAGAACCTGCTCGGCAAGCTCCTCAATGCTCAGGCCCGCCCGCTCGCGCGCACGGCTTGGCTGAAGCGCAAAGGCGTCGGAGAAGATCTCTGCAGCGCTCTCCATCAGCGGCGTCTGCTGCTCGGCCGCAAAGGCCGTCGCGTCATAGCTGCGGAGCGGAGCCTCGTCGACCAGATAACGCTCGATCTTCTGCTCCAGCTCAGCGCGCTGGTCGGCGGATACGGACTCGAGCAGATCGCCCAAATTGGGGCGCTCGCCCCGCTCGAAGGCGGCGCGGAAATCTTCAAAGAGTCGTTCGGTGGTTGTCATGTCACGATCACTGCTCCCCAGCTGCGTCTTTGCAATCGTCGCGGAAGCGACGTGCGATCTGGTCGATATTGGTCACGGTGAAGGAGAGTCCAAACGCAATCTCAAGGATCCGCGCAACCTCGCGTGAAGGCTGATCGCCGAAGATACG
>CAESAN010000040.1_pt1 | contig 10693 bp, 12 predicted proteins | sample 7263601 | NCBI WGS metagenome assembly CAESAN01 (sample SAMEA6814058, study PRJEB35770) | uncultured Conexibacteraceae bacterium | biome: Freshwater; feature: Freshwater reservoir; material: water | place: Czech Republic | collected 2017-05-23 | depth 30m m
GGATCAGGCCGTAAGAGGCGAACTGGGCGTTGGTCGTCCAAACCTTCTGGCCGTTCAGCGTCCAAGTGCCGTCATCGTTCTTCTTGGCGCGCGCCTGTACGGCAGCGAGGTCGGATCCTGCTGCGGGCTCCGAAAAGAGCTGGCACCAGATCTCGTCGGCGTGGAGCATCGGTCCGAGGTAGCGCTGCTTCTGCTCTTCGGTTCCGTGGGCGATGATTGTTGGCCCGAGCATGCCGACGCCGATGACATCGAGGATGCCGGGAACTCCGGCCTCCTGCATCTCCTGGCTGATGACAACCGACTCGACCGGGCCGATGCCCTGTCCGCCGTACTCCTTCGGCCAGGTTGCTCCGGCGAGGCCGCCTTCAGCGAGCTTGGCTTGCCAAGCGCGATGGGCGACGAGGATCTCGTCGGGGTCGGTGAGGGCGCCTTCGCCCTGAAGAATTGGTGCCGATGCCTTGTTGGCTTCTAGCCACGCACGGATTTCCTTGCGGTACTCGGCCTGTTCTGGTGTGTCATTCAGATCCACGGACTGCTCCTTTGACTGACTGGTCGGTCAACGTCTCTTGCGAAGGATAATACGAGGCTGTCACTCGTCGCGATCAGCCCCTTCGGCAAGTGCGCCGAAGATTCCGATCGCCATCAGCCCGATCAGCAGCAGCGAGAGGACCGAGAGCACGTTGATGCCCTCCCGCGCGATCGTCATCACAGTGCCCGCGAAGAAGGCAAGCAGGAACAGGAAGACGACGATTAGCAGGGTAATTCGCATCCTTGCTGAATGCCCGTCAGACGCCGGCGACTGCCGCGGCCGCGCTCAGCGGGCCGACTCCCGGCAGCTCCTGGGGCACGTGTTCGTCGGCGTGGTAGCTGGACCGCACGAGCGGTCCGGCGGCGATGTGGTCGAAGCCCAGTTCGTAGGCCGCCAGCTCGAGCTCCTTGAATTCGTCCGGGTGCCAATAGCGAACAACCGGCAGGTGGTCTTCCGTCGGGCGGAGGTACTGGCCCACAGTCAGGACCTGAACTCCGGCCGCACGGAGGTCGGCGAAGGCCGCGACCATCTCGTCATGCGTCTCGCCGAGGCCAACCATCAGCCCGGACTTTGTGACCAGGGATTGCCCGCCGATTGCGCGCGCGTTGCTCAACACCCTCAGCGAGCGCTCCCATCGCGATCCTCTGCGAGCCACCGGGTAGAGGCGCGGCACCACCTCGACGTTGTGGTTGAAGACGTCAGGCCGTTCGGCGAGGACCTTCGCCAGCGGCATCTCTTCGCCGCGGAAGTCGGGGGTGAGGACTTCGACCTTGCATTCGGGCGCCTGCTTGCGGCACTGACGGATCGTGGCCGCCCAGATCCCGGCGCCGTAGTCGGGGAGGTCGTCGCGGTCAACGCTTGTGATCACGGCGTGGCGGAGGCCCATCCGCGCGATCGATCGGGCGACTCTCGCCGGCTCGAGCGGATCGTTCCAAGTCGGCTTTCCGCTGTTGACGTTGCAGAAGCCGCAGCGTCTGGTGCAGGTTTCGCCGAGGATCATGAAGGTTGCGGTGCCTCGCTCCCAGCACTCGCCCACGTTCGGGCAGGCCGCCTCCTGGCAGACGGTGTTGAGGTTCTCGGCCTTGATCATCGCCGTCAGCTCGCGGTAGCGCTCACCTCCCGGCGGCGGCACCTTGAACCAGGGCGGCTTGCGTGCCCGGATCGGCTGCACATCACCGCCAAGCACGTCGGCCACGTCCATCCCGCCCGGATTCGAGCGCGAACGGGTCTGATGCGCGCGGGTTGTCGGCTCGTCGGCCACAGGGTCAGGCTAGCGTCGCCAACTGCTCGGCTGTGAGCAGGTTGATGCTGCAACCGTTCTCTGCGGCCCAGGCGTCGGCGATCTGTCGGCTGAAGAGGTCGCTGTCAGGGCTCCCGCCGGTCTCGCGCGCTATCGAGGTGATTGAAACATCTAGGCCGCAGGGGACGATCCAGCTCCACGGTTCAAGGTCCATCTCAACGTTCACGGCAAATCCGTGGGTCGTGATCGAGCGGCGCAGGTGGACTCCGATCGACGCGATCTTCCGTTCCTCGGTCCAGACCCCGGTGAAGTCGGCACCTTCCTCCTCGCGCGCTCTCGCAGCGACGCCCTGCTTCCCTAGCGCCTCGATTATTACCCGCTCGAGCAGCCGCACGTGGGCGATCACGTCGTCGGTCTTGACGATCGGATAACCCACCAGTTGGCCGGGGGCGTGGTAGGTGACCCGCCCCCCGCGGTTTGTGTCTACAACGTCGATCCCGCGCTCCCCGTACCAGGCTTCCCCACGCGGCAGCTCGGCCGGGCTGCTCCGGCGCCCGCGCGTATAGACGGCGTCGTGTTCCAGCAGCAGCAGGGTGTCGCCGATCAGCGAGGCCTCTCGCGCGTCACGCACCCGCTCCTGAAGTGCGAGCGCGTCGAGGTAGGGCATTCGCCCCAAGTGGACCACCGAGCATTCCCCGGCAGGGTCGGTCATTGCTCCTCCAGCCTACTGTCAGCCCGCCAGCGACAGTGGCGCCTCGAGCAGCGCTTTGATCCGCGCCAGAAGCGTCGCGCCGTCGGCGCCGTAGAGGATCCGATGGTCGCAGGAGAGCGTCAGTTCCATCAGCATCCGCGGCTCAATCGAGCCCTCGTGCACGGCTGCCCGCTGCTCGACTGCACCGACCGCAAGAATCGCCGCCTGCGGAGTGTTGATTACCGCTTCGAAGCTGCGAACCCCGAACATGCCGAGGTTGCTGACGGTGAATGTTCCGCCGCTGGTCTGGGGAGGGGTGATCGTGCCGCTGCGCACGCGCTCGGCAAGCGCAGCCGTCTCGCCGGCGATCTCGGAGAGCGTCTTGGCATCGGCGTCGAAGACTGTCGGCACCACAAGCGTCCCGGGACCGGCGACGGCGACGCCGATGTTGACGCGCGAGTAGTGCTCAAACTTGCCGTCGCGCCAGGCCCCGTTGGCTTGCGGCTGCTCGCGCAGGGCCAGCGCGCTCGCTTTGACGACCATGTCGTTGATCGTCGGCACGGGCGCTTCGCCGCCGCTCGCCTTCAGCTCCGTGCGGAGCGTCGTCGCGGTTGTCATGTCAACGCTGATCTGCAGGTTGAAGGACGGCACCGTGGCCCGTGACTCGGCCATCCGCCGGGCGATCAGCGCTTGGGTGCGGGTCGGCTCGGCAGTCGTGGTGATCCCGCGTCCGCTCGCCTCGTTGGCCGCCGCACCGACCGGGCCGGCCGCCGACGGCTTCGGGGTCTCAACATCGGCCTTGACGATTCGCCCGCCCGGACCCGTGCCGCTGAGCGTCGTCAGGTCAACTCCGCGCTCGTCGGCGATACGTCGGGCAATTGGCGAGGCTTTGACGCGCTCGCGGGCGGCCTCCGGCTCGGGCGCCGCAGCGACTTCAACGGGCAGTGCCGCCGCTTCGGTTGCCGGCTCGGGCTCGGGCTCAGCGGCGGCCGCGGGCCGCGCGGCGGGCTGATCGCCGTCACCGATCGTCGCGATCATCGCGCCGACGGGGAGCGTCGTGCCTTCGGGTGCTGAGATCGCCAGCTTGCCGGCGGTGTCGGATTCGTAAGCCATCGTCGCCTTGTCGGTCTCAATTTCGACAAGCTCCTCGCCGCGCACAACCTCGTCGCCGTCGCGCTTGAGCCACCGCACGATCGTTCCTTCCTCCATTGAGTCCGACAGCCTCGGCATCACGATCTCAGCCATTGAGTCCCACCGACCTTTCGCCAAACAGTGCCAGCACCGCTTCGATTACCTCTGCTTCATGGGGGAACGAGATCTGCTCGAGGTTCTTCGCGTAGGGCATCGGGGCGTCAACTCCGGTCACGCGCCCGACCGGGGCGTCCAAGTAGTCAAAGGCCTGCTCCTGGATCAGCGCCGCCAGGTTGGCGCCAACTCCGCCGTGCGGCCAGCCCTCCTCGACGATGACGCAGCGGTTCGTCTTGCGAACCGAATCGAGGATCGTGTCGAGGTCGAGCGGGCGCAGCGTCCGCGGGTCGATCACTTCGGCGTCGATGCCGTGCTCGCCGGCAAGCTGCTCGGCGGCCAGCCCGGCGGTAATCGCCATCCGCGAGATGCCGATGATCGTCACGTCGGTTCCTTCGCGCCGGATCGCAGCCTGCCCGAAGGGAACGGTGAAGTCGGGGCCCGCCGGCACGTCGCCGCGCTGGCCGTAGAGGGTTTCGTGTTCGATGAAGATGACCGGATTATCGTCGCGGATCGCCGTTTTGAGAAGCCCCTTTGCATCTGCGGGCGTGCTGGGGGCGGCGACGAGCAGGCCCGGGACGTGCAGGTAGAGCGCCTCAAAGCTGTGCGAGTGAGTCGGTCCGAGCTGGTGGCCGGCGCCCTGCGGCATTCGGATTACCAGCGGCACGCTGACCTGGCCGCCGAACATGTAGCGGATGTGGGCGGCGTGGTTGACGATCTGGTCGAGTGCCAGCAGCGAGAAGTTGATCGTCATCAGCTCGATCACCGGCCGCAGCCCGGTCATCGCCGAACCGACTCCGAGTCCGACAATCGTGTTCTCGGAGATCGGGGTGTCGCGGACGCGCTTCTCTCCGAATCGCTCAAGCAGCCCTTCCGTCACCTTGAAGGCTCCGCCGAAGACGCCAATGTCCTGACCCATCAGGTAGACGTTGGGGTCGCGCTCCAACTCCTCGGCAAGGGCCTCATTGAGTGCCTCGCGGTAGCGCATCTCGGCCATCAGGAGAGGTCCTCGCCCTTGCGCACGCCGGCTCCCCGGTGGTCGGTCGAGTACCAGCCGCGGACCTGGTCACCGAGCACATAGATGTCCTCGTAGAGGGAACCCGGCTCCGGCGCCGGTGACGCGTCGGCAAATTCGACGGCGCGGTCAACGGTCGCCATTGCCTGTTCGTCGATCGCCTCGCGCTCCGGCTCGGTGATCACGCCTTCGGCGATCAGTCGCTCGGCGAACGTCTTCAGTGGATCGCGCTTGCTCCATTCGAGCACCTCCGCTTCGCTGCGGTAATCCTCGGGGTCGGCCATCGAGTGGCCGCGGAAGCGGTAGTTGACGGCTTCGACCAGCACCGGCTGGCGCTGTTCCCGCGCGATCTTCACCGCCTCGCTCGTCACCTTCCAAGTGTCAACGACGTCCATCCCGTCGCACTCCATGCCGGGCACGCCAAAGCTCTCGCCCTTTCGCTGAAGGTCGGTCTGGGCCGAGTGGCGCTCCAGCGCGGTGCCCATGCCGAACTGGTTGTTGGTGACCATGAAGACAACCGGGAGGCTCCACAGGGCCGCCAGGTTGAGGGTCTCGCCGAAGGTCCCCTGGTTGCTGGCACCGTCACCGAATTGGCAGAGGGTCACCTCGTCGTTTCCGAGGTAGTCACTGGTCAGGCCAAAGCCGGCCGCGATCGGCAGGTTTCCACCGACGATCCCGAATCCGCCCATGAAGCGGTGTTCCAAATCGAACATGTGCATCGAACCGCCGCGCCCGCGGCAGAGTCCGTCAACGCGCCCGAAAAGCTCGGCCATCACGCGCCCCGGGTCGCTGCCGCGCGCAATTGTCTGACCGTGGGAGCGGTAGGTGGCGATCATGTAGTCGTCGGGCCGCAGCGCAGCTACCGCCCCAACCACCGTCGCCTCCTCTCCGATCGCGAGGTGCAGGAAGCCTCCGATCTTGGCCCGCGTGTACTGCTCGCCGGCCCGCTCTTCGAAGCGCCTGATCAAGTTCATCTTGGTCAGCCACTCAAGACACGTCTGGGCAGCGGGGAGCGGATGTTCAGCCATCCGGGCTCAGCCTAGTAGTCATCTTCGCTTTCGACTGCGCTCCAACGCGCAATGAATTCTTCGGCTTCCATGCGCTGAAGGTCGCTGCGCAGCGCGGCCTCCATCTTCCCGGTCGCGCGGCCCGGGACGTCCCAGAAGAGGACAACTTCGAGGTCGTCAACGCCAACGACTTCGATGTGGTCGTAGCGGTCGGACGAGGCCAGCCGCCCCGGCGCGATCCCCGTCCGGGTGACGATCACGTCGTATTCGCGCGCCGCGCTCATGTCGCCGCCGCTTTCCGCTGGAGAGCTGCGGCCGCATCCTCCAGCCGGTCGTCTCCGTGGAAGATCTGCTCGGGGCTTTCGTCGTCGGCGGGGATCCAGATCGCCGGGGCGGCGCGCACCCCTCGCGCGACGGCAAGCGCGGTGGCCTCGTCGAGGGCCGTTCCGATGCTCTTCAGCCGGCAGCCTTTCAGCAGCGCAGCCGGGTGCATCTCGCAGGCCGACCCGGCAATCACGATCGTGTCCTCGTCGCTCAACGCCCGCCCGCCGGCGTAGGCCTGACGAAACGCGGCCAGCACAAACGGGACGGCCCGACCGATCTGCTTTGCATACGTCGCGGCGAGCATCGCCTCTTCGCTGTCAAACGGGAACGGCGACGGCCATCGGGGGGTCTGCAGCGATCGCTCGCCGGCGAGCCGGTTGACTAGCGCCTGCTCGGTCTGCGGGTCGGCGGGCGACGGCAGCCGGTCGGCTCGGATTGGGATCCATTCGGCTGCGCTCGGCAGCAGGGTCAGGATTCGCTCAGCGGACAGGTACGACTCAGGGCTGGCCAGATCGAAGTAGAAGGCCGGCTGCTGATCCATTGCGCCTTAGCCGTGAACCAGCCAGCCGTCGGCGGCGCGGGCGGCCTCCATCAGCGCCTCGCTCATCGTCGGATGGCCGTGGATTGTCCGCGCCACTTCCGGGTAGCCGCCTTCCAGCATTTTGGTGTTGACGAGCTCCTGAATCAGGTCGGTCGCCTTGGAACCGACGATGTGGGCTCCGAGCAGCTCGCCGTACTTCCTGTCGCCGACGATCTTCACGAGGCCGCTGCGGTCGCCGTAGACGGTGCCAGCGCCAACAGCGCCGTAAGGCACCTTCCCTACCGTCACGTCGAAGCCCTGCTCCTTAGCCTGCTCTTCGGTTAGGCCGAAGCTGGCGACGTTCGGGGTGCAGAAGGTCGCGCGCGGAATGTCCTCGTAGTCGAGCGGGTGAGGGTTTTCCCCCGCGATCGCCTCGGCGGCGATGATCCCTTCCTCGCTTGCCTTGTGCGCAAGCGCGGGTCCGTGAACGAGGTCCCCGATCGCGTAGATCCCTTCGACCGAGCTTCGAAGGTGACCGTCTACCGCGATCAGGCCCTGTTCATCGAGCTCCAGCCCTGCCGCGCCGAGTCCCAGCGACTCAACGTCCGCGCTGCGGCCGGCCGCGATGACGAGCCAGTCGGCCTCGCCCTTCTCGTCGCCGTATTCGAAAGTGACGGAGCTCCCGCCGGATTCGATCCCGCTTACCAGAGTCGACGTGTGAACTGAAATCCCTTGGGCTTTGAAGCCCTTCTCAACGAGCCGCGAGATGTCCTTGTCTTCGCTTGGCAGCACGCGGTCCAGTGCTTCGAAGAGGTCCACCTCGACGCCGAAGCGTGCGTATGCGCTCGCGATCTCGCTTCCCGACGCCCCCGAGCCGACGACCGCCATCCGCTTGGGAAGCGCCTCCAGCGCCCAGGCCTCCTCGGTGCCGATCACGGCTCCGCCAAAGCTGGCACCCGGAATCGATCTGGCCACCGAACCGGTCGCCAGGATGATCGCCTGTGAGGCTTCAAGTTCACGCCCGTCAACGCTCACCGACTTTGGCCCGGTGAGGCTTGCGGAGCCGCTGATCATCTCGACATTGTTCTTCTTCATCAGCATCTCGACGCCGCCTACCAGAGTGCCGATCACCTCTTCGCGGCGCGCATTCACGGCCGCGAAGTCAACCTCGGGCTTGCCGACAGTGATTCCGAACTCGCCGGCATGCGAGATCTCGGACATCAGGTCGGCGGAGCGCAGAACCGCCTTCGCGGGGATGCACGCATAGTTGAGGCAGCGGCCGCCGATCTTGTCCTTCTCGACTACCGCGACGCTCATCCCAAGCTGCGCGGCGCGGATCGCTGCGACATATCCCCCCGGGCCGGAACCGATGATGATGCAGTCGAAGCTCTCTTTTGCCATGAGGCGAGTGTAGGCAACGCTCGTCGCCTTGGCCGGAACGCCTCAGCCGTGCGGCGACGGAACCTTGACGCGGCCAAGTACGCGGATCAGCTTCCAGAAGAGCCAGCCGCCGGCGATCAGGATCGCGACGCAGAGGACAACGGCGAGCACATTCCCGGCAACCATCAGCGAGAGCCCCGCGATAACCAGCGTCATCGCCAGCAGCGCCTCGAAGCCGAGCAGTGCCCAATAGCGAAGCGTCCACATTCCCCAGGCGGCAAGCAGCATCAGCAGCGCGAAGATCAGCACCCCGGTCAGTGCCGGCTTTTGGCCTTGGACCTCGACCCCTGCGAAGTAGGAGAGAACATTTGCAACTGCCAGCGCCGCAGCCAGACCTGCCGCAATCTTGACCGGCAGCGGCCGCTCGCCGGGGCTCAGCGGTTTCAGCTCGGCGCGTGCGATGTCGTCGCGCTCAGCGCTGCTGAGGCGCTTCTTCGGAGTCGAGTCGGCGCCCGGTTCGGTCAGGCTCTGTTTGCGGCTGCGTCGTCCCATCGCCGTCAGTGTGGCAGGAGTCCGGTGCAGTCAGGCGCGATCGGCTCTACGCTGAAGCGCGATGGACGATCTGCTTGACGCCTTCCAGCGCGCTTGGACCGAACGCCGGCGCGCAGCCTTCCGCGAGGTCTGCGCCCCCGACCTCCACTGGACCGATCCCTCAAGCCCGGAGCCGCTCTACGGCCCGGACGCGCTTGCCGACCGCGCCGCACAGCTTTGGCAGGCGTTCCCCGATGCCAACGTTCAGAGCGCCGGCGAGCGCCTCAGCGACGGCCGATTCGTCGCCGTACCTGTGCTCGTCAGCGGCATCCAGCGCGGCTCGCTTTCAGGGATCCCGGCCACCAACCGGATGATCACCGTTCACGCCGTGCTCTACTGCGAACTTGATCCGCCGCGCGAGAAGCTCTGGCGGATCCGAGCCTTCTTTGACGCCTATGACGCGACCGTTCAGCTCGGCGTGTTGCCCAAGCGCGGTTCGCTTGGCGAGCGCGCGATTCTCGCCGTCCGCGGCTTCGGGCTGCGCCGCAGCGGCGGCGAGGATCTCGACGAGACCGGCTGAGCAAGCTCTGCGCTGCAACAAATTGCGCGCTGAGAAGCTGGCTGCTGGCTTATCGTTGCGCGCTTGCCACGCCACTTCCTAACCGGTGAAGAGCTGGACCGCGATCAACTTCTCGCTCTGCTGGAGCGCGCCCACGAGCTGAAGGCCGCGCCCGGCTCCTCCAGCGCGCTCGCGGGCAAGAGCGTCGCCCTGATCTTTGAGAAGCCGAGCACGCGCACGCGGCTCTCCTACGAGGTTGGTGTCACCGAACTGGGTGGCCATGCTGTCGTGCTGCGTCCGGGCGAGATGCAGCTCTCGCGGGGCGAATCGATCGCCGACACCGCCCGCATCCTCTCCGGCCAGGTCGCCGCGGTCGGTGTGCGCACCGGCCCCGATTCACTGATCGAGGAGCTTGCCGGCGAGGGTTCGATCCCGGTTTTCAACATGCTGACCGAGCTTCACCACCCTTCGCAGGCGATCGCCGATCTGATGACGCTGCAGGAGGCCTTCCCCGACCGTCCGCTCGACGAGCTTCGCCTCGCATACGTGGGTGACGGCAACAACGTCGCCCGTTCACTGGCGATTGTCGGTTCGATCGCCGGGCTCGACGTTGTCGTCGCCTCGCCGGCCGGGTACGAGCTTGAGGCCGAGGCGGGCGGCGAGCGCAGCAGCGATCCACTTGTCGCCGTCGCCGGTGCCGACGCCGTCTACACCGACGTCTGGGTCTCGATGGGCGACGAGCAGACGGCCGACGCGCGTCGCGCCGCCCTCGCACCGTTCCGGATCGACGGCGAGCTCCTCGCTCTTGCCAACTCCGGCGCAGTTGCACTGCACTGTCTGCCTGCACATCCCGGCGAAGAGATCACCGCCGAGGTGCTCTACGGCCCTTCACAGAAGATCTGGGATCAGGCCGAGAATCGCCGCCACGCCCAGAAGGCGCTGCTCGAGTGGCTGCTCGAAGTCGGCTAGCGCTTTCAATGCTGCGATCCTCAGAGCGATGACCGATCAGCCAACAGCAGAGGGCGAGCGCACACGGATCAACCGCGGCGATCGCCTTGAGGTGCGGATCGAAGCCCTTGCCAACGGCGGCAAGGGGATAGCGCGCGTTGCATTGGGCGACCGCAGCTACGTGATCTTCGTTCGCGACACCGTTCCCGGCGACCTCGTGCGGATCGAAGTGACAAAGCGCAAGCGCGCATTTGCGGAGGCGCGGCCACTCGAGATGATTGAGCCCGGCCCCGACCGGATCGAGCCGCTCGCCGACCATCCCGGCGCTTCTTGGCAGGTGCTCTCCTACCAGCGCCAGCTTGAGGTCAAGAGCGAGCAGGTCGAGGACGCGCTGCGGCGGATCGGCAAGCTCGACGGCTTTGAGCTCGAGCCGATCATTCCCGCGGTCGAGGAGTGGCGCTACCGCAACAAGCTCGAATACTCGTTTGGCGTCGAAGAGGACGGCACCCTCTGCTGCGGCTTTCACGCGCCGGGCTCGTGGTCGCGGATCCTGCCGATGGATGACTGCCTGCTGGCGTCGGAAGCCAGCAACAGGATCCGCGAGACCGCCTTGGACGTCTGCCGCGAGATGGAACTCGGCGCCTATGACCGCCGCACGCACGAAGGACTTCTGCGCAACCTCGTCGTCCGCGAGGGCCGCCGCA
>CAESAN010000041.1_pt1 | contig 10603 bp, 11 predicted proteins | sample 7263601 | NCBI WGS metagenome assembly CAESAN01 (sample SAMEA6814058, study PRJEB35770) | uncultured Conexibacteraceae bacterium | biome: Freshwater; feature: Freshwater reservoir; material: water | place: Czech Republic | collected 2017-05-23 | depth 30m m
AGGAAGGCAGCCACACGGCCGGCAACTCCCCGGGCGTAAACGACGGGGCAGGGGCAATCGTCGTCTCGTCCGACGAGTGGGCGCAGGCCAACGGGCATGAGCCGCTCGCCGAAGTTGTTGCCCACGCCCAATCGGCCAACGACTACGCCTACCTCGCCACGACGCCCGCCAGCGCGGCAATCAAAGCGCTTGAGAAGGCCGGCCTTCAGCCGGGCGACATCGACCTCTGGGAGATCAACGAGGCTTTCGCTTCGGTCACGCTGAATTCGATCAACGCGCTCGGCATCGACGAGGAGAAGGTCAACGTCCTCGGCGGAGCGGTCGCGCTCGGTCACCCGATCGGCGCCTCCGGCGCCCGCATCGTCGGCACGCTCGTCCACGAGCTTCGCCGCCGCGGCGGCGGGCTCGGCTGCGCCGCAATCTGTTCCGGTGGCGGGCAGGGCGACGCGATCATCGTGCGCGTCAACGCCGCCTAGAGTAAGGCGGCATGGAGTCGCCAACCCAAGCAGCGGCCTTCTTCGATCTCGACCGCACGCTCGTCGCGGGTTCGTCAGGGATCTACTGGGCGAGGGCTGCCGTTGACGCCGGAATCGTTTCGCGCCGCCAGATGGTTCGCCTCTTCGGCGCCAACATCAAGTTCCGTCTACGAGGCTCGACCGACGAGTCGACCGAGATCATCCGCGCACGCCTGGCGGAGCTGGTTGCCGGGCGTGACGCGATGCAGCTTCGCCGCATGATGCCGGAGGTGCTCGCAGGCGTCCTTCCGCGCCTTTACCCGCAGATGCTTCAGATCGCCTACGACCATCAGGATGCCGGGCGTCGCGTTTACATTGCCACTGCCTCGTCCCAAATCGTCGCCGACATGCTCAGCGACGTACTCGGCTTTGACGGCGGGATCGGCGCCGTGCCCGAGATCGTCGACGGAAAGATGACCGGCGCGGACGCCGACGTCTTCCCCTACCGCGACGGCAAGGCGCAGAGGATGATCGAGCTGGCGGAGCGCGAGCGGATCGATCTCGCCGCCTCCTACGGTTACTCCGATTCGGAGTCCGACCTTCCAATGCTGCGGCTGGTCGGGCACGCGGTGGCGGTCAATCCCGATTCCGATCTGGAAAAGGTCGCGCAGGAGGAAGGCTGGGAGATCCTGCGTTTCGATCAGCTCGGCCGCAAGCTCCTGGCCGTCGGCGCGTTGGCCGTCATGGGCGTCGTCGGCACTGCCGGGCGCACGGTCGTCGCCCGTCGAGCCGCGCCGCCGCCGGCCGGGCCGAAGATCCGCGGCCCTTGGCGCGGCCGATGAGCCTCCACACGCTGACGGACGAACAGCGCGAGATCCACGAGCTGGCGAAGCGCTTCGCCGACGAGCAGGTCGCGCCGCATGCCGCAGGCTGGGATCGCGACCATCGGTTTCCGCGCGAGACGCTGACCGCTCTCGGTGAGCTTGGCCTGATGGGCATCTGCGTCCCGACCGAACTAGGCGGCAGCGGCTCCGACTTCGTCTCCTACACGCTCGTTCTGGAGCAGATCTCGCGTGGGGACGCCGGGCTCGGCACGGCACTGGCGGTGCACACCGGCGCGGGAACGATGCCGATCGTCAATCACGGCAGCGACGCGCAGCGAGAGCAGCTCGTGCCGCCGCTCGCCCAGGGCCACGAGCTTGCTTCCTTCGCCCTGACCGAAGCCGGCTCCGGCAGCGACGCCGGCGCGATGCTCAGCCGTGTTGAGTGCGACGGCGATGAGATTCGTCTGACTGGCACCAAGCAGTGGGTGACCAACGGCTCGCATGCCCACACGTTCACCGTCTTTGCCAAGGACCCCGAGGCCGAGATGCGCCCCAGCGCTTTCGTCGCGCGCCGCGGGGCCGAGGGGATGCAGCTGCTTGGCGAGGCCGAGAAGTTGGGCCAACATTCCTCCTCGACGGTTGATGTTGGTTTCGATTCCACGCCGGTCGAGCGCCTCGGCGAGCCCGGCAGCGGGATGGCGATTGCGCTCTCGACGCTGGACGGAGGCAGGATTGGGATTGCAGCTCAGGCGACAGGGATCGCGCAGGCTGCGCTCGACCTTGCCGTTGGCTACGCCGGGGAACGCCGCGCCTTTGGGCGCGAGATCGGCGGCTTCGGCGCGATTCAGCAGAAGCTGGCCGAGATGCAGACCGAGATAGAGGCCGCGCGCGCACTGACGCTGCGCGCCGCGCAGCTAAAGGACGCCGGCCTCCCGCACACAGTTGAAGGGGCACAGGCAAAGCTCTTCGCCAGCCGCGTCGCCCGCCACTGGACCGGAGAGGCAATTCAGGTTCTTGGCGGCTACGGATACACGAAGGACTTCCCCGCCGAGCGCTACTTCCGCGACGCAAAGATCACCGAGATCTACGAGGGAACGAGCGAGATTCAGCGGCTCGTCATCGCGCGTGCCCTACTTGGCGAGATCGCCCGCGGCGACTGATTCGGCAGTATCGCGGCGCGGCTGCGTATTCTCCAGACAATGGCGATCACCCCCAGCGACGAGTTCTCGCTCGAGCAGCAGTGGCGAGAGCAGTTCGAGGCAGCACCCGAGCGCGACGTGTCGTTCACGACGCTTTCCGGCGTGCCGATCGAACCGCTCTACACGCAGTCCGATCTCCCTGACGATCCGGCCGCGGCGATTGGCCTCCCCGGTCAGTACCCGTTCACCCGCGGCGTCTATCCGTCGATGTACCGAGGCCGCCTCTGGACGATGCGCCAGTTTGCTGGGTTCGGCAGCGCCGAGCAGACCAACGAGCGCTTCCGTTACCTGCTCGACCACGGTCAGACCGGGCTGTCTACCGCCTTTGACATGCCCTCGCTGATGGGCCACGACTCCGACAGCCCGCTCTCGCTCGGCGAAGTCGGACGAGAGGGTGTGGCGGTCGACACGCTCGACGACATGGAGACGCTCTTCGCCGGGATCGACCTAGGCGAGGTCTCGGTGTCGATGACGATGAACGCTCCGGCCGCAGTGATGCTCGCCTACTACGTCGTTGCAGCCGAGCGCCAGGGAATCCCGGCCGACAGGCTGGCGGGAACGATCCAAGCGGACATCCTGAAGGAGTACATCGCCCAGAAGGAGTGGTGCTTCCCGATCGATCCGGCGATGCGGGTGATGGGTGACATGATCGAGTGGTGCTCACAGGAGATGCCGCGCTGGCACCCGGTTTCGATCAGCGGCTACCACATCCGCGAGGCCGGCTCGACCGCCGCCCAGGAGCTGGCCTTCACGCTCAAGGACGGGCTGACCTACGTCGAAGAGGCTGTTGAACGCGGCCTCGACGTCGATGACTTCGCTCCGCGGCTCTCGTTCTTCTTCAACGCTCAGGTCGATTTCTTCGAGGAGATCGCCAAGTACCGCGCGGCGCGAAGGATCTGGGCACGTGAGCTGAAGGAAACCTTCGGCGCGAAGAACCCGAAGAGTTGGCTGATGCGCTTCCACACGCAGACCGCGGGCGTCTCGCTGACCGCCCAGCAGCCGCTCAACAACGTCGTGCGCACAGCTATCGAGGCGCTTGCCGGCGTGCTCGGTGGAACGCAGTCCTTGCACACCAACAGCTACGACGAGGCGCTGGCGCTGCCGACCGAGGATGCCGTTCGCCTTGCGCTGAGGACGCAACAGATCATCGCCTTCGAGACCGGCGTCACCAACACGATCGATCCGCTCGGCGGCTCGTACTTCGTCGAGTCCCTGACCGACAAGATCGAGGCCGAGGCCTACGAGTACTTCCGCAAGATCGACGAGCTCGGCGGAATGGTCGCTGCGGTCAAGGCCAACTACCCGCAGCGCGAGATCGCCGACGCCAGCTACGAGCTGCAGCAGGAGATCGACGCCGGTCGCCGCGTGGTGGTTGGCGTCAACGCGTATGTCGAGGAGGACGAGAGCCAGACCGCGCTCCATCGCAGCGATCCCGCGACCGAGCGAAATCAGGTCGAGCGGCTGAACGCCGTTCGTGCCCGCCGCAATGGTGGAGAGGTCGAAGCTTCGCTCGTTCGGCTCCGTGAGGCGGCGGCCAATGAGGGGTCCAACCTGATGCCGCTTCTGATCGACTGCACGCGAACCTACGCAAGCGAGGGCGAGATCGTTCAAGCTCTACAGGACGTATTCGGTAAGTACACCGAGTCACCCGTTTTCTAACTACCCCCCGAGAGGAACCAATGACCCGCAAGCTGATGACCACCGCAGCACTCGCTGCCACCGCACTTACCGCTACGGCAGGCAGCGCAGTTGCCGTAGCCAACGACGGCGCCCACTCCGCAGCAACCAAGACGATCAGAGTGCTTGACGACAAGTTCAGCCCGACCAGCACGACCGTCTCGCGCGGCACCAAGCTCCGCTTCGTTTGGGGCGGCCGCCATCCGCACAACGTGATCGGGCCGGGAGCGAACGCCAGCGTGAGGGTCCGCGGCAGCTACACCGCTACCGCCAAGCGCTCGGGCACCTACTACTGCTCGATTCACTCGCGCATGCGCATGAAGGTCACCGTCCGCTAGCCAAACGGCACGGCGGGGCTTGGGTCTACTACCATCGCGGCGTGGCGTGAATCAGTTCACGCCACGCCCGCCATGACTGCTGCCACCGCCCCCCACAAGATCCGAGTCGTCGTCGCCAAGCCCGGGCTTGACGGTCACGACCGCGGCGCGAAGATAATCGCCCGCGCCCTGCGCGACGCGGGTATGGAAGTGATCTACACGGGGCTGCACCAAACTCCGGAGCAGATCGTCGAGACGGTTGTTCAAGAGGACGCCGACGCGGTCGGCCTTTCGATCCTCTCGGGCGCGCACATGACGCTGGTCCCGAAGATCGTCACGCTCTTGAGCGACCAGGGGATCGACGACGTCGTAGTCACCGTTGGCGGCACAATTCCGGCTGACGACATCCCTGAGCTGAAGAAGCTGGGTGTTGCCGCCGTGTTCACCCCGGGTGCGCCGACGCAGGAAATAATCGACTTTCTCACCAGCGCCGTAGGGGAGAGAGAACCGCGTTAGTCAAAGCGCAGAAGTTCAGCACCGATGCCGACTGACTAGTCAGTCAACTGCTCCGATAGACTTTCAAATAGACCTAAAAACAGGAGATCCGAAGTGAAAATCTGCGTTCTAGTCAAGGAAGTCCCGGACGCCGCCGTCCAGAAAAAGATCGACCCTTCGACGGGTCGGATGGACCGCAGCGGCGAGAAGAACCTCAACCCTTACGACACGCACGCGATTGAGGCCGCGATGCAGCTCAAGGAGAGCGGGGCGATGGACGTTGACGAAGTCGTCGCCGTAACGATGGGCCCCGAGTCGGCCGAGCGTGCCCTTCACAAGGCCGTCTCGCTTGGCGCTGACCGATCGGTCCACCTCAGCGACGACGCTCTCGCCGGCTCCGATGTAGCCGCCACTGGTTACGCGCTCTCAAAGGTTCTTGAGAAAGAATCCCCGGACCTCGTACTGCTCGGTCAGCAGTCGGACGACGGCGAGTGCTACACGATCGGCGCAGTCGTTGCCGATCACCTCAAGTTCCCCTCGCTGACGCAGGTGATCAAGATCGACGTCGACGGCGGCACCAAGCTGCGCGCCGAACGTCAGGCCGAATACGGCTACGACACGGTTGAGATCAACCTTCCGGCCGTCATTTCGGTCGGCGACGCGATCAACGAGCCGCGCTACCCGTCGCTGAAGGCGATCATGGGCGCCAAGAAGAAGCCGCTGGAGAAGGTTTCGGCAGCCGATTCGGGAATCGACGCTTCGAAGGTTGGCGGAGACAACTCGGCAGCACAGTGGACCGGCTCGAGCGAGCCGCCGAAGAAGGAAGCGGGACGAATCATTGAGGACGAAGACACTGCCGAAACGGTCGAAGCGATCGTTGCCTGGCTCGACGAAAGGAAGCTGATCTAAATGGCCAACATTCTCGTTTACGCGCTGCAGTACGAGGGCGCCTTCAACAAGAACTCGCTCGGCGCAGTTTCGGAGGCCGCGAAGCTGGCCAGCGAAACTGGCGGAGAAGCCCATGCAATCGTCGTCGGAGAAGGGGTCAGCAACGACCTCGCCGCCTCGCTGGGCAATTACGGAGCCACAAAGGTTCTGAACGTCAACGGCCCCGAAGGTCTCGCACAGCCGGTGGTCGACGCGATGGCAGCCGCCGTTGCCGCAGGCGACTACAGCTACGCAATCTTCGGTGGCGGACTGCTCGGCTTCGAGGTTGGAGCCGGTCTTGCAGCCCGTCTCGATGCAGGCGTGGCAATGGAGATCACGGCGGTTCGCGCAGAAGGCGGCAAGCTTGTTGCCGAGCGTCCGATCCTCGGCGATTCGGCCATCTCGCAGATCTCGTTCCGCAGCGACCTCGGCATCATCATCAGTCGACTGAACGCCTTTGAGATCAAGGAGACCGGCGGCAGCGCCACGGTCGAAGACTTCAGCGTTGACTTCTCCGACTTCTCGGGACAGGCAACGATGATCACCCGCGGCGAGCAGCGTGGCGCCGACGTCGACATCGAAGGCGCCGACATCCTCGTCGCCGGAGGCCGTGGACTGGGAGCCGAAGAGGGCTTCGAACTATGCGAGGCGCTGGCTACTGCGTTCGGCGGCAACTCCGCCGTTGCGGCAACCCGCGCCGTCGTTGACGCCGGCTGGTTCCCGTACGCCGGCCAGATCGGCCAGACCGGCAAGACGGTTGCGCCGAAGCTCTACCTCGCCGCCGGAATCTCCGGTGCCATCCAGCACAAGGTCGGCATGCAGGGCGCTGAGAACATCGTCGCGATCAACAAGGATGCGAACGCGCCGATCTTCGAGTTCAGCGACCTTGGCATCGTCGGAGATCTCAACAAGATCATGCCGAAGCTGACCGAAGCCGTTAAGGCCAAGAAGGGCGCCTGATCAAGATGGCGGGGAGCAAAGGAAAGGTCGTCCCAGGCGCATATCCGCCCCCGGTCAATTCGCCGGAGGAGTTCATCAAGCGCGAGCTTGACGGGGAAGACGAGCGGATCGATGTTGGCGTGGCGATCGTCGGCGGCGGAACCGCAGGCCTCGCCTGCGCCAACCGCCTGCTCGATCTTCTTGCCGACGATCCCGAGACGCTTGAGCGTCTCGGCGAAGTCCCCGTTGCTGTAATCGAGAAAGCGAAGACCTGCGGAGGGCACAACCTTTCCGGCGCGGTGATGCGGCCGGAAGCGCTTCAGAAGCTCTTCCCTGACGTCTCTCGCGAGCAGTGGCGCGAAGAGGGCTTTGCTTTTGGCGAGATCAAGAAGGAAGCCGTCTACCTGCTTCCAAACAGCAAGACCAAGGTCCGCATCCCGCCTCCGCCCCCGCTCAAGAATCACGGCAACGAGTCGATTTCGGTCGCCGGAATGTGCCGCTTCATGGCAGCAAAGGCAGAGGAGAAGGGCGCCTACCTGCTGACGGAGACGGCCGCTAGCGAGCTGCTCGTCGAGGACGGCGTCGTTCGTGGCGTGCGCTCGGGCGACAAGGGCCGCGGCAAGGAAGGCGAGGAGCTTGGGAACTTTGAGCCCGGCGCCGATGTAACCGCACAGGTAACGGTTCTCTCGGAGGGCTGCTGGGGCAGCCTCACCGGCGCAGCGATCCGCGAGTTTGATCTCGGCGAAGGCCGCGAGCCGCAGGTTTGGGAGCTCGGCGTGAAGGAGGTCTGGAAGGTCAACAAGCCGCTCGACCGCGTGATCCACACGGTTGCCGGCTGGCCACTGAAGATTTCTGCCAAGTACCACCAGATCGGTGGATCCTGGATCTACCCAATGAAAGACGAGAAGACCGGCGACGATCTAGTGTCGATCGGCTTTGTCGTCGACCTTGACTACGCCGATGCGACGACGTCGGCCCACGACCTGCTGCAGACCTTCAAGACACACCCGATGGTCAAGAAGATCCTCGAAGGCGGGGAGCGCGTCGCATGGGGTGCCAAGGCACTTCCTGCCGGCGGCTACTGGGCGATGCCGAAGCTCTCGATGCCGGGAGCGGTGATCGTCGGTGACGCTGGCGGGATGGTCAACACGGCCGCCCTCAAGGGACTGAACTACGCGATTGAGGCAGGCATCACTGCAGCTGAGGCAATCTACGCCAACCTTGCTCGCAGCGAACCGCTTGAGAACTACGAGGGTGAGATCGAAGAGTCGGTAGTCGGCAAGGACCTCTACCAAGTTCGCAACGTCCGCCAGCCGTTCTCAAAGGGCCTGATCAAGGGTGGCCCGCTCGTCAACCTGATGATCGCCACCAAGGGCCACTTCCCAGCCGGCCGCTGGTCGCTGCACCGCAACGACGCGCAGCCGATGTTCATCGGCAACACCGCCGACGAGTACGTCAAGCCGGACGGCAAGTACACCTTCGACAAGCTGTCGAGCGTCTTCATCACCGGCAATCAGACGCGCGACGATGCGCCGAACCACATCCGCGTCCAGACCCGTGTCCCGCGCGAAGTTGCCGAGACTTGGAAGTGGATGTGTCCTGCAGGCGTCTACGAAATTCCGGAAGACGCACCCGAGGAGGGGCCGGTCGACGTGATCGTCAACTACACGAACTGCGTTCAGTGCGGTGCGATCACTGCCAAGGGCGGCCGCTTGACGGCGCCCGAGGGCGGCGACGGTCCGCTCTACCAGTGGACCTGATCCGGAGCCGACCGCAACGATCCGCGCTTTGGCGTGTTAGTAAGAGCACATGCCACTACTGCGAACACTGATCTGCACCATCGCGCTGGCCGGCGCAATAATCTCCGTGCCGACTCTCGCCGGAGCTGATTCGTTCCTCAACGAGGATCCGGTCACCGCCGCCGACGCGGCACCGATCTCCGCCGAGGTGGCTGCTTCCGGGTCGCCGATGGTTCGCGTAGCGTCATGCTCGGCCGGAGGGCGACAAGGCCGATCGGCGACCTTTGTCGCGCAGATGAAGGCAATGTCGCGCGGAGGGACGATGCAGATGCGCTTTGACCTGTTGAGCAGGTCGCTGCCCAAGGGACTCTGGGCTCCGATCACCGGCCTGCACGGATATGGAAGCTGGGATCAGGCAGGCAAGTCGGCGACGATCTTCCGAACCACCAAGTCGGTTGGCGGTCTCAGCGCAGGGAAGGCCTATCGCGTCGCGGTGACCTACCGCTGGCGAGACGCAAAGGGCAAGATCGCCAAGCGGGGATCGCTGCTCTCGGCCGCTTGTGAGCAGCCCAAAGCTCAGCTTGCAGCCTCCTCGCTGAAGGTCGCAGGGCGGTAGTCGCCGAAGGCGGCTAGAATCCTCGTTCGATGAAGGCTGAACTGCATCCCGAGTATGTCGAGTCACAGGTGCGCTGCACCTGCGGCAATGAATTCGTGACGCGCTCGACCACGCCTGAGATTCAGGTCGAGATCTGCTCAGAGTGCCACCCGTTCTACACGGGGCGCCAGAAGCTGGTTGACACAGGCGGCCGCGTAGAGCGCTTCCGTCGCCGCGCTGCGAAGCGTTCCGGCGTCGGTTCCTGACCGGTCCCACCATGTCAGCCGAGCAGACCTCATCGGCCCCCGCTCTGAATGCCGAACCGGCCGAGTGGGTTGCCACGCGCGACGCCCCCGTAGGAGGCCAGGCGGTGTTGGAAGGCGTAATGATGCGCGGCGTCGGAGGCTGGGCGGTCGCTGTCCGCACCCCGTCCGCCGATCAGGTTGATGATCAGGGCGAGAGGATCGACGCCAACGATCCGCCGCGCGGTGAGATCGTCGTTGAGAGCACCGAGGTCCGATCGGTTCTTGGCCGCCACAGGCTGCTGCGCATCCCGATTGTGCGAGGCGTCGTTGCGCTCGGCGAATCGCTCGGCATCGGCTTCAAGGCACTTGGCATCTCTGCCAACGCCCAGCTTCCCGACGAAGAGGAGCCAATCTCCGGCTTCATGTGGGGGCTGACGATCCTCTTCTCGCTGGCGCTTGCGGTCGGACTCTTCTTCGTCGTGCCGGTCGCGGCAACAAGCCTGATCAAGGACCAGCTCAACTCCTCCGTTCTCTTCTGGATCGTTGAGGGTGTGCTGCGTACCGCGATCTTCCTCGGCTACCTGCTGCTGCTCTCGAAGCTCCGCGACCTGCGCCGCACGTTCGAATACCACGGGGCCGAACACAAGACGATCTCCTGCTACGAGGCCGGTCTTGATCTGACGCCCGAGAACGCCCAGCGCTTCTCCAGACTGCATCCGCGCTGTGGAACCAGCTTTCTGCTGATCGTGATGATCGTCGCGATCTTCGTCTTCTCCCCGCTTGGTCTGCTGCCCTGGTGGGCGCTGATCGTCAGCCGTATCGTCGGGATCCCGCTGATCGCCGGTATCTCGTTCGAGATCATCAAGTTTGCTGGGCGCCACCGCACCCACAAGGTCGTTCGGGCGCTGATCTGGCCTGGTCTGAAGCTGCAGCTGCTGACGACCCGCGAGCCGTCGCTCGACCAGCTTGCCGTCGCGATCGCGGCAATGGAAGTTGTGCTTCAGCACGAGAGCGCCGGCGAAACCGCGGCGGACCTCGTCGGCGTTGAAATAGCGGCCTGAGCGCGGCTAGCCTCAACGCTGATGATCGAGTCGCTCGTAACCCAGATTGAAGCCCGCTTCGCCGAACTTTCGCGCGAGATCACCGATCCCGCAGTGATCGCCGACCGCGAGCGCTACGCCCAGACCGGCC
>CAESAN010000042.1_pt1 | contig 10404 bp, 10 predicted proteins | sample 7263601 | NCBI WGS metagenome assembly CAESAN01 (sample SAMEA6814058, study PRJEB35770) | uncultured Conexibacteraceae bacterium | biome: Freshwater; feature: Freshwater reservoir; material: water | place: Czech Republic | collected 2017-05-23 | depth 30m m
TCGGGCTGCCCACGGCAGCACCAGAGCTTCGTCCCAGTAGTTGTAGGTGAGGTACTCCCCGGCGCGATAGACCGAATGGACCGCCTGCCCTTCGTTCAGCTCCAACCAGCGCTCGCCATCCTTGAACTGGACCACGCGCGCGTACTGGTACTCGGTCTCGCTCTCCCAGACAACCGTTGATGCGTCGGCGGTCTTGATAGCTCCCACCGGGATGGCGAGCGCAACGAAGATCAGCAGCGGCAGAGCCGCCCAGCGCCGACCGAGAGCCGGCAGCGCAACGAGCGCAAGAGCGAGAGCGAAGACGATGAAGGTGCGCCGCGTACCGAGCAGCGGCACGAGCAGCAGGGCGCTCAGGAACACTCCGGAGAGGCTGCCGATCGTTGAAATCGCATAGAGCCGTCCGGCAATGTTGCCCGCATCTTCAGCCTTCTGCACGCTCAACCGCACGGCGTAGGGCGCGACCGCGCCAAGCACCATCACCGGGAACGCGATAAGCACCATCACCGCAATCAGCGAGCCGACAAATGCGCCCGCCTGAACCTGGTCAAGGGCTTTGACGGAGACGCTGAGGAACGGGCCGGCCACAAACGGGACAAGAGCCAGCAGCCCGGCAGCGATCATCACAAGCCGCGACAGCCCGGCGACCGTTGGGTCGCGGTCGGCCAGGCGGCCGCCGAACCAGTAGCCGATGCTGAGCGCGACGAGAACGGTCGCGATCGTGTTGGCCCAGACGATCGTAGAGGCGCCAAACCACGGCGCCAGCAGACGAGCCGCGGCGATCTCCGCGCCAAGCGATGCAGCGCCGACTACGGCGACGATCGCAACCGTTAGGCGATGTATTCGACGAAGTCCTTCTTGCGCGCGCCGCAGACCGGGCAAAACCAGGTGTCGGGGATCTCTTCGAACTGCGTTCCGGGCGGGATGCCGCCGTCGGGATCGCCTTCAGCGGGGTCGTAGATGTAGCCGCACGACTCGCAGATCCACTGTTTGACTGCTTCGCTATCGGTCATTCGTCAAAAGGTACCGCAGCCCGGCGGGCGCTGATGCGCCCGTTAGTCTCAGCAGCGTGGAGTTTGAGAAGCCAGCCCCGGGTGAGGAACTGAACCGGTCGGGAGCGGAAACCGTTCCGCGTCAGGCAGCGTCGGTGATTCTGCTGCGCGGAGGCTCGCAGACGCTTGAGCTGCTGCTGGTTCGGCGTACTCCCGCGGCACGCTTTATGGGGGGTTTCTGGGTCTTCCCGGGCGGCGCAGTTGACGCACACGAAGGCGAAGGCGACGAAGCGCACCGTCTGGCCGCGGTCCGCGAGCTGGAGGAGGAAGCGTCGGTTGGCGGCGTCGCGCCGGCGGACCTCGTCAAGTTCTCACGCTGGATAACGCCGGCGATGATTCAGATCCGCTTTGACACCCACTTCTTCCTCGCAGCAGCGCCAGACGGCGTGGAGCCCGTCGTTGATGGAAGCGAGATCGTCGATCACATCTGGTATTCGCCCCGGGCCGCACTGGATGCGTACGGGCGAGAGGAGCTGCCTCTCGTCTTCCCGACGATCAAACACTTGGAGCAGTTCTCGTCGTTCGAGAGCGCCGATGCGCTGATTGCCCACGCCGCCGGGCAGACGGTCGAGCCGGTCGAGCCGCGGATCCTGATGGAGGGTGAAGTCGCCAGGGTTCTGCTTCCCGGCGAGCCCGGCTACGACTGAGGCGCCTCTTCGTCGGCTGCGGCAGCTTCTTCCTCGACTGCGGCCTCTTCTTCAGCAACAACTTCTTCCTCGGCAACGACCTCTTCCTCGGCAGCGACCTCTTCTTCAGCAACGACTTCTTCCTCGACCGCGACCTCTTCCTCGGCAGCGACCTCTTCCTCGGCAGCGGGCTCCTCGGTGACACCCGTACCGCCCTCCTGCTGGGAGCGGTATAGCGGCGCGACGACATTGACGAGCGGAACCAGCTTGAGGATCACGGCGACCGGCCCCTGAGCCTTCATCTTGCCCTGGGACAACGCGGTGATGATGTTGGTCTCGCCAAGCCAGAAGCCCTGTGCGACGTCTCCCGGCATCGCGAGGATCGCGGCCGGCCGCAGCTTGCTCTCGCCGAACTCCACCTCAATCGGCTCGTCGGCCTCAAGCTTCAGCGTGATCTGGGCCTTCGGCGCGACCGTCTCCAGTCGAACGATCGTGCCGACGCGCTGAAAGTCAGCGGCGTTGGCGGGATCGGTGGCAGCCGTCTTCAGGCAGGCGCCAAGCGAGCTGTAGACCTCGTCATCGGATGCAAAGTGGGCCACGGGACTCTGAGAGTAGTCGCCAAGCGCCCTCGCTGCGGCTCCGCCTGCAGCCTCATCCCACGCTTGGTAACTTTGGCAGGTACCCACGAGTAGGAGAGATCAATGGCCACGAAGACCGCAAAGCTCGAAAACTTCATCGGCGGACGCAGTGTCCCGACGACCGGTGAAGGCACTCACGAGGTCCGCAATGCCGCGACGGGCGAGGTAATCGCCGAGATGGGGCTTTCCAGCGCGGCAGACGTACAGGCCGCCGTTGACGCTGCAGCCGCAGCATTCACCGAGTGGCGAGACGCGACCCCTTCGGAGCGCAGCATGGCGCTGCTGAACATCGCCAACGAGCTAGAGGAGCGCGGCGAAGAGCTTGCCAAGATCGAATCGCTCAACACCGGCAAGCCGCTGGCGCTGACGATCGACGAGGAGATTCCTCCGGCCGCCGACCAGATCCGCTTCTTCGCCGCCGCCGCACGGATGCTCGAGGGGCGCGCAACTGCCGAGTACCTAGCCGGCCACACCTCCTCGATCCGCCGCGAGCCAATTGGCGTCATCGGCCAGATCACTCCATGGAACTACCCGTTCATGATGGCCGTTTGGAAGTTTGCCCCGGCGCTGGCCGCGGGCAACACGGTTGTGCTGAAGCCTTCCGAGAACACGCCGATGTCAACCCTGTGGCTTGCCGAGATGATGCAGAAGCACCTCCCGGCCGGGGCCTTCAACGTTGTGCTGGGGACCGGAGAGGTTGGAGAGCAGCTCGTCCGCAACGACGGGATCAGCATGGTCTCCCTCACCGGCAGCGTCCGCGCCGGCAAGGCGGTCGCGGCGGCAGCGGCAGAGTCGCTCAAGCGCGTGCATCTCGAGCTGGGCGGCAAAGCGCCGGTGATCGTCTTTGACGACGCCGACATTGAGGCCGCCGCAGAAGGCATCGCGGGCGCCGGTTACTTCAACGCGGGGCAGGACTGCACCGCTGCCACGCGCGTCATCGCGGGCCCGGGACTCTACGGCGACCTCGTCGACGCTCTAGCCGAGCAGGCGAAGGCGACCGTCTTTGGTGATCCCCTCGACGAGAACACCTACATGGGCCCGGTCATCAGCCAAGCTCAGCTTGACCGTGTTACAGGGTTTATCGATCGCGTGCCCGAGCACGCCCGCGTCGCTGCCGGCGGCAGCGCGCCGGCCGACGGCGGCGGCTACTGGTTCGAGCCGACTGTGGTCGCCGACCTCAAGCAGGACGACGAGATGATCCAGAACGAGATCTTCGGACCGGTCGTCACCGTTCAGCAGTTCAGCGACGAGGCAGAGGCGCTGGCCTGGGCGAACGGCGTCAAGTACGGCCTGGCTTCGAGCGTCTGGACGCGCGACCACGGCCGCGCGATGCGGATGGCGAAGGGACTTGACTTCGGTTGCGTCTGGATCAACACCCACATCCCAATCGTCGCCGAGATGCCGCACGGCGGATTCAAGGAGTCCGGTTACGGCAAGGACCTGTCGATGTATGGGTTCGAGGACTACACGCGCGTCAAGCACGTGATGTCGAACATCGAGGGCTGACCGCAGCGGCTAGAGGCCGCCGTATTCGCCGATGTCCGGCCGCTGCGCACCTGCCGGCAGCCGGCCTTCGGCTGCCAGTTTGTCGATGTGCGCGGCAAGCGTCGCTTCGGCGGCCGGCTTCAGGATCGCCGGGACGTCGCCCCATGCGTGGGCGAGCATCTCGTCGCTGCTGCGCGCTCCGCCTTCGAGCGCTTCGATCAGCATCCGCTCGCGGTCAAGCCGGTGGTCGCGGTACTCGATCAGGCGCGCGCGGGCTTCGTCGCCGAAGATCGGTCCGCCATGTCCCGGGCAGAGGAGATTCAGTTCGAGCGCAATCAGGCGATCAAGCGCATTCAGATAACCGGCAAGAGCGTTCTCGTCGGGCGAGATGTAGACGCTGCCGTGACCGAGTACAGCATCGCCGGTGAAGAGCGCCTCGCCGGCGAGGAAAGCGAGGTGGTCTGGCGCGTGGCCAGGGGTGGCAATTGCCGTCAGCGGACCGAAGTCGTCTCCGTCTGCGAGCAACTCGCTGGCACGGCTCACGGCCGCGGCCCCGACCGGAACGTCACCTACCCGCTCCAGCAAGCCCTCGAGTCCTCCGCTGTGATCGGCATGGTCATGCGTGATCGCGATGCCGCCGACTCCTCCGCGAACCGCTGCCTCCCCGGCGAGCCGGTCGAGGTGGCTGTCTATCGGCGGGCCCGGATCGACGATCCAGCAGGGGTCTCTGCCAATCAGCCAGCTGTTTGATCCGTCGAGCGTGAACGGCCCCGGATTCTCGGCCAGCACGCAGGTGATGTCGAAGTCTTCGAGCCGTTCCACATCCGCGAGCCTACCGGCCTCCGACGCGCAACCGGCAAGCGTGTAAGGATGGGAGCCGTGACGACGTTTGACCGACTCAGTGCGCTGGATGCAGCCTTCCTCGACATCGAGACCGAGCGCGCGCCGATGCAGGTCGGTTGGACGATGCGGTTTGCCGGTGAGGCTCCCGGGATTGAGCAGTTGCGCAGCCACGTTGAGTCGCGACTTGAGAGCGTGCCAAGGCTGAGGCGCCGAATCGTTGAGCCGGCGATGGGCCTCGGCGACCCCCACTGGGTCGACGACCAGCTCTTCGCGATCGACCGGCACGTGAACGTAATCCACATGGTCGCCTCCGATCAGCAGCCGGCCCTGAGCGCCGTCGCGGAGGAACTGCTCTCGCAGCCCCTCGACCGCTCGCGCCCACTCTGGCGATTGCAACTCGTAACGGGGCTCGCCGAGGGCGGTTTCGCAATCATCGGGCAGGCGCACCACGCTCTGATCGATGGCTTGGCGGCACTTGAGATCGCAACGATCATCTTCGACGGCGTCGCGACCCCCAACGACGAGGCCGCGGCTCGTTGGTTGCCGGAAGAAGCGCCATCGACAAGCGAGGTGCTGACGGCGGCAGCGCTTTCGCGGATCGGCGCCGGCAGCGACGTCGCGACGACATTGGTGCGCTCGATTGCCGGCGGCCCAGCGGCGCTCGTGGAAGCCGTAACCGCGCTCGTCGCCCTGTTCACTCCGGGGAACCGTACGGCGCTCGAGAACTCTGCCAGCCCACGCCGAAGGGTCGCCTTCGCCTCGCTCCCGCTCGAGCGGATGCAGGGGGCGGCGCAGAGGCACGGCGTGACGATCAATGATGTGCTGCTGGCATCCAGCGGCGGCGCGGTAAGCGGGGCGCTGGCGCGGCGAGGAGAGCAGCCCGACGGAATTCGAGTGCTGGTTCCAACCACGGTCCGCCAGCCCGGCGAAAGCGCCGCCAGCCACGGCAATCGGATCTCCGTGATGGTCGTAGAGCTGCCTTTGAATGCGAATGATCCCGGCAGCGTGCTCCGCACCGTTGGACGGCGGACGAAGACTCTCAAGCGGGCTGGCTACGCCGGGACGCTCGACACCGCCGTGCGCGCCGCCGACCTGCTTGCGCCACCGGTGCGCAGCGCCGCTGTCCGGGCAGCGATCGGCGCTGCCCACTTCACGCTCGTGATCTCAAACGTGCCCGGGCCATCCGCCCCACTTGAACTGGCTGGCCGAGAGCTGGAGGGGATTTGGCCCGCAGTTCCTCTGATCGACGGCCACGCCCTGTCAATCGGGGCGATCTCTCATGCTGGCGTGCTGCATGTCGGCTGCTTCGCCGACGCGGCGCTGGTCCCTGACCTCGACTTGATCGCCGCCGACATCGCGGCGACCTTTGACCAACTCTGCGAGATGGCACCACCTCAGCAGGCGCCCTGGCAACAGCGGGCGCGGCAGCGGCGCGACGCCCGCCGAGTCGCCTAGCCGGCTGCCAGACGCCTTACGGCGCCGCCGAGCGACACCACGTAGATGCGGCCGCGGGCATCCTCCCCGAAGGAAGAGAGCACGTTGATCCGCGGCAGACCCGCAACCGCTTGATCGCCGGTTGCTCCCGAGGCGTCAAGCTTGGCGCTGTAGATCTTGCCCATGCAGAAGTCGCCGTACACGTAGAGGCCGCGGAGGGCAGTTAGAGCCGGGTCGCGGACGACGTAGCCACCGGTGATCGAGCACCAGCCCGAGTCGTGCGTGTGGGTGATGACCGGCTCGACGGCGCCGGAAAGCGAACCTGAGCCGTACTGCTGATTGCCTTCGCGCACGCGCCACCCGAAGTTGGCTCCACGCGCGGCCGCGCGACTGAGGTAATCGATTTCCTCGACGTCGCTCTGACCGACATCTCCGATGACAAGATTGCCGTTGGAGCGGTCAAACGACCAGCGCCACGGGTTGCGCAGTCCATAGGCGTAAATCTCGGGCCTGGCTCCCGGCGTTCCGAGGAAAGGGTTGCTGCGGGGGACGCTGTAGGCGCGGCTCGCGGAGCGGCGCGGGTCGATCCGCAGCATCTTGCCCAGCAGCGAACCAAGGTCCTGCGCGTTACCGATCGTTCCGTGGTTGTCGCCGCCGCCGCCACCGTCACCGGTTCCCACGTAGAGCATCTTGTCGCTGCCAAAAGCGATGTCCCCGCCGTTGTGGTTGCTCTCGGCGTCGTCCATGATCAGCACGCTGCGATACGAGCTGCTGCGCGCGCGTTCGCTGGTGAGCCGGCGGAACTCTGCAATCTCCTGCCGGCCGTCGGTTCGAGTGAAGTAGACGTAGAAGAGTCCGCTGCGCGCATAGTCGGGCGCGAACGCCAAGCCGAGCAGACCCTGCTCCCCACCCGAGCGAACCCGCGAACGGATGTCCAGAAACGGGACGCTGCGCTTGCGTCCGTCGCGCACGACCATGATGCGACCCGCCTGCTCGACCACCATCACGCGGCGCTTGTCGGTTGGCGGAGAAGTCAGGTAGAGCGGCTTGCTGAAAGTTCCTACGTCAACGAGCTTGACGGCACCAGCAGCGCTGGCATCCTGGGGGTCGGTCACGGCCGATGTGCCGCACGCTGCCAGCGCAATAGTGCAGACAATCGAGCACAGAAGAGCTTTTGGCATCACCCCATTGTCGCAGCACCGCGACCGCGCGGCGACGGTTAGGGTGCCAGTTGTGACCGAGTCGGACAATCAGGAGCGACTGCTTGCGGACCACATGCGGGCGCGCGCAGGAGCCCCAGGCGCCGCTCAGACAATCCTCAAGCTTGCGCTGAGGCTCCCGATGATGGCCTGGAGGACACGGGTCGAAAGCCTTGACCGGATACCAGCCGCTGGGCCGGCGGTGATCGCTTCAAACCACGGTTCTTACCTTGACCATTTCTTCCTTGCCTACCGCATGCCCCGTCCGGTCAACTTCATGGCAGCAGCCGAGCTCTTCCGCAGCCCCTTGGCCGGCAGGATCCTGAGCTCGCTCGGCGCCTTCCCCGTGAAGCGCGGCAGCCACGACCATGATGCGATCCAAACCGCCGAAACGATCATCGCGCGCGGCGGCGTAGTGGTGATGTACCCGCAGGGCGGCATCAGGCCATCGCTCGCCGGGCCGCCCAAGGTTGGCGTCGGACTCCTCGCGCTGAAGACCGGCGCTCCAGTCGTGCCGGCGGCGATCATCGACGCGACCACCCTTCACCGGGCCGGGTTCCTGCGACTAAGACGGATGGCCGTCCGTTTCGGAGATTCAATTCGCCACAGTGCGGAGCCAGCCGCCGACTTTGCCGCTGCCGAGGCAGCAAGCTTCAGAGTCTGGGATGCAATCGTCGAGCTGAACTTCAGCGACCGGGGTTAAGGCCGCGGAGCGGTCTCGTCCCATTCGGCGATCGATCCGCCCTTGTCCCACATCTGCTGGATCTCTTCCAGCGAGCGGCCGCGGGTCTCAGGAACGTATCGCCAGACAAAGATGAAGCCGAGAATGCACATCGCAGCGAACAGGAAGAAGGTCGCCGACTCGCCGATTCCGTTTGTGAGTGTGAGGAAGAACTCGGCGACGAGGAACGCTGCCCCCCAGTTGGCCGCGGTCGCGAACGAGACGGCTTTGCCGCGGACCCTGCCCGGATAGATCTCGGAGATGATCGTCCAGACGACCGGTCCGAGCGAGAACGCGAACGAGGCGATGAAGACGACCAGCCCGACCATCGTGATGATTCCGACAATCGACGTGCCGGCGCCGGTGTCTGCCGGCGACTGCGTGGCGAACCCGAGCGCCACGGCGCAGAGCGAGAAGAACATGCCTACCAGACCCATGAAGAGCAGCGGCCGGCGGCCGAAGCGGTCGATGTAGGCGACGGCGACGAAGGTGGCGAGCACGTTGGTCAGGCCAACGCAATAGAGCGTCGCCATCGTCTGCGACTTGGTGCTGACAAGGCCTGCGCTCTCAAAGATCGTGTTCGCGTAGTAGATGATCGCGTTGATTCCGGTGATCTGCTGGAAGATCGCCAGCCCGACGCCCACGATCAGAGCCTTGCGCACACGCGGGCTGAAGACTTCGGCCCAGGTCGCTTCGCCCTCTGCGGATTCCGCTGCCACTTGGGCCTCAACGTCGGCAAGCTCCTTGTCAACGTCGGCAGGCTCCGTCACCTTGGCGAGCGAGGCGCGGGCCTTGTCCTTGCGGCCCATCTTCACAAACCAGCGCGAGGACTCTGGTACGAGCATCACGCCAATGATCAGCAGGACGCCAGGGATTGCGGCGAGCAGGAACATCGTCCGCCACTGGGTCGAGTTCATCAGGTCGCTGACGAGGTAGGCCAGGAAGATCCCGAAGGTGATTGCAAGCTGGTAGGTGGAAACGATCCGTCCGCGGATCCGGCGTGGCGCCATTTCCGCCGCATAGAGCGGGGCGATGACTGAAGCAAAGCCGATGCCGAAGCCGGTAATCAGGCGGCCGACCACGAGAATCTCAACGCCGGAAGAGATCGACTGGATGATCGCGCCGGCAATGAACAGCAGCCCCGCGGTCAGCAGCACCGGGCGACGACCGAAGTGGTCTGCCGACATTCCCGCTACGAGCGCGGCGAGAAGCGCGCCGAGGGTGACCCATGAGGTAATGATCTGCTTGGCGCCGACTCCGACGTCGAAGCTGTTGCCGATCCCCTTCAGTGCACCGGCGATGACACCCTGGTCGTAGCCGAACAGCAGGCCGGCGAAGAAGGTCACAAGCGCGATCAGGAGCACCCACTTGCGCACGGACTTGCTGCGCTGCTGGTCTACCTGCGGATCTGACGGTGCTGTCTGCGGAACGGACACTTGCTCTCCCCCGATTGGCTTACGGGCTCAAAGCTAGAGCCGATGCCGGTCGAAAACAACCTGCTGCCCGGGCGGCCGCCGTAATCAGCGCAGTGCGAGCCCGTGGTCGCCCAGCACCAGCGCCAGATCCTCGATTCGGTCCTGACCCCAGAACTGCTCGCCTTCGAAGACCAGGACGGGAACACCCCAGTGGCCGATGTCGACCAGCTCATCGGTATTTGCCTCAACCCGGGCCGCGATCGCAGGGTCCTTCAGCGCAGCCAGGCAGCCCTGCCAATCGAGGCCGGCCCGCTCGCAGATGGCCTGCAGCCCGGCGTCGGTCGCCGGGTCGGTCGCCTCAGCCCAGATCGCCTGAGAGGCGGAGAGCACGAATTCGCGTGCGCGACCCTCGTCAATCGCATGTTCGGAGACGGCAAGAGTGCGGGTTGCGCCCTCTCCGAGCGGGTCGTGGATCCGGCCGAACGGCATGCCGAGGCGGTCTGCCTCGCGCTTCACGTCGCGCAGCGTGTGAAGGCGCTTTGCGGTCGGCACCGACTCGCCGCGCATCATCATGGGAATTACTCCGCGGAAGCGAAGGTCAATCTCAAAGTCGTCGGCCAGAGCAAATGCGCGCGGGCCAGAGAGGTACGAGTACGGGCTGCGGAAGGAGTAGAAGTAGTCAACGCGCGGGGCAGCCATCACTTCGCCCTCCATCCGAGTTCGTCGAGCCAGTCGGCAACCTGCTCCGACCGGTCCTGCGCAAAGAACCAGCGGCCCGCGATCCATGCAGCGGGAGTCTCGTAGGGGCCGCGTCGCTTCATCAGCTTCTCATTGGCAACCACTGCGGATTCGCCGCCGGGCTGAGGCGGAGCACCGAACGCACCGACCCAAAGCGCCTCGAAGGTCTTCTTGTCGACCTCCCCGTTGCTTTCGAACCAAAGCATCCTGCAGGCATCGACGCAGAACCTCGTCAGCGATGGACCGCGAGGCGCAA
>CAESAN010000043.1_pt1 | contig 10398 bp, 7 predicted proteins | sample 7263601 | NCBI WGS metagenome assembly CAESAN01 (sample SAMEA6814058, study PRJEB35770) | uncultured Conexibacteraceae bacterium | biome: Freshwater; feature: Freshwater reservoir; material: water | place: Czech Republic | collected 2017-05-23 | depth 30m m
ATGGCTGCCGGCAATGACTCCACCAAGGCCACGTACTGCTCGGCGATGCATGCGCTGATCGAGCATCCTGACGAGCGCGCCAAGCTGCTCGCCGACATCGGGCTAGTGCCTTCGGCCGTAGAAGAGTCGCTGCGGATGTTCCCTGCGTTTGCGCACTTCCGCCGCACCGCTACGCGTGACGTTGAGATCGGCGGCCGAACGATCGAAGAGGGCGACCGCGTTGCGCTCTGGTACATCTCGTCTAACCGTGATGAGTCGGTCTATGACGAGCCAAACCGGTTTGACGTAGAACGCAACCCGCAGCACCAAGCGTTCGGTGCCGGCGGCCGCCACTTCTGCCTCGGCGCGGCGCTTGCCAGGCTTGAGCTGCGGCTCCTGATCGAGGAGACGCTTAAGCGTTATCCAAGCCTTGAATTCGCTGGGCCGGTCAGCTGGGTTCAGTCCGGTTTCGTCAACCAGATTAGAACGCTGCCCGTGCGGGTTGCCGGTCCCTGAAACGGCTCTGATGGGTGACGGCTGCGCTCCAGCCGGAGCGTCTCAAAGCAAGCCTTGAGCCTTCATACTTCGTGCTCGAATGAAACTGGCGATTGTTGGAACAGGAGTAGCGGGGCTCTACTGCGCCCACCTGCTGGACGAGGCGCACGAAGTAACGCTTTTCGAGGCCGATCCAAGACCGGGCGGTCACGTCAACACGGTCGAATTCGAACATGCTGGCGAGCGCCATGCGATCGACACCGGCTTCATCGTCCATAACGACCGCAACTACCCGCTTCTCACAAGCCTCTTCCGCGAGCTCGGTGTCGCCACCCAGCCGAGCGAGATGAGCTTCTCGGTTTCAGACCAGCGCAGCGGGCTTGAGTACAAGCCAAGCAACCTCAACTCGCTCTTCGCCCAGCGGCGCAACATCGCTCGCCCGGCGTTCTACTCGCTGATCTCCGACATCGTTCGCTTCAACCGGGCGGGCCGCCGCCTCGTCGCCCAGCCCGATGATGATGGCTCACAGTCGCTGGAGCAGTTCATCGCTCAGCTCGGCCTATCGCGGGCATTTCGTGATCACTTCCTGGTGCCGTTCGGTGCCTCGGTCTGGTCGGCCGACCCAAGCAGTTTCCTGCAATTCCCTGCACGGTCGTATCTGCGGTTCATGGACAACCACGGACTGCTCGGGCTGACCGGTCACCCGCAATGGCGGACTATCACTGGAGGGTCGCAGCGGTACGTGGATGCTCTGCTCGCACGATTTAGCGGCCAGCTGCGCTGCTCCACGCCAGTTGAGCGGCTGAGCCGCCTCGACAACGGCCGCGTTGACGTTGCCTTCTCTGGGGGCCGGGAAGAGTTTGATGGCGTCATCGTCGCCGCCCACGCCGACCAAGCGCTGTCGCTACTAGCCGAGCCGACGCCCAGCGAACGCGAGCTGCTCGGAGCGATCCGGTTCCAGCCCAACCGCGCAACGCTCCACACCGATGACCGGCTGCTCCCGCGAGAGCACCGAGCGCGCGCAGCGTGGAATTACTTCGTGCCAACCGAGAGCAGCGGCCGCGCGACTCTGAGCTACTCGATGAATCGACTCCAAGCGATCGACTCTGAGCATCAGTTCATCGTCACGCTCAATAGCGACGAGCGGATTGACCCAGAACGCGTTATCGCAAGCTTCGATTACTCACACCCGGTCTACGACGGCCCGTCGGTGGCCGCGCGAGCTCGGATTGCGGAACTGCAAGGAACCGGAAACATTTACTACGCGGGTGCGTACTGGGAGGATGGCTTCCATGAGGACGGGGCTAGAAGCGCGGCGCAGGTGGCGGCGCGGCTGATGGAGCGGCCGTGACCGCGAGCGCGCTTTATGTGGGCACGGTTCAGCATCGCCGGACTGCGCCGGCGCTCAACCAGTTTCGCTACCGCGTATTCATGGTCTACCTGGACCTTGACGAGATGCCGCGGCTGTTCGACCGGCTTCCGGGCTGGTCGGCGCGCCGACCAGCGCTGGTGCGCTTCCGCCGTGAGGATTACTTTGACGGGGCGACTACTCCGCTAGCCGAGGCCGTGAGGGATCTGGTCTGCGATCGGATTGGCCGTCGACCGACAGGCCCCGTTCGGCTGTTGACCAATCCACGGATCGCTGGCTACGTCTTCAATCCGATCAGCCTCTACTGCATCCTTAAATCGGAAAGCGAAGAGCTCGATGTCTTGGTCCTGGAGGTCACAAATACCCCTTGGGGTGAGCGGTGCTGGTACGTGCTTGAGGGCCCTCAGCTGGACGGCGCTCGCTTTCCCAAAGAGATGCATGTCTCTCCATTCGTGGAGATGGGGATCGACTACCGACTGAGCTTTGATCGGCCGGGCGACTCGCTTAACCTACGGCTCGAAGTACTCGAAGGAGACGAACTAGTGCTCGATACATCACTCACATTGGCTCGCAGCCCGCTCAACGCAAGAACTGCCGTTGGGCAGCTTCTCCGTCACCCGCTCATGACCTTCCGCGTGACGGCTGCAATCCATTGGCAGGCCTTGAAGCTGTGGATTAAGCGGGTGCCCTTCGTCCCGCACCCTGCGAAGCCCGAGGCAGATCGATGATCGCGGCCGACCGCGCGGCGCGGAGGGTTATCTTCGCCGCGCTCCGCAGGCTCGAAGGCGGCCGATTGACGATCGTCGAGGGGGCACGACGCACGACCTTCGGAGTAGATCGGGCCGATTCCTACGGGCGGGCTCCGGTGGACTGCGTTATTCGAGTTAACGACAGGCGTGTATACCGACGTGTGCTGCGCGAATCGTCGGTCGGCCTTGGAGTTTCGTTCGCGGAAGGCTGGTGGGAAACCGACGACCTCACAGAGACGCTTCGCCTGCTCAGCCGCAATGTTCGCCGCGCCGATCCGTTGCTTGGCCGAATACGCAGTCTGACCGGCCCGGTCGCCGATCCAATCCGTGCGCTGCGCCCCGCCGACCGCGAACGTGACCGCATCAACATTGGCGCCCACTATGACCAGGGGAACGAGTTCTTCGCCCTCTTCCTTGACCCGACGATGATGTACTCGTGCGCGATTTTTCCGCACTCGGCGAGCACGCTCGAGGAGGCGTCGGTCGAGAAGCTTGAGCAGATCTGCCGTCGCGCGCAACTGAGCGCCGAAGATCATGTACTCGAGATAGGTACAGGGTGGGGCGGCTTTGCTGTGCATGCGGCATCGCTCTACGGCTGCCGCGTGACAACAACGACGATCTCGCGCGAGCAATATGAGTTCGCGACCGAGCGCGTTCGTGAGGCGGGGCTGGAGGACCTCGTCACTGTGCTCTTTGAGCACTACCGAGATCTTGACGGTCAGTTCGACAAGCTCGTCTCGATTGAGATGATCGAAGCAGTTGACTGGCGCGAGTACGACGACTTCTTTGCCTCCTGCGCGCGGCTACTCAAGCCGAACGGACTTTGCACACTTCAGGCGATTACGGTCCCCGGCCAGCGTTTTGAGCGCTCTAAGAATGTTCAGGATTTCATCAAGGCCGTGATCTTCCCGGGAGGGTGCTTGCCTTCAGTTGAGGCGATTCTCAGCTCGACGGCGCGGGCGACGGACTTTGACCTAATTGACCTTGACGACATCGGCCTTCACTACGCCGAGACTCTGCGGCGATGGCGCAGCGCGCTACTTGCGAACCGTGACAAGCTCGAGCAGCTTGGCTTCGATGACGTGGCAGCCCGCGTTTGGGAATTCTACTTCTGCTACTGCGAAGCCGGGTTTGACGAGCGCGTAATCAGCGACGTTCAGCTGGTCTTGGCGCGGCCAGGTTTTGTTGCGTCGTCATCGCCCGAAGGTCCCTAGGGAAGGAGCCCGTGGGCGACGGCCCACTGAACAAGGCCTACTCGCCGCTGGCTCGCTGCGCCAGCTTGAAGGCGGACAGCCTCCCGCCGCGATAGTCTCGCGGGCGTGAGCAACCTGCCCCTAGCCGCCGACGCGCTGACGCTTGCCCGCTGGCAATTCGCAACGACGACGCTCTACCACTTCATCTTCGTGCCGCTGACCCTGGGCTTGGCTCCAGTTGTCGCCTACATGCAGACCAAGTGGTACCGCACGCGCGACGAATCGTGGCTGCGGCTGACCAAGGTCTTCGGCGCGCTGCTGCTGATCAACTTTGCGATCGGCGCCGCCACAGGGCTGCTGCAGGAATTCCAGTTCGGGATGAACTGGTCGTCCTACTCGCAGTTTGTTGGCGACGTCTTCGGATCGACGCTGGCGCTTGAGGGGCTGGTCGCCTTCATGCTGGAATCCACCTTCATCGGCCTCTGGGTCTTCGGCTGGGGGAGGCTCTCCGAGAAGATGCACCTCGCGACGATCTGGCTCGTCGTAGCCGGCACTTGGCTGTCGACGACCTTCATCCTGATGGCCAACTCGTGGATGCAGAACCCGGTCGGTTACAGCATCGACAAGGTCACCGGCCAAGCCCGAATGGTCAACCTCTGGGAAGTGGTCACAAACAAGATCGCGATCTGGGCTGTATTCCACACGCTGCTCGCCTCGCTGATGGTTGCCGGCTTCCTGCTACTTGGAGTCGCCTGCTGGCACATCCTCAAGGGCCGCAACATCGAGCTCTTCCGGCCGGTCGTGAAGCTCGGCCTGCTCATAGCGATCCCGGCGTCGGCGCTGACGCTGCTCGTCGGCAGCGAGTTCGGCGTCGCCCTGACCGGCCCGCAGCCGATGAAGATTGCGGCCGCCGAGGCGCTCTGGAACAGCGAGCAGCCCGCTTCGTTCTCGCTCTTCCAGGTCGGTGGCTTCTCTGTCGATGACCAGAAGCCGTCGTTCGCGATCGAAATTCCATACCTGCTCTCGTTCCTCGCCACCAACACCTTCACGGGCAAGGTCGAAGGGATGAACCAGGTCCAAGCGGCCGAGCAGGCCAAGTACGGGCCGGGCAACTACATCCCCGACGTGAAGCTCGCGTACTGGTCGATGCGCGGGATGGCCTACATCGGCTCGCTTTCGATGATGATTGCTCTGCTCGGCGGCTTCCTCTACTGGCGAGGCACGCTAGAACAGTCGCGCTGGTTCCTGAAGGTCGCGGTCGGAGGAATCGCACTGCCGTTCGTGACTGCGCTGATCGGATGGATCTTCACCGAGACGGCGCGCCAGCCGTGGGTGGTCTACGGGGTGCTCAAGACGGCCGACGGCCTCTCGAAGTCGGTCGGAAGCGGCGAGATCATCGCCAGCCTCACTGCCTTCATGCTGCTCTACATAGGGATCGGAGTCACGGCCTTCATCCTGATGCGCCGCTACGCGATCCTTGATCCGCCGGCGATTGACGTGCCGGAGTCCGAAAAAGCCGACGCCGTTCCGGCTTACTGACCATGAGTCTTGCCGAACTATGGTTCTTCGTAATCGCGGGCCTCTGGTCCACCTATCTCGTGCTCGAAGGCTTTGACTTCGGCGTTGGCATGATGATGGGAATTGCCGGGCGCAATGAGGAAGAGCGCGGCGAGATGATCGAGACGATCGCCCCGGTCTGGGACGCCAACGAGGTTTGGCTCCTGGTCGTCGGTGGGATCACGTTCGCATCGTTCCCGGCTTGGTACGGGACGTGGCTGGAAGGGGCGTACCTCGGCCTCGTCGTTCTGATCATTGCCCTACTGCTGAGAGTCATCTCGTTCGAATGGCGCGAACGCGTCCACCCGCGCTGGCGCAAACTCTGGTCGGCGATCAACATCGGCGCCAGCACGCTCGCGCCGATTATCTGGGGCGTTGTGCTCAGCGCGCTGCTGGCAGGGCTGCCGATCATCGGCTCGGCCCGCGTCGGCGAGAATCGCTACCTCGGCAACATCTTTGACTTCTTCAACGTTTACACGATCCTTGGCGGGCTCTCGCTCGCCGCCCTCTTCGCCTTTCACGGCGCGCTCTTCCTCTCGATTCGGCTCGACGGCGAGCTCGGCGAGCGGGTCCGCGAGCGGATCGTGAAGTTGGACTACCGCCATCTGCTTCCCAACCTGATGCTGCCGGCGCTGCTGCTCACCGCGGCGTTCCTGATAGCAACGCCGTTTGTCGCCCACTCCAACAACGCCCGCAGCTTTGTCCCCGTCGCGATTCCGGCGCTGCTTGGGCTGATCGCGCTTGTCGCGGCGGTCGTCTGCGCCCAGCGCGGCCAGTTCGCAAAGGCCTTCGTCTGCACAATCGCAACGATCGTCGGATGGGTCGCGACGCTGTTTATCGGACTCTTCCCGCGGATCATCGTGTCGACACAGTCGCTCGGAGATTCGATCACGATCGAGAACGCCGGCTCGTCGCACTACACGCTCGTCGTTATGACGGTCGCCGGAGTGGTGATGATCCCCGTGATCATCCTCTACCAATGGTGGGGCTTCAGGACACTGATGGCAAGGCTCGGGCGCGGCACGCTGCCTTGGAGCTCGAGCTAACGCAGCCAGCAGCTCCTAGCGGGGGATACGAGGCCACGCAGCCGAGCATGGTCGACGCTTTCCCGACGATGCGCAGCGCTCAAGGAGTCCAGCACCGACAGCGGGATAGGCCGGCTTGCGCGCGCCAAGATCATCGAGCAGCAGTGGCCGGTTGGGTGCTGTCCCGCGGGTCAGTCCGTAGCTGTCGAGCCAGCTGTCTGCATCGCGCTGACCCCACACGGTCAAGCCAGTGCATGCCTTCGACTTGCCGCAGGCGCTCGCGATCCTCCGGTAGATCGCTGCCTGGGCGGCCAGCGGATCTGGTTCCGAGGCCAGCAGCGGTAGTCGAACATCAAGCTCCGTGATTTCGACCTTCACTCCAAGCTTGCCGAGTGCATCGATGTAGCGCTTCAACGAGCTAGTGCTCGAAGGGAAGTTCGGACTCTTGACGCCAAGCATTGCGTGGGTCTGAAGTCCAACACCGTCCAGCGGAACCTTTGCCTTCTTCAGGCGCCGGACTAGGGCCAGCAGGGCGTCCGATTTTGGGTCACCGATCCGTGCGTCCCAGAGCAGCTCGTTCAAGAACAGCTTGGCCTTCGGGTCAGCCTTGTGGGTAAGGCGGAAGGCGTCGGCGATGTAGCTCTCGCCGAGTGTCGTGTAGAAGATGTTCTTTGGCGTGAACGCCGTGTCCTGCGTGTCATAACCAGCCCCGAACAGCTTCAGTGGCTCGTTCACGACGTCATAGATCGCAACTTTTCCGCGGTAGCGCCCTACGACGGTGTTGACTCGGTCCTTCATCAGCTGGCGGAGGGTCGCCGCCGGGTCTGACGAACTCGCCAGTGACTGCGTGACCCACTGCGGCATCTGAATGCGATGCCAGAAGAGGTTGTGAGCGCGCAGTCGCACCTTGGCCGCCAACGCCCAGTTAACGAGCGCGTCGGTTTGGTCGAAACGCGTGACTCCCTGCGTCCGTGACATCTGGTCCCACTTGAATGCGTTTTCGCTTGTCGCGGCGTTGAAGTTGGCACGCGCGTCGCTGAGTTCGGTCGCTGACATCTCACTCGAGATCGCCGTTCCTACAAAGATTCCGCTCTCTCTGGCCACTTGAGCAAGGCTGCATCCGGTCCCATTGCTGGGGCACCTGGTCGCCGCCAGCGAAGCGGAAGCGGACCCGGCAAGAATGCTCGCTGCTGCCAGCGCGGCACTGAAGAACTTGATTGACCGCATCCCATAATCCTAGGTCATCTCGAGCGGGCCGGAGCCGGTATCGGCCTTTGGCTGCGGAGCGAGGCCGTCTATAAGGTGTGGGGATGACAACCGTCGCCGCTGAGGTCAACGCAGATGACCTGCCATCACCGCTGAAGGCGATCGCACTAACGATCCCGTTTGCGCTGCTTGGCTCGGTCGTAGCGACGCTCTTCCTGTTCATCGAGGAGCATCTGCTGACTGTTGTCTGGACCGACCTGCCGAAGGCGCTCGGAATGAGCGAGCCGGCATGGTGGCTTGTGATGCTGCTGCCGTTGGTGGGCGCTGGCATCGTGATGATCGCTTGGAAGCTGCCCGGCAGGACCGGCGGCGGCCCGCTCGAGGGACTCCACTTCGATGTCCGCCCGGACACTTTCGCGTCGGTAATCCTCGCCGCCTTCGGCACGTTGATCTTCGGGATGGTGCTGGGCCCGGAAGCGCCGCTGCTGGCCTGCGGCACGGCGGCGGGGGCATTCGTACTGCGCCGCCAGCCCGACGCGGTGATGAAGTTCGGGATGCTGATGACCGCCCTGGCGGCGATCGCGGCGATCTTCGGCAATCCCGTAGTCGTCGTGCTGATGCTGGCCGAGTTCGCTGCGCTGGGGATGATCCCGGCGGCGGCGCTGATGCCCGGCTTCGTGGCGCTGGGAGTTGCCTACGTGGCGGAAACCGGAGTGGGCCGGTGGTCGGGGCTGGGCCACGCCACTCTTGCCGTCCCCGGGCTGCCGCAGTTCACCTCGCTTTCGGTGACCGACCTGCTGGTGGGCCTTGGGGCGGGTGTCGTGGCTGCAGCCGCCACGCTGGTGGCACGCAAGATTGGTGAGCGCGTCGCACTGGGAGCGAAGCGGAACCCCTACATCGTGCTGCTGGCGGCCGCGCTCGTCACCTCGGTCCTGGCGATCGCGGTGCGTGAAGCAACCGGAGGATCAATCAACCTCGTGCTGTTCAGCGGCCAGCCGGGAATGTCGGAGATGCTCACCGAGACTTCGCTGGGCGCCGTGATCCTGATTCTGGTCGCAAAGATGGTTGCTTACGGCGGCGCGCTCGGCGCCGGCTTCCGCGGCGGCCCGATCTTCCCGGCGGTATTCCTTGGCGTCGCGATTGCCGTTGGCGGCGTGATCCTGTTCCCCGCGGCGTCGCTGACGGGCCTCGTCGTCGCAGCAGTGGCGGCAGCGGTCACGGCAACTCTGCGCGCTCCGTTCACCGCCGCCGTTCTGGCCCTGATGCTCGCGACTCAAGCGGGCGCCGCAAACGCGGCCGCTCTGGCGATATTCGGCGCGGCGATTGGTTTTGTCCTGCGCGCCGCGCTGGACAAGTGGGAGGCGGACCGCAGGCCGTCAAGCCTGCAGCCCGCCTCCGACTCCTAGTAGTCCCAGGTTGATGTGCGGCAGGCCCGGCCGACAGGGCAGGGGTTGACGATCGAGCCGTTCGGCTTCAGGAAGTCGGACTTCTGTTGACGGGCCGCGGGTGACGAGCGCGGGCGGCTGTGCGGATCGCGACCCATCGTCGGCGTGATGGCCTCGATTGGGGCCGGCGGGTTGCCGATGCCGCCAGCGTCATCGAACACGCTGTCCTCAAGGCAGGCTGTCAGGATCCCGCTGATCCGGCATGGACCGGCATCCCAGATGACGAGCCCGGAGCCCTTGGCGTTCGCGCTCGTGGTGGCCGGAATCGACCACAGCGGCGTGACATCGAACGAACGTCCGGCGTCATATGCCGGGAAGCGGCCTGAAGCGCCGATTGTTCGTGCGGCGTTCTCGGCTGAGACCTGCGCGACCTGATGATCGCCGAGGGCGACGTGCATCAGCACCTGGTGCTTCGGCGTTCCCTTCAACGGATCGTTGGTGATGTGGTGGGCATAACCGTTGTTCTCGCCGCGATCCCAGAGGTTCTGGATGATTGTCAGCAGGATCGTCCGCTCAAGGCGGCTCGCGTAGGCCGGCTTGAAGACCGACTCGTAGGTCTTGAAGTCGGTGCTGCGTGGAAGCAGCACGCTGTAGTTCATTCCGACAACACCGAGCACCGCACGCTTGAAGTCAGGCGAAAGCGCGGTCAGCGCACCGCCGAGAATTCCGCCCTGACTGTTGCTGTCGTAGTACAGCTCGCTCTTGTCGATTACCGACGCTCCGGCGCCATTCTTGAAGTCGGCTGAGGCAGGGAATCCGCCAGCGTTGATCATCAGGCGGCCAAGGTAGAGCTCATTGAGCAGTCCCTGCTGCAGACGGTCGGCCATTGAGCTGAAGTTCGACATGTCCTTCAGCAGCCGGATTGCATTGAAGACGTCTCCGTTCGACATGCCGATCTCGGGTGTGGCGCAGAACATCATGTTGTGCTCGCTTGCCATGTCGTCAACGTTGCCGGCGTCGATTTCGCTTGGGCTGCCAAGCAGCCCGTGGCCGTAGAGCGACGGGCGCGCGGGCGAAGTGAGCGCTGCGCGCGGGATGCGGCAGATGAACTCGGCCTGCATCGTCCCCTGCTGAATAGGAATCGAGTCGAACTTGCCCTTCTTCGACTTGGCGTAGGTCATCACGCCGCCTGCTGCGCAGCCCTTGGTCAGGAAGCAGGGGACGGTGTACGTGCCCTTGATCTGCTTAGCGATCCGCGGGTTGTCGCCCTCGGTGTAAGTCTCACGGCTTGTGATCGTGTAGGTAGGAGCTTTGCCGGCAACCTTCCCGTCAGCGAGGTTCTTGTCGCCGAGGGCCGCAAACGCCTTGTCGCGCATAGAAAGTGCCCGCTCGCTGAGATTGCGCTCGCTGGCAACGGTGAAGTCCCAAGTCAGGTAGAGC
>CAESAN010000044.1_pt1 | contig 10359 bp, 11 predicted proteins | sample 7263601 | NCBI WGS metagenome assembly CAESAN01 (sample SAMEA6814058, study PRJEB35770) | uncultured Conexibacteraceae bacterium | biome: Freshwater; feature: Freshwater reservoir; material: water | place: Czech Republic | collected 2017-05-23 | depth 30m m
CCCCACGGGAGTTCAGATCGCGGGGCGAACCTATGAGGATGAAACCGTCTTCCGGATCGGTGCAGCCTTGGAGCGGGTGCGGCCTTGGCTGGACTCGCCGGCCGGCAGACCGTCCGCAATCTACTGAACCAGACTCCGCCCAAGCGAGCGCGCGAACCGGCGAACAGTTCTTAGAGCGAGCCTGCGTCAAGCGTCTGGTTCACCAGCAGATCGGCCTCTACGTTCTGCTCGCGGCGCACGCAGCGAATCGACCATGAATCGAACTCCCCCAGAGCCTGCTTGGCCTCGGCGAAGAGAGGCTTCATGTCGACGTGCTTGACCTTGTATCGGCCGTTCAGCTGATGAGCGATCAGCTCGGAATCGTTGACCAGTTCGAGTTCGGTCGCCCCGAGCTCCTTGGCGAGCGCCGCCCCGATCAGAACGGCCCGGTATTCGGCGACATTATTGGTCGCATCTCCAATCAGCTCGCCCCTTTCGCCAACGATCTCCCCGTCCGAGTCGGACGCGACCGCCGCAGCCGCGGCGGGACCTGGGTTGCCGCGTGAGCCCCCATCGACATGTACGGTCAGCTTCACTGTGACTCGACCGCCGAGTGGAGTCTGCCCTGCGAATCAGCGACAGCGTTGGGGACGCGATCCCGCTCTTCAAGTTCCTCCAGTTCCGATCCCTGATCTATGAGACGGGCTCCGGCTCCTTCGTCCGCCAGATCGACCTCGTAGCGATACCAGGACAGGTCCCAGGCGACGATCACGGAGACGATGCTGCCCTCGCGCACCGATGGCCGCACGCTGACTACCGGGGCGCCGAGCGTCCGTGCGAGGCTGGCCACGGTCCGAGGATGCGGGCCTGCGTTGAAGACACCAAGGGCTCGGGCGCCTTTCATGTCGGCGTGCGTTGGAACTGCCCGCACGGCACGCTCGTTTACCTCTAGCTGAGGACTTGGCGGCAGATCAAACTCGCTGCGCTCCTGCGTGCCGGGCTGATCTGCGACGGCGTCTTCATCGATCGCCGCCAGCTCATCTGTCTCGCCGATCAGCGACTCGGCTTCGGGCGGGACGAGAAGTTCGGCTTCTTCCGGCTCGCGGCGGCGAGTAATGCGGCTGGCCAGCGACCGTGAAGGCATCCGCATGTTCCAACCCACTCGGCCGCTTGCTGGAGCCTGGTCGCCCGACTCGCGCATCCAACCCTGCTGCGTTGCCCTCTGGGTGCATAGTTCGCAGACGATTCGACGCTGACCGCCGTGGAGAAAGACGTCGTGGCGCTCGCCGCTGAGCAGATTGCGGTGACAGACATCGCACAGTTCCGGTTCGCGGATGGTCGATATTTGACGGACATTCACGATCAGGGACGGTAGCGCGGCATTGCCGATACGGCGAGGGCCTCCGCTCAAGCTCGCGGGTGGCTGCTGCTGTAGGCGCTCCGCAATCGGGCTGCCTCGACACGCGTGTAGATCTGCGTGCTTGAAAGATGCTCGTGTCCAAGGAGCTCTTGAATCGCGCGCAGGTCTGCGCCGCCATCGAGCAGATGAGTGGCGAACGAGTGGCGCAGCGCATGCGGGTGGACTCGCCCGGGCAGCTCCGCAGCGCGAGCCCACAACCGCAGCCGCCTGCGCACATCCGAGCTCTGCAGCCGGCGCCCAGACTTTGACAGGAAGAGCGCTGATTCCTCGCGGCCGCTCGTGAGAGCAGGCCGCGCACGTTCGAGGTAGGAAGCAAGCGCGAGGCGCGTGTACTCGCCAAGCGGAACAATCCTCGTCTTTGAACCCTTGCCCTCAACGCGAATCTGCTCCTCGTCGAAGTCAATCGAATCGACGCTTGCGCTAACGAGCTCCTCGGCTCTCAGCCCCGACCCGTAGGCGAGCTCTATTAGGGCGCGATCCCTGACCTCCAATGCGGTGCTGGCGGGGATGCGGTCTAGCAGTGCCGCGAGCTCGCTGCGCTTGAGCACCCGTGGCAGCTTTGCCGCGGCCTTCGGGGCGGTGACCAGCTCAGCAGGGTTCTGTTCGACGAGCCCGTGTTCGAGCAGCGTCCTGAAGCAGGCCCGCAGCGCCGCCAACTTTCGGGCGATGCTCGCCGGAGCGAGCTCTCGCTCGCTGCATGAGGCGGCATAACGTCTGAGCTGGCGCGCGTCTACCTCAATCGGTTCGAGCCCGATGTCCATCGCCCAACGCGCAAACTGGCTGAGATCGCTGGCGTACGCGCGCGCGGTTTGCTGGGCGCTGCCCCGCCGGTGGAGGTCGTCGGCGACCAACTCCAGGGCCTGCGTCCAACCCGCGCTGAGCGGCGGGATCGTATCCTCGGTGGCTATGGCGCTCTTCTTCATAAATACAGAGTCCGGTCAGGCCTCAACTGCGGCAGGTCTCGACGCCGACGGTATCTGCACCCTGGGCGAAGATCCGCCACGGCCTTGGCACAAGCTCCAAGGGTCGAGTGACGCCACCACTATGTGGTACGCCGTCATGCGCAAGCGGGAGAAGGGAATAGTTCTTGGATCGTTGGTCTTTCGCCAGAGCGACCACCATGCCCTTCTCTGTGAACAGGGCTGGGAAGAAATTCCCTTGGCCGAGATACGCGGTCGCGAAAGCGACCGGGGGCCGTCTCCGATCTAAGCGATGAAGACTGGCGTCCCAACGCTGACGCGGTCATAGAGGTCAATCACGTCAGGGACTGCCATTCGTACGCACCCGTGGGAGGCGGCCGATCCCAGAGAGCCCGGATCGCCGGTTCCATGAATCCCCGCCCCGGCAGCGATTCCCATCCAGCGCGCTTTAATCGGGTTGGTCGGTCCGGGTGGAATTGACTTGCCGGCCAGATCTCCCGCCCAGTCGCTGTTTGGTACGTGCCAGACAGGGTCGACCTGCTTGTCTTGGATTGAATAGAGACCAGCGGGGGTTTCCAACCCCGCCTGCCCGACGGCGATCGTGTAGGTCTTCACCGGCTTGAGGTCCTTGAACAACGTCAGCTTGAAGTTGGACCGATCAACGGTGATGAGGACGGGGTACTTTGACGCCAGCTGGCCGGTAGTGATCTTCGGCTTGATCACCTTGACCGTCGCGGGCACGACATGGCTTGCTCCCGGCGTAGTCAGAGCCTCTTTGATCGCGCGTCTGAGCTGCGGCCTGCGAACGGCAACGCCGCGCTGGGATGGAACCGGGGCCACCGCGGTGACGGTGAAGCTCAGAGCGGCATCCTTGGCCTTTCGGTCAACGTCCTTGGCTACCTCGTTGACCAGATCGTTGACGGCTGGCCGCGAGTACTGAACTTCCGGGGTTACGGTTGCGTCAACCGATGTACCGGACAGCTTGCGGTACGCGCGAACAACGAAGTTCGCCTGATTGCTCTTCGCGAGCGCCGCGTCGACGCTTCCGTCGATGTTGACGGCAACCTTTGACTGCCCAGGCCCCATTCTCCACTCGCGCGTCCCGCGGGTCACCGTGACCGGTGTTTCGAGCTCGCCAAGCAGATCCTGCTGGAGCTTCGCCTTGGCCTGCTGCGCACTAAGTCCGCCGACGTCGACCGACCCGACCTTTACGCCGTCGGCGATCGTCTGCGATGTCGCACTGTCATACGCGAGCGCTCCGCCAACGAGCAGGACGAGGAATGCGACGAACGTGACCAGTGGAATTGCATACTTGCGTGGCATCAGATCGCCCTGTGTTCAAGATAGGGGCCGCCGGCTGACGGCGCGCTGATTATCTTCGCCGCGCCGGGCGTTCTCCCTTCCCGGGAGTGCTAACCGGCGAGGATCGGTTCGAGCAGAAGGCCCAGCCCAGCCCAATCGTCGGCGCTCGTGATGCTCGCCGAGTTGCAGACCTCGGCATTCCACGGATGGAGGATCGTGGCGCCCAGAATCCCCTCGGAAAGAGCACTCTGCAGGTTCACGGGACTGTCGTCTACGAGCAGATCGATGCCGAGCTCGCGGCAGCGTGTGATCTTGTCGTACGAGCAGTAGAGCTCGTCGTACTGGAGGCCAATTGAGTCGAGCCAGCGCTCAGTCGGGGCGGCGGCCGCGACGTCGCGGTGGCTCGTGATGTGGATGAAGTGACCATCCCGGGCCCAGCCGTTGACCACTTCGACCGCTCCTGGGTACGGCTCGGCGGCGCTGATCCATTCCTCACTGTGCGTCTCGGCGATTGTCTCGGCAATCTGTTCGTTCTCGAGCTGCCTGATGCCCCACGTCTTCTGCATCTCATAGGGCAGTTCGACTCCGTAACGGCGCCGCACCACCTCGGCCAGCTGCTCCCAATAGTGGTGGAGGGTCGAATCGATGTCGATTGCGATCCGCATCGCGCGCGATCAGATCTTCCCGTCAACAAGCGTGACGGCGCCTTCGGAAGCGCTGCCAACCTGGTCGGCGTACTTCGCGAGCACCCCGGTGCGATCGGGGTTCGCTGGAGGCACGTAGGCCGCGACGCGCTCGTCGATCTCGGCGACGGTCAGGTCGACGTCGATGCTGCGCTTGTCGACATCGATCGTGACGCTGTCGCCGTCGCGGACGGCGGCGATCGGCCCACCGCGGAACGCTTCTGGTGCCACGTGCCCAGCCATGAAGCCGTAGGTCGCGCCGGAGAAGCGCCCGTCCGTTAGCAGCGCCACGTCCTCGCCAAGCCCAGCCCCGTTGATCGCTGCCGTCACTGCCAGCATCTCGCGCATTCCTGGTCCGCCCGCCGGTCCTTCGTTGCGGATGATGACGACGTCACCCTTCTCAATCTGTCCGCTGGTGACCGCTTCCATTGCCAGCTCCTCGCTCTCAAAGACGCGGGCCGGGCCCTGATGGTGGCGACGCTCGTGGCCGACCAGCTTGACCACGCACCCCTCCGGAGCAATGTTTCCGCGCAGGATCGCGAGACCGCCCGATGCCTTGACGGGATCAGACAGGGGCCTGACGACCTTCTGGCCCTCCGCCTCGGTTGCCCTCGCTGCCTCCTCGCCGATCGTCTTCCCCGTGACCGTCGGCGCGTCCTCGTGAAGCAAACCGGCCTCGAGCAGTCTGTTGGCAACAAGCGGCACTCCGCCGGCCCTGTAGAGGTCAACTGCGACGTACTTGCCTCCTGGCTTCAGGTCGCAGAGCAGCGGGGTTGCCTCGCTGATGCGGTCGAAATCGTCAATGTCGAGCTCGACCTTTGCCTCCCGCGCCAAAGCGAGCAGGTGGAGCACTGCGTTTGTGGATCCTCCGCTAGCCGCAACTCCGGCGATCGCGTTCTCGATCGACTTGCGTGTGATCAGGTCGCTCGGCTTTACGCCCCGGCGCAGCACATCCATCACCAGCTCGCCAATCTGGAAGGCAACGTCGGCCTTCGTCGTGTCCTGGGCCGGGACCATCGCCGAGCCCATCGGCGAGATCCCCATGATCTCGTAGGCCATCGCCATCGTGTTGGCCGTGAACTGACCACCGCAGGCTCCGGCTCCGGGGCTGGCGACCCCTTCCAACTCATGCAGGTCTTCATCGCTCATCTTGCCTGCTGCATTGGCCCCGACAGCTTCGAAGACATCCTGGATCGTCACATCCCTGCCTTGGAAGCGCCCGGGCGGGATCGACCCGCCGTAGAGCATCACTGAGGGGACGTCGAGCCGCGCCAGCGCCATCACCGTTCCGGGAATTGTCTTGTCGCAGCCGGAAAGTGCGACGACACCGTCAAAGAGGTGTCCGCGGCCAACAAGTTCGATCGAATCGGCAATCACCTCGCGTGAGACGAGCGAGGTCTTCATGCCAGGCGTGCCCATCGTTATGCCGTCGGAGATTGCGATCGTGTTCAGCTCCATCGGCGTACCGCCAGCCGCGCGGATGCCTTCTTTGACCTTCGCCGAGAGCGCGCGCAAGTGAAAGTTGCAGGGCATCGTTTCGATCCAAGTCGACGCGACTCCGATGATCGGCTTTGCGAGCGCCTCGTCGTCGTAGCCGATCCCCTTTAGATAGGCGCGCGCGGCAGCCCTCCCGGGACCTTCGGTCAGCGCTGCACTGCGGTGCTTCATGTCAAAGGTCGTTGAATCAGTCATCGGCAGGTCACTCGATCGGTTGGCTTGATGGACCCAGCGGCGAGGCTGGAGCAACGATTATGCCAGCAGGCAGGAAACTACCCGTCCACGGGCCTCCGCAATCAGCGGCGTCGGTAGCTGCCGTCATCGCGGCGCGAGAGCACACCGGCGAGCTCAAGCTCCGTGAGCGGGACGATCGCGTCGTCCAACGTGCTGCATTGCTCGGAGACAGCCGCGGCCGTCCTGGCCCCACGTGCAATCGCTTCCAAGACCGACAGCTGGGCTTCGCTGAAGCCCTCCTCCATGCGCGAACGGTCCTGCTCCTGCGACCGGGAAGTGGAATCGGCGAACCCCGCTCCGAGCAGATCGTCAAGCACGTCGCGGGCGTCCCTGACGAAGTTGGCGCCGTCGCGGAGCAGGGCGTTTGCACCGGCACTGTGCCACGAGCTCGGACTCCCCGGCACGGCGCCGACCGTGCGTCCGAGATCTGCTGCGATCTCCGCCGTGATCAGCGAACCCGACCTCTCCGCAGCCTCAACAACGACGGTCATCGATGTGATCGCGGCAATCACCCGGTTTCGTGCGGGAAAGGCCCAGCGGTAGGGAGAAGATCCGGGAGGAAGTTCGGAGACTACGACCGCGGCCTCACGCAGCTGTCCATGCATCTGCCTGCGGCGCGCGGGATATGGCCGCTCCGGGCCACACGCGAGCACCGCGACCGTCCGTGCGCCAGTGCTCAGAGCCCCCTCGTGAACGGCACTGTCGATCCCGAGGGCCATGCCGCTGACCACCGTGACACCGCAGAGCGACAACTGCCGACCCAGCTCGCAGGCCAAGTCAAGTCCGTCCGACGACGCTCGCCGGGAACCAACGATCGCCACCAGAGGACTTCCGTTTACGAGCAGCCGAAACCGCTCGATCGTTCCGACGAAGTGGAGCACGGCGGGCGGGTCCGGCAGCTCGTGCAGCCGGAGCGGATAGTCGCTGCTGTGAAGGCAGATCGCCCGCGCGCCGCATCGCTCCCAGCGGCTGCGCTCGAGAGCCGGGTTGAAGGCCTTCCACTGAGCCTCAATGCGTCCGCGCTCACGCCCTCCGACTGCAGCGACGAGCTGCTCGTCCGAGAGCGCCAGGACGCAGCGGACAGCGGGCCTGTCGCCACGGATTGTCTCGAGATGTCCGGAGAGGCGCCCCACAAGCCAGCTGCGCCGTGTGCATTGGTCGCAGGCGTCGCTCACCGGCCGGCCAGGGTTTCGGCATCGTGGCGAAAACCAAGCGCTAGGGCAAGGGCATGAGACGAGATGGAAGGTTCGCCGGCAAGGTCGGCGACCGTGCGGGCAACTCGAAGCGCGCGATCGCGCCCGCGCGCGCTGAGGCCACCTCCGTCATACGCGCGGCGGAGGATCTTGAGGGCGCCTTCCGAGCACGCGGTGGAGTCGGCAAGGTTGGCAGACGGCAACTGAGCGTTTATGCAGCCGCTGCGCTTCATCTGAATTGCGTGGGCCTTGGCTACTGCGGCCGAGACTTGTGCGCTGCTGGAGACCGGAGGCCGCTCAAGCGCGGCGGAGGACGGCCTCTCGACGCCGACGACAAGGTCAATCCGGTCAAGCAATGGGCCGGAGAGTCTCTGGCGATGGCGTGCCAGCTCCGGTTCGCTGCAGCGGCAGGCGCTGCCCCCACGCCCGCACAGACAAGGGTTCGTCGCCGCTACCAACGCAAACCGACTTGGAAACTTGATCGCTCGCTGCCCCCTGACGATCGTTACCTCTCCATCTTCCAGCGGCTGGCGGAGCGCCTCGAGCGCGCGCCTGTTGAATTCGGAAAGCTCATCGAGGAACAGAACGCCGCGATGCGCCAGGGTCACCTCGCCCGGAGCAGGGCTCGATCCCCCTCCCACCATCCCCGCGTAAGAAACCGTGTGGTGGGGCGCGCGGAACGGTCGCTCGGTCGCCAGTTCTCCCGCCGTTCCAACCCCGGCAATGCTCTGAATGCGCGTGACTTCGAGAGCCTCCGCGCCGCTGAGCGGAGGAAGGATGCCGCCGAGCCTCCGCGCCAGCATCGTCTTGCCGGTTCCCGGCGGCCCTTTTAGGAGCAGATTGTGACCGCCCGCGGCCGCAATCGTGAGCGCCTGAATCGCTGACTTGTGCCCGCGCACATCCGACAGGTCCGGCCCGTGACCCCTCCCAGCGACGCTTGCGGTGTGCGCATGCGCAACGGCACTGGCCTCGCCTGCAAGCGCCTCCCCGATCTCGCCAAGCCGCAGCAGCGGAACGACATCGAGCCCGGTAACGAGTGCGGCCTCCGCCGCCGAGTCGGATGCAGCGATGAGGCGACGGGCACCGGTTCGCAGCGCTCCTTCTGCCACTGCCAAAGCACCGCGGCATCCGCGCAGCCCGCCACCGAGCGAGAGCTCGCCGAAGAACGCACAGCCCTCAGTCAGTTTGGGATCCAGCTGACCGCTGGCCGCAAGGATCGCGCAAGCGATCGCCAGATCGAACCCGGGCCCAACCTTCCTCAGGTCCGCCGGCGCCAGGTTGACGGTTAGGCGTCGCAGCGGAAACTCAAAGCCCGAATTGACTAGCGCAGCGCGGACCCGCTCACGAGCCTCTCCGACCGCCCGGTCGGCCAAGCCGACGATCGTGAAACTGGGCAGCCCACGGCGAAGATCGGCCTCGACCGAAACGCGGCGCGAGTCAAGGCCGTCGATTGCGAAGGTCGTCGTCTGAACTATCACCGGCGGCAAGTTACGGCCGACTGGCGCGCGCGTGTTACCCGCACTGTTGCGAAGCAGCGAGGCGTTAGGCCCGCAACTGATCGACGTTTGTCGAACCTGCGCGTTCGATCACATTTGAGCGGTGGACTCGCAACATCGTCGCTTCTACTTTCGGCGAATCAGATCTACGACCCCCGACCCACGGCATGTACTGGGGCGCGCAGGCGAGCGTCTCGCGCTCGAGCATCTGCAGAGGCTCGGCTACCTGCTCGTCGCGCGCAACCACCGGACGCGCTATGGCGAGATCGACTTGATTGTGCTCATAGGTTCAACGCTCGTCTTCGTAGAGGTAAAGACAAGACGCTCGCGCGACGCTGCTTCCCCGTGGGACTCGCTCAACCACCACAAGCGCAAGCAAGTCCGTCGGTTGGCCGGAGCGTTTCTTGCCGAGAATCCACAGCGCCCGAGCCCCCGGAGTCTCAGGTTTGACGCGATTGGGATTCTGCTGGACGGCCGCGGGATGCTCGTCCGGCTGGACCACATCGAGGACGCTTTTTAGAGCTCAGAGGGCTATCTGCTCGTAGGCGGAGGACTTGAACGAGAGCCGGTGGATCGGCGAGACGCCATTCGCAATTATCGCTTCGCGGTGAGTCGGCGTGGCATAACCGAAGTGCTCCTCGAAGCGCCAGTGCGGCATCTCGCTGCCCGCCCTCACCATCAAGCGGTCGCGGGTTACCTTGGCCACGATCGACGCCGCCGCTATCGCTGCGCTCAGCCCGTCTCCACCCACAACAGCCCGCTGCTCGTGCTCAAACGCAGGAACTTCAAAGCCATCAACGAGGCAGACGCACCCTTGACTGGCTACCCGTTTCAGCGAGTCGCGCAAAGCAGCCAGGTTGGTGCGATGGAGTCCCCGTTCGTCGATGCTGCGCGCGCTGCGCGAGACAACGGCGACGCGTTTGGCTGTTGCCATCACGATCGGCAGCAAAGCTTCGCGGGCATCGGCGTCATGTTGCTTCGAATCGTTCAGTGCCCCAAGAGCACGAACCTCCGCGACTCCGATGCTCTCCATGTCAAGAAGGACTGCAGCCGCGACGAGCGGGCCGGCGAGACAACCTCGACCCGCCTCGTCGGCTCCAGCGATCAAGCGCGAGCCGACGGCTCGATCGAACGCGATCAGCCGCGCTCCGCTGGACGGCTTGCGGGCGTTCCTGCGCGCCGGCTTCTTGGCCGCGGCGGTTCTAGAAGAGGTTGATTCTGTTTGGCGGCCAGTAGGTCGCGACCGCGGGTCCGATGAGCCAGGCTGTTGGGACGGGTCCCCAGAACCTGCTGTCGTCGGACTCTCCACGGTTGTCCCCCATCATGAACCAGTGATCGGGCGGAATCGTGATCGTCCGCGGGAGAGTGCAGGCAGCTCCGCTGTCGTTGGCACAAGTGTCGCTGATGTACGGCTCATCGGTCAGCTTCCCGTTGAGGACGACGCGGCCACTGCGAATCGAGATCCGATCGCCGGGGCCGGCCACAATTCGCTTGATGAAGTTGACGTCTGACTCGCCCGGCGTCGGCTTGTCGCAGGCGGCGCCTGCGGCCGGCCGTTCACCGCACTGGTTGAGCGGCATCTGCTCCGATCCGACAGGAGGATGGAAGACGGTGATGTCGCCCACAGTCGGGTCG